>ENA-UOXO01002222-UOXO01002222.1-mixed-culture-metagenome-genome-assembly--contig:-NODE-2222-length-11574-cov-35.313569_pt1 | contig 11574 bp, 4 predicted proteins | sample MGYA00238162_ERZ761640 | MGnify/ENA primary metagenome ERZ761640 (study PRJEB28914, sample SAMN08778297) | mixed culture metagenome | isolation source: Freshwater growth medium | place: USA...
GCGACGAGCGTACCGCGCCGCCGGGCTGTGGCTGATGATGCACTTCTCATCTTCGATCGCGTGTGTTGGTCTGCTGAGAGACTCTCCGAGCGGCTCAGGGCGTGCACCTTCAGAGCGAGGAGCCTCACCACCTTCCGAGCGCAGCGCTCGCTTCGTTTGCTCGCGAAATGGAGCTCGCTTTCGCGCTGTGTTGGACACGCGCGCATACATGTAATAGGTTGTAGGGTGCTTTCGGTAGCCGGCGGCCCGGTGACTCGTTCTGAAAGCATGAACCTCAACGAGCAGGAATTTTCGATGTAAGTTATATCCGAACGATATTTCTGACCCCTCAGTCGGACTTAGTCCGCATCCTCATCATCGAACCACCTCTCCTCGGCATCTCGAGCAGCCTGCTCGTGATCATCGTACGCAGGATTGTTATCGCAGCGGCGGGCATAGTCAAAGTGCTCGTGTTCGTCGCCCGCCAGGAATCGCTCGCGCATGATCCGTAGCAGTTCTTCCCGTGCACGCTCCTGCTGTTGACGGACCCTCGCCGCCGCACTCGCCGTCGCACTCGCAACCTCCGCGGCGTCCATACTGGCAGCAGCGTCGCGACTTAGCCGCACGCCACCCGTCGCGTACGACGCTTCCAGTGCTGCACGGTGCTCCTCGGCAAGGGCACGGAATGCGTCGGCCTCGTAGGATCCAGCCTCACCGCCAATGGCCGCAGCATCGCTGCCCTCAGCATCAGCCTCCACGCACATGTTGGTGTGGCTCGCCCCCCCGCCGGCATCGTGTAGTGTGGCAGGCACCGCCATCGCCGCACGCGCGACTTCGTGAGGCACCTCGTCCTCGTCCTCGTCCTCTTCTCCATCTTCTTCCTGGTCGTCGTCGTCGTCGTCCTCGTGACGTTCGAGCCGCGCCGCTTCCTCTGCAACGCGCCGCGCACTCATGGCCGCATCGGTGTCATAATTGGAGAGCAATCGCTCGGCCAGGGTCTGCTCGTTTGCAAAGGCTTGTTGTTCCTGCTCCACGAAGCGGCCGACATGCTGGTGGTAGAGAAGGGGTGCGCGTCTTTGCATGTTGTGGTCAGAGAAGAAGTCGCCCTCCCTTTCAAGCTCGGCGAGCGCACGGAAACGACGATTCCGAATCTGCTGGGCGCGTTCATTAGCTGGACGACGCAAGGCTCGCAAATGCCATCGCACCTCATAGTTTTCGGTGTGCACGTCAAAGCGCGCCAGCTCTTCCAAAGTCAGCACAGCGCCATACCTTTCCAGAAAGAGAGCCGGATCAGCGGACGCGAGTGCGGTGAGGCGAGCTGGCATCGAGTCGAGCGACATCGCTGCCGCGCGCGACTCCTTAAGGATGAAACCTTGCCGCGCGAGCAGATCTCGCGCCGTCGCTTCATCCAGCGTTGTTTGCATGTTACGGAAGTCACACAGAAACACATTCACCATTCACACAACACGTACAAAGCACAAAAGAGAAGGGAATTCACATTCACACACACGCCGCTGTACTGTGTGGTCCTGTTTTAAATTCACACACATTCACACCATGGCGGGTACCGCGCGAGGGGGCGGTTTGTGTGAGCCTGGACGTTACACGTTTCGCTAGTGGCCCGCCCTCGTTTGAGCCTCCAATCTATGTGCAATGCCAATGAGTTTCGTTTGCCGCACCCGCTGACGTTAAAGGAAAAGGTGAGTTTGTGCAGCTTGCGTTATGATCGGATACGGGTCGGAGCTCGGAGCAACCTTGTACCTTCCGCCCACTACCGCATATCGTCTCGTATTGCATGCGCACCGCGCTGTGCCGCCCTGGCATGCTCTGGCATGTGCAACGCCCAACAACGCTTTCACACAGTGGACAGTGGAGCAGACTGTGCGCGCGACCGAATCGACAAATCATGGACCACCCCTTCCAGCTTCACACACAAAGTTGGGGCCGCACTCGGAGGCGCTCGGCTGATCCCTCACCCTCCGACACCGACGAGCTCCATCAGTTGAGGGCGGGCAGAGATTGGCTCGCGCTCAGCCCCTCGGCCGCGGCTTCAGCCGTGCTCGCGCCGAGGGTCGGCGACGACTGCTGAGGCGGCCGGTGCGCGTGCGGCGAGCGGCGCGCATTCTTCGCGTCGTGGGCCGCTTCCTCCTCGCGAAGAGCCTCCTGCTTCAGCCGCATCTCGCTCTCCTGCGCCAACTTCTTGAACTCGGCATGTACGGAGAGAACCTCGGCGTCGCCCACGCCGCCCCACTTCTGCAGCTTGGCGGGCAGCCTGGAAGCCGTCGACGGGTGCGGGAATGCGAGATGATCGAGGATCGGCTTGAAGCGCTTGGCCGCGTCGTGGACCGCAAGGAGCTCTTGCTTGCACCGCGCGAGCGCCTCGTCGAGGAGAGGGACCCGGTGAATGTTGTGATCCTCCTCCATCTCGGCGGCCGCCTTGAGCAGCTGCTTCGACGGTTTCTCGAAGGCGGCGATGAGCGTGATCATGCCGGCAGGCTGCTTTGGCGACGAGGGCGCCGGGGCTTCCGCCTCCGACCCGCCCGCCTCCTCCGCCGCCACTTCATTCGCGTCGCCCGCCGCCTCTGCCTCCGCGCCCTCGACCGCCGTGGCGCCCTCCTCGACGCCCGCAGGCTCGCCCTCGTCCGCCGTCGTCGACTTCGCCGGCGAGGGCGCCGACTCATGCCCGTCATCGATGAGCTTGCCGCCTTTGATGGCCGAGTACCTGACGAGCCGCTGCGCCTCCGCCTCGCGCACGAGCGTCGCAAAGTCGGCGGGAGCCGCGAGCGCCCGCAGCAGCGCCTTCGTTGGCTCGAAGGCGTCACGCAACAGCTTCTCCTCGCGCTCGCAATCAGCCTCAATCTCCTGGGCGAGCTTGAACGCCACGGCGTCGCTCAGCGCGCTATCGGCCGTCGGGCGTTGGTTCTCGGCGGCGTACGCCGCCTCCGCGAGGCGCCCCTGGCGCTGCGACTGCAGCTTGACCAGCTCGATGTCGAGCTTGTTCACAGCTGGGCCGAGGACCGAGTCTAGGAAGTGCTCGAGAGAGTCGCAGTCGGAGCGCATCACGTGGTACCGGCCCATCATCGTGTCGATGGGGGTGTAATCCATCTCCTGGCCGCGCGTGACGGCCGTGAAGTCGAGCACCAGGCCGTCACGGTGGTCCGCGTCGCTCAGCATCGGCTTCGTCGCCTTGCGCAGACGCTCGAACTCGTCAGACCACCACGAGCTCTTCCAACGGAGGTAGCCCAGCTTGTTCTGTGCGGTCTCGAGCTCTTGCCGGCTGGAGCGCGCGTCGTCCCACCTATGCTGCGTGTGGGTTTGTTCCAGGCTGTACGCTGCCTCCTGCAGCTTCACTATCTCCTCCTCTGACTTCATCAGCTGCTCGCGCACGTCCTCGAGTAGGTCCTCCTGGTTTGTTCGGTGTTGCTCCGCGTCTTGCTGAGTCTGCTGCCGCTTGACCTGCACCTTTTCGCCCTCGAAGAGGAGCACGTTGACGCGGTCGACGAGCGTCGGGATCTGCTTCGTCAGCTCGGACAGCCGCTCGGAAAGGTTGATCTTGAACTGTTGGTGTAGCCGACGCTCCAGGCGCAGCTTGGAGATGTACTCTCGCAGGTCGGCGTTGCCCGCGCGGATCTCGTTCGCCTTGGCGAGGAGCGAGTTGCCGCGCGCCTCAATGGTGCGCTGCTGCTGCGTGAGGATACGATCGAGCTCCCTCAGCATCGGGTTCGCCTGCTCGTTGATCGCCTGCTTGATCTGCTCCTTCTTCTTGGCGATCGCTGCATCCAGCTGCTGCTCGACAAGCTCCTCATCATGGATCTTGGAGGTGCACTCGTCCGCATCGCCCGATTTGATCGCAACGATCTCCTCGTGCGTCTCGAAGTGCAGCTTGGGCTTGAAGACGCCCGACGCGGAGCTGCTCTGCCGGCGAATCTCTTTCGCCACCTCCGTCTTCTTCTGCACCTCCTTGAGCGCGCTGACCGACGGGCGCGACAGCGAGCCGGCGGCCGAGAGCGCGCGCATGAGCGAGCGCGAGCCGTGCGTCGCGTCCATCGCGTCGTCTCGCCAGAGCGGTGCCGCCTTCAAGTTCTTGGGATCCAGCGTGGCCGAGAGGGGGTCCCAGCTCGGCGCCTGCAGCAGCGAGCCCGCCGAGCGCGAGAGAGGAAGCCCCTTCTGGATGCCACCCTTGCTAGTTGCGACACCCTTCTGCGATGGGCGCAGCACGGGGGCGTCGCCGGGCGGCGGCGGGTGCAGTGGGTTCTGGTCGACCGCCTTGAGCCGGTCGCCCTTTGTGCGCGTCTTGCGTGCGCCGCGCTGCGCGACGCGCGCGGTCAGCTCGCGGTGCAGCTCCTCGAAGCTGATGAAGCCGCTGCCCTTCTTGTCAAAGTGGCCGAAGATGAGCGAGACCTCGGCGGGCGCGAGACCCAGCGGCACAACCGCGTCGCCAAACTCCTTCAGGCTGATGCGCCCTTCGTCACCGCCCATTGTAAGCAACTCCGGGCTCGTGCCGCGCTTCTCACTGATCAGCTTTGAGAGCGTCTCACCGAGCAGCTGCGAGATGTCGACGGTCCCGCGACCACCGCTCTTGCCGCCGTTGATGGGGGGGAGTGTCGGCGACGAGCCACTGGGAGTGTCCGATGACCCCTGAACTGCTCCTGGGATGGCTGGCAGCGACATGGGCCGCGAACTGCAGCCTTCTCGAAACGCCGCAAGGGGCCCCCGGCCAAGTCAAGTCAAGTCAAGTTCCCCCCGGCCCGGGCGGGTGGCGTGGGTTTCACACGTGGAGAGTCCGCTCAAGAGAAAGCACGTCAAGTCATCAAGCAAAGTCTAATCTCAAGAGCACATTCGGTAGGCTTCCTGTAATCGATTGTCTGTTCATGTAGACACTTGACTTGACCAGACAAGCGCCCCCCTTGACCAGATTACATTGTACGTCCCGGCACTATCCCGGCATTGTTGAACTCCGACCGTGACCGAGCTCTGTCCGGTTACGCACATCAAATTCTCGGGAAGTGAACCGCGACGAAACTGACGAGACTGTCGACGTGGCCATCGTGGCGACATGAAAGCGCTCTTCGACGACGACGACGATGAGCCGGAGGACGCGGCGACCGACAACACCGGCCTATCGTTCAACAAGTCGTACGCCGCGCGCTTCGAGGTGCGGAAGAAGAAGCAGGAGCTCGCGCGGCTTAAGGAGAAGCTCAAGGACCAAGAGGAGGACGACGATGAGAGCAGCGAGGACGAGGACGGCAAGATGCTCACACCAGCAATGGATGTACAAATCTTCCGCACGATCGACAAGATTCGCAACAAGGACCCGTCCATCTACGGTCAGGGCCGATTCTTTGCCGATGGCGGCGAGGACGAGGAGGCAGACGAGGACGAGGACGTGGATGAGGATGAGGACGAGGACGAGGACGAGGATGACAAGGCCGCAGCCAAGGCACCAGCGGCAAGGCCCAAGCTGACGCTCAAGCAGCAGTTGCTGGAGCAAGGCGCCACCGCTCTGGTGAGTGACGACGAGGACGAGGATGAAACCGCGGCGGCAAAGCCGCCACGGCGTCACAAGGCGTCGCTCGTGTACAATGAGGAGCAGCAGAAGCTACGCGAGGCCTTCCTCGCGGAGGCGAAGGTGGCCGTCGACGATGAGGGTGAGGAGGAGGCGACGGGCGCAGCGGGTGGCGGACCCGCCAAGGGCCTGCGCAAGAAGGCGGTGACAAGAGAGGAGCGCGAGCGCGAGCAGCAGGAGTACGCGAGCTGGTTACGGCACCAGCTGCTGACCGAGCACCAGGGCAGCGGCGCTGTGGACGATAGCGTGACGCTACGCCGCTACCTATACGGCGAGCAGCTCGACGCCAACGAGCGCTTTCTGCGCGACTACGTGCTGAACGCGATGTGGAAGTCGCCCGCGAATGCGAACGCGGCCGACGAGGACGACGAGGACGGCTACGACGAGGGCGGTGGTGGCGTGGGCGCGAGCGACGTGGCGGCACGCGCGGCGAAAGCGCAAGCGGCGGCCGGCGCCGCAGGAGAGCCAGGCGAGGAGGAGGAGGAGGACTTTGAAGATCGCGCGGACGACTTCGAGCGAAAGCACAACTTCCGATACGAAGAGGATGGCGCGGCGACACTGGCTGGTCACCCGCGGCATGATCCGTCGTCGGTGCGCCGGCAGGCGCAGCTGAGCCGCGGCCGTGAACGAGAGGAGGCGAAAAAGGCGCGAAAGGCCGAGGCACGCGCCCAGAAGGAGGCGGAGCTCAAGCGGCTCAAGAATCTCAAGAAGCAGGAGATCCTCGAGCGGTTGCGTGCCATTGAGCATGTGACTGGCGGCGCGGCAGCCTTGACGGAGGTCGACCTCTCGGGTGACTTCGACCCAGAGGCGTGGGACAAGCGCATGGCCGAGGTCTTCAACGATGACTACTATGAGGCCGAGGACGGGGAGTGGCGTGATGGCGACGAGGAGGAGGAGGATGGCGGTGTGGACGCAGCCATCGAACGTGACCTCGCTCGCGCTGGCGCCTCGGGCGCGCAGTGGGCCGCCAAGAAGAGTGGCGGCGGCGGCGGCGGCGGCGGCGGCGGCGATCGCAGTGGCGGCGGCGGCTTCGAAGCGATCACGGCGCGCCTCAAGGCGAGCGGTGACAAGAGCGCCAAGCGCACGGCGCAGCAATACATGGATGAGTACTACGCCCTCGACTACGAGGACCTCATCGGCGGCGACCTGCCGACGCGCTTCAAGTATGTGGAGGTGCCTGCGAGCGGCTTCGGCATCACGGACGTGGAGATGCTCGCCGAGCCCGAGAAGGCGCTGGCAAAGCGCGTGCCGCTGCGCTACGTCAAGCGCCCGTTCGCCCAGCTCGACCCCAGCAAGATCAAGGGGCGCGCCAACCGCGAACGGTGGGAGGCGCGCAAGGCGGAGCGCACGGCGGCCATGGCGGCCGAGGCGGCCATGGCGAAGCCGCCGGCGTGGACAAAGAAGCGGAAGCGGTCGGAAGATTGCGCGGGCGAAGGCGCGGTGGTCACCGGCGGCGAGGGCCGCAAGGGCGGTGCCAGCGCCGGCGGCGACAGCGGCGACAGCGGCGACAGCGAGGCCCACGAGGGCGGCGCCGTCTCCAGGGTTGGCAGCGGCGCCGGCAGCGGCGCTGGCGCCATTGGCGGCGCCGACGGTACCGGCGATGGTGAAGCGCCCGCCCGCGAAAAGAAGAAGAAGAAGAAGGAGCGTGCTGAGGGCAATGGGTCGCCGTCACCAGACGCGGCTGGTGCGCTCAGCAAGGCGAAGAGCAAGGCGCTCAAGAAGGGCGTCACCCCGGAGCGGCTCGAGATGTATGAGAAGCTCTTTCGTGCGCAGAAAAAGAAGAAGAAGAATGATAGGGGAAAATCCGTGGTTAGTTAGGCCGTTGGAGTGAGTTAGTCAGTGGCGCGGCTAGCAGTGTTGTATGGTTACAATGCCCCTATACCGGACACATTATACTTGCGTTCGGCTATGAAACGGCAAGAAATATCATCAGCGCGAGGATGAAACCACCAAAACACGCGCGGACTTCTGGTTGGTCGGACGGCGGCTGGAATTTTGCGTCCACCGACGATCGTCGACGCGATGTGGACCAGGCCAATTCTTCTGCCGTCGACGTTCCTGAGTGCTTACGCGCAACACACCGTGGAGACGAACGGCGCAAAGCTCGAATATGGGTGGGCCGAGAGGTTGCGGCAGCTTTCTAATCACCACGTAGCCCCGGCATCCATTGAGCGGGCTGTTCACAAGCACGTCCCAGGAGAGCACGGGAGAGCACTATTCTTCCATAGGCATCACCCCCATCACCCGCATCACCCCCATCACCCCCATGCCCCCCATACGCATACCCCGCCGCCGCCGCCGCCGCCACCGCCCTTCATGCAAACTCCGATCGTCCGCCTCGATGCAGCGGCTCCAAACGGCACGTCCGGCCGTGATCCTATCAATCTGGCACCCTTGATGATAATACCGCCACGTTGGCTTCCAAGAGTTGGAGCCAGACTGAGCACCGAGTCTAGCAGTTATCCTGCATCATACTGCGTGGATGGTCTGAGCAGCTCGATGTGCCATAGTGCGTGCCCTACTGCTACAAGTTGCACGACTGAAAATCCTTGGTTAGAGATTGATCTGGGTGCGGTGCATTACGTCGCTAAGGTTCAGATACTCAATCGTATAGACTGCTGCTCAGAAAGACTCAACTACCACGAGGTGTGGGTAGGAGCAAGCTGGACGACGAGTACCTCAACGACCTCGACCGCAACTCCGCAAACGCGTTGCATCGCTGCAACAGCATCGGCAAGTGCTGATACCGTCGAGCATGTGTGCGAACTTCCTCGACTGGGCCGCTATGTCACACTCACGTTGCCAGGATGGAATCGAATTCTCCACCTCCGGGAAGTGTCCGTCTTTGGCTATCCACCTCCGCCTCCGCCACACTGGAATCTGTGGGCTGCACACAGCACGTGCAGCATCAGCACACACCATGGTGTTCCTGTGTTTGACATGGAAGATCCAAACTGCTACTACTACACGACGTACCCCATTCCATACTGCTGGAACACAGGTGGCTTCACAACCATCACGTGGATCGACTGGCGCGACTCCGACAGTGGATGGAGAACGCTGCACCAAAGTGATGGAGACCACCTACTGCTCGTTCGTGAATACAGCAGAGCTCTGGGTTGCTACTCCAACGGCGGCTTTCGTGACTCGGGGTACAACATCATGATCAGCGGATGGTCGTTTGTGGCAACCGTTGCAACTGACAATGACTGTGCTCCAGACGGTGGCATAGGAGGTAGCACCGTCATTTATGTCGGACATTCCACGTCGCCGCCGGTCCTCGTGGGTACGTGCGATCGTGCAGCGGGTGCAGGAAGATCTACTCGATACTTTGGCCGCCCTGCTCAGGGACCAGGTAAGGTTGCAGAAACATGGGTCTGGGCAGCGCCTCTCTCATCATCGGAGGTGTATCGGTTATGGTCCCTAACGGCGAGCAAGTACATCTATCCACCGCCGCCACCCCCCTCACCACCGCCGCCTTCACCTCCGCCGCCTTCACCTCCGCCTCCTTCGCCTTCTCCTCCACCTCCGTCACCCCCACCCCCTTCCCCACCTCCTCCATCGCCACGGCCACCCTCACCTCCACCGCCGTCTCCGCCTCCACCACGGCCGCCTCCGCCCAGCCCTCCCCCACCTTCTCCACCACCGCCCTCGCCGCCACCACCATCGACCCCGCCGCCATCGCCGCCACCGCCATCGCCACCACCTCCGTCGCCGCCGCCACCATCGCCACCGCCTCCATCGCCACCACCTCCTGTGCCTCCTCCTCCGTCACCGCCACCGCCATCTCCTCCGCCACCTTCCCCTCCACCTCCGTCTCCTCCGCCTCCATCTCCGCCACCTCCGTCTCCTCCTCCGCCTTCCCCACCGCCTCCACTGCCACCACCCCCTTCACCGCCTCCTCCCTCTCCGCCACCGCCCACGCCACCGCCACCGTCACCGCCACCACCATCACCGCCGCCCCCGGCACCGCCGCCACCATCACCACCGCCTCCGGTGCCGCCACCGCCGTCGCCGCCACCGCCTTCTCCACCACCTCCGTCACCGCCGCCCCCAGCGCCGCCGCCACCATCGCCACCGCCACCCTCACCTCCACCGCCGTCTCCGCCTCCACCACGGCCGCCTCCGCCCAGCCCTCCCCCACCTTCTCCACCACCGCCCTCGCCGCCACCACCATCGACCCCGCCGCCATCGCCGCCACCGCCATCGCCACCACCTCCGTCGCCGCCGCCACCATCGCCACCGCCTCCATCGCCACCACCTCCTGTGCCTCCTCCTCCGTCACCGCCACCGCCATCTCCTCCGCCACCTTCCCCTCCACCTCCGTCTCCTCCGCCTCCATCTCCGCCACCTCCGTCTCCTCCTCCGCCTTCCCCACCGCCTCCACTGCCACCACCCCCTTCACCGCCTCCTCCCTCTCCGCCACCGCCCACGCCACCGCCACCGTCACCGCCACCACCATCACCGCCGCCCCCGGCACCGCCGCCACCATCACCACCGCCTCCGGTGCCGCCACCGCCGTCGCCGCCACCGCCTTCTCCACCACCTCCATCACCGCCGCCGCCGTTTCCACCTCCCCCCACAACACCGCCACCAGCGCCGCCGCCCCCAGCCCCGCCGCCTCCATCGCCGCCCCCGCCCTCGCCGCCGCCGCCAACGCCCCCGCCGCCCTCGCCGCCGCCTCCATCTCCGCCCCCACCTGCTCCGCCTCCACCACGGCCGCCTCCGCCCTCCCCACCGCCGCCTGCACGGCCACCTCCGACGACGCCACCGCCATCACTCCCGTTACCGTCACCCCCACCCCCATCACCACCTCCGCCTCTGCCGCCGCCGCCCTTGCCGCCGCCTCCTTCACCTCCGCCGCCCGTCCCTCCGCCGCCAGCGCCTCCACCTCCGTCTCCTCCGCCACCGCTGCCACCGCCCCCAGCCCCGCCACCCCCACTGCCGCCACCCCCTTCACCGCCTCCTCCCTCTCCACCACCGCCCACGCCACCGCCACCGGCACCGCCGCCACCATCACCACCGCCTCCGGTGCCGCCTCCACCGTCACCGCCACCGCCTTCTCCTCCACCTCCATCCCCCCCGCCTCCAGCGCCGCCCCCCCCAGCGCCGCCGCCCCCTTCTCCACCGCCACCCACACCACCGCCTCCCATGCCACCACGTCCATCACCCCCGCCACCTTCATCACCCCCCGCCCCTCCACCACTAGTGCTGATGTCGATTGACGGCAGTGATCCACAACACGGAGTAGCAATCGTCGCTAATCGCCCATATGAATTGGCCATCATTGGGGACGCAATTCAGCCGGGAGACTACCTCATCTGGGTGCGCATGGATCGGCATGTGAACTGCTCAACTGCTTTGGCCGAGCCAACATTTGGTCGGATGGACCACGGAGGGCTCGTCGTGGATGATGGCAACGGCGTTCTGCATCTGAGCATCCTGCTCGATGGTGAGGTTGATGGCATGGTGGATCCCGACCCTCTGGACAACGTGCTCAGTCTTGTGAGCTATCGCGGAGAACACGCCAGCTCGACGTACACACTTTGCCACGCCTCCGCGATAGCCAATGGCAGGAATTATAGTACCGTTACACCCGCAGCTGCAAACGAATTGCAGCACCTGGAGCATGTCAAAATATTCATTCAACACCTCCCACCATCTGTGCCACCGTCATCGCCCCCGCCAAGCCCGCCGCCATCACCACCACCACCGTCCCCACCGTGTCCGTCTCCACCCCCTCCGTCTCCGCCTCCGTCAGCACCTCCGTCGCAACCACCCTCACCGCCTCCTTTGCCGCCACCACCCTCATCCCCACCACCATCACCACCACCGCCGTCGCCTCCTCCCCCCTCGCCGCCTCCTCCGTCGCCGCCGCCTCCGTCGCCGCCGCCGCCCTCGCCGCCTCCTCCGTCGCCACCGCCTCCGTCACCCCCTCCGCCGTCGCCCCCCCCACCCTCACCCCCCCCCCCCTCCCCCCCCCCCCCCTCACCCCCCCCCCCCCCCCCCCCCCCCCCCCCCCCCCCCCC
>ENA-UOXO01002226-UOXO01002226.1-mixed-culture-metagenome-genome-assembly--contig:-NODE-2226-length-11535-cov-3.381707_pt1 | contig 11535 bp, 13 predicted proteins | sample MGYA00238162_ERZ761640 | MGnify/ENA primary metagenome ERZ761640 (study PRJEB28914, sample SAMN08778297) | mixed culture metagenome | isolation source: Freshwater growth medium | place: USA...
CGGTCATCAGCAGCACGATGATGGCAATCGCGTTCAGCCAGTGGGTGAGGCGCACCAGCCAGTGGTGGCGCAGCACGCGGCGCGGTGGAGCTGGTGAGGGGGTGGCGGTGGCCATGGCTGTTAATGGCCTGTTCGCAGCCAAAGTCCAATTGGTTGCAGGCGCCGCAGGTGGGGGTGCAAAGTGAATGATGTTGCGCCATGGTGGCCGCGATGCTGAGGATCTTCTCTGCCACGGGCCACCAACTGATCGGCACGGGTGATGCCCTGCCGGATGATGCGGTGTGGATCGACCTGTGCAACCCCACGCCGGAGGAGGAAAAGCAGGTCGAGACCGCGCTGGGCTTTGGCGTGCCGACGGCCGACGAGATGGCGGAGATCGAGACGTCCAGCCGGCTGTATGTCGACAACGGCGCCATCGTGATGACCGCGACGCTGGCCACCGGGCTGATCACCGAAACGCCGGAAACCGTGCCGGTGAGTTTCATGCTGGGCGCGCGCCACCTGGTGACGGTGCGCTATGCCGAGATTCGCAGTTTTGATCGCTTTGTCGCGCAATTGGAACGCGCGCCGGGCCAGTGCGGCAATGCGCCGATGGCGTTGATGGGGCTGATCGATGCCATTGTCGATCGGCTGGCCGATGGGCTTGAACATGTTGGCCGCGAGGTGGACCAGATCAGCCGCGCCGCCTTCCGCCGCGCCGAAGCCGGTGCCCACGGCCGACAGTTGCAGCGCCGGTCAAACCTCGCTTTGCAGGCGTTGCTGACCCGGCTGGGCGCGGCGCAGGATGGGCTGAGCAAGGCGCGCGAATCGGTGGTCTCGCTCACCCGGGCGCTGTCGTTCCTGCAGTTTGCAGCGCCCAAGGATGCCGACCTTTCGGCCCAGATCAAGACGCAGGTGCGCGATCTGGCCAGCCTGGCGGATCAGGCCAGTTTCATCGGCAGCAATCTCACCTTCCTGCTGGATGCGACGCTGGGCCTGATCTCCATTGAGCAGACGGCGGTGCAGAAGATCTTCTCGGTGGCCAGCATCGTGTTTCTGCCGCCCACGTTGGTGGCCGGCGTTTATGGCATGAATTTCCAGCATATGCCGGAGCTGGGCTGGCAGCTTGGTTACCCGATGGCGCTGGGCATCATGCTGGCCGCCGCCGTGCTGCCTTATGCGATCTTCCGCTGGCGGGGGTGGCTTTAAGGCGCGTCCAGCGTGCAGCCATATTCCGGATCGAAACGCGAGATGCGTTTCGAGAGCAGCGGCACTTTCGCCGTGATCGTGCGGTTGGCGCTGTCTTCTTCCACCTGCACCACTTCTGTGCCCGGTTCGCGATCGGTGTCGCAGCTCGCCATGTCCCGCCCGCTGACGAAGCGGCAGCTGCAGGTGACCTGGGCGATATAGCCGGTGGCCAGCGCCGCCTGCCGGCCGGTGGTGGAATAGCGCAGGCCGAGCCACCCGCCCGCCGCCAGGCAGAGCAGCAACAGCGGCACCCAGATCAGCCAGCGGCGGCGCGGCGGGGCAGCGGGGGGTGATGTGTCACTTGCCAGCATGGGGGCAGGGCCTTTAGCGTGAAATTCATGACAAGGTGGAGAAACATCGCGGCAGCCGCAAGCCTGTTGCTGACCGCAGGGGGCGCCCTGGCGCAGCCCGAGCGCTCGCCAGTGGCGATTCCGGCCACTGTGCCGGCCTCGGCCCTGCCTGCCGCCGATGCCCTGTTCACCGATCCGGCGCTCAAGGAAACGCGGGCGGTGATCGTGCTGAAAGACGGCAAGCCGATCTATGAACGTTATGCCCCCGGCTATGGCCCCGGCACGCGGCTGATCAGCTGGTCGATGGCGAAATCCATCACGTCCACGCTGATCGGCTTCCTGGTCGCTGATGGCAAGCTGGAGCTGGATACGCCCGCGCCGGTGCCGGAATGGCGGAACGATGCGCGGGCGAAGATCACGCTGCGCCAGCTGCTCCACATGGCGTCGGGTGTGAAGCATATCGAAGCCGGACCGGCGCCGGAGCGGGCCGACACCAATCGCGCGCTGTTCGCCGATACCTCGGCCGATATCGTCAAGGCTGCTGTCGCCGAGCCATTGGAAGTCCCGCCCGGCACCCGGTTTGAATACAACACGCTGACCACGCACATATTGGCGCGAATCGTTTCCGATGTGGTGGCGCCGGGCGCGACGCCGGCCGAGCGCCGCCGCAAGGTGCGCGCCTTCATCAACGATCGGCTGGCCGGGCCGGCGGGCATGGCCAGCCTGCTGTGCGAGTTTGATCCGCAGGGCAATCTTTATGGCGGCTCGCTGTGCTTTGCCACCGCGCGCGATTGGGCGGCGTTCGGGCAGCTTTATCTGGATGGCGGCGTGGTCGCCGGCGTGCAGGTGGTGCGGCCGGATTGGGTGCGCTTCGTGCGCGAGCCGTCACCCACCAATCCCGGTTATGGCGGTCAATTCTGGCTGAACCGCAAGCCGGCCAATGGCAAGGATGAGGCGCTGTTCTGGCGCGCCGGACCGCCCGATGCCTTTGCCGCGATCGGGCACTTGGGCCAATATGTGATCGTGGTGCCATCGAAGCGTATCGTCGTGGTGCGGCTGGGCAAGACCCAGGATGATGTGCTGCAGCCGGTGCGCGATGGCCTCGCAAAACTGGTGAACAGCTTTGAGCCCAAGGGTAGTTTGGCGGTGAGCAAATGACCACGCCGGATTACCGCCTGATCGACATCAAGCTGGATGAACGCACCATCCTGTGGCGCAACGCCGATATCGAGCAGGAGCGCCGCGTCGCCATCTTCGATCTGCTGGAAGGCAATGAATTCAAGCCCATCGCTGCGGCGGACGCCGGCCATCACGGGCCGTACAAGTTGCTGCTCGGCGTGGAGGATGGCCGGCTCGACGTGACGGTGAGCAATGGCGACGACATCCAGATCGATGCGTTTCAGGTCGCGCTGAGCCCGTTCCGGCGCACCATCCGCGAATATTTCGCCATCTGCGACAGCTATTACCAGGCCATCCGCCAGGCCAGCCCGGGCCAGATCGAAACCATCGACATGGCGCGGCGCGGCATCCACAACGATGCCGCCGAACTGCTGAAGGACCGGCTGGAAACCCGCGCCATTGTCGATTTCGACACGGCGCGCCGCCTGTTCACCCTGATCTGCGTCCTCCACATCAAAGGCCACTGATGTCCGTTTTGTCCGACCGCTGGATTCGCGAAACCGCCCTGAACGAGGGCATGATCGAACCGTTCGTGGAGCGGCAGACGCGCGGCGGCTGCATTAGTTATGGCCTGTCGAGCTATGGCTATGACGCGCGCGTGGCCGACGAGTTCAAGATCTTCACCAATGTCGACAGCGCGGTGGTGGACCCCAAGAATTTCAATCCCAACAGCTTCGTCGATCGCAAGACGGATGTGTGCGTGATCCCGCCCAACAGCTTCGCCCTGGCCCGCACGGTCGAATATTTCCGCATTCCGCGCGACGTGCTGGTGATCTGCCTGGGCAAGAGCACCTATGCCCGCTGCGGCATCATCGTGAACGTCACCCCGCTGGAACCGGGTTGGGAAGGCCATGTCACGCTGGAATTCTCCAACACCACGCCGCTGCCAGCCCGCATCTATGCCAACGAAGGCGCCTGCCAGTTCCTGTTCCTGAAGGGCAACGAGCCCTGCGAGGTCAGCTATGCCGACCGCGCCGGCAAATATATGGGCCAACGCGGAGTCACGTTGCCGAAGTTGTAACGCCGTCGGGGGGTGGCGCGCACAGCCAATGCCGGCTAACGCCGCCCCGTGAACGCAACCTCTGCATCCGAAGCCCGCCTTGGCTTTTTCGCCGGCATGGGCGCCTATCTGATCTGGGGTGTGCTGCCTTTCTACCTGCGCCTGCTGAAGGGCGTGCCGGCGGCCGATGTGCTGGCGCACCGCATCTTGTGGACCGTGCTGGTGGTGGTGCTGCTGATCTCCGGCCTGAAGGGCTGGGAACGGGTGCGCGCAGCCCTGCGCCAGCCGCGTTTGCTGTTGATGCTGCTGGCATCGGCGGTGTGCATCACCATCAATTGGGGCGTCTACACCTGGGCGATCCTGGCCGGCCACGCCATCGATACGTCGCTGGGCTATTTCATCAACCCGCTGGTTTCGGTGCTGTTTGGCGTGGTGTTGCTGGGTGAACGATTGGGGCGGCTGCAGTGGGTTTCGGTCGGGTTGGCCGCACTGGGCGTGGCGGTGCTCACCATCGAGCGTGGGTCGCTGCCGCTGGTATCGCTCGCGCTGGCCTTGTCGTTCGGCGTCTATGGCCTGATCCGCAAGCAGGCGGCGGTGGATACGGCGACCGGCCTGTTTGTTGAAACGCTGCTGTTGGCCCCGATGGCGGCGCTGTGGGTGGCCCAAACGCCGCAAGGCTTTGCTGGCTGGCCGCCGGTCACCACGATGACCCTGGCGCTGGGCGGCCTCGCCACGGCGGTGCCGCTGCTGCTGTTCGGCTTCGCGGCGCGGCGGCTGCCGCTCTCCACCCTTGGGCTGATGCAATATGTGGCGCCCACCATGGTGCTGATCGAAGCGGTGCTGCTGTTCGGCGAAGTATTGGATCCGGCGCGGCTGGCGGCGTTCTGCTGCATCTGGGCAGGTCTGGCGGTCTATACGTTTTCGCTGCGCCGGCCAGTGGCGCAACCCGCGCAACCGCGCTAAACCCGCGACATGGACAAGATCGTCATCCGCGGGGGCCGCCGCCTCAAGGGCCGCATCCAGATTTCCGGCGCCAAGAACGCCGCGCTCACGCTCATGCCGTGCGCGCTGCTCACTGATGAGCCGTTGACGCTCAGGAACCTGCCGCGGCTCGCCGATATCGATACGTTCGGGCACCTGCTCAACAATCACGGCCTGTCGACCACCATCGAAGGCACCAGCCCCGATGAATTCGGCCGCGTGATGACGGTGCGCGCCAACCGCATCACCTCCACGCTCGCCCCCTACGACATCGTGCGCAAGATGCGCGCCTCCATCCTGGTGCTGGGCCCGCTGCTGGCGCGTGCTGGCGAAGCCACGGTTTCGCTGCCCGGCGGCTGCGCCATCGGCAACCGCCCGATCGATCTCCACCTGAAGGCGCTGGAACATCTGGGCGCCAATATCGAACTGGCGTCGGGCTATGTGAAGGCGACGGCCCCCATGGGCGGGCTGCCCGGTGGGCGTTACGTGTTCCCCATCGTTTCTGTGGGCGCCACCGAAAATGCCGTGATGACTGCCGTGCTGTGCAAGGGCACCTCCGTGCTGGAAAATGTCGCGCGTGAACCGGAAATTGTCGATCTGTGCAACTGCCTGGTCGCCATGGGCGCCAAGATCCAGGGCATTGGCACCGAGAAGTTGACCATCACCGGCGTGAAGGAATTGCACGGTGCGACCTATGCCGTAATGCCCGACCGCATCGAGGCCGGTTCTTATGCCTGCGCCGCGGCCATTGCCGGCGGCGAGGTCGAACTGGTCGGCGCGTCGGCCGAGGATCTGGGTGTCACGCTGGACATGCTGCACGAAGCCGGCGTTGAAACCGAAGAAACCACCGATGGCATCATCGTGCGCCGCCATGGCGAAATGAAGGGCATCAATGTTTCAACATCGCCCTATCCGGGTTTCGCCACCGACATGCAGGCGCAGTTCATGGCGATGCTCACCGTAGCCGACGGCGCGTCGCTGCTGACCGAGACCATCTTTGAAAACCGGTTTATGCACGTGCCGGAACTGGCGCGCATGGGGGCGGATATCACCGTGCGCGGCCGCAGCGCCATCGTGCGCGGCGTGCCAAAATTGCACGGTGCCGAAGTGATGGCCACCGATCTGCGCGCCTCCATGAGCCTGGTGCTGGCCGGGCTGGCGGCGGAAGGCGAAACCACGGTCAGCCGGGTGTATCACCTCGATCGCGGCTATGAGCGGCTGGAAGAGAAGCTCCAGGCCGTGGGCGCGGATATCGAGCGCGTCGGGGATGGCTGAGCGCCTCGCCCTGCTGGGCCAGGAGCCCGGCGATATCGAAACCTTCTCGGCGCTGCTGCAGGATGCAACGCTGCGGCTGGCCGATGTCGGCTATGATCGCAAGGCGCGGCGGCTGGCGCTGCTGATCAACCGCTACCGCCGCGAAGTGGAAGTGCCGTCGCGTATCCGCTGTGCGCTGCGGGTGGAGACGGTGGACGCGGTGCAGCGCGCCGGCTGGCCGAATGATCCCGAAGCCGTAACCGCGATCCTCTCGCTGGCCCAGGAGGGCGACTGGCTGGTGATTACCTGCGCCGCCGGCATCGCGATCCGCGCGCGGATAGAGGTGATCGATCTGGTGCTGGAGGACATGGGCGAGGCGTGGGCCACGACGCGGGTGCCGCAGCACGATTAGGCCGTTTTGCGCCCGACCACCCACAAGACCATTGTCGCCACCGCCGACTTCACGCCCGCCCCCGGCAGCAGCAGGGCCAGTGCGCCAACGTCACCGCCGCGCATTGCGATGAACGCCCCGCCCAATGCCAGCAGCAGGGCGTGGCAACTCAGCATCAGCACCAGCGTCTGGCGCCAGGCCCAGCCAGCCTGCCAGCGCATCGCCAGCCGCGCCGCCAGCGGCAGCGCCACGATGAAGCCGGCGCTGAAACCGCCCATCGCCAGCAGCCCGCCCTTCATGCCCGCCAGCACGGGGAGGCCCAGCGCGGCGAGCAACAACCAGCCCAGCACGCCGACCACGCCTGCGCCGCCCGCCAGGGCACCGGCCAGGCAGACGATCAGCGATTGCAGGGTGATCGGCACCGGCCCGAGGTCGAGCGACATCGGCGCGCAGGCGCACAGGGCAGCAGTGGTGAACAGGCCGCCCCACAGCGGCGAAACGGGACGCGCCATCAGCCGCCGGTCGAAACCGCGCCGGTCTTCTTCATGGCGCCGGCCACTTCGGGCGGCATATATTTCTCGTCGTGCTTGGCCAGGATGGTCTCGGCGGTGAAGGTGCCGGTGGCGGGATCGATCCTGCCTTCCGCGATTACGCCCTGGCCTTCGCGGAACAGATCGGGGAGGATGCCGGTGTAGGTGACGGGCACGGTTTTCGCCATGTCGGTCACCACAAAGCGGATGGTTTCGCCGTCCCGCACGATCGAGCCTGTTTCGACCATGCCGCCGAGCCGGATGGCATCGGTGGGCGCCGGGCCCTTGGCGAGATCGGACGGGGCATAGAAATAGGTCGCCTTCTCGCCCAGCGTCGAAAACGCCAGCACGCCCGCCCCGCCCAGCGCGGTGAGCGCGCCGACCACCAGCCAAAGGCGTTGATGCTTTGCCTTCATTTGCGCTTCACCTCATCAGCCTTTTTCTCGGCGCTGCGCATCGAGATGTAGGCCCACACCAGCAGGCCAACAAGGCCGACCAGCGTGATGGCATAAGCCGGCCAGATGAAATTGGCCCACAGATCGGGGCGGGTGACGACGCCGTTCATCAGGCAAGGGCCTCCGCCATGCGCCGGCTGCGCGCATCAACGCGCTGCTGCGCCAGCATGGCGCGCATCCGCATCAAGACGATGGCGCCAAACAGGAAGGCGAAGCCTGCGCCAGAGAGCAGCAGCGGGGTGAGCAATTCCGGCGCGATCTTGGACGACGCGTTGACCACCGAAATGCTGCTGCCCTGGTGCAGCGTGTTCCACCATTCCACCGAATATTTGATGATCGGCAGGTTGATCACGCCAACCAGCGCCAGAATGGACGAGGCGCGAGTCTCGCCGCCCTTTTCCGCTTCGCTGGCCGACAGCGCCAGATAGCCGAGATAGAGGAACAGCAGCACCAGCATCGAGGTCAGCCGCGCATCCCAAACCCAATAGGTGCCCCAGGTCGGCTTGCCCCACAGGCTGCCCGACGCCAGGCAGATGGCGGTGAAGGCAGCACCCGCCGGCGCGATGGCGCGCGCGGCGATGGTGGCCAGCGGGTGACGCCAGATCAAAGCCGTGGCGCAGGCAATGGCGAGCGACAGATAACCGCCCGCGCCCATCCACGCCGCCGGCACATGCACATACATGATGCGCACGCTTTCCCCCTGTTGATAGTCCGGCGGGCTGGCGAACAGGCCGATCCACAAGCCGGCCGCTGTCAGCGCCAGGCCAAGCAGCGCCACGATTGGCGTGGCGACACGGGCGATCTTCAGGAATCGCGTCGGATTTGCGTAACGATGCACGTGTGCCTTCTAGTCAGATGGCGGGCGTGGGGGAAGGGGGCGAAGCGTCGCCTTTCTCACCATCCCTCGATGCGCGTGCTCCAGCCGTCGCCGGTATACATGCGGGTCACCTTGCCGTCCTTTTCCTGGAACCATACGGTTTCGCCCACCGGGCCACCGCCGGTGGGCGCGGTCAGGCGGAAACGGCCATTGCCAATGGGTTCCAGCAAGGTTCGGGTTTCGGCATTGCGACCGGTGACCGGCAGCAGCGCCAGTTGCTGGTTGAGCAGCACGACCTGCATGACATTGTCGCTGGCGCCGATGTAACGGCCGGCAAAGCGCGCCCAGGCCGGATCCCATGCGGGGGTGGCCTTGGCCTTGGCGGCCTTCACTACCGCTTCGCCCACGGTGGCCATCAGCTGGTTGGCGATGTCGCCGGGGTTGGAATCATTGGTGTTGGTCAGCACGATCACGCCCACCTTGGCGTCGATCTGCGCCATCGTCATCGTGGTGTTGCCCGGATAGCCGCCGCCGTGGCCGGCATAGGTCTTGCCCTTGAAACGCTCGATATCAAAGCCCAGGCCCGATCCCGATTCCCAATCCTCGTCCACGCTGCGCACCCGCAGCGCCTCGCGCCACGCACCGGCCGAAAGCACGTTGGCGCCGCCAGCCTTGGGCGCGCGGCGGAACCAGGCGCCGATGAACTTGGCGAGATCGTTCACGTTGCTGGTCATGCCCGTCGCCGCCGCCATGCCCTTGGCATCAACGAACGGCAGCACGCGGCGGGTGCCTTCGGGCGTGCGGGCGGCATAAGGCGTGGCCAGGCCGGGATCGGGTTTGTCGATGCTGCTGGCGGTCATGTCCAGCGGCTTCAGGATATTGGCATTCACATAATCGGCCCAGCGCTGGCCGCTCACCTGCTCCACCACCAGCCCGGCGATGCCGAACGCGAGGTTGGAATATTTCCAGCGCGTCTGCGGCGGGAAGGCGGCCTGGCGCCCGGCCATCAGCGCCTTCAGTTCGGCTTCGCTCGGGAAGTTGAAGCTGGACCAGTGATCGCCCGCCTCGCGCTGCAGGCCGGACGAGTGGGATAGCAATTGCTCGATGGTGGTCGGGCCATCGTCGGGGCCTGCCGACTTCATGGTGAACCAGGGCAGATGCTTGGACACTGAATCATCCAGCCGCAATTTGCCGGCCTCGCGCAGTTGCAGGATGGCGATGGCGGCAAAGATCTTGGAATTGGACGCGATGCGGAAGCGCGTGTCCGCCGTCATCGGTTTCTTGGCGGCGATGTCGGCGAAACCAAAGCCCTTGGACCACACCAATTGCTGATCCTGCACCACGCCCACCGCCACGCCAGGCAGGCCGCGATAAGCGATCTGGCCTTCCAGCCACGCGCTGAACAGGCGCTCCGCGGCCTGCACGTCGGGATTCTCGGCGACGCTGGCGGCAGGTGGTGCTGCGGGCTGCGCCAGCGCCGGAGTGGCAAGCAACAGTGCGATTGCGATGGTGCGGTGAAGCATGTGGCGTTCCCCCTTGGTCTGTGGCGCAGCCTAACAGGCTGGACGCCGCCGCCAAGGGGGAAGTCTCATCCCAACCGCGACAGCGCCGCCTGCAACCGCTCCGCCTCGGCGCTGCGCGCCTGATGGTCCTCGCGGGCCTTTTCGACGGCTTCCGGCTTGGCCTTCTCGGTGAAGCCGGGGTTGCCCAGCCGGCCGGCCAGCGCATCGCGCTCCTTGATCGCGGCGGCCAGTGCCTTGTCGAGCCGGGATTTTTCGGCGGCGAGATCAACGACGTCACCGATGGGCACGAAGATGGTCGCTTCGCCATGCACCACCTGCAAGCGGCCGCCATCGGCCACATCGCCGGGCAGGATGCGGGCGAGGCGCTCGATCACGGCGGTGTTGGCGGCGAGGCGCGCCAGCGTTTCGGGCGATGCACCTTCCACGGCATAGGCCAGCTTGGCCGATGGCGGCACGTTCACTTCTGTGCGGGCCGAGCGGACCTCCGAAATCAGGCCGATCAGCCAATCGATATCCGCACTGGCGGCGGGGTCTTCCAGGATGGCGTCGGTGGCGACCCATTGGGCCAGGATCAAGTCATCGCGCACGCTGAGCTGGTGCCACAATTCCTCAGTCAGGAACGGCATCACCGGGTGAAGCATGACGAGGATCTGGTCGAGCGCCCAGCCGGCGACCGTGCGGGTTTCGGCGGCCACGGCCGCATCGGCGCCTTCAGCCAGCAACGGCTTGATCAGTTCCAGATACCAGTCGCAGAACCGGCTCCACACCAATTTGTAGATGGCGTCGGCATAGGCATCGAAACGGAAATCGGCGATCGCCTGTTCCAGCGTGCGCGCCGTGGCCCGCACTTCGCCGATGATCCAGCGGTTGACTGGCTGGCTGGCGGCGGGCGGCACCGGCGACGCACTGCCGCCAATGCCGTTGGATTGGGCAAAGCGCGCCGCGTTCCATAGCTTGGTGGCGAAGTTGCGATAGCCTTCGATGCGGCTTTCAGAGAGCTTGATGTCCCGCCCCTGCGTTTCCATCGCGGTGAGCGTGAAGCGCAGCGCGTCGGCGCCATATTTGTCGATGAGGAGCAGGGGATCGACGGTGTTCCCCTTGGATTTGCTCATCTTCTGGCCCTTGGCGTCGCGCACCAGGCCGTGGCAATAGACGGTGCGGAACGGCACATCATCCATGAAATGCAGGCCCTGCATCATCATGCGGGCCACCCAGAAGAAGATGATGTCGAAACCCGTCACCAGCACGTCGCCGGGGTAATGGCGGGCGAGGTCCGGCGTCTGTTCCGGCCAACCCAGCGTGCCGAACGGCCACAGCGCGGAGGAGAACCAGGTGTCGAGCACGTCGGCATCGCGGGTCAGCTGCAGGTCGCCGGCCTGGGCTTGCGCTTCGGCTTCAGTCTCGGCCACGAACACCTGGCCATCGGGCCCATACCAGGCCGGAATCCGGTGGCCCCACCACAATTGGCGGCTCACGCACCAGGGCTGGATATTCTCCATCCAGTTGAAATAGGTCTTTTCCCAATTTTTCGGCACGAACTGGGTGCGGCCGTCATGCACGGCGGCCAGCGCATCCTTGGCGAGTTCGGCGGCGTTCACATACCATTGGTCGGTCAGCCACGGCTCGATCACCACGCCGCTGCGGTCGCCATAGGGCATCTGGATGGTCTTCTGCTCGATGCGCTCGATCAGATCGAGGGCTTCGAGATCGGCCACGACCTTCTTGCGGGCGTCTTCGCGGGCAAGGCCAACGTAGTCTGCGGGCACACCATCGGCTGCGCAGATGCGGTTGAGCATCTGGCCGAGGTTCGAGGCGGCAGCGGTATGGACCAAGGCCGTGTGCCCTTCCATCCGCATCGTCTCGACCATCGACAGCGCAGTCAGCGGAT
>ENA-UOXO01002239-UOXO01002239.1-mixed-culture-metagenome-genome-assembly--contig:-NODE-2239-length-11465-cov-3.560736_pt1 | contig 11465 bp, 11 predicted proteins | sample MGYA00238162_ERZ761640 | MGnify/ENA primary metagenome ERZ761640 (study PRJEB28914, sample SAMN08778297) | mixed culture metagenome | isolation source: Freshwater growth medium | place: USA...
ACCCAAGGAACCCAACAAGATCAGCCGCCTGCGCTACCACACCATGTATGTGGACAAGATCCTGAAGCGCATCGAAGCCGCCGCACCGAAGGGGGCTGATCTGAAGAGCTGGCGCTATTGATGGCGGCCCGACCCCAATTCCCTTTGGCCGGCCTGTACCGCGTGCAGTGGAACCAGTTCGCCCAGGCCACGGCTTTGCCCGCCCTGTTCTGGGTGCTGCCCTGGCCCACGCCGCTGGCGCTGGTCGGACTGGTGCTGCCGCCGTTGGCCCTGGCCCTCAACCTCGTCCTCATCGCCGTGATCAAATGCCCGGCCTGCACCAAACGCCTGATGATCAAGGGCCTGATCATCTTCCCCCGCCGCAAATGCCCGCACTGCCGCGAAGTGGTCGCGTAAGGCGTGATCCCCCGTGAACTGATCGGCGAGGCCGAAGTGCCCGGCGGGCCGCCGCTGCGGCTGTTCCGGCGCGGCAGCGATTTCATGATCGTGCTCGACCGCAACGAATTGATGAGCACGCGGCAGCACGGCTCCGAAGTCGCGCTCGGCACCATGGCCTGCGATCGCCTTGCCGGCCACAAGAGCCCGCATCTGCTCATCGGCGGCTATGGCATGGGCTACACGCTGCGCGCCGTTCTCGGCCAACTCGGACCCACCGCGCGCGTCACCGTCGTCGAACTGGTGCCCGGCATCATTGATTGGGCGCGCGGGCCGATGGCGGCGGTGGCAGACGGCTGCCTGGATGATCCCCGCGTGACGGTGAAGATGGGCGACGTCGCGGCCGCGATGGCCCAGGCCGCGTCCACCTATGATGCCATCCTGCTCGATGTCGACAACGGCCCCGACGGCCTCACACGCGCCGCCAACGATGGGATCTACAGCCCCCGCGGCCTCGCCGACGCGATGAAGGCCCTTCGCCCCGGCGGCGTGCTCGCCGTCTGGTCCGCCGCGCCCGACACCGCCTTTGGCCGCCAGCTGGAACGCAGCGGTTTCAGCGTCGAAACCGTGAAGGTCCGCGCCCGCGAAACCGGCAAGGGCGCCACCCACATCATTTGGTTCGCCACCAAGCGCTGAAGCCCAAGAGCCCCTCCCCCAGCAGGAGAGCCTCCGGCGGGCAGGAACTCGTCCCTGCACCCATCTGTTTCATGGTCAGCTATTGGGCCGGGAACCGGCTGTCCGATCCGGGGCGCGATGCAAGGTAAAGCTGACCTGACGGGAGCGCTATGCGCCTGCCGCCGCCTCGCGAAAGGAGATCAGCCGGCGGCGATCTTCGTCCCACAAGGTGAGTGCCAGCGGCCGGATCATCTGCGCGAAGGTGAAGCGGTTGAGATGACGCAAGTCGGGATAGGCGTTCAACACCTCTTGCAGGCGATAGAACGGGATACGGCTGGCGAGATGGTGGACGTGATGGACGCCGATATTGGCGGTGAACCAGCGCAGCGGTTGCGGCAAATCGAGATGGGTGCTGCCGTACAAGGCGGCATCGTGGAACGACCAGGCCGTCGCCTTGTCCCAATGCGCCGTTTCGAACTGATGCTGGATGTAGAAGAGGTAGACCCCGGTCGATGCCGCGATCAGAACGGTTGGGATCACGACCAACAGGGTCGTCCCCCATCCAACCATGAGTACCAGCCCGCCCATCATGGCGGCTATCGCCAGATTGGTGGCGATGGCGCTGACCCAATATTGCACCCCGGCCCGCATTAACCCGATCGGCAAGCGGTGCCGCAGCAAAAATAGATAAGCAGGGCCAATCCCCAGCAGCACCGCCGGGTGGCGATACAGCCGATAGCCCAGTCGCCCAAGCCTGCTGCGGGACTGAAACTCCCTCACCGTCAGCGTGTCGATATCGCCAAAGCCGCGGGCATCGAGATTGCCGGTGCTGGCATGATGCAGCGTGTGCGAGCGCCGCCAGCAATCATACGGCGTAAAGGTCAACACGCCCAGCGCGCGGCCAATCCAGTCATTGCCGGCGCGTTTGGAAAGAAACGCGTCATGCCCGCAATCATGCTGGATGATGAAGATGCGCAGCAGCAGCAACCCCGCCAGCGGCGCAAGCGCAAGGGCGATCAGATAGCCTGCGTTGATGGCGGCCAGCATGGCTGACACGACACCGAAAAACGGGACAAGCGTGATCGCCAGTTCCCAGATGCTGCGGACGGTGTGAGGCCGGGAAAACGGCTTGAGCTGCGAAACCAGCTTGCGCGGCAGCAATGCGGGGAGGCCAGTGGCAGGAACAGGTCCTTCATATGGCATTTCGGTGTTCGCAAAATCCATGAATTCCACTTTTTATCCAAGAGCTTCCGGCACGGCGGTTCTTATATCAGGGCGCAAAGATTACAATCGAGATGCGGCGCAGAAAACTGCCCAAACGATGGGCAAAAAAGGTCATTCATGCACGCCTGACGTCGGGTCAGGACCTATGGATGCCGGGCCTTTCCGGATCGAGCCCATGTCTGCTTTGGGGCTTGTGGTCCGGTCGCCCGAACGCCCGTTTTGGGGCGCCAAGCGGACAGTAAGCACCACCCGAAAACGAAAGTGGGTGCAGGGGCCGAGCCGCTGCCCGCCGGAGGCTCTCCTTCTTGCTCCCCTACAAGCAAACCCTCCCTCAATCAGCCAGCTTCCCCATACACGCCGCCTGGACCATGCTGCCCCCAGCACGGAGGGATGAGCCATGGATTTTGGGTTGCCGTTCCAGGCCGGGCAGCTGCGAGACCGTGGTTGTCATCCCTGCCCGGGCGCATTGTACTGACAGCTCTCCGCGACTGCCTAGGGTCAGGACCTATTGATTCCATGCCCCGGCACGGCCCGCAGGAGCCCGGCACGAGTGAGTGAGCGCAGTGGCGCACCCCGAAGGGTGCGTCCAAGCGAAGCGAGCGCTGTGCCGGGCTCCTGCGGGCCGCCCTTCGGGTTGCCCGTTGCGGCCAAATGGCGTCGTTGCGGTCGCTTGCCGGGGGGCGAAGCCCCGCCAGCGCGCCCGCGCCTAGCCATTTGGCCGCAACGGGCAATGACGGGGCATGGAATCAATAGGTCCTGACCCTAGCTCGCTCGTGCAGTGGAGGGATCTGGTGCGAAGATCTGCGGGTAGAGATTGCGCATCGCGGCTTCGTCGAAATCGCCCTTGAAGGGATGCCGGGTCTCGATCGCTCGCGCCCGCGCGGCCGCCGGCCGGGCGTCGATCTCCGCCATCAGCCGGGCAATGTGCGGATACTCGGCCATTGCCGTTTCGTCGCCGAGCATGAAGGGGATCCGTGGCGCCCATCCCCAGACCGCCATGTCGACGATCGAATAGGTGCCGCCGACCATGTAGCCGGTCCCCGCCAGCCGATCGTCTATAATCTGCCAGTGGCGCCGTGCTTCGAAATCATAGCGCTTGATCGGGTAGGCCAGCCGCTCCGGCGCGAACAGGCGGAAATGTACGCATTGCCCGGAATAGGGGCCGACGCCCGTCGCCACAAACATCAGCCAAGACAGCAACTCGGCGCGCGCAGCCGAACCGGCGTCCGGCCTGGGCAGGAACTTGCCGGTCCTTTCCGCAAGGTAGAGAAGGATGGCGTTGCTGTCGAAGAGTACGGCGTCGCCGTCTATAAGTGCTGGGACCTTGCCGTTGGGATTGATCGCCCGGAAGGTCGGCGTGTGCTGATCGCCAAGCTTGGTGTCGATCGGGATCGCTTCGTACTCGAGGCCCGCTTCCTCCAGAAAAAGCGCCACTTTCATTGGGTTAGGTGCCATATTGTAGAAGAATCTAATCACGTCGGGCTCCGTTCTGCGGCGCGGGCGGAAATTGCCGCGATGCAAGCAGCTGTGCGATTCATGGCGTTCTCTGAAAATGGCGGCGGACGCTGACCCCTAGGCGGCGTGGACAGATTCAGTGTTAGCACAGGGGTCGCTTTCCGGGGAACGCAATCTCATCGAACGCTTCTTCGGCCGCCTGAAAATAAATGGCGCCATCGCCACGCGATATGATCAACTCGCCGAACGCTTTCGCGGCATGGTCCAAATCGCCGCCGCCAGATACTGGCGCAAATTTGCCCACGCCGCCTAGGCCAAAGTAGCCAGTTTGCTCTGGTTAGAACGTCCGCTTTCGGGATCGCCGCGCTCCGGCGCGAATGGCCGGAAGGGGGGCGCGAAGCGGACATGATGTTTTGACGGCTGGAAGGCCGAGAACGGCACCAAAACGAACGGGTGCAGGGACTGCGTCCCTGCCCGCCGGAGGCCCCCTTTTCCTTCCCTGAAGCCGCAAAGAAGAAGGCGCAGCGCTGTTGCCGGCGCTGCGCCTTGTAACTTTCAGGGCAATACCCCCCGGATCAAGTCCGGGGCAGGCCTTGGCCGCCTGCGGTGTCTCTCGCCCTCTCCCGCAGGGGGAGAGGGGAAAGAAAAGTCACGCCGCCTTGTCGGCCACCATCAGGCGCGTCGGCTGCTTGGTGCCGGCGACCACGTCCTTGTCCACCTGTACTTCTTCCACGCCTTCCAGGCCGGGCAGATCGAACATGGTATCGAGCAAGATGCCTTCCATGATCGAGCGCAGGCCGCGCGCGCCGGTCTTGCGTTCGATGGCGCGCTTGGCGATCGCCGACAGCGCATCGGTGTTGAAGGTGAGCTTCACACCTTCCATCTCGAACAGGCGGGCGTACTGCTTCACCAGCGCGTTCTTCGGCTCGGTCAGGATCTTGATCAGCGCCGGTTCGTCGAGGTCTTCGAGCGTCGCGATCACCGGCAGACGGCCAATGAATTCCGGGATCAGGCCGAAGCGCAGCAGATCTTCCGGTTCGCACTTGCGCAGCAGTTCACCCACGCGACGCTCATCCGGCGCGGCGACATGCGCGCCGAAACCGATGGAGCGGCCCTGCATGCGATCGCCGATGATGCGATCGAGGCCAGAGAAGGCGCCGCCGCAGATGAACAGGATGTTCGTGGTATCGACCTGCAGGAATTCCTGCTGCGGATGCTTGCGCCCGCCCTGCGGCGGCACGGAGGCGGTGGTGCCTTCCATGATCTTGAGCAGGGCCTGCTGCACGCCTTCGCCCGACACGTCGCGGGTGATCGACGGGTTGTCGGACTTGCGGCTGATCTTGTCGATTTCATCGATATAGACGATGCCGCGCTGGGCGCGTTCGACGTTGTAATCACTGGCCTGCAGCAATTTCAGGATGATGTTTTCCACATCCTCGCCCACGTAACCGGCTTCGGTCAGCGTGGTGGCATCGGCCATGGTGAACGGCACATCCAGGATGCGCGCCAGCGTCTGGGCGAGCAAAGTCTTGCCGCAGCCGGTGGGGCCGACGAGCAGGATGTTGGACTTGGCCAGTTCCACTTCGGCACCCTTGCCGCCGTGATTCAGCCGCTTGTAGTGGTTGTGGACGGCGACCGACAGCACGCGCTTGGCGTGGAACTGCCCGATCACATAATCATCCAGAACCTTGCAGATTTCGCGCGGGGTGGGCACGTCGCCGGTCTTCTTGACCAGCGCCGTCTTGGTTTCCTCGCGGATGATGTCGTTGCACAGCTCCACGCATTCATCGCAGATGAACACGGTCGGGCCCGCGATCAGCTTCCTGACCTCGTGCTGGCTCTTGCCACAGAAGCTGCAGTAAAGCGTGCCTTTGCTATCGGTACCGCCCAGCTTCGTCATGGGGTTCCTTCCTCACGCCGGCCCGCCATAGCCGACAGTATACGCGCCGGCATGCCGCCGGCCTAGCAGTGTAGCGACGATTCGGCGCCCGCCGCAAGGGCAGGTTTCAACCAAAGCGTTGAACAATAGGCTGGCAGGGCTGCCAAAATGGCGTGGCTGCCCTGCCCCACTTGTCGGCTTCACGCCGCGATGGCGTCACCTTCAGGCGCCAGCGGGCGCTTTTCCATCACGGCGTCGATGATGCCGAATTCCTGGGCTTCCTCGGCGCTCATGAACTTGTCGCGTTCCATCGCATGTTCGATGGTGGCGAGGTCCTTGCCGGTGTGCTTGACATACAAATTGTTGAGAATGCTGCGAATCCGCAGGATTTCGCGGGCCTGGATCTCGATATCGGTGGCCTGGCCCTGGGCGCCGCCCGACGGCTGGTGCACCATGATGCGGGCGTTCTTCAGCGCGATGCGCATGCCCGGCTCACCGGCGGCCAGCAGGAAGCTGCCCATCGACGCGGCCTGACCCACGCACACCGTGCCAACCTTGGGCCGGATGTATTGCATGGTGTCGTAGATCGCCATGCCCGACGTGATCACCCCGCCCGGCGAGTTGATGTACATGTAGATATCTTTTTTCGGATTTTCCGATTCGAGGAACAGCAGCTGGGCCACGATCACCGAGGCCATATGGTCTTCCACCTGGCCGTTCACGAACACGATGCGATCACGCAGCAGCCGCGAGTAAATGTCGAAGCTGCGTTCGCCGCGGTTCGAGCTTTCGATGACGATGGGAACGAGACCGGCGGTCGGGTTAATCATGTGAGACTCCTTTGATCTCCTAGTTCGGACGTTTGCGCGCCCAATTCAAGAGGGCAAAGCCGGGTATGACAATTGGTTCACCGCCACGACGGGCGCGTTCCAGCGGCACATCGATGCACCGCCAGGCCAGAAGCGTTGCCAGCAGGGTGGCCGGCAGCGCCGCCAGCTTCAGCGCCGTGCCGTCCAGCGCCAATCCGGCCGCGAACCCCATGATCACCGGCGCGTGCACGAGATAGAGCGCATAGGACGCATCGCCCAGTTGCCGGTCGCGCCGGCTGGACGGGCCGGCCAGCACGCGCGCAACCAGCGGCAGCAGCAGCAAGGACCAGACCAGGTGGCCAAGCTGTTCGGCCAGGGGCGACAGGCCCGGGCCTTTCAGCAGCAGCGGCCGGGTTTCGGGCCAGATCGCCATGCCGGCCGCAATGGCCACGAATGCGCCAGCCGCCGCCCACACGCCGCCAGCCGCCGGACACCATTTGCCAGCCGCAAGCCACATGCCGGCCGCAAATGCCGGCAGATACAGCAGGAAACTCCACGCACCCCGGGCCATCAGCCACATGCCCAGCCCCCAGGCCAGCGCGCCAAGCAGCCAGAGCTGCCAACCCGGCAGCCGCCGCGCCGCCAGCCACAGCAGCGGCAGGCAAAGGTAGAATTGCAGTTCGAGATCCAGCGACCACGCCACGCTGACAATCATGTCCCCCCGGCTGGCACTGCCCAGCAGCAGCAGGCCGGCGGCGAGATCCGGGCTGCGCGGCAAGCCAAGCCAGCCCTGCAGGGCCCAGGTGAGCGCCGAGATCAGGGCAAACAGCGGCCAGATCCGCGCCAGCCGTGTCGCAGCAAAACCGATCGCGCCATCGCCGCACTCCCGCCAGCGCCGTGACACCCAATAGCCTGAGATAACGAAGAAAAGCACCACTGCGGGCCGCCCGATGTTGAGCGACGACAGGTGCGAAAGCAGGACAAAGAGCGCCAGGATCAGGCGCAGGCCACCAGGACCGTGAAACTGCATGGGGCCGCATCCTTCCACGCGGCGCCATGGCAATAGCCATCACACCGTGGAGAAGGAAACGGCCCCGTGCGGAGCGGCTTTACGCCTTCTTGGTCTTCTTCGCCGCAGCCTTGGCCGGAGCCGCTTCGGCGGCCGGGGCTTCTTCAGCTTCCGCCTTCTTGGCCGCAGCCTTCTTGGCGGGCGCCTTCTTCACCGGTTCGGCTTCAACGGCCGGCTCTTCAACAGCCTTGGCCTTCTTGGCCGCCGCCTTCTTCGGCTTGGCCGGCGCATGATCATGGTCATGATCATGGCCACAGCCGGGGCCATGGACGTGGCCGCCCGGCGTTTCGTCTTCGCTCTCGATTGCGGCTTCCAGCTCGGCGCGGGTCACGGCGCGTTCGGTGATTTCCGACTTGCCGATCAGGAAGTCCACCACCTTGTCTTCATACAGCGGCGCGCGCAACTGCATGGCGGCCATGGCGTTTTCCTGGAAGAATTTCACCACCTTCTGCTGTTCGGCCGGGGCATAGCGCGCGGCTTCCTGGCCGATCAGGCGGTTCATTTCAGCCTGGCTGACGTTCACACCGTTGCGCTGGCCGATTTCGGAGAGCAGCAGGCCGAGCCGCACGCGGCGCACGGCGATGCGGCGATAATCCTCACGCTCGGCTTCGATCTCGGCGCGGGCAGCTTCCGGATCGGCTTCACGGGCGGCTTCGCCTTCCAGCGTCTGCCAGATCTGCTCGAACTCGGCATCCACCATCGATTCCGGCACGTCGAAATCATGGCGGGCGGCCAGCGTGTCGAGCAGCTTGCGCTTCAGGTAGGTGCGCGACAGCGTGCCCAGTTCAGCATCGAGCTGATCCTTCAGGATTTCCTTCAGGGCATCCAGGCTGTCGAGACCGAAGCCCTTGGCGAATTCATCGTCGATGGCAGTTTCGGCCGGCACTTGCACACCGGTCACCGTCACATCGAACTCGGCCGGCTTGCCGGCCAGATTGGCGGCGCCGTAATCGGCCGGGAAGGTCACCTTAAGGGTGCGCTGTTCGTTGGCCTTGGCACCGATCAGCTGGTCTTCAAAGCCGGGGATGAGCTGGCCGGAGCCGATCTTGACCCGCATGCCTTCGCCCTTGCCGCCATCGAACGGCACGCCATCCACCTTGCCTTCGAAATCGATGACGACGGTATCGCCGGTCTTGGCCTTGTGCTTGGCCGGGGCCGGTTCGCTGCGCTGGGCCGATTCCGCCAAACGGGCAATCGCGGCATCCAGGACGGCATCGTCAGCCGGCACGACCAGCTTTTCCAGCGACAGGTCCTCGGCCTTCACATCGTCGATGGTCGGCAGGATTTCCATGCTGACGGTGAAGCGGGCATCGCCCTCTTCCGGCAGTTCGCCATCCACATCCACCTGCGGCTGGGTCGCCGGGCGCAGGCCGTGATCGGCAATCACCTTGTTGACGCCATCATTCAGCGCCGCCTGCAGCGCTTCACCACGCAAGGCCGGGCCATGCATCTTCTTGACGAGATTGGCCGGCACCTTGCCCGGACGGAAGCCCGGCATCTTGATCGTCTTCGACACTTCGGCCAGGCGTGCATTCAGGCGCGCGGCAATGACATCGGCCGGGATCACCAGCGAATAAGCGCGGCGCAGGCCCTGGTTGGTGATTTCGGCAATCTGCATCGAAGAATCCGTCGTGTTGAAAGTTGAAATTCTGGCGAGTTTGGCCCGGACGGCCAGCGACAGGATGGTGCGGGCGAAGGGACTCGAACCCCCACGTCTCTCGACACTGGAACCTAAATCCAGCGCGTCTACCAATTCCGCCACGCCCGCACTCGGGAAACGAGCGCCCGCCTATAGCAGGCACATTCCGGAGCGCAAGGCAGCAATGGCGTCCGCGCCGGCAGAAGGAATGCGCGAAGTGGCGGCTTTCTCGCCGGCAGCGCGATCAGGCGAGGTTGAGCGAAACCGCCGTGGTGGCAAAGCCGGCCAGCACCAGAGCCGAGACCGACGGGAGAAGGCGGCGGCGGCGCTGCGGCGAACCGACAAAGCGCTGGATGAACGGATGGCTGCTGGTGCCGGACGCTGCCCAGGCCATCAGCGCGATCCAAAGTGCAAAGGAAAACAGCGAGATGACGTTAAGGGCCGCAAGCAGATGGCGATCGGGGTGGCGGTTCACATAGGCGACGCAGGCCGGCAGAAAATTGAACACGCACAGGAAGATGAAAATGCCCACGATTACCGTGGCGGCCGTCGTACCCACAACCATACGCCCCTCCTGTACACGCGCCCCTTGCAGAGGGAGCTGTTGCCCCCAAGCCCGCCGTAGTCACAGCCGACCGATTCTGCCTGTGTCGATGCATTCGAGTCGCATCTTTAACAGGGGCTAAGTTTACGTGGCGTTAACGATATCGCAAGGCAAAATGTAACCATTCAGAGACATGTTTATTATCAAAGCCGCCCGTTTCGGCGCAATCGCACCCAAGGTTGGCGGCAATTTCAACCCAGCAGCCAAGTGCGGAGCAGCAGGCCGACGGCGCCCACAACGCCAACACCGGCCGCCCACAGGCCCACAAACCAGGCCAGACGGCGCGGCAGCGGTGCTTGGGGTTCAGGCATAGCCTTCGGCCCCGACCTTGCCGCGGAACAGCCAATAGCCATAGGCCGTGTAACCCAGGATCACCGGAAGCAGCAGGCCAACGCCAACCAGCATGAAGCTTTGCGCGTTACTCGCGGTGGCCGCCTGCCAGATCGTCACCTGCCCCGGCACCGCCCACGGGAAGATCGAGATGCCCAGCCCGATGAAGGTGAGCAGGAACAGCAGTTCAGCGAACAGGAAGGGGGCGACTTCGGCCCGGCGCTTGAGGGCGCGGATGAACATCAGGCCGGTGATGGCCAGCAGGATCGGCACCGGCGCCGAGAAATAGATCCCCGGGGTTTCAAACCAGCGGCTGAAATAATCATGGCTGAGGAACGGGGTCGCGAGGCTGACCGCCGCGATGGCGGCAATGCTGGCCGCACCGCCGCGCCAGGCCATGCGAAAGGCGTGATCCTGCACGGCCCCTTCCGTACGCCAGATCAGCCAGCAGGCGCCGAGCAGCGCATAGGCCGCCACCACCGACGCGCCGGTGAGCAGCGAGAAGGGCGACAGCCAATCCCACCAGCCGCCGGCATAGCTGCGGCCCGATACTTTCACGCCTTGCAGCACCGCGCCCAAAATCACCCCCTGCGCGAAGGCCGCCAGCGTGGAGCCGGCAAAGAAGGCGAAATCCCACAGCCAGATGCGGCTGGTGCGCGCCCGATATTTGAAGGCGACACCGCGGAAGATCAGGCCCAGCAGCATGGCGATCAGCGGAGCATAAACCGCTGGCATCAATATGGCATAAGCCAAGGGGAAGGCCGCAAAGACGCCGCCGCCGCCCAGCACTAGCCAGGTCTGATTGGCGTCCCACACCGGCTTGATGGTGGCGATCGCCGTTTCGCGCTCGACCCCCGGTGCCATTGTCGGGAACAAGATGCCGATGCCCAGATCAAAGCCGTCGGTGACGACATAGATGAAGATGGCCAGGCCGATGATACCGGCCCAGACCAGCGTCAGAATGGGATCGGGCGCCATCTGCCTTACTCCGCTGGCTGCAGCCCGATGGCCGCTTCGGGCGGCAGGCTGCCGACTTCGACGGCCTCTTCATCGGACGCTTCGGGTTCACCGGGGGTGGGCTCGGTCGCCATCAGCTTGATGATGAACAAGGTGCCCACCCCAAACACGAAGAAATAGACGATTATGAAGGCGATCAGCGAGGCCGCCACGGCGGGCGCCGCCAACGGCGAGGCGCTTTCGGCGGTGCGCAGCAGGCCAAAGATCGTAAAGGGCTGGCGGCCGGTTTCCGTGGTGATCCAGCCGGCGAGCACCGCGACAAAGCCCGCCGGGCCCATCGCCAATGCCAGCCGCTGCTGCCAGACATTTTCGAACAACCGCCCGCGCCAGCCATTGAACGCCGCCCAGCCGCCGAGCAGCAGCATCAGCACGCCAAGGCCCACCATCAC
>ENA-UOXO01002249-UOXO01002249.1-mixed-culture-metagenome-genome-assembly--contig:-NODE-2249-length-11436-cov-33.911080_pt1 | contig 11436 bp, 9 predicted proteins | sample MGYA00238162_ERZ761640 | MGnify/ENA primary metagenome ERZ761640 (study PRJEB28914, sample SAMN08778297) | mixed culture metagenome | isolation source: Freshwater growth medium | place: USA...
CGTTTAATGATTTTATGGTTGTGATTGTGTGTGTCATTATCGTTACCGGTAAGCGAGACCGGAAAAAAAATAAAAAAAATTGTCACGGCTGACATTGCGAGTGTTTATTATCGTAATCAACTTGTGGTTACGAATTGCTCTCCGATCCGGGAGGACATTCCTGTTCAAAAACACCTTGAAGGACGCCGGAATTTCTTTATGTTCTCTTACTATGGTTCTATGCTCTTTGGAGCTACTAGATGAGCGTTTCGTGGCGGCGCCACATCTCGTATGACGTTACGAAAACGTCGCGCGATCGCCATCGCGGGGGCGGGGCGCGTCGGGGCGCTACGCCGAGCACACGAAACGACACTAACGTGAGAGTTAGTCCTTGCGCATGCGCAGCGGGCTCGGGTTGAGCGTATGGTTGGCCAGCTCGAGCGTGTAGTCGGCTAGCTCGGGCCTTGACATGAGGAGCTTCTCATCGCGCTGTCCGTCGATGCCGCGGCATCGTGACTCCATGGTGCGCTCGAAGATGAGCATAGTCGTGTCCTCACCCTTCGAGGCTACGAAGTAGTCTTCGAGGCGTCTCCGGCTGCGCTCCACCAGACCCGCCGGCTGGAGCGCCTGGAAGGAGGCGGTGCCCCCGAGGCGGCTGCGCGCGCCCACGCCAGGTGCGCTGTGTCGCACGGTCACTGCTCGTGCGCCCTGAAGCGCGCGCACGGCCTGGCTGCTGCTGCTGCTGCTGCGTGCCTCGCTGCTGCCAAGCGGCCGGCCGAAGCCGCTGCGCGTCGCAAAGTCCATGAGCTCTGGCGTGGCGAGCACCGAGGCCGGCGGCACTCCCTTGAAGATCGCGACCAGCGGCGACTGCCGGTTTAGGTCGCATGCGAGGCGAGGGGGCCGGTAGGGGCGCGCGGGCAAGAGGCTCCCGAGCAATTGACCCGTCGACGCCGCCTTCTCGCGCCGGAGCTTCGACTTGCTCTTCACCATCGCCTGCACGGCCACCGTCTGGCGCATCGTGCCCCACCCTTCCGGGGTCCCTTTCCTGGGTAAAAACGCCGAGACACTCGCATTCGAGCCACTCGCGCGCTTCAGGCCGAGCGACGGCGGCTTGGCCCCAGCGATGGCGGGCAGTATCGCCGCGCTGGCTGTGCCGCCCTCGGGCCGCTCGATGTGCGGCAGTTGCGGGATGAGGATCGGGCCAAGCGGCGAGGCGCGCACAGGCCCGTTGTTGGCGCCAAGATTCCAAGTGATCGCCCCAGATACGCCCTTTTCGGACGTGGCAGTCTTGGACGCACCCGCGAGGGTCGCCGACGCAGCAGCCTCGGACCCCAGCCGCTCCGCGAAGCGCATGTGCTGCGTGAAGCGCTCCGGGCTGAGCGGCGGCGCCCCGAGCAGCGCGAGCAGGTGCCGGAAGACGGCCGCGGCCGCGGGACCCTGCTGGCTCTGAGAGCCGAGCGCGCCGTGCCGGCGCAGTGCCACCAGCTCAACGGTTGCGACCAGCGGCGCGAAGTGGTCCAGGAACGTGTCGATCGCGCACACGAGCTTGACGGTCAGGCGAGCGTACTGCACAGCCATCAGCCGGAGGAGTTCGTCGCGCTGCGTCTCGAGGTGCGGCAGCTGCAGCGAGACGAAGAGGTACCAGAAGGCATGCGTGGCGAGCAAGCAAGCCTCCCTGCTCGTGGCGTCAATCTCAAAGTCAGCCTGCGGGCAGCGCAGCTTCTCGGGCAGCGTTCCGACGACCTCGTGCAGTAGCTCGGGCGCGCGCACGTCAAAGGGGGGCGGCTGCGAGAGCGAGAAGTCCGCAATGTTTGCAGCTTGCTTTGGCGCCTCTCGACTGCGTTGCGCCTCCCGGCCAGGGCGCATGCCATCCCGAGGGAGGTCCGCGGCGACAGCTATTCTGGTCCCAACCGATGCCGTACCATCGGTGAGCGTCTCCTTGGCATTCGCCCGCGGAAGCTTTCGAAGGCCCATGCGCGCGGCCGGGAGGCGGCTTTAGAAACGACGACGCCTGGCCGATCTTCATACGGCGGGAAACGTGCGGGGTCACGCTGAATGAAAATTCCCAACACGGTCGTACATGTTCGCGTTCATACGAACTAACTCTGACTTCGTTACCGTTCCGAGACGGTATGTATGTGAATAGGCCTCACCGTTGTAACGAGTACAATGGGTAATGTTAAGATTGGCCCGGCGGAAACCCGCAAATATAAGCTTTCTATTAACCTAGCTTACGTTCGAGAAGCTGCGCGCTCTTCGCGGAGCGAGGTGAGGCACGGCTTTAAGCAAGCGACCCACCCCTTTGGTTCTGGCTCCTCCACCTCCTGACCCTTGTTCATCGATGGGAACACAGGACTGCCGCGCACACTCCACTCGAATGGTGGCCTCAGCGCACCGGCGGGTGTGCCTGCTAGCATCTGCGCCTCAGGGCTCCAGTCCAGGCGAGGCGGCGACTTTCGTGGATCATCGTATCTCCGGGCGACCTTTGAGGGGAGCCCTGCGGTATCTCTGAAGACCACAAAGTGGTTTGGTCCAGCTACAAGGTCAGAGTGGAACTGCAGCCAGTTCTGTGCGAGGTGAATGCTTGCCAGCGCCTTGGCATTGCAGTCTTTGCTGAGTGCTCCACGCGTATGACTGAGTTCGGTGACCACGGAGCTCAGCGCGTCTCCAAGTCCGGCCGCGATGGCCAGCTGACACCTAACCGAAGAGTCCTGCGTGAGCTTCAGCACGGCCAGCCCTCCCCACTTGGCCACTCGCACAGATGCCGTGTGTCTGCTGAAAGCCGCTTGGATGGCACCGAACGCGCCAGCATCAACTGCCTCCTGCTTTCGAGCCTCGTTGCTTGCAAGGCGACTGATGAGGCTGCACCCCGCCGCCTGCACGCTCTCCGATTCGCCATGCGCATCGAGCACCCGCACGATGCTCCCGATGCCATCGGCGAGCAGAGGAAGCGACCGGGCCTTCGCCGCTTGGCGTGCGCTGCATAGAGACCCAAGGCGAGCGAGCGCCGACTCCACAAGCAACGGGTCAGAGTTGATTTCCTCTGTCTTGAGAATAGCGAATGAGTCCTCCGCCGACGCAGTCCGAATCCGATCGGGCGTCGGCAGCCCTCCACCAACGCTGCCTTGGCCATCCTCCTCATCAGCGCTCGTGGATTCGACGGGGATGGCAGATGGTAGCTGAGCTCCCCTCTCGGCCATGATGCTCTTTTTCGCCTGCTCCCAAGCAGGTGGTGGTGTTGCACACGCGTTCGGTAGAGGCTGCCCAGCATAGAAGGGCGTAGATTGCATCGAGCTTCCCGATGCTTGCATGCCCTCGGCGACAGTCGGGTCCGCTGCTCCACGTGTGCGCGACACCTCGTATCGCTTGGAGCCGCTTGCTCCTGCGTGCGTGTCGTCGGCCCTTACGACGTCGTCCGGGTTCGACCGAGACTGGTTCGTTGCCTGTGGTCGGGTACACTCAAGCGTCGACGCTGGCGCAGGCGCAGGCACGGATGCGATTGTTGGCGCGCCTTCGTTCGCAGCCGCCCCAGCGAGCGTGGGCATCGGCATAGGCTCCACAGGAACGATAGCTGAATCTGCGTGCACCGGTACTAGCGAGGCTGCGGAAGGCGCATCTGCAGCCGCATCTGCAGGCGCAGCTCCTGTTTCGAATGCGTGCGCGGACCCTGATGATGGGGATGATGGTGACAAGGTTGATGTTGGGATCGCTGCAACAGTCAACTCATTTGCAAACAAAGCCCGCAATACTCGTATGTCTTCTTCGACCCCTGGAGGTTCTGCTGCCGATGTTGGCTTCTCGGGCGTACCTTGCTGCACCGATGCACTTGAAATTGGCCGTCTACTCCTTGCGATGGCATCGGCCGTCGCTGTGGAAGCCACACCGATCGGTGCTGCTGCTTTTGCTGCTAATGTTGCTGCTGACGGGACAGCTTGTGAGTTTCTCCCCGCTGATTCGGACTCAAGCCGAGGCAAGGGCAGCCGAGATGACGGCGCGGCTCTCCCGGCGTCGGATCGAATCATGTGTGACGACGCACGCAGCTCTTCCATGTCAGCCTCCACAATTAAAGATTGGATGGCCTCCATGAGAGCAGTGGGCGAACGGCATGCCGGACGCTTTGATGGCTGCTCACATCCAAAATTGGCGGCCGTGATGACACGTCGAGGCGCATCTTCTTCCTGAGCGCGTACGCCAGTTGATTTCGAGCTTCGGGGAGCTGGGCTATCCGCTGGCGTTTTTATTCGGTCTGACCTTTGGTCTGCAACGCGTGATTCCTGAGCGCGAACGCCTGTTGGTTTTCGGTCTGACCTAACCTCTGCAACGCATGATTCCTGAGCGCGCACGCCTGTTGGTTTCGAGCTTCGGGGAGCGGGGCTGTCCGCAATGGGGTCTGGCCGTTTGAGCGCTTCGCCCTGCGGTGGCGGCTGACGAGATGGGGCTGGCAGAGAATTCGGTGCTGGCAGAGCATGGATGTCGGATGGAGACTTTTGAGGGGAGCGCTTGGGTTTGTTTTCAGGTTTGTCTTGTCGGCGCTGGTCGTCTTCCTTCCACGAACTCGGTGTGGATCCTCCCGTTGGTCGGAAAAAGTTGAACATCTGACAGTTCACCAGTGATGAGAGACAGCGCCTCCTCCTCTGAGGCTGCAGCCCACGACGCGCACTGTTGTCCGGACCGCGCAGCGGTATGCCGCGCGCGCGCCGCTTTTCGCAAACTCGTCCCAAACTTAACGAAACTCCCGGAACCAGGAGCTGCCTCAGCGACGCGTAACCGTTCCCCCTCTGCGTCACACTCGTAATTAAAGTCCCAAGTCGCGCCATGTGGTTCGGACGGCGCCAGAGGTATGCCAACTCCCCGGCGCTGCGTTTCGCAAAACTTACTCCCAAATTTGTCTTGAGATCGGTCGTCGCTCAATCCCACAGAAGCGTCTAGGGGATCCGGCATCCGCGACAAACCACGGTCCTTGGAAAGAGCAAGACGCTTGCCTGTTTCCTGAGGTTCCATGGGGCGTCCATTCGTGGCCCTTTGGGCGCTGCTCGCCGGCGCCATCACGGGGGCTCGGAGCACCGATCCTCCCCCGACATTCGCGCCCGGATGCTCCCCCGCTGACACGGTGCGGGCGTGCATTTTGAGCGACCGCCCCGAGATGATGCTCGCGGTCCTTCGGAGTGCGCACGCGTCGGCGTCGCCGCGGACCTGCATCTCGTGGGACCTCTTCACAACCGATACGGAGCGCATCGAGCGCCTGATGCAGGACGACCCCCTCGAGGGCGTCCCCCATCGGCATTCGGTGCGCGTGACGACCCTGCTGGATGCGGAGATGGCCCTCGAGGAGCGCGGCGTCACGCCCGTATGGATGCGGTCGGCGTTTCGCAAGGGCGTCGGGGGTGATCCGCGCCGCACACTCTGGTCACTCCGCGACCCCGCGTCCGACTCCGATCCGAAGCACTCGCACCCGCTGAACTTGCTCCGTTTTTACTTGCCGCTGTTGCCCCAGATGCAGCATGGGCGCGTGCTGCTCTTCGACGACGACGTGTGCGTGCAGGACGATCTTCGCGAGCTCTACCATGCGGGTCCGGTCGATAGCCCAGGGCGCAGCGCACATGGCCCGGCCGTCATTGCGTCGTGCCAGATGCAGCAGTGGGACTCGTCACGTGGTGGATTCCGCATTCGCACGGGGGAGTATACGTATGCAGACACGCCTTTCCTCGGCACGATCGGCGCCCCCGCAGGCTACCCGATCTGCGCAGACGAGGACGACGCGGAGGACGACGAGGAAGACACGTCATTCCTCGGCACGATCGGCGTCGTTGCTCTGCCCTGTGCGAGTGGCGACTGCGACAAGGCAGTCGTCACGGTGCAGAAACGTTGCGCCCCCGGCGCGCTCGAGCCAAAGCTCACGCAACTCCATTCCGAGATCAGCGGCTTGAACACATTTCGCAACGAGACTGCCTGGAACTTCGGCATCACGCTCGTGCACCTCGATCGCTGGCGCGCGTCGGGGATAGATCGGCGCTTCGAGCGCTGGTTCGTCGCCAATGAGCACTTCGCCTTCTTTGCCCCCAATACGATCAGCTTCGGTCTCGGCGTCGCATACCTCGCCCTTGCTGGTCAGGTCGAGTGCTGGCCGGAGGGCACGATCCTCGATGGCCTCGGCTTTCTGACCTGGCAAGACTTCGAGGCCAGTGACATGGACACGGTAGACGTCGAAGACTACACTGTTCTTCACTTTGCTGGCTCCAAGAAGCTGCCCGCAGCCGAGCAGGCTACCTGCTCCGCTGCGCACATCACGGCGATGCTGAAGCAACCGATGACGATGCAGCGTCGGCTCCAGCTGGCAGGAGGTTACACCCCGGCCAGCGGTGTTCCACCACCGTCTCCAGAGCTATCACTATCTCCAGAGCCGTCGCCGCCTCCACCGCCGTCGCCAGATTCTCCCCCTCCGTCTCCACCCCCGCTACGGCCGCCAAGCACCCCTCCACCGCGGAGCCCCCCGCCTTCTCCGCCGCCGCCGCCATCACCGTTCGCTCCCGAACCGTCCCCACCACCGAGCAGGCCGCGGCCGAGCATGCCACCCAGCCCTCCGTCGGCCCCACCGTCTCCCCCGACCGTTTCTCCCCCGAGCCCCATGGCACACGGTACCGTATCTCCGGAGCCGTCGCCACCGCCACCGCCAGCACCAGATCTACCCCCTCCGTCTGCATCCCCGCTACGGCCGCCAAGTCCCCCTCCACCGCGGAGCCCGCCGCCTTCTCCGCCGCCGCCGCCATCACCGTTCGCTCCCGAACCGTCCCCACCACCGAGCAGGCCGCGGCCGAGCATGCCACCCAGCCCTCCGTCGGCCCCACCGTTTCCTCCAGGGGCTGCTCCTCCGAGCCCGCCAACTGCACCTCCACCGCCAAGCCTGCCGCCGCCCCCAACGTTCGCATCCGTTGGCGTACAAGGCGATGCCTGCACTAACGGGGCAGCATGCGCTGGTCAGCTCACGAACGACGTGTTGAGCGCAACCTCCTCCATCGGGAGTGTTACTGCCGGCGGGTCCACTGCCAGCACGGCTCTCAATGTGGGGCTCAACATCCAGACTCAGCTCAGTCCGTCTGGGCTTGCTGCGCTGCAGGCAGCACTCGGGATGGGCAGCACGCCGAATCCGGCCGCCCTTCCACCCCCTCCTGCGCTCGCTTTGCCGCCGCCGGCGACGTCACCACCAACCGCGGTTTTCCCCCCACCCTCGGGGTCTCCCCCGCCTCCATCGCCTCCACCTCCCTTCCCCTCACCGCCATCTCCCTCGCCGCCACCGTCGACATCTCCCTCTCCCTCTCCGCCATCTCCCTCCCCGACTCCCCCCCCTCCGTCTACTCCATCTCCGGTTCCTCCACCTCCGGCCCCGCCCTCGCCCTCGTCCCCGCCCGCACCGCCGCCGCCGAGAGAGCCCTCGCCGCCGTCGATACCACCGCCGCCTGCGTCACCACCATTCCAGCCGTCACCTCCAGCGGAGCCACCTCTGCCGCCAGGTGCACCACCGCCACCCGCCTCACCGCCACTTCCTCCTTTCTCGCCACCACCTCCATCACCGCCACCTGCGCCGCCACTGAACCCCACAACGTCGCCGGCTTCGCCCCCGCCACCTGCGCCGCCAACGCCGCCACTGAACCCCACGACGTCGCCGGCTAAGCCACCTCCATCATTTCCCGCAGCGGCGCCGAAGTCTCCGCCGCCAGCATTTCCCGCAGCGGCGCCGAAGTCCCCACCGCCGCTGTTCCCAGCTTTTTCACCCGGATCTCCCCCGCTTGGCATGGCACCGTTGCCATCTACGCCACCGCCCACGCTTGGCATGGCACCGTCGCCATCTACGCCACCGGGAACGGCTTCCTCCACCACGCAGGGATCGCCGAGCCTGCCGGCCCTACCACCGCCAGCAGCGACGTACTATTCGAACAACCCACGTACTCCGCCGCCGCCACCAGGCTCGTACTACATCTACGCGCCTGCCCCTGGGATGTATGGAGCACCTTCAGCGCCGACGGGCTCTGGACGTCGCCAGCTCAGCGGGGTGCTTCCGTCGGGAGCGCGTCTTCGCATCCTCGATCACGAGCACTTTGCTTTCGACGACGTTCAATCTCGTCGCCGTCAGCTGCAGGGGTCATCCGAGGTCTGTACAGAGACCGTGAGCATCGTCATCGCCTCGCCCACACTTGCCATCGGCGGATCGGCTGCTGCTGAGGCTATCTTGCAGTTGCTCAACGAGACGATGTCGGTTCTTGCTAATGTATCGTGCCCTGGTTCGACGTTGAACATGAGCGTTAGCGTCCAAGCTCGGGTGGCCATCGACCCGTCGGCTGCAGTGCCTGCGGGACTGTCGGTCACGATGTCGCCTCCGCCCTCGCCGCCTCCCTCATTGCCACCTTCCCCCCCGCCATCGTTGCCACCGGCGCCGCCACCACCTTCGGTGCCGCCGCCCAGCCCAGTGGCTCCTCCACCATCACCTGAGCCTTCACCACCGCCGCCGCCAACACCAGATCTCCCCCCTCCGCGTCCACCACCCGGGACGCCGCCAGCGACTCCTCCACCGCGGAGCCCCCCGCCTTCTCCCCCGCCGCCGCCATCGCCGGGCCCACCAGAGCCATCGCCGCCGCCGCCGCCACCGCCGCCGTCGTCGCCGCCGCCGTCCCCTGAGCCGTCACCACCGCCCCCTCCTTCGCCCTCGCCTCCTCCTCCACCCACCACACCTCCTCCATCGCTGCCGCCGCCGGCGCTCTCGCCGGACCCGTCGCCGCCGCCGCCTCCGGCGCCTTCGACGCCCGAGCCATCACCGCCTCCGGCCCTGCCTCCCCCAACCCCTCCGTCGCCGTCACCGGAGCCTTCGCCTCCCCCGCCTCCGTCGCCCTCGCCACCTTCGCTCCCGCCGACGTCACCTCCGCCGCCTCCGCCGCCTCAGCCGCTGTCGCCGTCGCCGTCGCCGCCACCGCCGCCGGCGCCGTCGACGCCCGAGCCATCTCCACCCCCTCCTGCTCCGCCGGCACCATCGCCACCGCCGCCCACCCCGCCTCCTCCATCGCCAATGATGCCGCCGCCGTCGCCGCCGCCTCCTGCGCCGCCAGCACCCTCGCCGCCGCCGCCTACCCCGCCTCCTCCATCGCCGCCGCCGCCAAGGCCGCCGCCTCCCTCGGCACCACCGCCTTCGCCTCCGCCGCCGTCTCCACCCCCTCCTTCACCTCGGTCACCAGAGCCTTCGCCACCGCCACCGCCACCGCCGGCGCCGCCTCCGCCCTCGATACCACCGCCGCCGTCGCTGCTGCCGCCGCCGCCGTCGTCGCCGCTGCCGTCGCCGCCGCCGCCGCCGTTGCCGTCGACGCCCGAGCCATCGCCCCCTCCGGCGCTGCCTCCTCCGTCGCGTCCGCCACCTTCGCCGCCGCCGCCGATGCCGCCGCCGCCGACACCACCACCTCCCATTTCCCCCGAGCCATCGCCACCACCTCCACCCTCTCCCGATGCGCCGTCGCCCTTCCGACCCCCTCCGCCCTCTCCACCGCCGTCACCTCCGCCATCGCCGCATCCTTTGCCGCCGCCGCCTCCCTCCCCCTTTGCGCCTGAGCCGTCGCCACCCCCTCCCTCGCCACCCGCTCCATCGGCACCGCCACCTTCGCCACCGCCACCGACGCCTCCGCCGCCGCTGCCGCCACCGCCGTCTCCAGAGCCGTCGCCACCGCCACCACCATCACCAGATCCGCCCCCTCCGAGTGCATCACCTGCGACACCTCCAGGCACTCCTCCGCCGCTCAGCCCCTCGCCTTCGCCGCCCCCGCCACCCGCGCCTCAGACCCCCGAGCCTTCGCCTCCACCGTCGTGTCCGCCGCCGTCACCGACCCCGCCGACGCCGCCCCCACCGACGCCGCCTCCACCGCGGCAACCACCGCCGAGGCCACCGCCGCCTTCTCCCCCGCCTCCAAGGCCTCCGCCACCATCAACGCCACCTTCACCTCCGCCGTCGCCACCGCCGTCTCCAGAGCCGTCGCCACCGCCACCACCATCACCAAATCCACCAAATATGTCACCCCCCCCACCCAAGTTGCCGCCGCCTTTGTCACCACCATTGAGCCCCTCGCCTTCACCGCCACCGCCGCCATCGCCACATACTCCAGAACCTTCCCCACCACCACTACCTCCGCCACCATCACCACCTGCACCGTCTCCACCGCCCCCCGCGCCGCCGCCGCCGTCGCCACCGCCGCCGTCACCACCGCCGCCGTCGCCGCCGCCGCCAGTGCCACCGCCTCCCTCGCCACCACCACCCGTGCCACCGCCGCCCTTCCCTCCGCCACCAACGCCTCCGCCGCCGTCGCCGCCGCCGCCGTCGCCTCCACCTCCATCTCCACCAGATCCATCGCCACCGCCACCACCGATCCCCTCGAAACCCCCTCCGGGCGCCCCTCCAAAACCGCCGCCTCCATCACCTCCACCTCCTAGCCCTCCTCCGCCAGATCCGTTCCCACCACCTCCACCGTCTCCCAAGACACCTGAGCCCTCTCCCCCGCCTAGCCGGCCTCCGCCAACTCCGCCGCCACCATCGCCACCGCCACCATCGCCGCCGCCGAAACCTCCGCCGCCGTCGACACCTCCGCCGCCATCACCTCCGCCGCCGTCGCCGCTGCCACCGTCGCATCCTCCTCCATCACCGGATCCATCGCCGCCGCCACCACCGAGCCCCAGGCCACCAGTTCCATCTCGTCCACCTTCTCCGCCGCCTCCATCTCCTCCACCCCCTGGGCCTGGTGCACCTCCTCCATCGACACCTCCACCTCCGTCTCCAAGGCCACCGGAGCCCTCACCCCCGCCTACCTCGCCTCCGCCGGCTGCGCCACCTCCACCTCCTTCAACCCCGCCTCCCACGCCTCCGCCGCCGTCCCCACCACCACCATCACCGCCGCCGCCAACCCCTCCGCCACCAATTCCACCACCGTCACGGCCACCACCTTCGCCGCCACCACCGTCGCCGCCACCACCGTCGCTGCCGCCATCATCTCCGCCGCCGTCGCCGCCACCGCCGTCGCCACCACCTCCCTCGCCACCGCCTCCCGTGCCTCCACCTCCTTCGCCGCCGCCTCCCACGCCTCCACCACCGTCACCACCGCCTCCAACGCCTCCGCCGCCGGCACCACCACCGCCGGCACCACCGCCGCCGTCGCCGCCGCCGCCAGTGCCACCGCCTCCCTCACCACCACCACCGGTGCCACCGCCGCCCTCCCCTCCGCCACCAACGCCTCCGCCGCCTTCGCCGCCACCGCCGTCGCCTCCGCCGCCTTTGCCACCGCCCCCTGTGCCGCCGCCGCCGTCACCACCGCCTCCCGTGCCTCCGCCACCGTCACCACCGCCCCCTGCGCCTCCGCCGCCGTCACCACCGCCGCCGTCACCACCGCCGCCGTCGCCGCCGCCGCCAGTGCCACCGCCTCCCTCACCACCACC
>ENA-UOXO01002262-UOXO01002262.1-mixed-culture-metagenome-genome-assembly--contig:-NODE-2262-length-11375-cov-42.519523_pt1 | contig 11375 bp, 9 predicted proteins | sample MGYA00238162_ERZ761640 | MGnify/ENA primary metagenome ERZ761640 (study PRJEB28914, sample SAMN08778297) | mixed culture metagenome | isolation source: Freshwater growth medium | place: USA...
AGAAGGCGGCGGCCGAGGCGGAGGCCAAAGCGGTTGCCGACAAGAAGGCGGCGGCACAGGCGGCGGCTAAGGCAGCGGCCGAGAAGGCCGAGAAGGCGGCGGCGGCCGAGAAGGCGGCGGCGGCCGAGAAGGCGGCGGCGGCCGAGAAGGCGGCGGCCGAGAAGGCGGCGGCCGAGAAGGCGGCGGCCGAGAAGGCGGCGGCTGAGAAGGCGGCGGCGGCCGACAAGGCGGCGGCCGATAAGGAGGCGGCCGAGAAGGCGGCAGCCGAGAGGGCGACAGCCTCGCAGCACGTGCTGGAGCCAGATTGGCTCAAATCGCTCCAAAAGCTTCGGGCGACGCTGCAGCCCCCCGACGAGCCAGCTCCGACACGCCCCTGGTGGCAGCGAGAGCCGGAGCCCGCGGCAGCGCCGGAGCCGAAGCCCGTGCCTGCGCCGGAGCCCACGTCAACGCCTGTGTCGCCAACACGCCCTTCGATGCCCGGGCCGCCGGCGCCCAAGTCGCTGCCAAAGCCGCCGCCCGACCGGCGTCTCAGCTCCCCTCGGCGCTCTGCGCCCACGCCTGAGCCGCCGCCATTGCCGCCGCCAGGGCCGCCGCCAGGGCCGCCTATGCGCCGCTCAGCATTGGCGTGGGGATCTTCGAGCCAGCGCGGCGGCGAAGCATCAGAGGGCGCGGCGCAGGTGGACGCGGTCGCCGTGGAGCTCCCAAATATGGATCAAGCGGGAAGCGGCCCGGCGCCGGTTGCGGAGGGATCTCCGAGCGATCAAGCTCGGGGCTTTGCCGTGAGTGACGAGCGGCTGCCTAATATGGATGAGGCCGGGGGCTTTGCCGCGAGCGACGAGCGCCGCCGGCTCCTCTCTGCGGCCTCGGCGGTGGCGCAGGAGGAGCCCGATTCGTCGCGTGAGCCATCGCCTCGACGGGGGGGCTTTGCCGCGGGCGGCGAGCGCCGTAGGCTCATCGCCCCGAAGGCGACCCTCGGCCCGAGACGAGTTTCGTCAGGCCGGTCGGTGACGAGCCAGATCATCCAGCAGCAGTCGTCACGCCCGCGGCTCGTGGGCTCGTTTAATAAGAGCGGTTCCTTTGGCAAGTCGGGAGCCTCGGGAGACAGCGGGAGTGAGGGCTCGACGACACCCAAATCGATGTCCTTCACGAAGAGCGACCTCTCGTGAGGGGGGACGTCAATCCGTTCGAGCAAAGACCTGAGCGCGAGCGCCATGGCGAGCGCGGTGAGGCTAAGGCGGCAGGAGTGCGGGGATGAGAAGACGCGTGCGGGCCGGAAGAGGGGGTACAAGTTTTCACATTCACACAATCCCATTTTGTCGTTGTGCATTGCAATGGCTGACGCTCTCGTGCGTGCTGCCAGCGGCTCCTTGCCTGAGCGCCCTGCCTCGGCCGCCGCTGCTGATCCTGCTGCTCTTCCGGTCGCACAGGCCTACTTCTCCAAGGAGGTCAAGCCAGGCGTGAGCGTGCGCGACCACCTCACCGAGCTCATCCACAAGCTGCTGCTGAGTAAGGATGCCGACGCGCTTGAGAAGCTCGAGAGCCTCTCGCTGGAGCTCAAGAAGACCAAGGTTGGCGCTCCGGAGAAGGCCATGGTGCGCGCTACCTCCGCTGCCGCTGCTCCGGCCGTTTCGCATCGTTGCCTTGCACCGCCGCTGACGCTGTGCGTCACTGCAGCCTCGGCTCGATCTGAGCGTGCTCTCACACTCGATCTGCGTGGCGTCGCATCCTCGCAGGCGCATCCAAAGGCGATGCCGGCCAATGCGGTGATGACGCAGCCATCTTTTGGCGGCGCTGTGATGGTGCCGTCGGCGCCGTGGCACAAGGACAGCAAGAAGCTGTTCGACCTGGAGCCAGAGAGCGTGCCCACAAGCTATCTAGCGGAGCTGCCCTCGCAGATGCCCATGTTTGAGTTTGCCGGCGTGGGCCTGAGCAAGGAGGAGACGTACACCATCTACCTTCGCATGCTGCAGCTGCAAAAGGAGCATAAGCTGCTCGCGGTGCGCTTCTTCGGCAAAATCTTGGGCACGCAGCGGGACTATTTGGTGATCGAGGCGCGCGCGCCCGCGGAGCTGCACAAGAAGCCCGCGGTGCCCGAGAAGCCGGACAAAAGCTACGTGCCGCCCGAGGCACCCGGCACCGGCCTCAACACCTTTTGCTACTTCGTCGCACACTCGGCGGCGCGCGGCTGGTCGCAGCTAGAGGACGTGACGCCAGAGGCGGTGGTCGCGGCGCGCGGCATTCGCAAGTACTTTACAGGTGACCTCGAGGCGCCCGTGTACTGCTACCCGGCCTTCCCGGGCAAGGAGGCCAGCTACCTGCGCGCCCAGATCGCGCGCATCGCCGCCGCCACCGTCGTCTTCCCCTCGGGCAAGTTTGGCTTCAACGAGGAGGTCGAGACCACCCCCAAGCCGATCATCGACAATCCAGACTACGCTGTGCCGGACGACCTAACGGCTGCGGAGTCGTGGGTGCACGCGTACGGCAAGGTGCTCAAGATCGGGCGCACGACCAACCCGCCCAAGCCCGAGCCCGTCGAGGGCGAAGAGGAGGCGCCCGAGGGTGAGGAGGAGACGCCGGCTCTCGAGAACATCGGTGCCGACGCGACCGTGATGACCTTCTCCGAGGACGGCGAGTACAATGGTGGCAACCCAGCGCTCGGCGCATGGACGATCAAGGAGTACAACACCGCATACCCCGCGTACAAGGTCGCCGTCGCCAAGAGCAACCTATGGCCCGGCGCGTACGCGGCCATTGCCAAGTCAGGCGACAAGCACGCGAGCATCTACCTCGGCTATGGGCACAAGAACGATGGCAAACCGTTCACGCCCAAGGCGTCGCCGCCTGTGCTTCCCGAGTCAAAGGAGGTGGAGGAGGCGGAGGAAGCTGCCCTCGCCGCCGAGAATGCGCTCCTCAAGCAGATCGACGAGGCCAAGAATGTGGCCTCCAACAGCGCGGGCGACGCGCCCGAAGAGTGAGCACTCTGACACCGTTTCGGTCGACCCGAGAACATACTCGAGAGCCACGTCGTTGGTGCGGCAGCGGGGGACGCGCGCATCGAGGTGTTTGTGCACGAGTGAGCCAGCGAGAGCGCTGGTGCGGCCCCGCGTGAGGTGGTCCGCGGTGGCGGCGCGGGCGAAGCTTTAGAAATCGCCTGCCGATAGAGCCGAGCCCGCAGGCCCCTATGTGAGCGGCCCTGTGCCGACGACGTGTGGATTCCATGGATGTTGTCCGCGTGTGTGTGGCCCATGTCAGAGCATGCTTTTCTGTGCGAATCCTAGGAAATGATCCTCGAAACCGGAAATTTCATACTCCCCGGTTCCCCGTTACGTGGGGTCCGTTGACCGTTCCGTCTTCCGTGGACCGTGCGTTCCCGATCGCGTGACGGTTTCATCCGTTGCGCGCCGGCGGGCGGGTCCGGTACGGTTGGCTCTTGGTAGTAAGAGCCTAAGACCCCCCGCCGACCGAGCACCAGACGGGACCCAGCAGCCGGCATGGGCTCGTCGTCGTGGGAGCAGGCGAGCGCTCCGCGGTGACTACGCGGCGTGGTCGCGTGCCAGAGTAGGCGCCGACGAGGCGGGCGCGGGGCACACGCGCGTTTGGTTTCATTTTTGCGTTGCGTTTCGCGGTCGGTTTCTCTCGCACCACCGGGCGGAGTCGGAGGTCGGAGCATCGGACTTCGGAGTCAGTGACGGAGTCAGAGCGAGTAACACGCCCCGCCGCGTTCACACTTCTCAGTGTGCGGCCGGTAGTGTGACGTCTCCGTTCCCCCGCGGGGGCACTGAGGCCGCACGCCGCTCTACGCTATCTTCACCCGCCCCGCCCCGGTTCAGCGTTCACGGCTCAACGGTCCGGGTCACCAGCTCACCACGCCCTGCCATCTCCCATCACCCCCTCCTCCAGCTTCGCAACCACCACTGTGGCTGCTAACCGTTGCTTCTGCCCCATCAGAGCCACCGACATGGCCTCAGAGCCTCAGAGCTCGAGGGTGGCGGTGGTGCCGTTGCGGCCGTTAAAGATGAAGGTATTGTTGAGCGGCAGGTACTGGTGCGTCGCCGCCTTGATCACCTCCTGCGACGCGACGCCACCCATGACCGCCGCGACGGCATGTATTTCAGCGCCACCCCAACGGCAAAACTCGGCCACGAGCTCCTCAGACACAGGCGAGGTCGCGCCGCTCGCGAGGGGCGGCAGGCCCATCTCCCTGGCCGCCTCGGCCACGCACATGCGCAGCTGAGTCACGTCCTCCGCCGCGTCCGCGATCGCGCCAGGCCATCGCGATCTCTCGGCGCGAAAACGCATCGCCGCCCGGAGCAGCACGTACAAGGCCGCGCCGTCGGCCGTCGCCTTGTAGAAATCGTTGCTGAGCGCGCGCTCGAGCGCGGCGCCCAGCCCCTCGGGGGGCGCGGGCGCGTCCGCGGCGCTGCTGGACGCCCCCGCATCCGCCGCACCCCACTCAGCGGCCAACGAGCCGTACGAGACGAGCGTGACCGCGTGTGCATTCTTACAGAATCTCTTGAGCTCCTCGAGGTCCACAAGATCGGCGGGCACGCCCTCGACGGCGGCGATCTCGCGCGCGTGAGATTGCACCGCCGCCACGTCGCTCGCCGACTGCGCGGCGTAGATCTGCTGCAACGCGACGTACGTCTCCGTCTCGGCCGTCATGTCGGGAATGGTGCCTATCATCGGGAGTAGCCCGCCGCCCTCGGCTCCTACGAAGCGCTCGACGGCGGCAGCCATGAGCCAAAAGGCGAGCACGCTCTTGCGGGCGTTGAGCGCGCCGCCCGCGTCCTCGGCGGACGGGTTGGCCAGCGACGAGAGCCGTTGATCCGCCACAAGCGCCGACAACTTCGCCCGCGCCGACGAGAGCAGTTTGGCTACGCTCCCTGAGGGGACAGGCACGTTGAGCGCCGTGTTGATGGCGGCGAGGGCCTCGCTCAGGTTGGCGTCGTTCTGCACGGACGGGCGGCGCAGGCCCTCCACGAGCGCCTTGACCTCTTTCTTCGCTTGGTACGCCGTTGGCAGCGCGCCACCGTTGGCCGCCTTCCACGCATCCACCGCCTTGATCAGCAGCACCGCCCACGGCGTGTGTGCGAACGCCTTCGAGTCGAGTGCGTCGAGCGAGCTGTAGTGCGTGTCCACGTACGTGCGCAGCGTCGCTGGCGGGTGCAGGATGCGGATGTCGGGGAACGGGTGGTCGGGGTGTGTCTCGACCACCTGGTGCTCGCCCAGGTCGAGGCGCAGGTAGCCAAGGAACCCGTACGTGTGCACCACGAGCATCGGCAGCTTGCGTGCGGCGCAGATGGCCGCGACGCTCTTGAGCTCGGCCGGCTCCATCTGCGTGGCGATCACGAGCGTGAAGGCGTGCAGGAATTCGGGCCGGGCCGCGAGCACCTCCGAGATGTCCTCCGCGATGTACGAGCCCATCACGAATTCGTTGAGCTCCTTGAGCATCTCGGTGACGCACTGGGCACGCGGCTTGCCCAGGCATGACTCGTCGAGGAAAAAGTTGTTGCCCAAGTCGCGTTCGCTGACCGTCGCGCCGTCGACAACGGTGAACGCGCCGATGCCCGGCAGCACCAGGTTCTTGAGCGTTTCCGTGCCCGTCGCGCTCCCGTTGAGCAGGCAGATGGAGCACTCCTCCATCGCGCGCTGGCCGTGCTCGCCCCACAGGCGCAGCTGGCGGTCGTAGCGACGCTTCTTGGCGTCCGATGCCTCTGCTTTCATCTCTGCTGCCATATTCTTCGCGTCGCGCGAGCGTGAACAGCGGCGTGAAGCGAATTATAAAACTGTGAGCTAGCCTCGTGTAGAACTGACTACTCGCTCGATCGGCGGCTACTCCATTTCGCTAGAGGCTAGTGAGGTCGGCGCACTGTGTTTTTCCGACCGATGTGGGTTGTCAACACACCTACTTGTACTTGAGTTCCACGTTTAGGACAAATGTGAACTGTGTGACACACTCGAGGCTGCTCAGATGTTCGAGAGATCGTCGGCTCGCCGTCTCTCTCGCTGTCCCTTGTCTCGGTTCCGTGTCCCGCCAAGCACGGCGTGGGCAGGCGGGCTCTCAGTCCACCTTGGTATTCTTCGAGTCCTTATTCGACCGGGGTTTATTCACTGTGTCGGCAGAGCGCGGCGTCGATGGCACTCGCGCTCCCGGCACCGCCTCGTTGTCAGCTAGGTCCGCCTCCAAGAAGAGCACAAGGACGGACGAGAAGAACAAAGCAAGAGCGATTTGCACGGAAAGTGACCCTGCGGTCTCCTTGAGGTACGCCATGTGGTAGTGGAGGCCAAAACCCATGAAGACGGTCAGCCAAAGGGCACCCAGTTGCGGCCTCACCCAGAGTAGCACATATCCCAGCAGCTCCAATCCTCCAAGCGCCTTTAAGAGCACAAAGTCTTTGGCCTCGGAGCAGGTCACCGTGTATGCCTCAGTGTGGCGTGATTTGCGTAACATGGTGTTCAGCCAGGCCACCCAGCCATGTTCACACCAGTGCCTGACCTCTGCAGTATTCCCTGTCGCCATGCAAGAGGCATTCGCTGGGATGGGTTCTATGCCAATCATTCTTTCTGCCATTTGCGCGGAGCCGTATGGGCACCGCGGCCCATCGCAGCCGAAGATTGGAAGATCAAACTTGCAGCATGCGGCGCGCACATAGATGGCCAGCGGGACTAGCTTCAGGAACGTAGCGATGATGCGGCCCGTCGCGACCATCTCACGAGGACCCGCACTTTAGTCTTTACCTAAAAACCTCTACAATCGTTGTGTGTGAATGAGGCTGTGAATTCTTTGAGGTTCGAGAGACCCAGCTTGAGGTCAAGAGATCAAGGTCGAGAGATGCAACCTTCAAGGAGGCCTCAACTCGACCCCGTCTCCGCCGGCACCAACAGTTGCCTCGCCCTCCTCGCCGCCGCGCCCACGAGCCCACGAAGCAAGCCTCGGACGGCGGCGCCTGCGCCCTCCGCCTCGCCCTGCTCATGGCCCTGATCGGCCATGCGCGCGAGGCCGAGTCGCGCGCGCAGCTGCGCATTCTCGCGCTCGAGAGCGCGCCGTTGCGCTCGCTCGGAGGCGGCGGCCGTTTCGGCCGCCACGAGGCGCGAACGGAGCTTCGCCGCCTCGCCCGCACTCGCGGCCGCGGCCGCGGCCGCCGCCTTAGCCTTCGCCGCCTGGGTTTCGGGCACCTTCGGGCGCAGCCAGTGCAGCAAGGAGGGCAAGGCGCCGTGCGGCTCCAAAAAGGCGCGAGTCGCCCCATCCCACACCTGGAGCTTGCACGCCGCGGCTGGCACCTCCCGATGACGGCAGTCGACCTTTGCAAAGTGCAGCTTGCCCGCGCGGTCGAGGGCACGCAGCCCGAGCCTGTCGTGCTTGTACAGATCCGACTGGCGCAAGGGCACGATCTCGCTCGTCGAATTATCCGCGTAGAACCCAAACCACGACGATTCACGCGGGACGATGATCGTATCGACTGACGAGGCGACGAGCACGAAGGCCTCGAGGTGCTCCAGCCGTGCTGCGTAGGTGCGATTGGGCGGGTGAGCCGCCTCGTTGTTCAGGTCGGCGAGGAAGGCGCTCTTTTGGCGGTAGAGCTCTAGGCGCAGCGGATCGCGCCAGTAGTTGGAGAAGGAGAGGCTCGCCTGGGAGGCAATCAGAGGTCAACAGAGGTCAACAGAGGTCATCAAAGGTCATCAGAGGTCATCAGAGGTCATCAGAGGTCATCAGTAAGTTGGAGAATTAGAAGGAGAGTCTCGCCTGGGAGGCGTCGGAGTACCAGACCGCCGAGGTGAGCTGGTTGATCGCGATGACGGTGGACGCGGCGAGGTCGGGCCAGTTGGCCTCCCAATCGGGGCAGCCGTACTGACCCGCCTGCGGGCCCACCCAGCTGATCAGTGTGTGCACTCGTGGCGTGCCATACCGCTGCACGAAGCCACGCGCGAGCAAGCTTCCCTGCGAGTAGCCGATCATGTTGAAGCCGCGCCTCAGGCGCACGTCGGCTTGGAGCTGCGCTGCGAGCTGGCTTAGCTGCTGGTTCATCGGCATGATGAGCGAGTCCACCTCACCGTTGCCAATCTCGATGCACCGCACATAAGAGCCCGGCCCCAGCGCCTCCCTCACCCACCCGGCGGCCTCCTCCATATTCCCGGCGCTGTCAAGGATGCCGTGCACGAGCACGACCGGGAGCGGTCGACGGCGCCGCCGGACTGCGATAGCGGCGGCGGCTCCACCAAGCGCAGTCAGTGCGAGGCGGCCTGTGTGGCGAGATCCTGAACGGCCCTCTGCTGGCGGCCGCTGCTTTGGCCTGAAGAGCCCACGCCAGCTGGTCACGCGCGGCTTAACCAGGCTGATGTTGCCGCCTCCGAGTAAGCAGACGGGCTGGCTTCGGCGTTGCTGCGCCGCCGGCACGAGCGCCTGCACGCGTCCCGCGCTCAACATGTGCGCCCAGGAAGCTCACCTACCTGGCTCAGCGCAGCGCGCGGCGCGAACTGACGATGTGGACGGAACATACATGTACATGTATATCGATCAGGCGGATGAATGTTTCGGCTACGCAACCGGCCTTCTTTATACCACATCGTTTGGAAAATCCGAGCGACCTTATCTTTAGCACCCGTTTCAGGCCTGAAAATCCGAGCGCGCCTCTTATCTTTAGCACCCGTTTCAGGCCTGTCACAAGCCCTGACATGCCTCTATACACTTCAGATCAATCCTGAGATCCCTGCACTGTACCGGTACGTGTGCCGCACCCGCAGTAGGTACCTGCACGAACTCGTCGAGCAGGGCAGCGAGGCGTAACGGCTGGTCGCTCTGCACACAATGGCCCGCGCCCTGGACGTGCTCGACCCGCGCCGTGGGGAGCCGCCGGCGTAGCTCTGCCTCATCGGAGCCATCGACCATGCGCGAGTGCGTGCCACGGATGAGCAGCGTCGGCGCCGTGGTCGCCCCGAGTTGGTCCCAGAGCGCTGCGAATGCGCAGCGGCGTGGGTGGCGGCGTGGGTAGCGTTCGTACCGCCAGATCCAAACCTCATCCTCCACGCGCTGCACGGTATTGTGCAGGACGTTACGGCGCAGCCAAGTGTGCGGGCGAGAAGGGTTGCGGGCGGCGACGCTCGAGAGCATCGCCCCAAAAGTGGCGAACGACTTTTCAACTCCGGTGCTGATGACCTCCTCAGAACTCGGCGCGCCGGTCTTGGTTGTGATACCCGGCGTCACGTCCACGAGAACGAGCCGTCGGACCAATTCGGGCCGCAGCGCGCTGAGCGAGATCGCAGCGAGGCCACCCAGGCTCATGCCGCAAAGCAGCTTCGCTCGTGGCGCACACTGGTCCATCACTTCTGCTATGTCCGCCGCCAACGCGTCAGGCTCGTGCAGGCCGTCGAGAGCAGTGTCGCTGTGGCCGTGCGAGGGCAAATCGAGGGCGATCAGAGGCCGGTTCAAGGCGAGCGCAACCGCGTCCCACGTGTGCGCGTTCTGCTTGCCGCCGTGCAGCAGCACGAGCTCCACGAGCTCCGGCGGCTCGGTGCCCCACTTGAGGGCTGACATGAAACGTCCATCGCGAAGCTTGAAGCTCTGACGCGAGACGCAGGGCGGGTGAAGGCGCGGCGGGAGATCGAGCTCGGCGCACAGCTCATCAAACATGCCAAGCTCGTCGTAACTCAGGTACGCCTCGTCCTCCTCGCATTTGTGCACGCTGCTGGCGGCCTTGCAGGACTGCGGTGGCACTGCTGCGGGAGCAGCCGCAGTGCTGGAGCTGCCACGGCCGCGGCCAGTGCCGCTGCCGCCGCCACCCGTGCCGGCGCCCCCTCCTAAAAGGTCGACAATCATGCGGCGTCGCGCCTGTTCGCTGGCCGCCATCTGTTCCTTGTATTCAGCCGGACTGAGAATCGCGGAGCCATCTTGCCCGATCCAACTGATGGCCGATCTGCGTGCCGCTGCATTCATAGGCCGACCTGCTATTGCTTTGCCCGCTTTAATCGCCTCGAATGCGCGACAGCGGAGAGACCAGAGGTGTCCATCTTGCCTATACTGGTGTTCCGGCGCCAGGTCAACCTCCGTCCCGTTAAAGTCCCACAGCTGCGGTGTGGCCGAGTGTGCCTCCTCGACGCCGCGGCCGTTGCAAGTGATGAAGCGGCGGTCGATGCGCTCTGGTGATGCGCCGGCGCCGCCGAGGGTTGACAGTGATGCGCTTTTCCAGCGGCTCGCCGGTGAGGGCAAGATCTGCACAGGCATTGCCTAGGAGACCCAGCTCTTCGTCGTTACTCTACTCGGACCGTGAAGCGGCCTGTCGGTTCACAGTGGCAGCAGATATCCGTCGGGAACGTCCTCAGCCCAAATGGTATCCGGATACATGTTGATAATTTTGGAAGAAAGCTTTTGTTGTCGACTCATGAGCCTAAATTGGGCCCATGAAACCCAAATTAGGAAATTCGAGAGAAAAGTGACATATGCGGCGATGGTCGTGCCTGTCGCTGTTGGCCATGGTCCCCGGCACTATGGCAGCGCCTATTGGGGGTCCAGCTGAAGAGCCTTGGGTCCCGTTGGTACCCGAGGATCTGCAGAACCTTTGGGCATCAGAAGAAGGAGAAACGAAGCTGGAGCCAGCGAAAACGGTACAACCTGAGGGAACGGTCCGAGCCTTGGCAACGGTGCAAGTCATGGACACAGACCGGTGCAAGTCATGGTGCCCGGAGCACACATCGCCATTGGATGTCAAGTGCAGTGCCACCTTCATGCCATGCAACCAGTGTGACGCATGCAATACGCTCAACACACCTGCTACGATCGATGTGCCGACTGCGACCAAACCGACCACGGTCGATGTACCGACCACGACCGAGCCAACCAAGCCGCCGGCCGAGGACAAGCCGGCCGAAACCGCGCCGATTACATACCCGTGGGATACTAAGGAGGACGAGCCGACCGAGAAGGCCGAGCCGGTAGCCGAGAAAGCCCCCTCACCGGCACTGGATGCAGCGGCCGACAAGGCGGCGGCCGATAAGGCGGCGGCCGATAAGGCGGCGGCCGATAAGGCGGCGGCCGACAAGGCAGCGGCCGACAAGGCAGCGGCCGACAAGGCGGCGGCCGACAAGGCAGCGGCCGACAAGGCGGCGGCCGACAAGGCGGCGGCCGACAAGGCGGCGGCCGACAAGGCGGCGGCCGAGAAGGCAGCGGCCGACAAGGCGGCGGCCGACAAGGCGGCGGCCGACAAGGCGGCGGCCGACAAGGCGGCGGCCGAGGAGGCGGCTGTGGCATCCCCCACACCGACACCGGCTGCGGTCGAGAAAGCACCCACGCCGGCACCGGCTGCGGTGGAGAAAGCCCCCAAACCGGCACCGGCGGCGGTGGAGAAAGCACCCACGCCGACACCGGCTGCGGTGGAGAAAGC
>ENA-UOXO01002283-UOXO01002283.1-mixed-culture-metagenome-genome-assembly--contig:-NODE-2283-length-11264-cov-43.996075_pt1 | contig 11264 bp, 11 predicted proteins | sample MGYA00238162_ERZ761640 | MGnify/ENA primary metagenome ERZ761640 (study PRJEB28914, sample SAMN08778297) | mixed culture metagenome | isolation source: Freshwater growth medium | place: USA...
GCCTGGCCATGGCCCCATCGGCATGCCGCCAGGCGGGAAGCGTGCTGCTGCCGCAGCCTCGCGTGCTGCACGTCGCGAGCGCTCTGCCTCCCGTGCAGCGCGCAATTCCTCCTGGTGGCGGCGGCGAAAAGCAGCAGCGGCGCTTGCAGCGGTGGGCGCGGCAGCGGCAGCGGAGCCGGCGGCTGCGTGCGCGTCGCGCGCCCAGGGTGGTGGATCGCCAAAGCGCGCCTCGTAGAGCCGGTGCCAGAGGAGGTCGTCGAGAGCGAGGCGGCGCAGCTCGGCGCACGTGCCACTTGCCTGCACCAGGTGCCGAAAGTCCGCCACGTGCACGAGAATAGCGAACTTGAGCTCCGGGCACAGGTCGAGCAGTCGCGGGCCCGGTGGCACGCCGCCCACGCGCGAGCCGCTGGCCGACGCCGCCGCGGTCCCGATGAGATCGCGCGTGATGGTTCGGTTCGTCTCATCCTGCACCACCACCAGCGCCTTGAACGACTCGAGAGCGAGAGTGTCCGGATCGTCCTTGGCGGCAGCGGCGGCAGCGGCGGCAGCGTCGGGTAGAGCGTCGGGCGGAGCGTCGGCGTCGCCCGACGTGGAGCTGCCGTCGCGAGCGGCCGCCAGGCGAAGTGCGAGCGATGGTGCGAGCGACGCACGCGTCGTCGCGGGCGCCGTCGCGGTGCCGCCATTCCCGCCCTCGGTCGGCTCTGCGTAAGCTTCGAAGACGACGACACGCGCGGCGTCGTAGGTGCGCTCGAGGATGGCGGCGAGGCCGTCCGCATAGAGGAGGGCCTGGTGGGTTGAGGCGGCGCGATGCATGAGCACGTCCGTCTCCTCATCCGAAGCCCACCATTCCTCACGCCCGTCCAGAGCGGCTTCATAGGCGCCGTGTGCTCTCATGCCTTCCCAGGCCGCCTCGTACCGGTCGAGCCCGAGACGGCGCCGCACCATCCGTACGAGCACAGGACGCTCGAACGAGGCGGTGGGCGCTGTCGCGAGCAGCAGCCCGAGCAGCGCGCCCAGATGGCCTCGCACGTGCACGTCTTCCGCGGGCTCGGCGAGCGCCGCCTCGAGCGCCTCGAGCAGCGCGGGTAGCGCCGTCGTGGGCGCGAGCAGCTGTGCGACTGCCTCCGCTGAGCCTCGCAGCCACGCCATGAGCGTCTGAAGTAACGAGAGGCGGATGAGAGGCGAGGGGGTCTTCGTCGACGTCGCCGTCGTCGTCGCCGCGTGGTCGGCGGGACGCAGCGTCATCGCCACGAGCCATCGGAACAATCCGCCAGAGCTCCGCTCGGTAGTGCCCACGACGGCGCCCCCCTCGGTGGTGCCCACGACGGCGCCCCGCTCGGAGGTGCCCACGACGGCGCCCCGCTCGGAGGTGCCCACGACTGCGCCCCGCTCGGAGGCAGGCTCGGAAACGGCAGCGGCCGACGGGGCGGCGGCGGCGGCGGCAGCGGCGGCGCTCGTCAGCGGCGCGTCGAGCGCGCTCGCGGGCAGCCGGAGCAGCATGCGGCGCAAGTCGGGGTTCCTGTGCATCAGTGCGCACAGCACGCCGCTCGCCAGCCAGCCCGCAGCAGCACGAGCATCGTCGTCGGCGCCCACCATGGCGCCCCCGCGGCCCTCTGCCGCAGCTCCAAGGGCCGCCAGGGCGATGCTCGCAAACGAGCGCTCCGCGCCGAAGGACGCACCGGGGGATGCCCCGGGGAACGCACCGGGGGCGTCGTGGTGGGCGCCAGTAACCGCCGGCCGAGGCGCAGCGGCGCTGGGCGCGGCGGCGGCGGCGGAAGGAGCGGCAGCGGCGGCGGCGGAAGTGGCCGTGTGCGAGAGCGAGGCCGCTGCCGCGAGCTGTGCGGCAGGGTGGCCGTGAAGCGTTGCGAAGAAGAGATGGCGTGTGCAGTTGCGCAGAGCAGTCGACGTGGTGCGCAGCCCGGTGTGAAGGATGCGTGTGAGCGCGGGCTCTGTGAACGTTCGATCTCCTTCTCGGCGGCTCACACGCGCGGCAAGCAGCTCGTCCGCACCTGGAGGCGAAGCGCGAGGGCGCCGTGGTGAGCACATGCATGCTGGGCAGGGGACCGAATAGGCTCATTCATAGGCTCATTCACACCGGCAGGGCACGCGTGGACGAGGTCGGCGAGTGTGCGCATCGCTTGCACCACGAGCGCGGGGTACGTGAGCGAGGCGGCGTCGCAGATCAGGCTGACCAGCAGTGGCACGAGCCGTAGCTTGAGCAGCGCATCTTGCGTGATCGCAATGTCAGGCGCCGGCTTGGGCGCCGGCTCGAGCGCCGTATTGGGCGCACCGGCAGCGCCCGCGTCGGCGCCGCGACCGCTGGTGGCGGCGGAGGAGGCGCCCAACACGGCAGAGGTGGCGCCCGCCGCCGCCGCGCGGGCAGCATCGGCCGCATCGCTCAGCCCGACAGAGAGCAAATGGGAGGTGAGCTCGCACGCGAGCTGGACGGAGATCGCATCTCCCTTGGAATGGCGCTGTGGCGGCAGCGCGAGCAAGCCAGGCAGGCGCGCGATGGCGCCGGCGTCCCGGAAGAATCGGCAGCAGGAGGCGTTGCGCTGCAACAACGAGCTCAGGATGCGCAGGCAGTCGTGCACTACGACGCCACCGCGCCCGCTGCCGCTGCTCTGGGCGCCGCCGCCGCCGCCGCCGCCGCCGCCGCCGCCGCCCGCCGCTGCGCCGGCCGCCGCGTCCTCCTGAGCGCTCTCAGCTTCGATAATGTCAAGCAGCTTATCAAAGGCGCCTTGGAAGCCGAGCAGATTCTGCACGCCGGCGTGTCCCTCGCCCAGCCGCGCAAGCAGCAGCAACACCTCGTTGCGCACGATCTCGCGACTGTCCACGAACAGATCCAGATCAGAGCCATCAGAGGCACTCAGAGGCACTCAGAGGCACTCAGAGGCATTCAGAGGCCCTCAAACGCACTCAGAGGCGCACCTGTCCTCGACGAGACCCATCAGCCGGCCGACGCACGTCGGCTCGTTTAGGATCGCCTCCTGCGTCTGGCGGCGCGCAAGGCCAAGCAGTCGCATGAGGGCCTGCACGGCGTGGTAGCGTGCGTACACGTCCTCGTTTTCGGCGCCGAGCATCAGGTCGGAGACACTGCCATCGCGCGTGAGGAACACGGACACGTTGTGCATCGCCTTGACCTCGGCGGCGTCGTCCTCGCGCCCCTTTGGCAGCTCGCTGTCGAACAAGTTAGCGAATGTCTCGAGCGTGTCGCGCATCACCTCTGTGTCCTCCTCGCGCAGCAGCTTCACGAGCACTGAATAGCCGCCACGGTCCACCAGCCGGAGCGGCTCGCTCGCGGAGAGGTCACGGAACTCAGCGATCGCCTCACGCTTATCCTCCAGCTGCGTCGAGTTGTCCAGGCGCTCAAGCAAGCGCGCGCCCGTCGACTTCTGCGGTCCTATGGTCGCAGAGAGCGCCGCATGTGCGATGTCGCCAAAGAGGGACATTGTGTTGCGCGTCCAAGAGGTGTGAATGAAATCTCGGTGTGTGGCCTTTTCGTGTCGCGAGGTCGGTGATCCGTCAGGAGAACTTGGATCACCTCCCGGCACTTTACACTATCTCCGCTCATCTGCGAGGATTTTTTCAAAATGCCGCTGAAATTGGCGGTCCTCACTCGCTCACGGTTTATTCAAGCACGAGACTGGACCTGTCCACATGGACCCCATTGCGGGTCTTCTTTCTAAAGTTGGCAAGTTTCGTTGGCTGGCCAACGCTCGAAATGGAGATCGGCCTTGGACTGCCTGCGATGACCGACATGCTGACCGAAGATGTCAAGATGGGTCAAGTACCCTTGTCAAGTACCCCACCCGCCGAGAACCCTGGGGCGCGACCCGACCCCGGCGAGCCCCGCCCCGAGGAGCCGAAGATTGAGAGTCATCGTGTCACACTGGTGAGTCTGACACTGAAAGTGCGGGAAACGGTCCATCGGAGTTAAAATGTAAAATAAAGATATCGCTCGTTATATTATCGATCCAATCCATTCGATAACCCGGGCTAACCGTTAATATAATCGCGTTTTATGTCTACTTACCGACTTAGGACTTACCGTTAAAAGCGTTATCCCGGGGGATCAATAAAACGAAGTAACATATAGCGAGAGAGGAATTTTATGATCCGTGTGCACGCCGGTCCTGTGTCTTGGGTGTCAAAATAAACCATTGGCTGTGAGATGGCTTTGAAAACTGTATACTTTAACGACTCGGAATACGCGCTATCAATGGTAGGGCACCCAGGAGATACGGTGCTGAGGAGGGTCGTGGGCCTCCAGTGGGATAGATTTGGGGTTCGTTGAGTCGTCTTTGTCGAGCGCCGCGCTGGCAAGCTCGAGCAATTCGGCCTTCTCCACCGCCACTCTCGGCCACTCTCGCCACATCCACCGCACCGCCGACGCGCCGAGCGCCGCGATCAGCACTCATTGAGCTCGCGAACCGACAAGTCGCTCAGCTTGTGCTGCCTGGGCGGTGGCGGGCGCGGCGGCGACAGCGCCGCGGCCCCATCGTACCCGGCTACGTCCGCCCCGAAGGCGTCTCGCATCTCGTTGAGCTCGGAGAGCATCTCATCTTTGGTGAATGGCTCCCTTCCCAGCTCGCTGCCGTCGCTCTCGGTGCGCGCATCCTCGTCCTCGGCTCCTCGCTTATACCACCTCGCCTGCGTTGCTCCTCCTCGTCTAGCCGTCGCTCCTCCTCGTCCATATCGCCGAGGTAATCGCCGTGGTATTCCCATAGCGAGCCGAAGCCCGACCATGGCGAGTCGCCCCACCCTGCAAAGATAAGCGCTGGTCCTCGGCATCAATAAGGCTGCTGGGACGCGTGGGTTCCCTGGCTGGCACGCCCATCGGAGGCGCCGGCAACGGTGGCCGCTCCCGCGCGTGTTGCTGCTGCCGCTCGCGGTAAAGCGCCTCGAGCTTGGCTTCCGGCGGCGGCCTAGGCGTGTCCTGTGCACACCGTGTCCTGAACCGCCTCGGCCGCCTCGCGAGCCAGGAGCGCCTCCTGCAGCTGCATGCGACGAGCTCGCGCTGCATGCGATAGGGCGGGGAGGCCAAGGACGTCACCGGCGCCGGCGCCGGTGACGGGCCCCCGCGGGTTGGCATGCAGGCGGCGTGCATGCCCACACTCCCTCCATTTCGAACTTTGTCATTTCTGTATTCAGAATCAGCACGCGCGACGACAACATGCAAAATCCGTAACGAAATCTTTAGTTTGGGGGAAAGGGGGGGGGGAACAATTTTTCGGGGAAAGGTGCGGGAGATGATGCTGGGCTGCATTTCTTCCGCGAGTGTGTGGAGGCAGCCGTTCAGCTCAGCGGCCTCGAACATGACAGCCTTATCGCGGCTCCGAACCCGATCCCATGGAGCTAATGGAGCAACGCCACGGAGATGGCGAGGGCGTCCGAGGGCGGGGGCCGCCACCTGCCCCAAAGAAGCCCCTTGAAAGAAGCCCCAAGAAGTAACGGCACAAGGTGAGACCCGACAATCGGGAACATGGTCTTCAACTGCCATCGGCTCACCACCAGCCGCCTGTGTTGGGTTGATGGGGTGATGTGTGGCTTGAACTTGGGTCGAGTTGGTATGAAGCCATCGTCCACCTCCGTCTAGCCTCTGAGCTCCGTCGAAGCGCCGGCCACGCGTGCATGAGCATACCAATCAATAACATAACCGATCAAGCAGTATAGAGAGCGGGCGCATGACGCGCCATGTGGGCAGTGGCGCCGCACTGCTGGGCTTGCCGCGTGCTGCAGTGTTGCTACGGCCGGCAGGCAGCGGGACGAAGCCACACTTGTGCATAACTGGTGCAACAGCACGTGCAGCGCCACGACGATGGGTTCATGAGCTGGGCCATCAGCTCCGCTCGCGGCCAGCAGTGTCGCTATGGCATCGTCAAGGCCCTGGGGCACGAGCGTCGTAGGTGGCCGCGGCGAGGTGGCGAGAGAGAGGGCACGCGCGTCGTGCATCATAGAAGACTCCGAACCTGATGGCTCATCACCAGGTGCCGCCCCCGTGCCGCCTGTGTTGGGTTGATGGGGTGATGTGTGGCTGGAAGTACTTGGGTGGTTGGGTCCGAGTCGGTGTGAAGCCATCGTCTGCAGTCGCTACTGCCGGCAGGCAGCGGGACGAAGCCACACTGGTGCATAACTGGTGCAACAGCACGTGCAGACCTTAGACCGATAGTTGATCGACATTGACAGCGCCTTGACGTGCGCCGCCTCACTGTCGCCCATCTGCTTCTGCATGTCCGTGATCACCGTGGCCTGCTTGTCCATGAGCTCCTGCATACGAGCCGTGTACACCGTGATCTTGGTATCGTGCTCCAAGAGCGCATCGGCGTTCACCTTGATCTGCTTCTTGAGCTCGCTCTTGAATGCGCGGGAGTTCCATGCCGATGCATGCCCGGCTCGTGAGGCGTCTCGGGCGAAGGCGCTATGGGTCAGTCGGCGTTTGCAAGAGGAAGACGTTGACGTCTGTTTTCTGCTCGAGGTGATGGGATCGCAGGAGGCGTTCACAGCTGAGACCTATGGACTGCGCGCCATGGCAAAAAAGATTGGCTACGTGGTTTGATGGATGGTTGGCGAGGGTGGAAGCCAGCGCGAGCAGCGACAAAGCGGTGACTCTTTTACCAACGGCATCGCCGTACTCGTCAAGCAAGCGACGTGCACCATTGAGCACCACGCGCGTCTCGAGGAGAGGGACTTGCGAGGTGGGGATTTTCCAGGAACGAGGCATGGCATACCAGTCATCTTTGCTTCTTTGGAGCGGGCCCACATCCATACATTCGTGCGGGCAGGGGCCATCGCCATGGTCACGGGCCAACGGAATCTGATTCGTGAGAACGACATCTCATGACATCTCGACATCCCCCCGCTCCCGACCCCCTCTCCAGTGTCGTGTCATGATGTCGTGTCATGAATTTGAACTTAAAGTTGAACTAATCTGCGCCTTCCGCGAGCATCTCCACGGGCCGGCGTCTGCCGAGAGGTCTTATCTGACTTGAACTTAAAGTTTAACTAATCTGCACGCGCATTTGGGAGCTCAAGAAGCATGAGGTAAGAGGCATGAGGAAGATAAATCTCGCTGTGAGCTCAAACTCCCCAAACTCGTCAAGTTTTTTCTTGGCTCCCCACCCATGCAGGGCTCCAAATTGCACCAAGTGCCCTGCGTCCCCGTCACTTCGATGAGCTGGCTGGAGCAGCGGCGCGAGGTGCAGCTGGCGCTGAACGCAGCCCTGGCGGTTCGCAGTCCTCGCAGCTCTGCCGAACGCTTGCATTTCCTCGGCCAGTTCTTGCTCGATTGGCACGGTGGTAAGCGCCCCGCTGGCACTGCAGCAGTAATCTCCTCGAGCCAGCCTGCAGCCTCCGCAACGGAGTTGGCCGAGCTCGAGCTAGCCATCAAGCGTGCGCTGACCATGGCCAAGCGAAACACCTCTGAGCGAGCGATCGTTGTGGTGGCACGTCACTTGTTAGCTAAGGCTGGGTTGCGACCAGCGGACGCAGCCGCATTGGCACCCAGTCTGCCAGGAGCGGCGCTCAAGCCAGTCCCGCTCCCGGACTGCGAGGAATCGATTGGCTTTGTCTCGTATTCGGAGGGCTGGTCAGAGCACTGGCCCTTTGTATCGTACGGCGAGGGCGCTTTCGACACGCGCTCTCCCGAGCTCAAGGCCGCATGGCCGTTGATCAAATGCGTGGCGGCTCCGATTGCAGCCAGCAGCAGCAGCAGCAGCAGCAGCAGCAGCAGCAGCAGCAACATTGGCAGCAGCAGTAGCAGCAACGGTAGCAGCAGCGCAGCGCCGCACGAGCGTGTTGCCTCGCCTCGCGGGAAGCGAGCTGCCACGCCTCGGGATGAATCTCGGGATGAATCTCGGGTTGAATCTTGGGACAAGCGTGCAGCCTCGCCTCGCGGGAAGCGAGCTCCCTCGCCTCGCGGCCCGAAGGGTGGCGCCGCCGCCGCCGCCGCCGCCGCCACCTCCCACGCCGCCAAGGGTCACGTCAGCGCCAGGCAGCAGCTCCCAGCTATCGACATAGCCGCAGCCCACCTCGCCGCCGACACAGCCTCGGACGCACAGCTGCGACCGCCGCCGGCCGACGACGTGGCGGCGCCTGGGACGGAGCTGATTATAAAAGGCAAGTACGGCGAGGTGCATGACGTGCAGCTCTCCAAGCTGATGAGCAAGCTGCTCCGCCACAAGGCCAAAGAATATGACGTGCCGATTGACACGGACGGATGGGTCCTACTCACTGATGCGATCGCGCATGTCAACCGTCGCGAGGCCGAGCTGGCACTCGAATCGGAACCGCCGCGCGAGCCGTGCACGTGGACCGAGGAGCACGTGCACGCGATGGTGGGGCTCAATGACAAGCAGCGCTTTGAGTTGCGTGAGCAGCCGACGGCTGGTGGAGTGTACCAGATCCGGGCGGCGCAGGGCCATTCGATGAAGCAGGTCGGCGAGCAGATTGGCACACTGATCACGTTTGACAGCGAAACAAAAGAGGCGAGCGTCCCATTTGCGGTGCACGGCACAACCATCACGGCGCTCCGGCAGATCCTCGCGCAGGGGCTGCATAAGATGGAACGGCACCACATCCACCTGGCCAAAGGTTTGCTAGGGGAGGAGGCGGTCATCTCGGGGATGCGCCACGACTGCGCTGTGTACATTTGGGTGGACATCTCGAGTGCGCTTGAGCACGGGATCCGTTTCTTCGAGTCGACGAATGGCGTCATCCTGTGCGAGGGTGATGAGAATGGATACCTGCCGCCGCGCTTCTTCTCGTCCGTCATTGAGCTGCGCGGCGTGCTCGCGCAGCCGAACTATGCGAAACAACCCCTCGTGAGGCTGCTCGAGCGCCTCTTCCCCGGCCGTGCGCACGTGACCGCGACCAAGCTGCACGGCGGCTTCTCCGGCTCGCTCGTGCTGCAGACGGACAGCCGCGACATGCAGGGCCGTCCTAATGAGCCTACCGTGACCAAGTTCGACTATGCAGACTCGATGATCGAAGAGGTGCGCCGCACCGAGGAGATTTCGCACCTCGTGGGCGCCGAGGCCATCAAGCTCATCCGCGGTCCTGAGTTTGTCGACAGCCAGGGGCGCGACATGGCGCTGGGCACGGCGCGCGAGACAGCCACGGCGCGCACGGCGCGCAGCGCGGCTTCAGCGCGCGCTCTGGCCTCCGCAAGTGGCACGCCCTCGCGCAGCGTGGTCGACGAGTCGATCGGTTACGGCGCAGTGGTGCTCGAGATGGCAGGTGCATGCTGGGTGCTGCCCGAATTCTTCGGTAAGCTCGAGGTCGAGCTGCTCGCCACATTCAAGAAGCGACTCATCCGCGAGATGCACCAAAAAGTACCCGAGGAGGAGGCTGCGCAATCGCACGTTTCCCTCAAGGCTTCCTTGGGCCCACCGACGATCAAGTGGGAACGCGAGGCGATGGATGTGCTGAATGACCTGTGGGGGCATGGCGGCGCGCTCGCCAATCTCGCCTTGAAGACCGTGCAGCGGGACCTCTACAATGCAGTCGCGCTCGACGGGCTGATTGCGACGCAATTGCGCGCGACCGCCAAGGCGATGGTGATCGTCTTTGACAAGCCGCCCGCCGGCTCGGCCATCTGGGTGCGGGACGAGCGTGCTCGGGAGTATGAGCCACCGAGCAACGTCCAGGCAGCTTTGGCGCAGCTGCAGCAGAAACGCATCATTGATGTGTCTCGCGTGGCCAAGCGCGACAAGTTTGCCGCCTCATTTGTGCTCGACGTGCCGAGCCTCGTCTGGTCGGATGTGAATTGCCAGCCGCTCGTCTCATTACTGCATCAGCTCGAGGCAATCTCGTCCGGCACGGGCGGCGACGACGTCGCGTGGCTTGCCGAGTGGCAGCCACTCCGCTTGTACCAGCATGGTGACTTGAATGCGGCCAATGTGCTCGTCGACGTCAAGGACCGCCTGTGGCTCATCGACTTTGCCAAGGCCGGTGTGAACATGCCCTTCCACGACGCGGCCAAGATGGTGAGCGTCCTCCTGTTTGAGTACTATCCGATCCCTATGTCGATTGACGAAGTGCACGCAGCGAGCTCGCGCCAGCTCGAGGACAGGCTGGGCATCAAGGAGGATGTTGCCAACCGACTCAAGTTCAAGGTCGTCGCCCCGGCTGACGAGCACTCGTCGTTCAAGAGTAGGGCGTCAAGGACGTCGAAGGAGCACGCGGAGGAGCACGGCCTGAGGAATATGTTGGGCTCTCTCTCGGCGCGCGGCGGACAGGACGATTCCTCCTCCTCCTTCGTGAAGCGCAAATCGAAGTTGCGATCTCGGTCCGAGCTGCACGCGGCTTGCATTGAGGATGGCGACGCGAGGCTGCTTCAGCTGCTCGAGGACGGTTTGGTCCACGACGCAGCCGTGTGCGAGCGCCGCATGACTGAGGCGTGCGAGATCGTCGATCGGCTACTGTGGGGAAGTGACAAGATGCCCCTCGATTCGCAGCTGCCCGAGCCACCGCCCGAGCCGCTCGAGCTGTGGGAAATGTTTGACCAGGTCGCGCCGTCCACATGGGCCGAGCACCAGCGAATGACATTCGATCTCGCGGCACGCGTGCTCAAGCTCGCCTTCCAGCTGGTGGCCAAGTGCAGCCACCGCTCGCGCTCAGACGACCCGACAGAGGCGCATGCGGCGGTGGAGCCTGCGGACTTACATGCATGCAATTTCCTCTTTGTGATGTTGCACCGCTCGCTCTCAACCCTTCGCTACGTCGACCTATCCACCGACAAGAAGCGCGTCGCATGGCACACAGTGCGCCGATGCGCCGACGCTCTGCGAACAGTGCTCGCGCGCCGGCCGCGTCCCCCGCCGATGGTAGCAGCGTCCTTCAAGAGCACGCTGATGCTCGCAGAGGGCGCTCCCATGCTGCTGCGACCCAGTGCGAGCACTGATGGCCACGAGGACGGTGCCGCCGCCCAAACGCGCTGTGCTGAGCGGCTCGTGGTGGGCTCGCAGCTCGGGCCGAAAACCATCGGCGTCGTTGGCGTCCTCGCCCCCGAGCTTGTGGTACAGCCGCTCTCGTTTGACATCTTCAGCCAGCTGGTAGGTTGATTGCCACTCGTTGCCACGGAGGACCGCGATTGCCACTCGTTGCCACGGAGGACCGCGATTGCCAATCGTTGCCATCTCGGATGGCCGCATAGCACCGCGGAGGATGGCCTCTGATGGCCTCTGATGGCCTCTGATGGCCTCTGATGACCTCTGATGGCCTCTGATGGCCTCTGATGGCCTCTGATGGCCTCTGATGGCCTC
>ENA-UOXO01002287-UOXO01002287.1-mixed-culture-metagenome-genome-assembly--contig:-NODE-2287-length-11239-cov-37.336820_pt1 | contig 11239 bp, 11 predicted proteins | sample MGYA00238162_ERZ761640 | MGnify/ENA primary metagenome ERZ761640 (study PRJEB28914, sample SAMN08778297) | mixed culture metagenome | isolation source: Freshwater growth medium | place: USA...
GGGGTGGGGGGGGGGGGGGGGGGGGCGGGGAAGGCGGCGGCGAGGGCGGCGGCGGAGAGGGGGGCGGGGAGGGCGGCGGCGGAGACGGAGGCGGCGAAGGTGGCGGCGGCGATAGCGTGGGCGGCGAGGGAGGGGGTGGCGAGGGCGGTGGCGAGGGAGGCGGCGGGGAGGGAGGCGGCGGGGAGGGTGGCGGGGGTGGGGGCGGGGGCGGCGAGGGCGGCGGGGGTGGGGGCGGCGGGGGGGGGGGTGGGGGCGGCGGCGGCGGGGGGGGGGGGGGAGGCGGAGAGGATGGCGGGGGCGGCAGGGGCGGCGGCGAGGGTGGCGGGGAGGGCGGCGGCGGCGAGGGCTGTGGCGGCGAAGGAGGTGGTGAGGGTGGCGGCGGAGAGGGCGGCGGAGGTGCTGGTGGAATGCTTGGCGGTTCGGGTGGCTCGCCTGGCGGCGGGCAGGGCATGGGTGGTAGCCGCGGCGGCGGTGGCATGGACGGCGGAATGGGCGGTGACCTCGGTGGCGATGGAGGGAAGGGGGGCGGTGAGGGCGGGGGCGGCGAGGGCGGTGGCGAGGGCGGTGGAGAAGGCGGAGGCGGAGAGGGCGGCGGCGAGGGCGGCGGCGGCGATGGAGGTGGCGGGGAAGGCGGTGGCTTTGGCGGAGGCGGCAAGGGCGGCGGCGGCGATGGCGGCGGCGGCGAGGGAGGCGGTGGCGAGGGTGGTGGTGGAGAGGGTGGCGGTGATGGTGGTGGTGGAGAGGGCGGCGGCGGACGCGAAGGTGGCGGTGGCGAGGGCGAGGGCGGCGGCGGCGGCGGCGGCGACAGTGGAGGAGGCGCCTGAGGTGATGCCGTCGCTACGAGCAGCGAGAGCAGCAGCGAGCGAAGGGCGCAGGCACCGCCAGTTTTGCTCGAGGCTTTCACAATTTTCATCGGTGGAGGCAATACAAGTATGCCGTACGTAGTAGCCACTGGTGCCTCATACGTGGCACGGAGGCGCACGCAGTAGGGTGGCCACGGAGCCACTGGGCTCGTCCGATGCAGCCGGCCGGATGAGTGAGCAGGACTCAACCTCTCAAAAAGGGATCACCACTGGACCGCGACGACGCTTCCCTGGAGGGGCGTGGGAGCCGATCCGTCCCCCCGGATACCGCTCACAGCCCTCAGCGCTCAGGCTCCTCGAGCACGACGCCGATGTGAACACGCGAAGGCTGACGTGGCCTGTTTGAAACGATTGCAGAGATGGGGACGCATGGGGACGGAGCGCTAAATCCTACGAGTACATGTACGAGAACGACCGCGTATGTACACCGCGCACAGTGATCAGTGTAGAAGATAGAGAGATAGTCGAGTGAAGCTGAGATCAGGTCGCGCACCTGGCAGAAGTGAACTTTTTTTGAGCGCGCCGCAGCGCTCGATTAGTCCGGTCACTGGCCCCCACGGCACCCGGGCAAAGGGGAAAGGGACACCAATAACGCGCGCCCCCGAGCTCCCCCGGCAAAATCTTGCGACGGCCCGCGACGCAATCACAGCGACCGCGACGCATTCACTCGAGCATTCACAGCGACCGCGACGCATTCACAACTATCGTTGCGCGGCGCATCCGTCGACTGTCGTGCTGGCCCTTAAGCGTGGTCGTAATTGCATCTGTAATTGCATCTTCCCCCCTTTGGATCGCCACAGGTGGAGGACGTGCCATTTTTGGATGTTGTAGTCCGACAGCGTGTAGCCATCATGCAGTTCCTGGCCCCCAAAAATCAGGCGCTGCGCGCCGATGGGAATGCCCTCGATGTATTCGAGATGGGCCTTGAGCTGTCCAATGGAGTCCGTCGGCTGGTAGCTGAGGGTGATGGTCTTGCCTGTGCACATCTTGACGAAGATCGGCGACGCAATCTGGACGTCGATCTCAATCTCGCTGCCACATCGGATGCCGAGGCGCTCGAAGGTTTCGTCATCGTCTTCGAGGGCTCTTCCCTCGAACACAAACCGGCCCGGGTGTGAACTGAGTGCCACCTGGTGTGAACTGTGTTCGAGGCTCGGGTGTGAACTGTGTGTGCACGGCGAAGAATGTGACTGGTGTCCCATCGAGGGTGAATTTGGCATCAACATCTCTTGCTTGAGATCTCGTAGCGAGGCCGACGCCGGCAGCCGCACCGGCACGCGCTGCCCTGACGGATCCCTGATGATGAGCCTCATCAGCCGCACCAGGCGCAACGTATCGACGTGCGCCACGCCACACGCGGCGAGCGGCTGCTGCTCGTCGTGAAGCTCGTGCCCATCGGTGTGAAGGAGCCGTTGGAAGTAGGGGAGCACCCCCAGCTGCGCGGCGAGTTGGTCTTTCACTTCCCACAGAGGCGCCGCGGTGGCGGGCCGCCACGGCTGTGGAACCGCCCAGATAGTGATCAATACGACGCGATGGGCCTTCACGCACAGCCTCAGGCGCAGCCAGGAGGGCAATACCACCTCGTCCATCATCTGCGGATGACGACGCGCGAGCAGCCGCAGCAGTCGCGCCGCCGCCTCCCGCGCCGGCGTTTCGAGCGCTGTAATGAGCAGCGGCAGGTCGGATGGACGAATTACTTGCACCTAATTAGGGGAGGCCATCAGTGAGGTCTGATGGACGAGTTACTTGCACCTAATTAGGGGAGGCCATCAGTGGGCATCAGGGAGGCCATCAGAGAGGTCATCAAAAGCAATCAGAGGTCCATTAGAGGTCAATGAGCGTACGGCGCTATTCATCAAAGGCAATCAGAGGTCCATCAGAGGTCAATGAGCGTACGGCGCTATTCGCTCCTTCGACGACGTCCACCAGGCAAGCCAGCATTTCGCAGATGAGCGCTATGTCGAGCGGCTTCACCAAATCGGGCAGCAGCTTGGGTAGAATCTGGTGCAGGCCCGCGTCCACGGCCGCGGCGCGATACGACGCTTGCCACTCCGATGCGCTCACGCCACATTCGCCACTCAAGGCTGGGTGTGAATTCACACTAAAGTTCTGCTCGAGCAGCCGGAGGAGCACCAGCATGGTGCGCACCTCGATCCGTCGCAGCAGGCTGTGCATCGACGAAGACAGCGCTGCAGATGGCTGATGAGGTTGCTCATCGAGGCCACAGCGCCGCGTCTCGAGCCACCCAAAGCAGGCAACGATCGCATGGAGCACGCCCGCATGCACGCACGCGACCAGCAATGGCCCCGCCAGCCGCAAGCCTCCCGCCTCGAACACGGCGAGGTAGATGCGCACGAAGAGCTCCATGATGGCCAGCCGGCGTTCGCAGCCCTCGACGGACGGCAACGGATCGACCGCTATCGAACCCTCGTACGCTCTGGTCAAGGCAACCAGCGCGCCGTCCTGGGCGGCGGCGACGGCATCGGCGCTGCGCTCGGTGTGCTTGAGCAACCCGCTTAAAAACTCGTCTTGCCTCTGCAAGTTGGTTTGGTGCGAGAAGGCGATCCAGCGGGCGCGGGCCGCGGGGGGGGCGCTGCCTCCGCTCAGCTTGGCCCACGCCGCTTCCCACAAATTTCGCAACTGTGAATGTGAATATGAATGTGAAGCGGACTCGGCGATAGTCGTCACGTGGGCCGTGCCAGGGCTGCCCGCCGGCCGCCAGTCGACCCTGCCGTTTCCAAGATGGTGCACGTGAGCCGCACTCAACTCAGCCAGAGCCAACGCGGTGATCAGCTCAGCGTGCGGATGATTGCGTGAGAGTGCGCGGAGGCGGCCCCGGTCTGCGACCTCGCGCAGCAGCGTGGGAAGCGAGCTCTGAGAGCGAAGTTGGATGGCGTTCGCGCGCGCGAGGAGCAGGAGCTTGCGCTCGTGCGAGAAACCACCCAGGAACAGCACGGGGGATTTCTTGTCGTCGAGCGCCGGGCAGAGCAATCTGAGCTTGTTCGACGCCTGGCAGAGGGCGAGTACCGTCGCAAATGGTGCGGCCCGCAGTATGTCGACGAGCAGCTCTGGCGGCAGGTCGACGAGGGACAGCCTGCTGCTGCTGCTGCTCGCACTCTTGGGCCGCTTTACTGATGATGAGCCAATGGTGCTGCTGCTGCCCGCACACTTGGCGTCGAGCGCGGAAGCGCGGCCGCCGCCTCGCCCTGCCGGCATATTGATCTCCGGCACGAAGGCGGTCCTCGAGCCGCGTAAGGCGAAACCAAAGTTATGCGGTGTGAAAAGATCACCGAGACCTTATCGTAGCGAGTAGCGATACATGTACAGTACATTTCAAAGCGGCCCGGCCCGGCGGCAGATCGAGGATGGCTGTGAAAAGAACGTCTCGAATTTCTGCGAATTCCCATGAATTCCGCACGAAGGAGAGACGAAGGCCGACTTTAGCGGTTGTGGCCCAAGACGCAGCGGGAAGCGCCAGCCAAAAACTCGCCCGAAGCCTCCACCCATCGTATTGCGCCATGTTCCTCCGCAACATGTTTGGTAGCACCAGCAAGCAGGGCTCGTCTTCCGTAGCTGCGCCCTCGGTAGAGGAGTCCATGGAAACTGAGCCGCCTGCGTCCATGCCCAAACCGCTCTGGTCAAACAAGACGCCGTCGGCCAAGAGACCGGAGGCGGAGCCCGAGGAGGCCGAGGAGGCCGACGGGGAGCCCGCGCCGCCGCCCAAGCCGCTCTGGTCGAACAAAAAGTCGATGCAGCCCGCACCAGCTGCGAGCAGCAACGAGGACGACGACGTGCCGGTCGGACTGCCGCCGAAACCCATGTGGAATAACCGCAAGGTACCGCCCGCGCTGCCGCAGCCGCCGCTGCCGCTGCGGGCGGGCAGGCACGAGGAGGTGGTCGGCGTGTCGGATGCTTCCGCTGCTGCGGCCAGCGGCAGCGGCACGGTCCCTCAACCCATGAGGATGAGCAGCGAGGGCAAGAGCAAGCCGGTGAAGCACCTGCAGGGCCAAAAGTACCTGTACCGGCTCGGCAAGACGCTCGGCAAGGGCTCGTATGCAAAGGTCAAGGAGTGCGAGGCGGTAGACGAGGTCGATCGCCAGTTCGCAGTCAAGATTTTCAAGGTGTCGCTGCTCAAAAAGTGGCGCATGTGGGACAGCGAGGTGTCCGGGTACAAGACCGCCTTTGATGACGTGATCCGCGAGATTGCGATCATGAAGAAGCTCAACCACGAGAACGTGATGACGCTGCACGACGTCATCGACGACCCAAACTCGAATAAGCTGTGCGCGGGCTCGCGATGCTGATGACGTTTGAGTGCCTCTGATGAGGTATGTGTGCCTTTGATGAGGTCCGAGTGCCTTTGATGAGGTCAGAGTGCCTCGGACTGGCTTCGCTCCTCAGGTACACGGACCTGTCTGACTGTATGCCACTGATCGCCATCTGATGACATCATCTGAGTGCCTCCACTCCTCAGGTACATGGTCATGGACCTGTGCCCGCGCGGGCCCATCATGGAGACCGAGAAGATGCCCTGTGAGCCACTCGCGCCCGCGGACGCGCGCCGCTGGTTTGTGGATGCGGCCATCGGGCTGGACTACCTCCACTTCCAAGGTACGTTGATTGCCGTTGATTGCCACGGATGACCTGCCTTGCATGCAAGTGCTCACCACGGCGCTCTCGCTCTCCACTTCCAAGGGGTGGTGCACAACGACTTGAAGCCCGACAACATCCTGATCGCGCACGATGGGCGCGCAGTCATTTCGGACTTTGGGGTGTCGCGCGTGCATCCGAATAAGAGCGATACGAGCGTCGGCTCGCCTGGGACTCCGACGTATACTGCGCCGGAGGTGTGGGGGGTGGGCAGCTATGCGGCCATCCCATCGGACGTGTGGTCGCTCGGCGTGACGTTGCATGCAATGGTCTTCGGCTGCCTGCCATATTTTGGAGCGAGCCAGATGGAGCTCATCGAGCTCGTGACAAACCCCAAGGAGTGGGAGTGCTCGCATTCGTGTGACGACGCCGAGCTGCTCGCACTGCTGCGCGGCATGATGCAGAAGGTGCCCGGCGCGCGCGCGCGACGCTCGCCCAGCATACAAGTGCTCACCACGGCGCCCCACCCTTCCCCACAGGTGCCCGGCGCGCGCGCGACGCTCGCCCAGGTGCATCAAAGCCCATGGGCCGCCGCCGCTATCAGCCTGCGTGCGGCGACCAGCAATTGGGCCAAGATCGAGGTTGACGAAGCTGAGCTGCGGGCTGCGGTCATCTCCGGCCACGTGTCCAACTTTCGGCGCACCAAGCACGGCACGCTGCTCAAGCACACCGAGGACACGGAGGGAGAGGTGAGCGCCTCTGATGAGCACTGATGAGCACTGATGAGCACTGATGAGCGCTGATGACCTCGAGGCGAGCGCCTCTGATGATAATCTTACGGCCTCGGGAGTGCCTCTGATGATGATCTAGGATGGTCCATGATGAGCTCCCTCATCAGGTGTATGCCAAGCTGCACAAGTCGCCGCTTTCGTCGTTCCTCCCGCGTCTCGTCAACGTCAACGGGGGCACCTCGAGCTCGAAGGTGTGATTTGCCTCTGAGTGCCATCTGAGGCGCCCCGATTGCGACTGATTTCCACCGCAGGTGATCATCGAGCGAGCCTTGATGGCGTCTGATTGCGTCTGATTGCGTCTGATTGCGTCTGATTGCGAATGATGGTCACCCTGATTGTCACACGGATTGTTCCCTTCATCAGGTGATCATCGAGCTCGAGGACCTGACGGCGGACATGGAGGCGCCCTGCCTGATGGACCTCAAGATGGGCCTGCGCACCTTTTCGGAAGCAGACGCCCACTCGACGGTGCCACGCATGGACCTGCTGTCCAAGCTCGAGAAAATTGCCCCCGAGGCCATCACAGCCGACGAGAAGGAGCACGGCATCCTCAAGCTGCGCTACCTGCAATTCCGCGAGCAGTCGACCTCGACCAGTACGATGGGCTTCCGTGTGGACGCGGTGCAGCTGAGCGACACGTGCGACTGCTCGACGGTGCCCTCGCCGCAGGTGCTTGCCAGCTGAGACCCCTCTGAGGACCCCTCTAAGGACCCTCTGAGGACCCTCTGAGGACCCTCTGAGGACCCTCTGAGGACCCCTCTGATGACCCCCGCGCCGCAGGAGCTGCGCCTCGTAGCCACGCGCGAGGCGGTGAAGCTCGTCATCACACAGTACGCAGCTGAAGGCACCTGATTGCATCCGAGTGCCTCTGAGTGCCTCCGATTGCCTCCCTCATCATCAGGTATATGCAGCGCAAGCGCCCGTTACTCGCCGCCTTTGCGGAGCAGTTACGCGAGCTTCGTGCCGCTCTGGAGAGCTCCGAGTACTTTCACACCCACCAGTTCATCCGTACGTCGGTGCTGCTCGTGTACGACCAGGTGATTGCCTCAGGTTGCCTCTGAGTGCCTCCGATTGCCTCTGATTGCCTCTGATTGCCTCTGATTGCCTCTGATTGCCTCTGGACCTCTAAATGCCTTTTGTTGCCTCTGAGTGCCACGGGTTGCCTCTGAGTGCCTCTCCGATGCTCCTGCACGACCAGGCGAGCGGCGCCACCAAGGTACGCATTATCGACCTCGCGCGTGTGAGCGCCACCTCGCGCCTCGAGCCGCCCGAGGGCAGCGACGCGGGGGCGCTCGGGCCGTTGAGGCGACTCGACCACCGCACACCGTGGGTCGAGGGAAATGAGGAGGACGGCTACCTGTTTGGGCTCGACAGGATGATCGAGATCTTTGACGAGCTGCTCTGCGCGGGCCCCTTTTTGCCTCCCGCGGGCCCCTTTTTGCCTCCTTCAAGATGAGTGCGAGCGCCAGCGCTGACCCGAATGCGCTGAGCGGGTCTCAACGGTTGACGAGCGCGCCAAATCGCGCACGGCAAACACGACTCCGCGAAAACGGTCCCAATAAGGGCTATTATTGAATAGAAAGAGCTAAAATTCGAATTTGGACGATCAAAACATGTGACTAGAGTCTTACCATATTATACAACTGCGCGGCGAGGCATATGCAGTACATCCCGTAGGAACTCGTATCGTAGCGCAGTGAATTGCTGCACCGTTTCATGGCGCCAGCAGGAATGCTCAAAAGGAGCGCTCCTCATCACCGTGGCCCATGGCTTTGAGATCGGCGTCGCGAGCGCACACCCAGCCCTCGCCGTCCGGAGCGAGCCAGCAGGACGTGCTGGGGTCATCCACAACAGGCTCTGCCACGCGGAAGATGTGCAGCTCCGCTTCCGCAGCCGCCAGGGCCACCTTCGTGCGCCGTCCGCTGATGGGCGAGCGCGGCGCGTTGACTGGCTCGAGCATGGTCATTACTGCCGCACGTGGCGCAAAAGTCGCGGTAGTGATGCTGTGCATCATGTAGGTGGCAAGCATGACGTACAAAAAGGCAGATGAGGAATTCGCGACCTGGACGGAAGCAAAATGGCTTGACGGAAGCTTGCCGTTGGGCGTAAAAGAATCAACGAAACTTCGACGAAGCGTCTGCTACCAACTTGGTCGCTCGTAACTTCGCGACGATACCTCACCTCCGGGGGTTAAGGGGTTCACCCTTTGACTCTCTTTTCACAGCAGCCGCCCTCAGAGAGCACGACTCGGCCACCTCAAGCGAAAGCAAGCGAGCACGCACGCACGTACGTACACGCGCCGCGCAGCAAGAGCCTCAAGCAGCGGCTTCCGCATGGCTCTCCCTTGCGCCACCTGCGGCGAGCCCGCATACGAGACGGACGTCGGCGACGGTCAGTACTACTGCCAGGCATGCTTAATGGCATTCGAGGACGAGCTGCAAGCGCCTTCTGTCAGCCGCGAAGAGCCGCAGCTCCTCGGCAGGCGGTGCTGGCCGCTGCACACGCAGGCGGTGGAGGCAGCGGAGGAGCAGCGGCGTCGGCAGCGGCTCGCCGGGGCCGACTCCGACTCGGACGACGCCGAGCCTGGCACCAGCTCACTGGCGGCGGCTCGTGCAGCTCGTGCAAAGGCGCGCGCCTCGGTGTCATCGGGCTCCAGTGCAGCGGCGGGCGCGTCGTCGGACTCGATGCAGCAGCAGCAGCAGCAGCTCGAGTGCCTCGTCTGCTGCGACACCGTCGCATCCGAATCGGCCATGGCGCTCTGCGGCAAAGCGGAGCACCGCTTCTGCTCCGACTGCTGCTGGCGGGGCTGCGAGTCCGCTCTGGGCGACGGGCTCGTACCCGCATGCCCGTTTGACGGCAAGGAGCGAAAGTGCGGCGCGGTCGGCAAGCCAACCGCCGTCGCGGCTCTGACGCACTGGCTCGGCGCCGCTGGGGTCTCGAGTGCCGAGAGGAGCCGCCGCAAGGCAGCTCTCGGCAGCTGGGGCGTGCGCGGCAGTGCCAAGGCGGGCTTCACGAGCACGAAGCTGGACGAGGTCTATCTGTCCGCGGAGCGCGCTCGCTCCGGCGCCGTGCAGTGCATCGGCAGGCCGTGCAAGAGCGGCCTGCGTGCATGCCCCGCCTTTTACGTGCCCCCGGTACCTCATTCCCTCGAGCCACAGCGCGTCCAGTGCACACGCGCCCAGTGCGGCGCGAGCTTCTGCGCCGCATGCCGGCTCCCCTTCCACCGGCGCTCCTCGTGCGCAGAGGCGCTGCGCCTGCATGCCAAGTGGGTTGCTTTCTTAAACGAGTACCTGCCCGTGTTCCTCAAAGTGGCGAGCGCGGCCGACGCTGAGCGATGGGCCCCGGTGCTGACACTGCACGCAAAGGCCAAGGGTGCGCTCGACGAGGCGACGCGCGACACCCTCGAGCCACAGCGCCGTCCAGCATGCAAGTGCTCACCACGGCGCCGCGCCCTTCCCACAGGTGCGCTCGACGAGGCGACGCGCGACACGCTCAGCCGGTTCGACGAGCTTCGGAAGATGGAGCTGTGGAAGGCGAAGCACTGCAAGCGTTGCCCGCACTGCAAGAGGGTGCGCCTCGGAGTGATTGACGGAGGAGAGTACCTCTCGGAGTGCGCCTCGGAGTGATTGGCGGAGGAGAGTACCTCGCGGAGTGATTGGCGGAGTGATTGGCGGAGGAGAGTACCTCGCGGAGTGATTGGCGGAGTGATTGGCGGAGGAGAGTACCTCTCGGAGTGATTGGCGGAGTGATTGGCGGAGGAGAGTACCTCTCGGAGTGCGCCTCGGTGCCTCTCTGAGTGCATGCTGACTGCCACCCTCATCAGTCCTACTGGGTGCCTCTCTGAGTGCGCCCCGATTGCCTTTCTCATCAGGTCGTCGAGAAAATGTCCGGCTGTGACATGATGATGTGCGGCACGGACGTGCACGGCGGCAATGCCCAGCGCGGCTGCGGCAGGCCGTTTGTGTGGGTCGAGGGGCAGCCCAACTCGGCGCTCCCGTACGTGGCCGACCTGCGGAGTGCGGCGGACTACGCGACCGAAGACACAGAGGTGGAAGTCGGCGGCAGCGGCAGCGGCGGCGGCGGCGGCGGCAGCGGCGGCAGCAGCAGCGTTGTCGACCTGAGCTCTTTCGATGGCAACGGCAGCGGCGGCAACGGCAGCGGGGGCAACGGGAGCGGCGGCAAGGACGCGTCTCATCGCGAGACGGTCGAGATGCGCACGCGCCGTCTTGAGCGCGACGCGCGCGAGCAGCACTGGGTCCGACGTGGCGTCCCCGTGCGCTGCTCCGCCTGTGCCGCACCCATCGTCGGCCCTCGGCTACAGTGCATGCAATGCGAGGAGTGTGTCGACCTGTGCGTGGGCTGCGTCGCATGCGACGTCGCCCCGAAACCACTCCGGCTATGCGCCCAACTCGGCGAGTCGGGCGCGTACGTCTTCACGGTCGAGGCCAATGGGGGTTCGTCACACCCGAAGCAGCACGTCTTCCGGCGAGTGCGCCAGCGCGCGCTCGACACGGCGCTCATCACCGACGTGGACGCGGCGCAGCGGCAGCAGGCGGCGCTCGGCGCGGCGCTCGTCGAGCATGGCGTCGTCCTTCTCGAAGCCCATCACGTGCAGGGGCGGCCTGGTCTCAGTGCTGCGGCGGCGGCCGCTGCCTCCGCCGCCACGGCACGGGCAGCGGCAAGCGCGACGATGAGGGGTAGCAGCGCAGAGAGCGGCTCGAGCGGCGTGAGCGGAGGCGGCGCGAGCGGTTCGGAGCATGGCAGCCGCAAGCGGCCCGCGCCCCCTTCCCCAGCGGCCCAAGGGCTCGTCAGCCAGAAGGCCAAGGCGGGCGCGAGCAGCCACGAGCCCATCGAGCTCAGCGACGGAGAGTGAGAGAAGGGCTTGTTACTGTTGACGTTCACAGTACGTGTCTCTCCTTTCACAGCCTGACAAACGCGCTTGAACTGTAATAGCCAAGCCCGTATAGACAGACTCCGAAATACACACACGAATAC
>ENA-UOXO01002289-UOXO01002289.1-mixed-culture-metagenome-genome-assembly--contig:-NODE-2289-length-11235-cov-44.472004_pt1 | contig 11235 bp, 4 predicted proteins | sample MGYA00238162_ERZ761640 | MGnify/ENA primary metagenome ERZ761640 (study PRJEB28914, sample SAMN08778297) | mixed culture metagenome | isolation source: Freshwater growth medium | place: USA...
CGCCAGCTGATCGCTTTGCGATCTTCGCAAGTATGGAGCGAAGCTCGGCATCTTCAATGACGAGCTCCTCTGACTTGGGAAGGTTCAGTGACATCGTGACGACGAACGAAGCGCTACACCAGTGCGCCGTCACGCTTCGCCTGTGCGCCGTCACGCTTCGCCACTGGCGCCGTCACGCTCAGCCCAGCGCCGAAAAATCGCCTTCCCCGGAAAAGCGCCCGCCGCTCATGGCCGATGCTTGTGCTTGGCAGTCGCCAGCCGTAGCTCGCCAGAAGCCGGGCGGTCGCCGGCGTTCAGTGGCCCACGCGGTGCTGGACGTCTCACATGATTCATCTCAACTGGAGGAGCTCAAAGCTCAGAATGAAGCAGCGAGCAACTGGAGAGAATCCTTGTTCGACTTGGGCAGCGGCGTCTTCGGCATCTTGCACGGCTTTCTGCTCCCCTTCCGCGCATGTTTCACGTCGACCACCTGGGGCGAGTACGCAGACCGGCCGGCGTTGCAGTATCCAGAGCTTGCTAACTACTGCGTCTCTCTCTACCTCGTGGACGTCGCTTTCCTCGCACTCCGCATCACGCCGCTGGTGCGCGAGCATGTTCGACGCCGCGCCGCCCGCTCCCAGGGGCAGCTTCTTCCGCCGACCGAGCTCGTCGAGCACCGGACGATCGGAGCGGTCAGGCAGGCAGAGGAGGAGGCTAGCGGCGAGGGGGAGGGCACCCCGTTCTGGCGCTCCTTCCGCCTCTGCATCGCCATCCTCGAGATCCTTCGCCGGCTACTGGCGTGGATGCCGATCGACCTGGTCTTTCTGCTCAGCAATGCATCGCTGCGCACCTGGACGAATGTCTCGCTTCTGCGCCTGCTGCGCCTCGCCAACACCCGAGGCAATCCGGTTGGCGGGACCTACTGGTTTCTGCGCTTCAAGGCGGGCTTCACCGTTGGCTGGGCTCGAATCACTTCCTACTTCCCCATGTACATCCTGCTGTTGCATCTGTTTGCGTGCGGATGGCAGGCGGTGGGGACCTGGGTCGACGACGAGCCGGGCTGGCAGGACGTCGACTTTGTCGCTTTAGGCAGCTCGTGGGTGCCTCAAACGTGTAGAAGTCGGGATGCTGAGCGCGCTCCGCCTCCGTCGGGTGCGCCGCCGCCGGATGGCTGACGCACGACACCGCGCCCGCCGCAGCGCCCGAGTGCTTGGCTGCTCAACTCGCGTGCTCGCGCTCAAGTCTCCCCAGATCGAGTCTCCCCAGATCGAGTCTCCCCAGATCGAGTCTCCCCAGATTGAGTCTCCCTAGTCTCACTTGCTCGCGCTCGAGTCTCGGTGGCCGTTAGATCCCTGGATCTACTATGCGCGAGCGCTGCACTGGGCAACCAATACGATTACGACCGTCGGCTTCGGTGACATAGTGCCCACCAAGCTGGAAGAGTTGATCTTCTACGTCTGCACCTCAATTGTGGCAACGGTTGCGGCCTGTACTTCGATCGGCCTACTGATTCCGGCTCTCAAGGGCTCAAACATGCTCAAGGAGACGTGGCTCGCGCGCGTTGAGCGTGCCGACGCCTTCATCAAGAGACACAAGATCCCCCCGGAGCTCGCGAGGCGCATCCAGGAGTACCTGCAGTACCAATGGCTCTTCCTGAGAGGAGCCGACGAGAGCACCTTCTTTGCGGGGCTGCCTGCATCCCTCCGCTCCGAGGTACGCTTCGCACTCAATCACAAGCTGCTCCGCTCGATCCCCTCGTTTGCCAGCTTGGACGCGGACACGATCGCGGCCCTCGCCGGGCTGCTCTACCCCGTGATCTACACGACGGACGAGCATCTGCTCAAGTGCTCGTCCGTCGCCGATGATGGCACCCTCACGATCGTCCCGCAGACGTGCTCGACCGCGTGGCTGCTCGTCCGAGGGATGGTCCTTGAGTTTGGAATGATGGAAGAATGTGAAGACGCCTCCGTCAGGGAGAATTCGAGTGGCGCCGCTGGTTCCCCCTTGGCCGAGGGTTCGCAGAAGCGCAGCGTGTTGTCCGAGAATTCGTTAAGCGCTCGCTGGCGAAAGCGCGCGGCCAATCGCCTCCGCCAGATCCGCGCATACGACGAGGGTGACTGCATCCTACCTTCCGCTGCGACGCGCGTGGTTCAAGCGCGCACCGACTTTCGAGCGGCGACTTTCGTGGAGGTACATGCCTTGCACTGCAACGACGTGGTGCAGCTGCTTGCGGCGCGCGAAGCTGCTGCCTCCTCGCAATCGCCCTTCTTATCACCCACAATGCCTGACGCAGCACCGCTCCGGGCAAGTGAGCCGGCACCCCGGCTCGTTCAGTGGTCTGTGGGTGCCGGCAGCGATGTGGGTGGCATCAGCGAGCCACCTCCCTCCCCCCCCTCCACACCGCCCGAGTCGGAGCCCCCTCCTACGGAGCCCGCGCCGTCGACAGAGATTGACATGCATGCTAAGCTTGGGCACTCTGTGGACAGCGTCATGGCCGGTGGCGCGGCGACCAATCACGGCGGTGAGCATGCCGTCGAGCAGTCGGCTCAGTCTGCAACCGGATTCTTCGTCGGCCGCTCGGCAGAACGCGCCGTCATGGGCGTGCAGGCGTCGAAGGGGATCATGAGCCAGGCGCCGGCAGTGGACAGCCGGGCGTCGCGCGGAGAGACGCTGCCATTCCTTTGGCTCACGCTGCGCTTGCTCACCGCCGGCTACCTCGCCCTCGTGCTCCCTCTCCGCTGCGCATTTGAGGGACGCGCCGGCCTCAACCCATGGTGGCTGGTCGCCGACGTAGTGACGTATGTCGTCCTTTGGCTGCAGCTGTGGAGCCAGCACAACCCCGCGTGTGTCGCCGCGCTCGAGCTCAACTGGCTCATGCCCCCAGGGAAGCTCCAGCGCGAGGAATCGAGACGGAGCGACCGCTCCAGGTTTGCCTGGCTTGGGATCGCCGTCGACGTCCTGTGTTGCCTGCCATGGGAGTGGGGAGGCTACGTGTGGAACCCTTCGCCTTCGGGAACGCCGTTCCTCATGCTGCCGCGGCTGGTGCGCCTCCGCTGCACTAGCAGTTGGATTGGCGAGATCTTTTTCCACATTCATCAGAAACGTCCCTCACTCTCACCGTCCTTACATATCCGTCGCATGATCTACCTGATCCTCTTCTGGCTCATTTGGTTACACTGGAGCGGGTGCCTCTTTCTGTGGCTTGGCCTCGTCCGGAGCGACAATGCATTCGCTGGCGCGTCCGACTTCGGGACGGGCGGCTCGTGGCTCACATGGGACGCGGTGTACCTGCGCGAGCTCATACGAGATGACGAGATTGCATCTCCCGATGACGAGATGAGCCCCTTCCACGCGTACGTGCGCTCGGTCTACTGGATGACCGTCGCGATGAGTCCCATTGGCTTTGGCGACATCGTGCCCAGAACGATCCCCGAGACTTGGGCCATGTTGATCCTAGAGGCTCCAGGCAGTATGCTCTACCCGGCGATCATCGCCGCGATCATGTCGCTCCTCATGGATGCGATGACCGCACGCACCGTGCAGGCAACGGCCGTACACGACTTTGTGCACCGTAATCGCCTCGCCGGACCGCTGCGCTCGCAGATCATCTTGCTGGCCGAGCTCGGCGAGCGCGTTCGCACGGAGACGAAGCTGCTTCATTCGCTCCCGCCTTCGCTGCACGTGCTCATCTCGGCGCATCTGTACCTTGGCATGGTCCGCGCTCACTGATTGCTTTCGACTGCGAATGATTGCGAATGATTGCATCGTTACCTTGGCATGGTATGCTCGCTCGGGCCTGTGGTGATGGCGGTCTTGTGATGATGGCCGTGATGATGGCGGTCTTGTGATGATGGCGGTCTTGTGATGATGGCGGTGGTGATGGCCGTGATGAGCCTCTGAGCACGACTGATTGCCTCTGAGTACCATTGATTGCCATGGATGACCTCTGGTTGCTCTGAATACCACTGAGTACCTCCTTGATGGCCTCCCTCATCAGGTCCGCTCGGTCTCGTGCTTCCGCGAATGTACGGAGGCGTTTCTGCTCGAGGTGTGTGCGCTGCTGCACGTCGAGCTCGTCGTCCCAAACTCATTCATCGCGCAGACCGGCGACGTGACGACCGGCATCATCATTCTCAAGCGAGGTGAGGCGCATCGTCGGATCAAGCTCGTCCACAGCGCAGGCACAGGGGACGCCGCTGCCGCATCGCAGTCGGCGCAGCACAGGAAGCAGCGTGCCAGTTCGGCCGAGCCGCACGGACCCCCAGCCACTGAACCGGAAGGGCAGCCGGAACGGCCAGCCACTAGCTATCTGGTAGATCTCTCTCTTGCATCGGTGAAGCTCGACACATCACCTCGCAGCTCTACTGTCGAAGCAAGGATGGACCAGTTCGCTCTCCCCCTCTCCTTCACCCCAATGCCCCCGACGGCTCGATCCTCGCTCGACAAAGAGATCGAGATCGAGAAAGAGATCGAGCTCTTCGGCGACCGCTGCCCCTACTCGCCCGGTGGCACCCTTACGCCCCTCCCCCCACGGCCAGGTGCTCTCGGCACAGCACTCGGCACGAATCCTTGGCGTGGTAAGATCGCCTTGCGCACGGGCGCAAAACCCACCGAGGATGAGATGGACCGAATGTCCGATGCGTCCAGCGATGAGGGTAGTGAGAGTAGTGAGGTGACCGGTCGGGCGAGCTCCACACGCTCACCAAGCATCAGCTCCAGTGCCCCGAGCATCAAACACGTTCGAGATCCACGCTCCACGGGAATGACCTTCCTTCGCAGGGCGATGAGCAACCCGTCCAACCCGCGAAAAGCGACGCCCGATGTGATGGCGGATGCGCTCGCGAATACAATCCTGCTAGAGACGATCTACGAGGGCGGCAGCATCGGCGCGGACGAGTTCTTGTTGGGCGTCACACATCGGTACGACATCATCGCCGTCCAGATGTGTGAGTGCCTGCGACTGCGCCGCAAGCCCTTCAACGAGCTCCTGAGCCGCTTCGCTGAATTTGGTCCGACGCTCAAGGCGAATGCCCAGCAGGCGATCCATGCGAACTCCCAGCGCGACCAGGCGGTCATGCACAAGCTCACCACTTCGCCCAAGAACAAGACGTCTTCTACGCAGGGCGAAGAAGACGTCTTAGGCACGGGCGTCCTCGCAGGCGTCACTGAGGACGCCGCGTCCATCACGGCTGTCGAGATCCTCGGCCAAGACAAGGTCATGGCGGCGCGACTGCACCAGTGCCACCGGATCCTCGACGCCGCTACCAAGAGGCTCGGCTCGTCGCACGCCTGGTCGCTTCTGCTGTTCATACTGCTCCTCTATCGGCTGTGCGGCGACACGTTACGGGCGAGCCTGCACGAGAACTTTGCTCTGCCGATCGAATGGTCGGAAGCGCTCCAACTGACGCCTGCCTTGTACCGCGACCGCCTTGAGGCCAACGAGGCCTGGGGCTACCAGCCTTGGCCGTTATTCCCCCAGCCCAACGGCGTTCCCACAGTTCACAGCCCGTGGGGCGTGAAGAGTTGTGACCCTAGTGCGCCCAGCGCACAGCAGTACTTCGACTCGGTCGGCCTCTGCGTCTTCGACTTCCTCGCCGACGTGGCCATCGGCGTCGACTTGCTCGTGGTGCAGCTACGCACTGTGCGCGCACGCGCGGCCGGCACCGAGGGGGCGATCGATGAGCCCACGACGGCGCGTCTCACGGCACGCAACGTACTGCCCTTTGCGTCGCTCTTCCTCGCCGCTGTGCTCATCCTCGACATCCTCTCCATCGCGGTGGCCGGCGTGCGCAGCGGCGGCGACGCGGTGTCGGACGCGGCGGCGCAGACGGCGAGCATCGTCTGGGCCGTACGGCTGCCGCTGCTCGTCCTTTTGCCACGTCACCTGTACAGCCTAGAGGCGTGGCTGCTCGAGCGCTCGCCGTCCACCGACATTCAGCACGTGCGCCTCGGCCGAATGCTGCTCGCCATCTTCGTGACCTCGCACCTTGCAGGCTGCGCCTGGGCGATCATCGGCTTGCGAGACTTCCAGGCGACCTTCGTGTCCAACACGAGCGAACACACGTGGTCTGCGTACTCGTGGTGGGCGACTGACCCCACTGTGTGCAGCCCAGCATGCAAGTGCTCATCACGGCGCCCCCCTATCCCCTCCCCACAGGTGGGCGACCGACCCCGTCGTCATCGAGGGCGCGGCCACATGCCAGCCGCTTGCGGTGCTTGCATGGTTGCGCGGTTTCTACATTGCATTTGGCACGTTCCTGTTCGTCGTCATCGGTGACGTCGCGCCCACCACGATGCATGAGACGTACACCATGGTCTTCATGATCGTCGTTATGGCGACCGTGGTATCTGCAGTCCAGGGCACGGTTGTCAGCGTGATCTCGTTGATTGGCAACGAGGAGCATGAGGAAGAGTGCGTGCTAGCCAACACGAAGAAGGTCATGGTGAGCCATCCCGGGCATCTCTGATTGCCTAAACTGCCCTATTTGCCCTCCTACTTGCACTGCTAATTACCCCCCCTATTTAACCTCAACGCCATAAGCGCCCTTAACGTGTCCAGGCGAGCCATGCCGTCCCGCCGGCGCTCCAGGATCGCGTCGTCCGCTACCTCATCTGGTCGGGTTACCGAGGCGTCGGCAAGAATCACGCCGTGTTGAGCAAGCTGCCGCCGCAGCTCCAGCTCGAGACGTCGAAGGCGATCCGCCTTGAGTTGCTTCTCAAGACGAAGCTTGCTGACCTTTTGCCGCGGGCCGTCCTCGGGTACATCACCAAGGAGATGAGCGATCTCGTCATCACGCCGGGTGAGCTACTGATGATCGAGGGCGACACAGGCACGTATGACATGTACGTCGTCGTCGAGGGCATCTTCGAGATCGTCACGACCGGCGGCCGCCTCAAGGTGCGCTCGACGCCTGTCCAGCGCCTCAAGAAAGCCGAAGACCTCCTTGGCGAGAGGATGAGCTTCACCAAGCAGCAGATCGAGCACACCAAGTCGCAGGTGGTCGCCACCGTAAGCAGCGGCGCGGTGCTCGGGGAAGTTTCCTTCTTTCTCCAAGGCACCGCGCGCAATGCCTCGGTGCGCGCGGTGACGCGGGCGCACGTCATCCAACTGACGCGCCGGCAGCTCGACGCGGCGTGCGCGCTCTTCGGGCTGCATCACGACGCGGCGTATCTTGCCAAGCTCGAGTCGCTCGTGCGCACCATGGGTGCGAACCAGCGATTTATCAACGAACGCATCGTGCGGGAAGCCGTTCCGGACGAGGCCATGCCGGGGCCATCAGGGCAATCAGGGCAATTCGGAGGGCAATCACGAGGGCAATTAGACGAGGCCCGCGACACGGCGCCCCGCCTCATCTTGCCCGTCCAAATCTCGGGCCGTCTCGCCATCCGGAAGCGTCGTCTTGAGCGTCGGCCGCGGTCGCCCAGCTCGGCGCCCTTATCGCAAGTCGTGAGTGTCAGTGCCGAGGACGTCGAGAGCTCAGCGCCGACGGTCAGCGCTGCTGGGGTCGAGTTGCCTAAAATGGTAAGCACCGTTGGGGTCGAGCTCATCCCACAGTCGTCAGCGGAGCTCATCGCTCAGACGGCAGCGGAGCCCTCTGCTCGGCCGCCAGCAGTCGAGGCGCCGTCGTGGGCGCCAACAGTTGAGGCGCCCGCCTCGCGCCCGTCGTCGCGGCGGGCGAGCAAGGAGCAAGTGCCCCCCCCCGCCACCGATGCGGTCCTCCCTGTTCGGCATCCGGCGACTTACCATCACGTCTATCCACCCTCGACGCTGCCGCGGCAGCTGTGGGAACTGTTGATGACAGCGATCTCCTTCTATCTCGCGATCTCGATCCCCTTCATCATCGCCGCCTTCGGGCCGCGTAGCCCGGTGAGCGTCGACAGCGCGTGGGCCGCGCTCGCGACGCAATGGACCTGCGACGCGATCCTGCTGTGCGACTCGGTGCTGCGTGCCAACTGCTTCCCCTTCCTCCCTCGCGGGCGCGAGGTGTTCATGAAGTCCGAGCTCACCCACTCGGCGATGCGCGCGCACTACGTGCAGGCCAAGCTGCGCCTGGACGTGCTCGCCACACTGCCATATGAAGCCTTGGCGCCGATCGGGTTTGCGACGACGGGTGATACGAAGACGATCCTGCTCGCCGTTGCACTCCTGCGCCTGCCGCGCTTGCTGCGCTGCTCGCGCTGCCTCGAGCACTTCCGCGTGGCCTTTGGTTGGCTCCCCCCTCAGCTTTGTCTCTCGAAGGCTCAATCACGGATGCTGCTGGTGTGGAGCCTCTGGCTCTACGTCGTGCATGCCTTCACCTGCTTTTTCCTCTTCGATGCGTACACGCTCCCCCTCTCCGCCCTCGGGCGCAATTGGATGACCGAGGACATCGCCTGGAAGCGTGCGGACTGGGCGCATGTGACCATTTGGACGTCGTACCTTCGCGCTGCCCACTTTGTTCTCTTCCACATGGCGAGCATCGGGTCTGGCGACGTGCGGCCGCAGAACGCGTGGGAGACCGGCTTCTGCATAGTGCTCGCGCTCGTGGCGGCCTCGATGTTCGCATACCTCATCGGTCTCATCTCATCGTATGCGCGCCTGGGCGACGTCCAGGAGGAACTGCTCCAGACACAGACCGACTACCTGCAGCACTACATGAGGCATCACCCGCTGCCGCACATGCTGGCCAAGCGCATCGCCTCGTACTACCGGGTGCTCTCGTCCAACCCACGCATCTCGCACGCGCATCTCCTCCAGGAGCTCCCGCCCTTTTTACTCCGCGACCTCGGTCTATGGATGCATCGTGACCACCTGCTCAATGTGCCCGCGCTCGGAAACCTCACCTTCTTCCCCCTCGTTGAGATCTGCCTCGTACTCCAACCCGAACTCTTCCTCGAGAGTGACACCGTCATCACCAAGGGCGCACCCGCCGTCCAGCTCTACCTGGTCGATGTGGGCAAGCTCCGGGTCCACCGCGGGCGCGAGCCGCCCAAACACTCCCGGTACAGCGAGACGGATCCGTCCAAGTCACCGCCTGCGACTCCGAATCAGCGGCGGCGGTCCGTCATGCTCATCAAGGACGCTCACGACGCCCTTATAGTGGCTGTGGCGGATGGCGCGGCCGACCAGAGCGATGGCAAGGTAGACACCATCTCATCATCCGATGCGGCACTTGAGAAGCTGCAACCCGTCAGCCGTGGCTTCATCGTCGGCCGTCACGGTGCCGTGGGCGTCGAGATGCTCGCCTTCAATGGGCCGCAAGCGCCCGTGCTGTCTGAGAGGTACGTGGAGGCAGTGACGCACTGCCATCTGTTTGGGCTCAGCCTCGGCGCGTGGAAGGGTCTGTGCGCCAAGTTTGCCGACGAGCTCGGCCCAATCAGCCGAGGCGAGGCATTCGGAGAGGAATAGGGAGGCATGGGTGTACCGGGGGTCAGGCAGAGCATGGCGTCGCGGCGATTTACGAGATGAGGGTGAATCAGGTGTCAGCCTGTTTCTGCCCGTCTTGCCACTCTGGGTCCATGAAGATCTCTCTGGGTGTAGGCGGTACGTCAAGGCGCAAGCGCGACGCGGCTCCAGCAGCACAGGGACCACGACTTGGTACCGCTTACCCTGATTTTACGACTGAGTGTGTTCCGCCTCCAGAACGGGGTGTGTATACCAGTGTATACAGCGACAACAGCGGTCTACAGTTCTCCGTAGGATAGAACAGCATACTTACACGGTTCGGTACGGGCAGGGTTCGGTGATGGTGGGACAAAAATGTCCAGACGATTGGTTTAGGTCCAGAGGGAACACTTGAAACGTCAAGCTTCCGTTATACATCATACCATCCAGGAGCAGGATCTCGTCTCGTGGTCATTGTTTCCGCTACAGCTTCAGCTCACTTTTTGTGGACAGTCCTCTAAAACTTGTCAAGAGTCAACTTCCACGGCTCTTGCCCTCTTCGTTCTTCGACGGCATAGACTTCGAGCAGCGCACGGCAGGAGCGCGCCGACGCGAGCGGAACAGCGGGCCAGCGCGCAGCGTACGCGCAGCGGCGGACTCTAATGATTTTCGCACACATTTCTACACACTACGGGATGCGGGAATCGATGATTAGAGATAAAATGAAGCGCACTCTACTAATACTCTCCACGAAGTCTCAGATCCGGGGGTTTTCCGGACTCAGATCACCGCCCAGTGTTCGCACCAATGATCGTCGATGCGGTGCCTAGCAGGGCCGCTGCCGGTGTCGTGCCATCCCCTTGGATGCCGCCCGCGAAGATCCCCACAGGGCAGTGTACGCGCCGCCAGCGCATCTTTGGATCGTTAGCCGCCTCGAACCTGCAAGGATGGACCAATTAGGTCGTAATCAGGGTCAATCAGGGTCAATCAGGGCCAATCAGAGGACATCAGAGCTTCAGAGGACATCAGAGGTACATCAGAGGTACAAAAGAGGCCATCAGAGGCCATCAGAGCCCTGCATCAGAGGCACTCGGAGGTCATCAGATGAGGCCATCAGAGGCCCACTAGAGACCATCAGATGTCATCAGAGGTCATCAGATGTCATCAGAGGTCATCAGAGGTCATCAAATGTTATCAGAGGTCATCAGATGGTCATCAGAGGGCCTCAGATGTCATTGTCAGCAGAGGTCATCAGATGTCATCAGAGGTCATCAGTGGCGCATCTTCGGATCGAGTCGCACCAGTTCGCAAACCATTCACAGCCCTCACGGAGCCGCGCGAGGTGTGAAGGAGCAAAGAGTTCTACACACTTGCTCGCGACGCACGCCTTGATCGTGTTATGGCACGCCTCGTTGTCGTAGCGATGCTCGGCGCTGCTGGGCGCGCACGCGGGGTGCGGCGGCGAGTCCTGATGACGAAGCTGATTAGTGCAAGTGCTCAAGATGCCGCCATACCTGCAATCAGAGGCCATCAAGGCAATCAGATGCAATCAGATGCAATCAGATGCAATCAGAGGCAATCAGAGGCAGTAAGAGGAAGTTAGAGGCAGATGACCAATCAGACCAACTCCATCAGAGGCAATCAGAGGCAAGACCGACGCCATCAGAGGCAGTCCGAGGCACTCAGCGTACTGCTCCCCGAGGTGCACGCGGCGCTCATGCACGCTCCATTGCTCCGAGCACGCGTCGTAGATGCCCACGCCGCCTGCAGGCACCAAGAGGTCGAATAGGCCCGCATGCATAGAGGCCATCAAGGGAGATCAAGGGAAATTGCCACTCGCCTGCAGGCACCAAGAGGTCGAATAGGCCCGCATGCATAGAGGCCATCAAGGG
>ENA-UOXO01002309-UOXO01002309.1-mixed-culture-metagenome-genome-assembly--contig:-NODE-2309-length-11127-cov-43.426662_pt1 | contig 11127 bp, 10 predicted proteins | sample MGYA00238162_ERZ761640 | MGnify/ENA primary metagenome ERZ761640 (study PRJEB28914, sample SAMN08778297) | mixed culture metagenome | isolation source: Freshwater growth medium | place: USA...
TGATTGCCACTGATTGCCTCCCTAATCACGATGCAGGTTCCTCCCCGGGACGGACCACGTCGCCTCCTTGATTGCCACTGATTGCCTCCCTAATCACGATGCAGGTTCCTCCCCGGGACGGACTACGTCGCCTCATTCGGCACTCACGACGACTTCCCAGGCTACACCCCCCCCCACGGGGGCGTGGGTTTCGCCCCCGAGGGTGCCCCCAAGTCGCCGCACCACATCAGGGAGGGGCTGGATGACCGTGCCGCCGAGGATGCGGTGGCGAGCGCTCAGTCGCCCGATCGCGGCGTCGCGCATGACCGCGGAGGGTGCCATAAGACGGAGATGACGCACTCGGAGCAGGTCACTGATACCTCGTCTCTCAACATGTTCTTCAACGACGAGCTTTTCTCCAAAATGGTGCGCGGAGAGAACTCCCGAGTGCCTTTGTCCGAGCGACTGCCTTTGTCCCTCTGCCTTTGCCCGACTGCCTTTGTCCCTCTTCCTTTGCCCGACTGCCTCCGCAGGTACTCGGAGAGAACTTTTTCCGCGTAGCTGGCCTCGCTTCCAGATTCGCCGCCCCGCCGCTCTGTCGAAGTGATCCTTCCACACCCCGCCCGACGACGACCGCCGGATGGAAGCCAAACATAGTCGCCTCCTCGGGGTTGCGGACTCAGAAGCCAGGCGTAGTGGCCTCCTCGGGGTTGCGGACTCAGCAAGTCGAGCCCACGTCGTTCTCAGCGTCGTTTCGGCCGCTCAACGACGGGATGGACGATCCTAACGGGGACGGTTGGGCGAAGCGGCACGATCTCGCGACGTACGAGATTGCGGCCGAGGAGGCGTTCGTGGACGCACGCTACACGAATCGGGCGAGGTGCGCGACTCTGATTGCGCCTGATTGCGCCTGAGTACGTACAACTCGGCTCGAATGGCCACTCATTGCCGCTGATGGTCACTGATTACGTCCCTCATCAGGTCTTCCTGGGCCGTGGTTGGCCGCTGGCTTCTGATAATCAGCATGCTCACCTTGATCGGCTTGTTCGTGGCTGGAGCTCTGATGTCGGATACCTGCTCGAAGCTAACTGACCGCAGCAAGTGGTCGGCGCTTCCTGACGATGCGTCTGCATGAGCACCAGAGCGATTGGATTCTCAAAGACCCGGCCCATTATCGGATTGCTGGGATCGGATTGCTAGCGGATCCCGATGTCATCCGTAATCAGTGACTATGTATTTACTCATCGGATTGCTAGAGGATCCCGGCAACTAGCCAACTACTACAGATGCGAGAGCGTCCCTCGCGCGGTGCCTGTACGCGTGACATACAGTCCTCCCGTGCTCCAGAGCCTTGACGCAGGCGCTGCTGCGGAGCGTGCAGAGTCAGTACACAGTAGAGTGGCGCGGCGGGGACTCAGTGATGTCTGACCGATGGTGTCATCCGATCGTGAGGTGTGCGTGCGTGCCAGCGTGCGGTGTACTTTTTAGCGAATTCGATATACGTCAACGCGCGGACTCAGAATGCCACTTTGGACATGATATTTCTTCAAGCGGTTCTCGGCAAGCGGTAGAGATACGAGAGCTGAGAGGCTGCCCAACACCCTCTGGTGTGATGGCTCCGATTGACAATCTCTGACCGGCCACACGAGATCTGGAGAGATATGGTGAGATATGCACCTCGGACGACTGCTCGCGTCTTCGCCTGGGTCATAAATCTCGCCAGACCTCGCCATATCTCGCCATATCTCGCCAGACTGGCCTCTGCTGCGACTCTGCTGCGGTTCCTCCGCTCTGACCCTCGCCTGAAGACGGCGCCTGACTGCACTCTACGCGATGTCGTCCGAAGCCTTCTTCTGCACCTGGCTGCTGTCTACGTGATGTCGTCCGTCGCCTCCTTGATCTTCTTCTTGACAGCGAGCAGCATCGTCGTCTTCTGAGCGTCAAGGCGCGACACCTCATCGTACTCACGCACCACCTGATGAGGGACGCACTCGGCAGCAGTTAGGGAGGCAATAAGTGGCAATAAGTGGCAGTCAGTGGCAATAAGTGGCAATCACCTGACGAGGGATGTACTCGGCGGCAGTGAGTAGGTCGCGAGGAAGGAGGTAATTAGGGAGGCACTCAGTGGCACTCAGTGGCACTCACCTCGGTGAATTGCTCCTCATCCATGGCCTCGTACGCGCTCACGAGCGCGCGGAGGAATTGGCCCTCCCGTGTCGTCGAGAAGGAGGCGTCCATGCCCTCATATCGCTCCAGAGCGTTCACAGCTGCGCCAATCTCACCGGACGCGAGCCGGCACATGCCCGCCGAGAGGAGGTAGCCCTTGACCGAGAAGCGAAGCAGGTTCGACTCGAGGGAGGCGATCGCGACCTGCATGCAATGAGGGAGGCACTCAGAGACGCAATCAGGTTGGACTCGAGGGTGGCGATCGCGAGCTGCGCGTACAGGGGGCCATCAGGGCCATCAAGGCCATCTTGCGAGGCGACCGCCACACCTGTTCATAGATCTCGATCGCGCGCGTGTAGTTGGATGCGTCGGCCGCAAGGCTGGCCACCTTGAGCAGTATCTGGTTCGCCTGCGACTTGCTCTCCTCGGCATTGTAGTATTCGGCCGCCTCCTCGTACGCCTTGAGAGCCGCCGCCGTGTCGCCCTCCGCCTCATAGAGCTCCCCAATCTCCTTTTGAACCTTCGCGGCGGAGGTGAAGCGTCCCAGCTCGATGTGGATCTGCGTGGGCGCGGTGGGCGAGGGCGGCGTGGGCGAGGAGCCAAGCATGTGAGTGAGAGCGCGCGCGCGCAGATGGCGGCGTGCTCCGAGCCCATGGCCCGGTCGAGTGCGCGACGACAGCGCGCGTCGTGGAAAGGCAAGCACTTGCCGCCTCAACCGGTGCTGGCGAGATCGCACCTCGCTCGTCTGCTTGTAGCAGCGAACGGCCGCGTTGGTGTCCGTCTTCCGGTAGCAGACGGCGGCCTCCTGGTACGCCGTGGCCATCTCGTGCGGGCTCTTGAGCTTCAGGTGGCACTCTGCAGCTTTTTCAAAGGCGGCACCGGCGTCCCTCCCTGCGCGGCAACGTAGGGCACCATGGTTGCCTGAGGGCGACGGAGCGGCGTGCGTGCATGCGCGCCAGCCACGTGGCAGGCAGCAGGGGGCAGCGCACAGCATTTCGCGGCCTTGAATTGGTTGGCCGCCTGCTTGTACAGTTCCTCAGCTTCCTCGTACTTGTTGCCGCCAAAGAAGCTCGAGAGCATGGACTTGAGCTTGGCGTCCGCCTTTTTGATGATCTCATGGGCCTTCTCCTCTGCCTTAGACATGCGCCCCGAAGGCGCGTCCATGGGCGGCGGCGGCGGCGGCGGTGGCATCGACATTCTGTCGCGCTGAGCACGCAGTGGCCCTTGCTCGGTGGCGCGGCAAAAGGGGCTTGGGAATCATCAAGCCCCGCGGCGAAACACCCCAGACCCAAACATGTAGCCCCTTGGCAACACCGCCGTTAGTGGACGCTTGCCAACTTTCTTTTCCGTTTCATGAACTGTGAGGAAGGCCAATGCCGTCGCCAGCGACTCTCATCGCACCCGTGCGCCATCTCTCGCCGGTGCCGGACACGCCGGAGAAACTCAAGGGCTTCGTCGGTGGGCAGAATGTGGTCATCACGGTAGAGCAGCCATATCAGCCTCACGCGCAGTCCGAGGCGCTGCTGAGCGCGCTCCGCGACAACCGCTCGCGCGTGATTGACATCTTCCGGCGGCTCGACAAGGACCTATCGGGCGCCGTCGATAGGACGGAGTGGCGCCAGATCATCGTCTTCGTCTCTAAGGAGCGGCGCGACTCGGGCGAGTTCGACTCCACCTCGATCGACGCCACCTTCGACCTGCTCGACGCGGACGGATCGGGCTCACTGGATCTGCACGAGCTGGACCACCTCCTCCGCGCCGGCTTCGAGACGGTGCTCGCGCGCAAGCTCCAAAAGGGCGCCGCGGGCGAAATCGTCCTCGAGGCCAAGAACGCGATCGAGCTGCGGGCCGGGCCGGGCACCATGCACCGGCCGGGCACGTACAGCGGCGGCGGGCATTCCGCCGCGGGTGGAACGGCGACGGCGCACCAGCGCGACCTGCGTTCGGGCTCTTACGAGGTGATCAAGGAGGGCCAGCGCATCATCGCGAACGCGCACACGATCGAGGCGCATCTCGACCTGGACGCCGATGGCGACGGCCAAATCTCCGATGACGAGCTCGCGGCGGCCGCGAAGGTGCTCCGGACGGCGCTCTCCACGCTGATGACTTCTGATTGCCACTGATTGCCTCCCTCATTGCATGCATGTGCTCCGGACGGCGCTCTCCACGCTGATGACCTCTGATGGCTTCTGATTGCCACTAATTGCCTCCCTCATTGCATGCAGGTGCTCCGGACGGCGCTCTCCGAGAACGCGGTGCGCGTCATCGACCTGTTCCGCGATTGGGACGTCAACGGCGACGGCGCCGTCTCGTTCAAGGAGTTTGTCATGGGCGTCACCCTCCTCGGCTTCCCTGGGGATCGTGCCGCAGCCATGCTGTTCCGCGAGTGGGATTCAGATGGCTCTGGCTCGCTGCAGGTCATTGCATGCTGATTGCCCTCCCTATTTGCATGCACGCTCATTGCCCTCCCCGTGTGCATGCATGCTGATCGCCCTCCCCCTTTGCATGGCTCTCTGCAGCTACGGGAGCTCAACCGTGTGCTTCGGCGCGGCAACGACTTCTCCTCCGACTCTGCGAAGGTCGACATCACCGTCAACATCTCGTCCAGGCGGAACTGGAGCAGGCGCAAGGTGATGGCGTGCTGATGAGCACTGATGAGCACTGATGAGCACTGATGACCACTGATGAGCACTGATGACCACTGATGACCACTGATGACCACTGATGACCACTGATGACCACTGATGACCTCTGATGACGGAACTGGAGCAGGCGCAAGGTGGATGGCCACTGATGAGCACTGATGAGCACTGATGAGCACTGATGAGCACTGATGACCACTGATGACCACTGATGACCACTGATGACCACTGATGACCACTGATGACCTCTGATGACGGAACTGGAGCAGGCGCAAGGTGGATGACCACTGATGACCACTGATGAGCACTGATGAGCACTGATGACCAATGGTTGCTTCCCCCATCAGGTGGATGGCGCGAGTGGCCTCGTACTACACGTGCTGGATGCCTCACCGATGATGAAGGTAATCAGCTTCCTGATGACCTCTGATGATTCCTGATGACATCCTGATGACCTCCGATGACCACCTGATGACCACCGATGACCACCTGATGACCTCCGATGGCCACATGCTCGCTGCTCACGACCGCCATCCCTCTCCTCGTGCCAGGGACCTCACGGGATCGCCCTCCGCCAACGGACGTCGGCGGCGTCACAGCACCAAGTGTGGCGCCGCTCAGCTGCCGCGATGCTCTCGCCTCTGCGTACCGGTACTGGTCGGCTCTCACCAGGGCGCCGTGATGGGCGCGAGGACTCGCCGCCCCGCTCGCCCGAGCAGGTGCGCGTGCATGCATGCTGATTGCCCATCCCATTTGCATGTCGCATGCATGCTGTGTGCCTAACCCATTTGCACGTTGCATGCATGCTGTGTGCCTTCCCCGTGTGCATGCTGACTGTTCTCCCGCGCTCCCCCGAGCAGATGGTCGAGCATCTGATGCATTCTCCCACCGCGAGCTCCAAGCAACGGGTTCGTCAAAAGCGCTGGCTCCCGCCGCCTCTGCCGCGCCCCGATGTGGTCGACGTCTTCGAAGGGAACGGTTTCGTCAGCCGCGATGCCCGATTTGGGCAGCCGCCGCCACGGCAGGTAGGCACGGTGATGGCCACCACAGGCGGCGGCGGTGCCCCTGGCATCTGGAGCCCGAGATCAGAGCTCGCGCCATCGCCGTCCGCTCCTGCCCTCTTTAGGACCTCGCCGTCGCGCGCCGTCCCGGGCAGCCGCGGGCGTGATGCCGGCCCGGCCCTCTCACCGAAGCGCATGAGCGAACGCGGGCCATTTGCGGCCGATAGTCGCGCCCAGGACGGCGCCGATAGTCGCGCCTCGCCCAAGCGCGTTGCCGTGGGCGCTGGCGCGCAGAGTGCCCAGGACGGCGCCGAGGATACCCGAGCGTCGATCGATGCTGTGAAGGGCGTCCTTGCATCGCAGCCCCCCTCGATGCGCCCGGCACAGCGCGACGGCGCTCTGCCTTCCCGCGCGAGCCCTTTGCCAGCTGCCGACCCGCGCGCCGTCGGTGCCCCCCCACGAAGCGCCTCAGGGGGGGTCTTGCTAGTCCGTCGCGGCACTGCGGGGCTGCCGGGTGGCTCTGCGGGCTTGACGGCTGGCGAGATGCCGCCTTCCTATTTTGGAGCGCTCGATCAAGTCGGCAAGACTTCGCCACGTGGCACCTCCGTGTACCTGCAATCTCCGACGGAGATCGTGGGATCCCCTCGCGCTCGCGGCGGCGCTCATAAGCAGCTCACCCGCCCGGGTTTCTCTCTCGTGACGGGTCCGCAGCAGAGGGCTTCAGCTCTATTAACGGGCGGTGGCTCGCCAGGACCGCATGGAGGTGTGAAGGGAGGTGTGAATGGAGGTGTGGAGGGAGGTGCGTTGAGCCTGGGCGACTGGCGTAACGACTGGGTGGATCCGCCGCACCCCATCCTCGCGCCCGTGACGGCGGCGCCCCGCATACCCAAGGCGAATCACATCATCGTGGTCGGTCCGAAGCAGCCGCATGGCATCTTGCTGCGTGCGGATCGCGACAAGGTGGCCAGCGCGGAGGTCCATGCACGGTATGCAGGCATGGCAAGCCAGGGAACCGAGGTGATGCTGCCGTTCAGGCAGTCGCCCGCGCCCGCGCCCTCGCCCACGCCATCCCTCGAGTCTCGGCCGCGGCGGACGCACGACTACTTTCATTTGCAGACAGCCTAGCAAGAGATACGTGGCGCCTAATTGCATGCTATTACGCCTAATTAGGCTGCTCAGCATGCAATTAGCAAGAGATACGTGGCGTCTCGGGCCGGCGCCGAGGCCTGCATTGCCAGCGCACAGCAGAGACGGAGCAGGGCCGCGCATGGGTAGCAGCCGCGGCCCGCGCCAGCCGCCACCCTCTGAGGGGTGCCATGAGGGGTGCGTGCCCGCCCGCCGCCCCATTGCCATCCCCCATGCTGCACATGCATGTGAGGAGTGTACTCTCTCTCGACACAACGTACCGGGGAACACGGCCTTGACGTAACCTTACTGCATGGTGCATGCCACCGATTAAAGATGACCTCCAGACGCAGAGGACGCTCTGAGCCAACACGCATATACACACGCTAGGGCCGCGTGGTAAAGTCTCGTCATGACGGATTCTTTTGGTTTTCCCGTTTTTCTCGCGCGGGATCGCGGTCCCTCGTCGGCCGGAGTCGAGCAGAGCTCTATTTCGATTTGCCGTAAGACCGAGTATTTTTGCGTTATGGGACTCGTCTGAGATTCCAAGGACTCAAAAGGTTTACTTTCAGCATGGGTTGCAGGACTATGCAGGACCAGACTCGTCGGCTGTTGGTGGCTTGGTGCTCGACACATCAACAAAAACAGTGTTAAAAACAGGTTGGTTTTTGTCGAGTCGTCGGCCGGAGTCGAACGAGCTCTATCTCAGTACTCTGACGACTTTGAGTCGTACTTACGGGAGTTTTTGCAGTATCCAACCTGAAAAGACGTGCAAGGAAATGCCTCAAATAGATTGGACGCTTTTTGCAAGCTTTTGCAAAAGGGCAAGCTCTTGATGATGTCTCATTTCGCGAGCGCTTCCTATGCCGCAACCGACCATCTTGCCGCTCAGTCCCATGGCCACGCTGCTCAGCGCGCACATGGCGCAGCGCAGCGAGAAGGTGTTGGGCAACGGCCACGGACGAGGACGGCCCCAGGAGTTGCTGTCACCCTTCGGCGCGGCGGCACCCGCGCCGGCGAGCGGCATGATGGTGGCTGGTACCATGAGCGGCATATTCATGAGCGGCAAGACCATTCCGAATGTTCCTGGTCTCCTTCATCCTCGTGAGCCAGAAACGTATGTGTTTGCGGTGCACGAGGATGGACACACGAAGATGGCAGCGTTCAAGATCCCAGGTCCGACAGCGACGCCAGTGTTTATAGAAGGCCGCGCCCACGTAGGTAAACTACTTCCCGTCGATGCTGGTGCCATAGGCGACACGTGGGACAGCGCACAGAATCGCAACGTGCGCCACGAGGAGTACAAGGTAACTGGCATTGTGTGTCGGCCATCTCCACAAGGGGCAGCCGGTAGACCCGCCAGCGCCTCGCTGGCCGAGGTGACAGTCGCAACTTCCACCATAGCAGTCGTTCCATCGCAAGCATCGCCCATCCTCAAGGAGATCGCGCGCCTGGACGCCCTCGCAGCACAGGGCTGCACGATCGACGACCGAGTGTACCGACCAAGAGCATCTGCATCGCTAGGGCCTTCTATGCCTACACGTCGCTCGGCAGGCACTCGTCTGAGCGCATTCGGCGCCTCCTCGCCCAAGATGCAGCACTGGCTCGGAAGGCGGGTGACGCTAGCGAGTTTGAAAATACGCTCGTCTCCATCGTGCAGATGGCGTACAAGCTGATCACGGCCCGAGCCGCACGCTCGCAGACTGACATTATGGGTGGCCAGATGATCGTCAGCACCGTCCAAGCGCTCTGGCGCGCCCTCGGCACGCAGCAGCAGCTGATGCTCAGCCATGCGCTGCGGGAGATCCTCGAGCTCGAGCAGCCTGACGGGCTCGTCGCCAAGCTGTCCGAGGTGTGTGACCGTGCGCCGCGCTGCTCGTCGGCTCAGAAGCAAGCCTTCAACCTTGTCATCCAGCACGCTGGGAAGCTCACTGACGCCGCGTCGCGCAAGCGAGGGACGGCCGACGACGCCATCCATCGGGACCCGATCAAGGGTTACGTCGCCCTGCTGCACGAGGGCCTCCGGTATATCTTTGGCCACAAACCAGCTGGCGAACCTGTCTTCAGGACCCCTGTGGGGAGATCACCTGTGGGGACAATGGAAGTCTCGGAGCTCGACTGCCGCGAGGGAGCCTTGGAGCGCCTGTATGCCGTCTTCGGCGACTACCTGGACGAGCACAAGGAGCGAGCGTTCAAGAGCGCCTTTGAGGAGCCAGCGCGCTTCTACTTTGACTGCGTGGGCGACGCGGTCGGGCGCGACCATGTCAACGTCCATGGTCTCAACTGGTACCTTGCCCAAGATGCTCCTTGATTGCGTCTTGATTGCGTCTTGATTGCATTTGAATTGCATCTGAGTTGCACCGTATTGCACCCCTCATCAGGTACCTGGCGCTCGTGCAGACGGGGTTGGGCTTCGCGATGCCGATAGTGGCCGACGAAGCGGACTGGTGTGAGTTCGGCCTGGTCGACTTTTGGGCCGGGCTCACAGAGGAGGCATGGGCTCACTTTGCGAGCGACGAGAATTTCGGCAAGGAGTATGGCGGCATCCGTGCGCTGCACGGCCGGACCCAATCTCAATGGGTCGCGAAGCACGTGCACTCCGCGGGCGGGGGGCAGTTCCCTTACGGCATCACAGGAATGTCCCCACCCTCACGGCTCGCAGAGCGGATCGTCGACGCCGGCTCGAGCGCGTCGCAGAGGCTGCGCCGCTATGCTGAGCGCTTTGCCCACTTCTTCACGCAGGGCTTCTTCGTTCGAAGGTGCTTCGAGGCACTCCACTCGGAGCTCAAGCCCGAGCACGCTGGGTTTCGGCGTGCGGCGGACACGCTGTTCAGCGAGTACCGCGCCGTGCATGGGATTGAGGCGCTGACGCTCGTGGAGTACGTGTACGACGAGATGTGCCTCGAACTCGACGTCGAGGCCGTCGCGTGCTTCTTCGGCTGGTGCGGACTGCTTCAACTCACGCCCACCCAGCGGGCCAAGCTCTCGCAGCTCAAGGCGGCAGTGGACGCATCCTCGAAAAAGGCCGGCGGGGAGGAAAAGCATGCAAAGCTGGTGGCAGAGGAGGCGAAGAAGAAGGCCCACACAGCCGCCGGCGGCGGCGCCGCCTCCACCTCGGCCGCCGCCACCTCGGCCATCTCCACCTGCATCTCCGCCATCTGCCAGCCCTCAGCTGGGGACGCCGACCCGCGCGTCTGCCCCATCTGCTTCGAGATGACGGGGGATGTGACCCCGGTGAAGCACCTCAATCCTCCGGTCGGCGACGCCTCCTCCCACCGCATGTGCCGCGCGTGCCGGCAAGCGTGGGGCCAAAGCATCTGCCCCTTTTGCAAGGAAGTGACCACGGCCGCCGAGCTGGTCGGCTTCATCCAAGGGTTCATCCGCACCGTCTCCTCCTCGACACACGACGCGAACGCGAGCGCGGCGGTGCTCGAGACGATCCAACTCTTCGAGATGGAGCACGAAGGGCAGCCGAGCGTCATCAGGCGCGTCTACAAGATGATCGCCGAGGACGCCGAGCTCGGGGCGCAGATCGACGCCGCGCTCAAGGCTCAGCACGAGTGGCCTCGCGACATGGCGGGCGTCTTTTGGAGGCTCGACTGCGCCGCCGAGGCGGGGGAGCTCAAGGGGCTGGAGCCAACGGCCCGCATGCGGCTGCAGAGCGTCGTGGCGGCCATCTGGCGTCCTTTTGAGCGCGGCGCGCGCGAGCCGAACGAGCTCGACCCCCACTATCACGGTGCCCTCTACACGCAGGCACTCGTCGCGTGGCTGTGCGCGTGGCGGAGCGGCATGGCCACCGATGGGCTCGTGGCCGTGGTGCAACGCTGCGGGCGAAATCTCGTCGAGTGGAAGCGCACGACCAAGATGCACAAGGACAGCTGCACTGGGCGTGTGCGCGAGCGCCTGCACACCGAGTACCTCCAGCTCAGCCACGAGCCCATCTGGGGCTCGCGCGATGCAGACCCCGTGTGGCAGGCGTTCTATCAGTGACACTGCGGCTGTGGGCTGTGGGCTGTCGGGTCGGGGGCTCTACTCTGGTCGTGGATTATTTATACACAGGGTCGTAGAAGGTGTGAACTGTGTTAGAAATCCTCACAGCGCCGTTGTAGTAAACACGTCGGCTCAATACCGTATCTGCTATCTCAAGATACGCGTAGGCGGCGCAAGATTTTGACCTTGGGGGAGGGTTTCACTACTCAGGTAGTTACCCTATG
>ENA-UOXO01002314-UOXO01002314.1-mixed-culture-metagenome-genome-assembly--contig:-NODE-2314-length-11100-cov-30.833952_pt1 | contig 11100 bp, 5 predicted proteins | sample MGYA00238162_ERZ761640 | MGnify/ENA primary metagenome ERZ761640 (study PRJEB28914, sample SAMN08778297) | mixed culture metagenome | isolation source: Freshwater growth medium | place: USA...
CACCACCGCCCACACCGCCGCCCTCACCGCCGCCCACTCCACCACCGCCCTCACCGCCGCCCTCAACGCCGCCCGCTCCACCGCCCAGACGCCCGCCTTCGCCCTCGCCGCCACCCTCGCCGCCACCCTCGCCTCCGCCTCCTTCGCCACCGCCGCCACCATCGCCAGAACGGCCCGAACCTTCGCCTCCGCCCTCGCCGCCGCCCCCGCCCTCACCGCCGCCCTCACCGCCGCCTCCATCGCCCCCGCCGCCCTCACCACCGCCTTCACCGCCACCCTCGCCGCCGTCACCCTCGCCGCCGCCACCCTCGCCACCACCGCCCGCTCCACCGCCGCCCTCGCCGCCCCCGCCCTCACTACCGCCGCCACCGCCTTCGCCTCCACTACCCTCACCGGATCCCTCGCCGCCACCGCCACCAAGTCCCTCACCGCCACCGCCCTCGCTGCCGCCGCCTTCTCCATCGAAGCCGCCCTCACCGCCTCCGCCCTCGCCCTCGCCCTCACGGCCGCCGCCCTCGCGGCCGCAGCCTTCACCGCCGCCGCCTTCGCCACCGCCGCCCTCTCCACCGCCCTCACCGCCGCCGCCCTCGCCGCCGCCGCCCTCACCGCCGCCCTCACCGCCGCCCTTTCCGCCGCCACCTCCGTTGCCACCGCCTCCATCGCCACCGCCTCCGCAACCACCTCCTCCGCCCTCGCCACTGCCCTCACTACCGCCCTCGCCACCGCCCTCACTGCCACCGCCTTCACCGCCACCGCCTTCACCTCCTCCTCCGGTTCCACCACCCTCTGCACCGCCGCCGCCCCCTCCGTCCCCGTCCCCGCCCGAGCCCTCCCCTCCTCCTCCATCGCCATTCTTGCCGCCGCCCTCACCGCCACCTTCGCCACCACCTCCATCGCCACCACCTCCATCCCCGCCGCCGCCTACACCACCGCCGCCGAACCCTCCGCCGCCCCCGCTTCCCGGCGCACCAGAACCCTCACCGCAACCCTTGCGGCCTCCTCCATCGCCCTTTTTGCCGCCTCCTCCATCGCCCTCGCCGCCGCCGAGCCCACCACCATCGCCTCCGCCGCCCCCGCTCCCCGGCGCACCTGAGCCCTCACCGCCTCTGCCGAATGCCCCGCCACCACCGCTGCCTCCATCACCCGAGCCGTACCCCCCACCGCCACCGGTGCCACAACCACCGCCGCCCTCCCCTCCACCGCCTTCGCCTCCCCCGTTGCCGCCACCACGACCGCCACCCTCGCCACCCCCGCCCTCGCCGCCACCACCTTCGCCGCCCCCGCCCTCTCCCCCGCCTTCACCGCCGCCTCCATCGCCACCGCCGCCCTCGCCGCCGCCCTATCCACCGCCTTCTCCACCGCCAGCCTCTCCGCCTCCTTCGCCCCCGCCGCCCTCACCGCCACCTTCACCGCCACCCTCGCCTCCGCCACCCTCGCCACCGCCGCCCGCTCCCCCGCCCCCCTCGCCGCCCCCGCCCTCTCCACCGCCAACACCGCCGCCTCCATCGCTACCGCCGCCCTCACCGCCCCCTCCATCGCCACGACCTCCCTCATCCCCTCCATTGCCACCACCCCCCTCACCCCCTCCTTTGCCACCCCCTCCATCGCCACCGCCTCAGCAACCACCGCCTCCGCAGCCTTCGCCGCCTCCGCCTTCACCGCCTCCACCCTCACCGCCGCCGTCACCACCACTGCCCTCGCCGCCACCACCCTCACCACCACCGCCCTCACCCTCACCGCCGCCGCCCTCGCCCTTGCAGCCACCGCCAGTGCCGTGCTTACCACCCTCACCTCCTCCGTCACCGCCACCACCCTCGCCACCTCCGCCCTCATGTCCACCACCCGCTCCGCCGCCACCACCGCCGCCAAGCCAACCGCCAAGGTCTCCACCCCCGTCCCCCTCGCCCATGCCCCCTCCTCCCCCCTCGCCCTTGCCGCCTTCACCTCAACAGCCCCCTCCTCTGCCACCGTCACCACCACCGCCATCACCACCGCCGCCCTCGCCGCCGCCGCCCTCACCGCCGCCGCCTTCGCTGCCACCGCCTCGCCCTCCGCCTTCACCGCCGCCTCCATCGCCACCGCCTCCCGCGCCGCCGCCCTCTCTGCCGCCCTCTCCACCTCCCGATCCTCCTCCAAAACTCCCGCCTCCATCGCCCCCGCCTCAATCCCCCCCTTCACCTCCCAGGATGCCTCCGCCAAAACCACCCCCATCTCCATCGATGCCCCCTCATCCGCCATCGCAGCCACCGCCGCCATCGCCTCCACCTCCTTCGCCCGAGCCATCCCCACCGCCACCACCATCGCCATTTCCATTGCCGCCAACGCTACCACCCTCACGGCCACCCTTCTCACCGCCACCCTCACGGCCACCACGCCCGCCTGTGCCGCCCTTGTTACCCCCACCCCCACCTCCACCCCCACCTCCGCGGTCACCGCCGCCACCGCCGCCACCGCCGCCACCGTCGCCGCCCCTACGTCCGCCTCCATCGCCACCGCCGCCCTCGCCCGTGCCTCAGCTGCCACCATTGCCACCTTCGCCACCATTAGCCCCAAGCCCGTCGCCCGAACCATCTCAGCCGCCACCGCCTTCGCCCCTGATGCCGCAGCCGCTCTCGCCACGTCCACCCGCACGACCCCCATCACTGCCGTCACCGCTCACGCCGCCACATCCGCCGTCGATGCCGCCATCCCTGCCGCCATCCCTGCCTGCCGACCAACCTGCGTATGGAGTCTTCACGCTCATCGTCGTCGTCGACGCGACTATCGACACCTTCAACCAGACAGCCTACATCGTGGGCCTGGCTGCCCTCCTCGGCAACGTGCCCAGGAGCGCGATCCAGCTCTCGGTCACCGCGGGCAGTCTCATAGTCCGTGCGACCGTACTCGTGTACAGTGCCGCCGCGTACAGTTCGCTCATGGCGCGGATCAACTCCATCACGCCCGCCCAGCTCGCAGCGGCTACTGGCACTAGTGTGTTGACGATCAGCGGGGTCACTGCCACCCTGCTCTTCCCATCGCCGCCACCACCGCAGGCGGCGCCACGTGTACCTTCGGAGCGTACCGACATTGCCAGTGCCGTTGTTATCTGGGCGCAATTGTGGTGGCTTCTCATTGCGCTCGGGATCGGAGTGGGCGTGCTCTTGTTCGGGCTCTGGGCAAGGTGGCTCTGTTGCACCACCTCAGCGGACGAAAAGAGCCCTGCCACACCGACGCACGAGGCACCGGCGCCGATACCGGTAGACTTAGCAGCCTCGACGGAGTCTTACTTGGCGATGGCTGCGACGGCAGCGTCGCGAGAGCCGCGGCTGGCCGTGCACGGTCCCGAGGACGACGAGGAGGCGGGGGTCTACGATGAGTTTAGCGGCGGCTATTATCGCCGCGGGGATTCGTTGGTCTACGACGATGAGACGACGCGGAGGCGGCAGAAGGCGGCGGCGATGGATCTGGACTACATGCCACCTGCCATGCCTCGGCAAGAGGACCTCGGCTCGATGAAGCCAAGCCTGCCGCCCGTCGAAGCTGCAGATGCGACCGACGTCCTCGCGCAGTTTTGGTACGATGGTTACATGGCTGGGAACGCCGCCCCAGCCCCACTTGAGCTTGGCGTAGCGGCGACTCAGCGCACACGGACCGAGCTGCGACGCCTTGCCGGCAGCCCCGGCTCGCCGGTCATGCGCACGCCGGCGCCCTCTTCACACCCAGGGCGGGAGACCTTCCGGGCGGGACGCCAACGACCGCTGGCCGCACTGCCGCCGGCGCCGCCGGCCAACCCACCGCAGCCCCCAGAGTGGGTTTTGGACGTGACGTCTCCCGTTGAGGTGACTCCTGTAGATGATTCCGCGACCGGCTTCACGCCGACGCGCAGCTCTGCGGGCTCAAGCGCCATTGAGCGTGCGCGTGCCGCCAGGCAAGCTCGGCTAGGAGGGCTAAAGTCCCGTTTCGAGACGTCCCCATTGGCGGCCGAGTCATGCGCACGGTCGCCCGTCGACCATCTCATGTCCAGATCGATGCCATCACCGTCTACGAGCCCCGACGGCTCAATGGAGCCAGCAGTCGCTCCCGGAAGCATCGCTGCCCTCAACGAAGCGCTCGTGTACACCGGCGACTACATGGCGAGTGTCGCGCCGGTTTCGTCGCTCAACGTGCCCACCGATGAGGTCCAGCCTCGACTCTTGTTCTTTGGAAATGTCACAGACACAATCCGTTTGTGATGCAGTCAAGCAGAGAGGAAGCCCAACAAAGTAAGAAGCGTTGAGCGATAGGACTCGACTAGGCACTTAAAGGCGAGGAGGGACGCCGTCCCCGGCACCACACATATGGCATTCCCAGTCACGTACTCGTATAGGACCGAATAGCTATCGTATACTCTGGACCGCTGGGGAACCGCCGGGGCGCGGGGGAGAGGCTCGTTCACGAAGCGGAGGTCCGGACACACAGTATGGGACCGCGCCCGATGCCCGCCGGATCTGCGATCCGTTAACGTCAGGTGATAGGTTTAGGACCCCGGTGTGTAACGTTAGGTGCTAAAAGCTGAGAAATTGCGTTATGATCGATAAGCTGCAGCTTGTCCCTGCACACGATAGACGGCTTGGCGTCCTTGTAATGTGGTCGAACGGCCGCTTATCTCGCGGTCACCCCGCGCGCGCGTTATGTCTTTCACAGATCACACACTACAAATGAACTACATCTCTACTTGTATATCGTTCGGAGGTATCTCGCGTCGGCGATCGCCCGCAGCGTCCGGCGTCGATCGTCGTCACAACTCATCGCGCCGCCGTGAGTCAGCGTACACCTTCTTGAGCCAGTTCCGCTCCCGCGCGTCAAGGGTCGCGCGCTCGTCGCGCGGCCGCCGCTGTGGCTGGCTGCGCTTGCGCATGAGGTCATGGTAGGTCGTCTCGGCCCGTCGGTTGCCCATCTGACGCGCCTCGCCGAGCAACCGAACGGCTTCTTCGTATGCCCCCTGCCGCCAGCGCACCAAGGCAAGGTTGGATGCGGCGTGGCAGTCGTCGGCGGCCGCCCGTGCAAACTGCTCCTCAGCCGCAGTCACATTGGGCCCAGCGAGGCCGTCGGAGGCGGCGCCGCGTGCGAGCACGAGACCTAGCTCATTCTGCGCGCGAGCAAAGCCAGCGACGGCCGAGATGCGAAGGAACTCGATGCGCCCAGGTGTTCCGGGCGGGAGGCGGAAGTAGTGCAGGAAGGCACGGATCGGGTCGCCCGCCGCGGCCGCCGCCGCGTCCCACCGGGCGTGTAGCCGACTGTCGCACCGCGCTGCATCGCCCTCGCCCTCGCCGTCGTTGCCAAACCACGTGACCCACGACCAGCGAGAGCCGCTGTTCACGCGCACGCCGTGGAGGAGGTCGCCGGCGTGCACGACGGCATCGCCGCCGCGGTGGAGATCGAGCATCTGCGGGCGCGCCTGCCCGCCAGTGTGCACGAACAATCCGCCCTCGTACTCGTCCTCGGTCAGCGACAGCGACACCACCACTGTCGCCAGAGCCTCGAGGTCAAAATGCTGCGGGTGCACTCGGCGCTCGGAGGGCAGGTAGCGGCGGATGAGCGACGAGCATGCGACGCAGCCGGCAGCGCCGCAGACGCCGCGCCCGTACCGTGCGGTCACGAGCGGCGCCAAGCGTTCCGTCATCAGCGTGCTCAGCAGCGGGCGGAGCGCAGCCCTCGCCGCCATCTGCTGCTTATGCCCATCACCGCCGGGATCGGGTCCGGCGCGCCGCTGCGTCGTGTACTCGCCGTCATTCCACACCCACAATTCGTGCGCGGCGTAGCCGTCGACAGAATCCTCATGCTGCTCGAACGGAAGCGACTCCGGAAGCGCTCCGCGTATCGCACGCACCTCGTCCAAGGAGAGCAGCGATGGATGCACAACAAAGGCAGCGCTCTGGTTGATGCGCGGCCATGACATGGATCCCTCGAGCGCGCCAGTGGCGGTCTCGTTGAACGCAGAATAGGTCTCGAAACGCGCCTCAAACGGCGGAGGCCACGTCGAGGGCAGCGACTTCATCCGAACCGCGCCTGTCTAACGTTGTGCGGATGGAAGTCGCCCGCGCGGAGAGATGGCTCTTCATTGAGGCGCGCGCGCACGTAAGTTCATTTGAATAAACCCAACACGTAACGATACGACCGAAAGTTCACATCCTCAGATTCGTACATGTATCAGTTCATGTATCGAACGATCCTCCTTCGAAAGATGTTTGCCGCCCAGGCACCCTTCTGTGTGCCCATCATCGCTCGCACGCCGTCGAACGCAGGGCTTCGATCAGCCGAGTCCAGTGGATGGACCAATTTGGCGAAGCGTACGACGATGGATCGCCCGAGTTCTCGGCGAGGGCGCGGGGCCAAGTTCGCGCGAAAGCAGCCCTTCTCGAAGTGTCGGAGTCGACGACGGCACGCCTTCGCACAGAGCTGAGTGAGGTGAGCGTCGCAGCGGCCGCGGCCGAGCGTGCGCTGCAAGCCGCGCTCGCCGAGGCACACGCGGCCGTCGAGGAGCTGCGCTTGCGCCTGAATGATGCAGAGGCAGAGGCATCGCACCAGCGTGCCACGGCCGACGATTTACGTAGCGCACTCGCCGCGCTGACCCTCGAGTACCATGGGGTGTGCGCGCAACTGCGGGCCGCCGACGAGGCGAAACGCAATCGGGGAGCGGCGCTGGACGACGCCCGTGCGGCGACGCTTGCCAGTGAGGCGGAGCGTGCCACGCTGCAGTCGCTGCTCGACGAGGAGCGCAGCGGCCTCACTCTCAAACGTCTCGAACAGCTGCTCACCTCGCCCTACGCCCCTGCCTCGTCCGCCGCCTCCGCCACGCAGGCGACCGTGCCCAGCCCATCGCCGGAGGCGGTGGATGCGCCACTGCCCGCGGCGGTCGGCGCGCGGCTAGCCGACCTCGCGCGCACCACCGAGAAGCGTGTTCAGGCCGCCGAGGCGGAGGCGGCGCGGTTGCAGCTGGCGCTCAACTCTGCGCCTACAGCGGAGGCCCTCTCGGCGCAGGCGCAGGCAGCCAACGACGCTCGCGCGGTTGCGCGCGCGCTGGGCATGCAGCTCAAGGAAGCCGCACGCGAGCGTCGGCAGGCAGAGGCGGCTGCCGCTGCCGCGTGCGAGAGGGCCGGGGCGGCCGAGGCAGAAAGGGAGGCTCTGTCCCAGTGCCTGACCTCTGCTGGTGTGTCGCTCCCGGAGGCCGCCGCCGCTGCCACACCCGCCGCTCCCGCCGCAGTGAGCTATGCACGGCCAACGTCGACGAGCGATCGGCGGCACTGCGAGGCGCCGGTACGGCGCGCGACGAGCGCGCTGCCACGCACACAGCCGGCAGCGCGCGCGAAGACAGTGGGAGCGGCGGCGGCGGCGGCGGCGGCTCCGGTGCTTGCGCAGGCGAAGGCGAAGCGACCGCCCGTTCTCGCGACAGCAGTACCCGTCGCTAGAGCCGTCGCGAGCGCCGTCGCGAGCGCGGTTCCCCAAAAGGTCAGCTCTGTCTCGTCTGCGGCGGGCAAGGCGAGCGGCGGGGGTGGTCCTGCTCGGAGCCCTGCACACGGAGAGGCGGCGGGCGGCTGGGACCCTGGCGAGATCGGGGAGATTGGGGCGACGGCCTCGATACTGCTCGCTTTCCTCAACTCGGCGGCCGCGTTGCTCGAGCGTCCGCTACCTGGACCTGAGCTGTTCGGAAGCGACGCGAGCCACAGCGTGGCTGGTGAGGCCGACGAGGCCGAGAGCGTCGTCACGGGTATGCATATGGCTGCGCCGATGCCCCCACGGTTGGCCGTGGCCGTGACGCGCGCGCCCGTGACGACGCTCTCGGCCGATGGGGCGGAGGCGGTACAGGCGCGTGCGGCGCAGACGCTGCGTCGGCTGAATGCATACGTCGAGCGCGCACACTCGACGGCCCCGTTGATGGCATGCGTGCACAGGTGCGCGCGTGCGCTGCGCGGGCGACGGCAGTTACGCTCGCGGGATCAGCAGCAGGCCGATGGCTCCCTTGAAGGCGTGTGTGCCGAAGTCGAGGAGCTCGTCTCCGATGAGGCGGCACGCGCCTCGGACTGGGGTGGGGTGCCCACGGCAGTGGCGAGCCATCTGATGCGCCAGCTGCAGGCCCAGCTGCAGGTGCCGTACGTGGGCGACATTTTGCCGCGCATCGCCGAGCTCACCCGTGCCGCGCGCCTCGCCCTGACCATCCTCGAGCACCTCAGGGGTGCTTTCGACCTCCCACCGAGCGCCTCGATTGAGAGCTGCCTGGGAGCAGCCCAACGCAGCGCCCACGCGAAGCGCACCCTCGACGGGCTCAGCGCTCACCTGTGCGCGCTCGTTGGGGTCGACAGCCTCGAGGCGCTCATTCCGGCCGTGCGCCACCTGTGCCTTACCCACAAGGGCCGGGCGCTTCCCTTGACGGCGCGCGCGATGCTTGGGGGCGGCGCGTATGATGCTTATGCAACAGGGGCATATGCGGCAGCGGTGCTGGGAAAGTAGCAGGAGTTCCGGTGTTGCCACTCGTCTTGCCCGTGCTATCTGCAGAGATCTCTGGCCTCGTTCGTTTGAGACGTGCTGGAGAGAGTGGTGCTCAGTGCACAGTGGTGCAGTGTTGCGTGCACCTGCACGGTCCGCGTATGTCCGCGACAACGAACGACAGCTGAAACCGGACCGGACGCAGCGGCGCAGGACGGTGTGGACCGCCGGCGACCGCCGCGACGGACACACGTTGGGTTGGATCTTGGTGAGCGCATAAGCGCGGTGGGCAGTCGGTCGGGGCGCCCGGCGCGCGGGGCCGCGAGCCCGCGTTCACCACCGCGTCACGGCCCCCGCCCGCGCTCAACATCGGACGAACTCGCCCGCCCCCCCACCCGGTTGCATGTGCTTTGCACACAGTGTTTTTAGTTATGTCTCCAAAACAGTCACGAGAACTCCGGCACATGGCACTCAGGAGACGCACCGGTGGACACCGACGCGAGATGGTACGAGCGCGTAGACTCAGGTGGACACGCGATGGTATTCCAAGACATGTCACATGACGACAGTGCAGATGACATGGCACTCTCCGGAGCTCAAACAGACCAGAATTGGGGTCGCTTGCTGCCCTCTGCACGCAGGGTATGGGGTAGAGAGTGCCTGTTCCTGCCTCAATAGCTTTGGAGCGCTACTCAATCTGTGCCTCAGCTGCGCGTGAGCTGCTGCCGCTTGGCCAAGCGAGTGCCCTGGCCAGGGGATGGGGGGGAGGCCTCCTCGGCGACCTCGCCGGCGCGCCGTCGCTTGAGATCGGCTGCATGCAGCCCGACCGCAAGCACGCCGCCTTCGTCGGCGCCCCCGGCCTCTGTGGCATAGGACTGCGACGGCGACACGCGGCCCCCTGGTGGTGAGCCGAGAGAGCGACGGGCCAACTGCCGGGCTTCTGGCACGGGTGAGCTCGAGCGCGAACGTGACGAGCGAGAGTGGGACACGCCCGCCGAGGTGCCGACCTCAGTGCGATTCTCAGACGAGCTCGACGTGTTACGCCGTGTGATACCCTCGCCCTCTCGCTCACCCTCCGATGTACTGCGGTGAGGGTAAGATCTGCCGCAATACATATCCTCACGCTCCATCGGCTCCACCGAGTGCGCGCGGGCCTCGTGCGAGCTAAGGGGACGACCTGCCGTCGATGCCGACGAGATCGACGTGTCCGAGCGCCGAATGCCTTTCTCGGCCGCCCCCCCGGCACTACCGGTCTCATCGGTCGCGCCGCCGGCGGCTGCGTCCGGAGGCAATGGCGGCTGCGGATCCGGCGCTGCAACTACCGGCTCCGCATCCACCGTCGGCACGCCCATGTGCGCGCCCTGCGTTGAGAGAGACGCGCCAGCATGGCGCTTGGCATGGCGCTCGTGCTGCATCAGTGAGTCGGCTGACGGCGGGATGGGCGACGGCCCGAGAAGCGCGTCGAGCATGGCTGGCGTCGGTGCGATGGTGAGGCGTCCGTCCGCGGACAAGACGCCCTGGTGTTCGCCGAGCAACGCGCTGTGGCCGCTCATGACGGAGGCCCGTGAGCCAGAGGGCACCGTCGGCGAGTAGCGACTGCTCCCGCATGCCTCGCTCCGGGAGATGGCACGCTCCATTGTCGCGGAGGCCCGCGCGCCGTGGTGGTGGACGCCACCCAAGGCTGCAGCCGGCGCCGCGTTGGGCGCGTATGGGGCAGCAGCGGGCGTCACGTTGTCGCGAGCAGGTGCCGGCGTGGTGGAGTTGAACCAGTCGCTCGCGTCGCCTTCGTGGAGCTGCACAAAGTCCTCCACAGAGAAGTCCGCAAGCTGCTGCATCTCGAGCTCGAGATTGGACTGCGACATGGACGACATTCCGCCTGTGGAGGTGTCCTTCTTCATGGGGATGCCGCCCATGCGCAGTCCTTGCATATTGCCACTTCGCTGGCCGAAAAAGCCGCCTCCGCCTCCGTTGCCGCCTCCGCCTCCGTTGCCACCGCCGCCTCCGTTGCCACCACCGCCTCCGTTGCCACCACCGCCGCCACCACCGCCGAGGTAGCCACTGCCGAGCAACTCGTGGCTGCTGCCGCCGAAGCCGCGGCCGAGAAGGCCGCCGCGGAGGCCTGCCCCGCCAAAGCCAGCCGACAGGTGCGCCGACAGCTGCGGCAACAGCCCACGCGCGTTCAGGGCGGCGAAGTTGGAGGCGCCGAGGCCGACGCCTGCACCGCCCATCCCGATGCCGCTTAGCCTGGCGTGCGCGAGACTCTCTAAATGAGAGAGGTGCTCCAGGGATGAGAGCCCTTCCCAACCGCCCAGCCCGGCGCCGCCGAGCAGCCGCGACGACGCCGATGAGCCTGAGGGCGCCGCCACGCGAGGTTGGAAGTCGCGAGGAGGCAACCCGCCATACCCCGTTAGTCCTCCATACCCTAGCCGCTCGTGGGTGGCGTCGGAGACACTCACGGAGCCGCGATTGGCGCCCAACAGGTTGCTTCCGCTGTTGTTGCGCGGCAACGTCACACCGCTGCCGTCGGTGCCGCCGTGGCCGCCAGGGCAACTAGTGCCACCGTTGCCTCCGCCGCCGCCCACGGAGCCGCGATTGGCGCCCATCAGGTTGCTTCCGCTGTTGTTGCGCGGCAACGTCACACCGCTGCCGTCGGTGCCG
>ENA-UOXO01002320-UOXO01002320.1-mixed-culture-metagenome-genome-assembly--contig:-NODE-2320-length-11076-cov-45.846293_pt1 | contig 11076 bp, 7 predicted proteins | sample MGYA00238162_ERZ761640 | MGnify/ENA primary metagenome ERZ761640 (study PRJEB28914, sample SAMN08778297) | mixed culture metagenome | isolation source: Freshwater growth medium | place: USA...
GCCACTGACGTCCGTAGACGAGCTCGATGGCATCGGGCGTCTTGGAAGCGGTTGTTGCAAGGCCGAGTCGATTGAGGGCATGTCGGATGGACTCGACGGAGCTCGTTTCGTTCTTCCTCGATCGAACACATTTTTCGTCTTGAGGAGGTACCCTCCAGCACGTTCTCTTGCCTCTGGCCCCTGGCCCGGCACTCGGAATGTGGGCAAAGATCAATGCGGCCGAGGTTCAGCAGACGAACCGCGTCAACCTGATGCAGATCGACATGCTCTCGCTCGGCGTGCTGCATACGCAGATGGGCAACCTCACGATGCAGTCGACCCTCATGATCGGCTTCGCGATGACCATGTTCGCCGGCGGCTCCTCCAATCCCCTCGTGAACGACCAATCGCAGGTCTGCGTCTACAAGTCGTGGTACCACATGCTCTTCGGCCTCATCTTTTTCATGAGCGTCACCACTAGTACGTCCTGCGGCCTCATCCTCGTCGTGATCACGTCGTTCATCAAGCAGGCGACGCAGGAGGCGGCGCTGATCGTCTCGACCGGTGCGGCCGTCGCGATGACGCGCAAGCACCTCGACGTGCTGCGAAAAGTTTTCATGATCTTGCTCACGACCTTCACCTGTGCCACCGGCAGCCTCTTCATCCTCTACGTCGCGCTCCCCAAGCGCATCGAGCAGCCCGAGCCAGCAGCCTCGAGCTCGGGCTCCACCGCCACGGGACGAATGCTGAGTGCGGAGGGAGGGGGCAGCCCAGCCGACGAGATTTGGAGGCCGTGCATCGATATCAATGACCCCGCAGATCACGCGTCTGTGCGCGCCTTTGGGACAGCCCTCGGCGTCGTGAACAGCAGCATCCTGCTCTTGATGGGTTTCAACCTGATCATGATGTACCGTCGCGTGCGCCACTCGTACGAGCCCAAGGTGCTCATGGAATGGTACCGCGTCCACTCCGCAGAGGAGCAGACGAAGGTGAGCCGGCTGCACGCAGTAGATATGGGCTCCAAGTCCTACACCAAGGCTGTCGAAGAGACACTCCAAAAGACGACCACCGTCACGCCCGCCGTCGATGTCGAAACGGGAAACAAGTCAAAGGGCGGCGGCATCATGTCGATGCTCATGAGCGGCCCCGGTGCGTGGGCGCCCAAAACGGTGCCTGGAAGCAACTATGGAAGCAACGTGCCCCTTGCGACTTCGAGTTCCAACGGCACAAGCTCGATCTCGGATCATCTCGACCCCCGGCATGGTAAACAACGGGGTGCGACTTGTTCCACGGCGGAAGGGGAGGAGGGCAACCTCTCCGAAGACTCGACAGACCGGCGCGGGGCCCTCCCCACTTCCTCGCCCCAAAACTCGCGACGCGCCATGGAAGGCCGCGTCAACCTGGGATAGGAAGCCGGACCTCTGATGACCTCTATTGACCTCTGTCGATGATGACCTCGGAAATGGCATGGGACAGGAATCCGGCCCGGGTTACAGTGTGCCAGGTCAGCCAGCAACAAGATGCTGGAGCATGCACATCATGAAGCAAAGCGCATCCTGGACCTCGCTGTACATTTGAGAGTGCCCCCGCCCGGGGGGCTGGCACGCGGCGCTGGGCTCTAAGAGCGCTCGGACGGACGCTTCTCGTCGTCCCGGGAAGGTGAGACCGATGGCGCGGGGAAACGGGTTAAGGACTAGGGGTTGATGGTGCCGTGCCCGCGTGTCCCCCTCGTGTCTGTGTGGGGCCTGGGGGGACTGTGGGGGACGCCGGGTGGATGCAGCTCTAGCGCGGCTGCCTACGTAGAGTCCATCTAGCTAGATGCTAGAACCGCCAAGAGGTTGTGATACACACAAAACAGCCAATGGTTATCATTCGAAACTCAGCAGCTGCAGCGCGATCCTGAAAGTGCGTAACGTCTCCACCGCTCGCGCGCCGGAGCACCCTCCCTCTCGGCCCCCGAAGAGGCTTCGAATGGACAGCGCCTCTGGTGGCGCTGCGACGCAGCAAATCGCTCCGCCGACGCGCGCCCCGGCCGGCCGCGGGCCCACCGACGCGCGCCATAGCCAGCGCGCGCGCGCGCGCACTCACCATGGCCACCGTGCGGCCGCCGAAACACCCTCAACTCCAGAGACTGTTGTTCACATAGATGGAAGAACAGCCTAGGGCTGCGCGGCGCGCCGAGGACGAGGCGCGCGTGCTTTTCCTTTAGGTACCGCTGCCACGCCGCGCTGCCACGCGTGCTCCTCGCACCTTTTCCTATCCTAAGGGCCTCCTCACCATCACCGCTCGTCACGTTACCGTGCTGTCTGTCACAGGCCAGATCTCGAGGCTACCATCAGGGCATTCAGCCATCGCTACCTTGCCGTGCCAGCGCGCAGCGTGCTTGCACGCGCGGCCGTGCCGATACGCCGAGGCAGCTTGCGCGTGCTGCGGGCTGAGAGCGGGTCTTTCAGGCCGATGAACCTGCCGTTGCGCTCCAATGCTGACCTTAGCGACGAAGGCGGCGCAAGTGGCGGCGGCGCAAGCGGCGGTTGCGCAAATGGCGACGGCGGCGACGGCGGTGGCAGGGAAGGCGATGGCGGCGAACTCTCAGGTATGCGACTCGCGCTCCAGCTCTATGCAGCACACATACCCGTCTAGCTCTAGCGTCTAGGACCTAGCGTAGAGAACTTTGTAACTTACCAGGACCTAGCGTAGAGCAAAGAGTACCTAGTACTATGCAGTATTTGAATTTTGACACCGCTAGAGAGTCCCGGGACGAGAAAAGAGGTCGCATGTCGTACCGTGCCTCGCTGTTCAGTACGTACCTATACGTCGAGAAAAACGCTGCCGCGGGCGTTTCTAAGTGTCTAATTCTAATGCGCGATCGTTTCTGATGCGCGCTCGGCAACATGGAGGCAGCCATGCACAAGCTCGTGAGCCCGGAAGGCGTGCTGACAGACCTCGAGACCGGAGAGGTCGCCGTCATCGCCTTCCCTGCCACCGCCGTCGCGGCCGTCGCCACTTGCGCCGCCGCCGCTTGCGCCGCCGCCACTTGCGCCGCCTTCGTCGCTAAGGTCAGCATTGGAGCGCAACGGCAGGTTCATCGGCCTGAAAGACCCGCTCTCAGCCCGCAGCACGCGCAAGCTGCCTCGGCGTATCGGCACGGCCGCGCGTGCAAGCACGCTGCGCGCTGGCACGGCAAGGTAGCGATGGCTGAATGCCCTGATGGTAGCCTCGAGATCTGGCCTGTGACAGACAGCACGGTAACGTGACGAGCGGTGATGGTGAGGAGGCCCTTAGGATAGGAAAAGGTGCGAGGAGCACGCGTGGCAGCGCGGCGTGGCAGCGGTACCTAAAGGAAAAGCACGCGCGCCTCGTCCTCGGCGCGCCGCGCAGCCCTAGGCTGTTCTTCCATCTATGTGAACAACAGTCTCTGGAGTTGAGGGTGTTTCGGCGGCCGCACGGTGGCCATGGTGAGTGCGCGCGCGCGCGCGCTGGCTATGGCGCGCGTCGGTGGGCCCGCGGCCGGCCGGGGCGCGCGTCGGCGGAGCGATTTGCTGCGTCGCAGCGCCGCACGGGGCTCGAAGGCTTCGAATGGACAGGGGGGCAACGAAAAGCGAGTGTGCTCCGGCGCGAGTGCGGAAGAGCCGAAGTCCTCAAAGTCCTCAAAAAACCGGATGGCATCGCTCTGCATTGATGTCCTGTTTCGCGTCGCCGGCAAGCGGGCGCTGGTGACGGGCGGCGGCCGCGGCATCGGCAAGATGATCGCAAAAGGGCTCGTGGCCAACGGCGCGAGAGTCGCCATCGCCTCGCGAGATGAGAAGGTGCTCGCTGCAGCTGTTCAGGAGATCAATGGCGACAGCAACGACTCCGGCGGCAGCTGCTACGCCATACCCGCCAATTTGAGCACACGGGCTGGCTGCGAGCAGCTGGCAGCCGACTACGCCGCCGCCGGCGAGTCACGCTGCGACATACTCGTCAACAACAGTGGCGTTAGCTGGGGCGAGCCCCTCGAGCGCGAGTCCGGCAAGCTCAATTGGGGATGGGACCGCGTTCTCGATCTCAACGTCAAGGCGCCCTTTTACCTCACACGCGCGATGCTCTCGCTGCTTCGCCATCCCTCCGGGAGCGCGGAGGACGTCACTGACCTTGCGCGCGTCATCAACATTGGCTCGATCGCGGGCGTGCTGCCGCAGGACGTGCCGACGCACGCGTACGATGTCTCGAAGGCCGCGATACACCACCTGACCAAGAAGCTGTCCGCGGATCTCGCGCGCCCTCAGGCGGCCGGGCAGCGGGGCGTCTCGGTCAATGCGATCGCGCTCGGCTTTGTACCGACCAAGATGTCCAAAGGCCTTGAAGCTTGGGGTGCGGATGAGAAGGTTCTCTCGGCGAGCGTGCCGCTGGGTCGTTGTGGCACCGAGATGGACGTTGCCGGGGCGGTGCTCTACCTTGCATCGCCCGCCGGGAGCTGGCTCACAGGCGCCATCATCCCGATCGACGGCGGCGCAACGGGGGCGCGACTCATCCCGGTGATGCCCGAGTGATGTATCGTGAGTGCACACGCGACAGCGCGCCGGACACTGTGTCCTGGAGGTGGCCTGAAACACAGCCAGTACACCACCCGTTTCACAGAATTTGCTCATCTTTCAAAATCGAAGAACGGCCGTCTGATGGGGCCCGTCGGCCATGAAAGCGCGCCGTTCACCCTTGCACTCGTCGTGCTGTTCACGGTATTAACTGATGTGTCGACGCTGCACATGCCATAGTCGAATACCCGTTTCGGCTGCTGTGATAGCACTGCTCCTCGGGATGGCGCCGCTCATTTCCCCCCTTGCCAATCGACCACTATCGCCACCGGATTCGCCACCGGATGCACGACCGCCGTTACCGCCACCCTTGCCGCCACCCTCACTGCCGTCGCCGACGATGCAACCGTACTGGCACGTCGGGGTCACTCTCGCGGTCGCCGGCAATCTCCTGATAGCCTTCTCGCTCACTTTGCAGAAGAAGTTGCACATGCTGCGAGAGGAGGACGCCAACGGACTTGGTGGCTGGGGCTTACGGACGCTCTTCGGCGTGGCGATCGCTGGGCTCATAGTGGGTGAGATCGGCAATTTTGCGGCATTTGGGCTCGCGAGTCCCATTGTGGTTTCACCCTTGGGCGCAGTCGCCGTCTTCACCAACGTCATCCTGTCCGCCGTGGTGCTTCGTGAGCCCTTTTTGCTTCGGAACGCGATCGGATTGGCGCTTGCACTGCTGGGATCTGTGGGGGTCGTCGTCAATGCTCCGCCCTCGGCAGGCCTGCTCACAGTCCAGAGCGTCGCAGCCTCCCTTTCGTCTCCCACAGCGATCATCTACCTCGCCGTCGTGCTCGGTGTCGCGGTGGCGCTCAAGGTCGCCGAGCCGCTCGCGTGGACGGCTGGCGGGCCCAGCCTCGGCGAGCGCTTCCTACTCACAAATATACTCATCTGCTCCCTCTTGGGTTCCATCACCGTCATGGGCTCCGCCGCGATCGCGACCTTTCTCGGACAGTTCTTGGCCGGTGCGCTCTCACCTTGGGAGCCGTTGCCATGGCTGCTCGCGCCCGCCCTCCTGTCCACGGCCGTGCTCCAGCTGCGCCACCTCGATAAGGCGATGCAGGCGCACCCGGCGAGCGCGGTCGTGCCCACTTACTACATCACCTTCACCGTCTGTTCCATCTCAGGCTCCGGCGTCGTCTATGGCGACTACCAACGCTTCCCATCCCCACAAGCCGCGGCGGTCTTTACCTCCTCGGTCGCCATCTCGTTCGTGGGCGTCTACTTCACCGTCTCGAAGCGGCGCGCGCTCGCCGGGCCGAGCTCACCTACCGGCGCCAACCTCTCGAGAGCGCGCGCCGTGTCGAGCGAGCGCGCCGTGTCGAGCGAGCGCGCCGTTTTGGGCACGCAGCTCGTGTGCGTGGAGCTTCCCGTCCAAACCATCGTCGAGTCCGCCACGCACGTCGTCGAGCTTGCGGAGGCACAGCCGTTGCCGCCGCCCGAGACTGAGCACCCGCCGCCGCCGCCGCCGCCGCCGCCGCCGCTCGAGGCGCCGCCGAAGCCGACGTCAGCGCTCGGTACGGCGCTCGCATCCGCCATGCCCGAGACAGCGCTGTCGCGCGCGGGCGCCCACCACAGCGCCCATCGACGCTCTCGCTCCGAAGGGTCGGCGATGGCGGCGAACACCTGCCGCCCCCTGGTCAACATGGCGCTTGGGACGGCGCGAGCGCTCCTCGACGCGGGCGAGTTTGTGAACGAGCAGCTCGACCGCGCAGTGCCCGGCTTCGAGTCGGGGCTAGCCGATGGCCCTCATGACGGCGCTCGCGGGGGCTTGATCGCCGAGGTCGCCGCATGCTACGACGAGAGGGTAGGAAGGGTTGCGACGACATGGCAGCCGTCTTCGGCTGGAGCGTCCTCTTCATGCGCGGAGCTACAACGCGGACTTCTTCGGACCTCTTCGGACCCCTTCCTGCCCCCTTCTCGCGTCCTCTTCAGCGGAGTCTCGGTCGCCGCCAACCTGCTGCGCGTCGACTCGTTTGGAGCCGACTCGACGGCGGGGAGCTACGGCGGAGGCCTCCTTAGGAATGGCCCCATACGCGGAGCTTTTGAGCGATGCTCGTCGGCGAGCGCATCGACGAGTGCGCTGGGCGACGAGGCGGTGGGATGCCGCGACGGGGCTGTGGGATGCTGCGGCACATGTGGCCACTCTGCGTACACGCCCTACGGAGATCTGCGCGAGCTCGCAGGGTTGCTTGCGCAGGGCAGCTCTGCCGCTGAGGACGATGGCCCCCGTGGGCCACGCGATGCTAGCTTTGACTATCGTGAGATGACTTGACGTTGACCGGAGATAGACCGGAGACCGCGACCCGCGCCGCGGACCCGCACGTAACCCACGCGCGGAAATGGGAACGTTTTCGTTTAAAGATTAAACCGCGGCCGGCCGCGTTCCCCGAACCCGCGGCGTCGATCGTTATGATCGTATGTTCCCCGTAGCCCGTACGCGCGTGTAGCCGCACGCGCGTCTCCCCGCCGGGGCCTGGATTTTGAACGTAGTAACTATAATAAACGTTTTCGGTTACCGTTTTACGTTTCGTTTTCTATTCGCAATTCGGCGCGCGCATCGGACGCCTACGGACGCCGTGGCGTCCGCCACAGGACGCTCGGTCGGACGGATCGGCCGCGCGCTTGGACCGGTACAGCTTGGACCTAGGTACGTTGAAGGGATCCCCGAACAATTCGCCCTTCTCGTGACCCTTCTCGATGCGCGATAGGGAATCAGGGATCTCATTAGGGATCGCGAACGCCCCCCTGCAGAGAGCCAGAGACGCGTCGCGACCCGGGCCTACACACGCCACACACGGTGCCGTGGCTGCTAACGTGGCTGATGCGCGTCCTCGCGGCGCCTTCGTCCGGACGGCCTGTGGCGGCCGCTGAGCCATCCAGGGCCCATGTCCAACAGTCAGTCGCTCCAGATTCCGAGCCTAAAACTTGCCCCTTGCGGGCGGCGGCGGCGGCGGCGGCTTCATTCTGCGCACCTTGTGCATGAAATGCTCGTAGCCGCCAAAGAGGACGAACCAAATTAGGAGGCCGAACCCAAAGATGCCGCTGAGGCTGCCAAGGACGATGGCGGCCGTCGAGCCGGTCGTGATGAACTTCCCTTCGGCCTCGAGCCCAAGCTGAGCATGGTACGAGAGCGACGTGGGGGAGTCGAGTGTCTTGGTGACCACCGTCGCTGACGGGACCGAGAGGCCGCCCTGCGACACCGAGCGAACTTGCACAGCAATCGGAGTGCCCGCGCGGAGCCCCTCGATGGTGCACGCGCAGTCGACGCCGGGCGTGCAGCTGGTCATGCAGTTGGTCGGGCTCCACGTGAGGCCGCCGTCCTCCGAGTACTGGACGCGATAGGAGGTCGCCAGCTTCGCCTCGCGCTCCAGGCCCCAATACTGGAGCCCATCGGTGCCTACGTATGCCCGGTACGTGCCGTCCAGGTTGACATGGCCCGGCGCTTGCCACGTGACGACCACGCGCCCATTCTCGGCTGTGGGCCCCGGCTCCGCCCATACGGACACGTTGAGAGGCGGTGGCGGCTGCTGGTGTGGGGTCTCGAGCACAGTGATCTTCCCCTTCTGGGCGCGGTTGGAGAAGTTGTTGTTGCGCGTCGACAGGTACCGGTAGGTGCCCGGCTTCATCTGGAGTAGCCCAAGATCGACCGTCGGCAGCTCGCGGTTGAGCTTCTGACAATTGTCGTTCTGCTGGTCGTTGTTGACGTTGGCCGAGGACGCACAGCCCGACTGCTTCGCGAGCGCGAACTGCTTCTTGAGCTCATCAAGTGAGCGCGCCCCCCCAAACAGGGTGCCAGCGGCATCGGGGTTGATCTCCTTCTCGACATCGAACATGTCGAGGATCCCTTGCAGTGCGAAGTCCTCCGTCTTGCCCGGCACCGAGAGCCCGAGGTTCGAGAACTGCACGAGGTTGTGCCGGTCCTCGTTGTTCGTCCCCTCGCCATTATTGTTGCCGTTGTTGTTCGTGTTGTCGTTGCCCGTCCATTGGAAGTGGATCAAGTCCGAGCGGCCGACGGTGAGGTCCTCGGGGTTGTACCGGTACTCGGTCGCCGGGTACGTCTGTACGATGTTGCCGCGCTTGCCCGCCACGTTGAGGTTATGGATGATCTGGTTGTCGGGGATCGCGGGCGGCCGCGACTGGATCGAGAAGACATGCGAGCGGTCCTGAAAGGTTCGACCGAATTGGTTGGTGTTCACAGCGAGCTCGAGGATCGAGTCGGTGTCGTCCGCGCCGGGGGCATCTGACGAGCGGAGCACGTTCTGCGTGGCCGGGCAGCCGGTAGAGCCCGAGCACCGACCGACGCCCACCTTGGGGTCCTGATTGGGCAGCGGCGGCGTCGAGGCGAGGGTCGAGTCGTCGTACGCGGAGGTGAGGAAGGCAGCTGACCATATGCCTCCCGCGAGCTCGCAGGCATCTTTGGTCGTGTGGGGAGATTTGGTGCCCGGGGTGGCGCCCACACTGCATGCGCGCGTGTCCACGGTCGTGATGTTGTAGCGCAGCCGAAGGACGCACCGCTCGGCATCGTCGATTCGGGCACCCGTGACAGGGTCGACACCGTTGCCCGTTGCGTTGGCGCCGAATGGAACCTTGATAAGGGCGGTCACCTCGTTGCCCGATCGGTCGTTGCCCAAGTGATTGTCACGCGTCTCCGGCGCAGCATAGCACTCGGGTGGGGGGATGTTGAACGGAGGCACCTCGACCCAAACCGAGCCCGCCTGCGCCTCGCACGTCGCCCTGGACCAGGGCTTCTCGGCCGCCGCGTTGGCGGTCTGGCAATAGCCGCGGCCCTTGACGTTCTGCGACTCCGTGCGGTACCAAGAGCACAAGGCAAGGTTGTTGGTCAAGATCGCGAGGTCCTGTGGGCGGGGGGGGGGGAGTGGGGGCTGAGGTGGGTGAAGGATGTGGGGGATGTGGGAGGCGGCTGCGCGCACGTCGAGCGCGCACGGAGGGCGCCGTGCCGGGCATACACAGGGCATACGCGAGTCGGGCAGACTCATGGGGCGCCGTGCCGGGCAGACTCACAAGGCGCCGTGCCGGGCAGACTCAAAGGGCGCCGTGTCGGGCATCGGAGGGCGAAGGCGGCAGGCACGGGGCAAGGGAGAGGAGCGCGCAGATGACGCACTCCCAAATGACTCTCATCAGGGGGGCAAGGATGCGCCTCGGCCCAAATTCGCTCCCTCTCTCGCTCGCGGCATGGCGGGGCGTTGGCACCCCTCCCCACCCCCCCTCCGTGCACACCTTCCAAGGCGTGGGCGCCCAATAAGGGTAGTAGTCGCGCTCCTCGGCGCACTCGAGGCCCGAACGGGCGCCGTTGGGATTCTGGCGCGTGCGCGTGGCCCGATTCGAGTTCAGGTTCTGGTCGGCCGTGTACAGACCCTTGTTGCGCTCGCGGTTCGCGCACGCGTTGTAAAAGGAGGCGGGCTCGTGCAGACCTGTATCCGAGTCCGGGGCGTTTGGGTTGGGCGTGTTGCCGTTGGCGCCGTCACGCACCGGGCCCTCGTTGGCATTGTTGGCGACGTTCTGGCTGTACGGACCGCCCGGGCCTGGTTGGTTCCGGCGGTCGTTGCACATGTACTGGATGACGATTTGGCATTCGGCCTCCTCGCGCCCGCACGAGTGCTGTGCGGTCCACGCAACGGGGAGTATGCTGCCGGCGTAGTACTTGACGATCTCGGCGGAACCCATGCCCGTATTGTCCGTGTTCGAGTTGCCGCCGTAGCCGTATCCACCCTTGGCATTGTTCTGCGTGTCCATCAGACGGTTGTTGTTGTTGCGGTTGCCGCCTCCCTCGGCGAGGCGGTTGTTCGAGCCGGGCGGGTACTGCATGTAGACGTCCGCCACAGCATCGCGCGCGGCGAGAAGGAGCAGCGACAGCACGCATATTCCCTGCATTTTTTTTCTCTCACGCTGCCCCTCCACAGCAGCAAACGAATGAAGCAATGGAAGGAGAGGGTCGAAGCGCCACGATGGGCGTCTTTTGCGACATCATGCCGACTGTCCGGAACCTGGAGAGGTCAAGGGCCAACATGCGCTAGGTAGCCGACAGTTGGGGCGGCTCGTACCACCCATGGACTTGGCGGGCATCATGATCGCTACCTAGCGCATGTTGGCCCTTGACCTCACATGGGCATTGTACTCTGAGCTACTCTAGGAGGCCGATCAGACGCCATTCGGCCGCCGCGCAGGCTAATGGGCGCGCGCGCATGCTTCGTTTGACATCGGGCTGTCCTCACCTACCCTGGATACACGTTTGCCAGCCCTGCGAGCGCCCCGATCGCGCTTCTGTGCGTGCCTTGTGGCATCTGTGTGCCCACGCCGTCCCGCACGCCATCCGCTGCTCAGGCTCCTCAACGGAGTGTTCGCTGCCGCGGTTTGGTTGCTGCTACCGGGCACTCTCGCTGCAGATCCGCGCCTCTCTCTCTCTCTCTCTCTCTCTCTCTCTCTCACGCTGCTCGTTCGTCCTCCGTGATCGGCACATCAACCCCCTGTCAAAACTTTTCCGCAATTGTCTCAAAACCGAAATAGAAAGCTT
>ENA-UOXO01002323-UOXO01002323.1-mixed-culture-metagenome-genome-assembly--contig:-NODE-2323-length-11067-cov-40.504813_pt1 | contig 11067 bp, 8 predicted proteins | sample MGYA00238162_ERZ761640 | MGnify/ENA primary metagenome ERZ761640 (study PRJEB28914, sample SAMN08778297) | mixed culture metagenome | isolation source: Freshwater growth medium | place: USA...
CACCACCGCCGCCGCCGCCGCCGCCGCCGCCGCCGCCGCCGCCGCCGCCGCCGCCACCATCACCGCCGCCACGGTACCACTTCGAGTTCGGATCGCATTCAGGGTCGTAGAAGCGCGAATTCTTGTCGGCGCGGGGGTCGTAATGGACGGAGGTCTTGTCGGCGAGCAGGTTGAACGCGGGCGCGCGCCGACCGCCGCTGCCGGAGCCGCGACCGAAAGTTGCTTCAGCGGGCAGCGGTGGTGGGTGGGGCGCACCGACCCCTCCGGGAGGCTGCCAGCCGGTGCGCACGGGCGGGGGCGCGCCCGCGTCGTTCCAGCTGTAGGCGAAAGGATGCTGTTGCGCCTTGGTTCTCTCGGAAGGCGGCGGCTCACGTGGGGACACCATGTTTAGGCGGCCATGGCCGGCGCCGTACACCGAGCCGACGGCCGCACGTGACGAGAAGCCTCCCCCTGCCGGTAAGCCTCCTGCGCCGCCGCCTCCCCCGCCGCCGCCCGCGCCGCGGAGCAGGGCCTCGATCTCACGCTCCTCCTGCCGAATGCGAGCGAGCTCCCTCTCTTGCAGCTGCAGCTCCGCCATCACTTCGCGCAGCATCGCGTCTTCCTCTGCACTCACGACACTCGGGCGCGCACTCGGTGCGGAATTCTGCTCGGCCGACTCTGAGTGGCGCTGGCGCGCCGTGCCACCGCCGCCGCCGCCGCCGCCGCCGCCGCCGCCGCCGCCACCGACGACGAAGCCCTGAGCGCGCGCCTCAGCCAGCAGCGTCTCGAGACGTCGACGCTCGCTGCGTTCGCGCTCGAGCTCGGTCATGACCTCCGAGAGCGCGGTGCGCAGTCGCGCCTCGTTCTCGCTCGCGACGGCGGCGCGTTCTCGCTCAATCTCGAGCGCGCGCTCGCCGGCGGCGCCCAAGCCGCCGCCGCGCTCGGGGGAGCTCAAAGTCGCCGCGTCGCTCACCATCGCTCGCAGCTGACGAGCGCGAGCCGATTCATCGCCGCGCCCTGCAAGGGCGCCTCGCCACCCCTCGCGCCCTTCGCGCCCTTCGCGCCAGTCGCGCTCACGCAGCTCCCTCTCATGCATGTCCTTCTCGTGCATCTCGCGATCACGGCGCGCGAGCATCTCCTTGAGCCCAAGAACCTGCTGCTGCAGCCGCTCGATGCGGCTCTCGAACCGGCGCCGCTGCTGCTGGAGAGTCTCGCCCAGGTCGGCGGGCGCGTTCGGCACGGCGCGCAGCATCACGTGCTTCGCGCGGTCGGCAAACCGGAGCGTCGAGATGGTCTCATCGGCGCACTTGTCAGAGGGCGCCACCGTCGCCAGCAGCAGCGTGCGCGAGTGTCCGCCGAGCGAGGCCTGCAGCAGCCGCGTGAGCACCGAATCTCGGTACGGCACGTGAGAGCGCTTCCCGCCTTGCGCGAGGGCGGAGATGCAGTTGGCGAGGGCGGAGAGGCTCTTGTTGATCGCGACCATCTCGCGCTTGTGCTGCTGCTCGCCCAGGGCCGCGTTGCCGCTCTCGGACGCCATCCGCTCGGAGCCGGCGAGGTCGACGAGGTTGAGCTTGGCACACACGGTGCGGTTGGCGCCGCGGCCGCCCGGGGAGGGTGAGCCCGCGAGGCTCGCCTGCTCGAGCGTGAGCTGGAGCACCGCGTGCGAGCGTGACGAGCGCTGATTCATGTCTGTCTGGCGCGACGCGCGCCCGCGCAGCGCTCGCCGCACAAGCGCGAGCGCCTGCGTCACGTGGTGCACCGGGACTTCGGTCAGCCCGATCACGCGCACGTCACCGTGGTCCTCGCGCAGCGTGAGTCCGCTGCCGCCGTCGGCGGTGCCGCCACCGCCGCCGCCGCCGCCCCACGCACCGCTCGTCCCCCACGCCGCCTTAGCGCCCGAGGGCAGCAGCAGGTCCGACACATGCTCGTTGTAAACTTCGAGGAACGAGCAGCTCAGCGCGAGGCGCGTGCCCTCGGCGGCGAGCGCGTCGGCACGATCAAAAATGTGGCGCAGCGCGCGCGCGGCCATGCCCTCCGACATCCCACCCGTGCTCGCGGCCCACTCCGATGAGCCCACGTCCGCGCGCGCCTGCGGGTCACCGGGCAGCAACCCGCCGAAGAGCGTGTAGGTCTTGCCCGAGCCCGTCTGGCCGTACGCGAAGACGGTGGCGTTGATGCCAGCCAGCGCGGCGTCGACGGCGGGTGCAACGTGCTGATACACAGAGCGCTGCGAAGATTCGAAGCCGAGCACGGCGTCGAACTGCGCCTCCACATCGCCCTGGTGACGGCCGCCTCGGTGGACGCAGATGGAGTTCGGCGGTTGGATCGAGAGCTGCGAGGCCGGGCCGGCGCGGTCATCGAGCGGTGGGCGCACGCGTACCACCACGCGGATCGGCTCCGCGCTCGCCTTCGAGGCAACGTCGTCCTCGTCGTCCGCCAACGGGTCGGATGCGTTGCCCTCCATTCTTCTGGGCTTCGTTTCTGTTCAGTTTCTTGAGTCTGCGGAATTTCGATTATGGCTGCTGTTGCTGTTTGGGGGCCCTTCCCTCACCTTTAATTTTCGAAATAAAGTTTTGGTAACGGTCTGGCTGTCTGGCACGCGGCGGCGCGCTCGGACCTTCCCCGTCCGCGCGGAGCAACATGGCGACAAAAGTTCGTACGCGACCCGAGGAGAGCGGGCCGGCCGACATTTTCTACAACGAAACGGAGGCGAACAAGTACCTGCACTCGAGCCGCATGATCGAGGTGCAGACCAGCATGGCCGAGCGCGCCGTCGAGATGCTCTGCCTGCCTGAGGACACGCCGTGCCTTCTGCTCGACGTCGGCTGCGGCACCGGGCTGAGCGGCGAAGTTCTTGAGGAGGAGGGCCACGCATGGATGGGCTGCGATATCAGCCGCGACATGCTCGGCGTCGCGCAGCAACGCGAGGTCGAGGGCGAGCTCATCCACTCGGACATGGGCACTGGGCTGCCCTTCCGGCAAGGCGCCTTCGATGGCGCCATCTCCATCTCGGCCATCCAGTGGTTGTGCTACTCGAACGACGAGGGCAATCCGCGACTGCGACTGCACCGCTTCTTCCAATCGCTGTACCGCGTGCTGCGCCGCGGCGCGCGCGCGGTGCTCCAGTTCTACCCGCAGAATGCCGAGCAGCTGCAACTCATCACCGCGAGCGCGATGCGTGCCGGCTTCGGCGGCGGGCTCGTGATCGACTTCCCACACTCGACGAAGGCGAAAAAGTACTTTCTGGTGCTGCTCGCGGGGCCGCCCGACGCGGGCTTCAGCATGCCCACCGCCCTAGGCGAGTCGGACGCGATGAGCGTGGGCGGTGCCTCGTCAGCGGCGAGCGGTCTCGGCGGCGGCGCGGCGGACGCGGGTGCGAGCAGCAGCGTGCGGAATGACGGGCGCAAGCGGCATGCGCGGCGTGCAATGGGCTCACGCGAGAAGTCGCGCCACGGCAAGATTGCCAAAAAGAGCCGCGAATGGATCGCTCTCAAAAAGGAAGCGGCAAGGAGGCACGGCAAGGAGGTGACACATGACTCTAAGTACTCCGGGCGAAAGCGCTCGAAGGTGAGCTTCTGATCGGACGAATCACGAGGCGGTTGGTGGCCGGAGCCCTCCCCAGACCGGGTCAGGGGGGTGCGTCTGCGACGCGACCGGAACGGAGTCGGGAGTGCACTCCCCCGCCCTTCGCCTTTCCGGCGTGTCTGAAACTCTGAATGCATGATTCTGAATTCTGTCTGTGTTAACTGTCTGTGTGTGAATCCGCGGGATTCGTTTCCCGGCGTGGTCGCAAGACACGCGCGTGTCACGTGTCTATCAGGCCCCCAGCCACGAGATCTGATGTGCGCAGCTTGGCGCCACCTATGCCGGGTTGGTAGCGGTATCGGCCGCGTACGATAATGTGCTATGTGGGCGTGTCGACCCCCGCGCGCGCGGCATGGGCCGGCATGCCCCGCCCGGGCGTCCGGCGCGCGGCGGGCCGGGTATTTGCGTGCGCGCGCCGCGAACGGCGCCGCGCGCGCGGGCCCGGGCCTTTCATGTTTCAAATTACAAATAATCTGCTCGCTCAAAAACTTGAGCTGAATCGCTCACATGCCACATCATAGAGGATCTTATTCGCAACCATCCGGCGCGCCGTCGCTCCCCACCGCCCGGGGCTGTACCCGCGCTGCGTACTCACGCAAACGCGGGGGCCCGAGAGCGCTCATACACGAGACGCACGTCACCATCATGCATGTTTGACACACGACTTGCGGCTCGCTCATCAAGAAGTTCCACATCTGCTGCGTGCTCATCACCGCGCATCCGCCATCCCCCCCAGAGCGCCTCCAAGAGGACCGGGGTGCCGCTCCCTCTACGGAGCGACCGTTGTCCGAGCGCTTGCCATGGGGGGCGGCCGTCTGACGACCAGCCCACATCGACCTCTAAGGCCGCCGCGGCTCAGCAGTGTGCGCGCTCTTGTGCTTGAGCAGCGCCTTCTTATACTCGGGCACGTTGTGCCAGATGGAGGCGGCGTGGCCGTTGAGCGGACTGTCCAGGTTGGGGTCGCCGAGCAGGCTCTGAATGGAGAGGAGGATGGTGCGCACGTTGTACACCGCGCTCCACTTCTCCTTCAGAATATCTGAGAGCGCGGCGAGGCACGATGCCGGCACACGCGTGAGCAGCAGGCTGCGGACAGGCTCTCTGGACCGCGCCGGGGGGATGGGGGGGGGGGGGGAGCTTCGGATGCGTGCGCACCCAGGCAGATGTTGCCGTATTGATCGACGTTCGGGTGGAAGCACGGCGTGCTGAACGTCACCTGCGGCGCCTCGAACGGGTAGCTCGTTGGGAACTTCAGCAAGAGCTTGAAGGTCAAGCCCTCGTACACCTGCGAACGGATGGCAGGGAGGGACGCGAGGTCAGCACGCATCGTAGCCAGCAAGGCAGGAGGCGCCGCCGGCTGCGTCCGGCAGGTACACGGCACCAGCACGCACGGCGTGCGCATCGCAGCGGCGGCGGCCACTGTAGGCATGGTGAGCGGTTGATGTCCTCCCATCGTCGTCGCCGCCGTGTCGTACCCTGGTAGCAGCGGCGGCGGCGGTGGCGGCGGCGGCGGCAGCCAGCAGCGGCGGCAGCCAGCAGCGGCGGCAGCAGCAGCCAAAGAGGGAGAGGAGCCGGCATAGGCCGCGGCGGCGGCTCCGGTGCGCGCTGCGCCGAAGCAGCGTTCCGCGCAGCATACCGTGCCCGCGCCGCCCGTGATCGTCCCCGTCCACTGGAAGATGTTGTCACCTTCCGGGAAGGCTGACAGCGACGGATCGCCTGCCGTCATGAGCGTCATGAGCTCCGTTTGCAGCCTGGGGGTGGGAGCACAAGGGAGCCTCCGGGTGAGCGTGACCGATGTCTGAGCTCGGGTGGGGCAGGCCAAGCATCGCGCACGGCGCGCTCGGGTGCAGCAGGCAGGCGCTGCCGCCGAGCTGTCCGCAGATGCTCGGACGACAGGACCATCGGGTCGAGCTCAGGCGGGCGGGCGGGGCACGCACCGTTTGTTGACGGACTGCCCAGCTGCTGAGGAGGGTGCGGCGGCCGCCTTGCTGCCGCCTGTGGTCGGAGATCCAATCGCGGTCTGGCTCATCCTGAAGAGCAAAGGCTCAAAGCGGAGTGCTTGGACTGGTTTTGAGCAGTCAAGGCAAGGCAAGGCAAGTTTGTGCTCGCATCAGACAGAGGGCGGCGAGCACTTTTGCTTTGAATTGAAGACCTCTTGCGCTCACCAAAAAGTTCGCGTGGTTGCAACTGATGCGCGTGCACTTTGTGTGGGTACACGAATGGTGATGTCAGTCCAGTCCATGCAGCCTCCTGAGCCGCCTCCGTCGAAACGCACGCCGCGTTCCGCCAAGGCTACGGATGTGGGTAACCCGGCCTCGCCACATCCCCCCACATCGCCCTACAGCGCCTCCGTCGTGGCGTCACGCTGCGCAGCCGCGGCCGCGGCCTTCGCGACTGGTCGATTAGATGCTGAGATTGCCGCCAACCCTCGACTCCGCGAGACGCTCGCGGCAGCGGGCCTTGACCTCGACGACCCGCGGCTGCGGCAACGACCCGACTCGCGCTTCGACTCGTGCTCTGCCACGCCGAGCCATCGACAGACCGGCTCAGCCGCCGCCTCATCGCACCATTCGCCACGCAGCTCGCGTCGCGGCGCACCGCCCGCCTCGTCGCACCGCTCGGCGTCGGTACCGATGAAAGACATTGGCGGCTCGGAAACGGCGGCGCGCGCGCTTTGTCACCACGACTTTGAGGCCGTAGAAGACCCCGGCTGGATCGAGCCGCGCACGGCGCGCGAGCGCGAGCTGCAGTTCAAGCTGAGGGCCGCGCTGCAGGCGCTCCACCTGTGCCGCGACGAGCTCAAACGGCGCGCGGCGGTGGCACTGCCGAGCGACCTTGCAGCGATGCCGGCCGACGCGAGCGCCACAGGCGGCACGGGCGCTCCCATCAACGCCTACGCTGCTCGCCTCGGCGAAGCGAAGCCAGATTGGTCACTCGCACTGCGTTGGCGGCTTACGTCTGAGCTGCGGGGCGAGCTTGACGCGTGCGAGAGGGGCTGGCGAGCCGACCGGCAGCGCCACCTCGAGGAGGTGGCGCGGCTCGAGCGCGCACTCGCCAAGGAGCAGCAGGAGAAGGAGGCGGCCGTGACGAGGCTCACCAAGGACATCATCACGATGCAGCGTAATTACGCGTCCGAGTCCGTCCAAGGAAAGACCATCTGGGCGATTCTCAAGCCCGAGATCCGGCATGCGGAGCGCGCGCACGAGTGGCACGCGGATGTGCTGCAGCGTGAGATCGACCGACTGAACACAGAACGCTCGGAGGCCACAGGGACGCTGCAGATTGAGGTCGTGCACCTCAGGGACGCTCTCTGCCAAATGCAAGAGGATTTGGCAGACGAAAAGGCGCGAAAGCAGCTGATGCGCGATCAGCTGACGACCGAGGTCGAGAGGCTGCAAGTCGTGCTCAGTGAGACGCGGCGCGAGCTCGAGGACGCGACGGCCACGGCCAGCGCCTCTCGCGTCGAGCTGCGCCGGCAGCTACGCGAGGCAGCAGAGGAGGCCGATCGAACGCGCCTGCGCCTCGAGAAGGATGTTGAGGAGCAGTCGAGCCTCAAGGTGCACATCCAGACGACGCTCAGCGGCGAGGTCGAGCGGCTCCGGGTCGAGAAGGAGAAGCAGGCCAAAGCCGCCAAGATGGCCCTGATGCAGAGCGAGACGCGCCGAGTGGCCGAGACGGCGACCCTCCAGGCGCGCGTGACGCATCTGCGCGAGCTACAGCAGGAGGCGCTGCAATGGCTGCCCGCAAGCGAGGCACGCTCGAAACTCTACATGTCGTCGATGAAGGTGGACAAGCCCGACTCGCCCTACATTCGCGGGGACCCGCCCGATCGCGCGTCTAGCTCTGGCTCTGTCACGCCCACGCCCACCACGACGCCCAACAGCGTGCCGAAGAAGCAGCTGAAGTCGGCCTTTCAGAAGGCCAAGGCAGAAGCACTGGCTGCGGCTCCCATGTACACGCCAGCCGTCCCCAGGCCGGCGCCGGTGCTGAGCAGCAACGTGATTCGCGTGCCGTCCGTCGATTATTCTGGCCAACTGAGCAGCGGCGCACGCCCTGTTTCTGAGGTGTGAAAACGAGCCTGTTCGTCGCAACGAGTCGAACTCTGATAAGTTCAATTACGGCGGTTATTAGGGCATGTTGTAAAACTTGCTTACAGTCTATCGTATACAAAGATAATCGCGGAACGCGGCGCGCCGTGCCGAGGTCCCGTGCGGTGCCTCGGATATGCCTCGGATGGGCGTCGGGGAGACCTCGCGACGCCAAACCTCCCCAATCATTCGCATCTACAACTCGTGATACACAAACTCAACCTCGTCCTGCGTCAAGGCCAACTGAGAGCCATTCGAACCATTGTGCGTTACTGCAATTGAGTTGTTGCCATTCAGAGTGACGCGGAATGCCACGCGCGTGACAGCTCCGCAGACGCCGTCGATATTTGCTGCCGTAACTGGTGGGCTCTCGCAAAGGAGCTCTGAGGCCTCTTCGGTACCAGAGGACAAGCGCGCAGGTGTCAGCGGCGCAGCTCCGAACGCACAGCCCAGCCCGCGCCCGTGGTCCAAGTCTCGAAAGCCCACGCCAGTCACGGTAATCAGCGTGCCTCCTTCAGGTCTGCCACCCCGAGGATAAATGCGCGAGACGCGGACATCAACGCCTGAACGGAAGTAGGTGAAACTGACGCCTGCGCTGGTGCGCGCTTGAAGCTGTCCGTTGAGGCTCACCTCGAGAGAGCGAGGCTCGAACGCAGTGGTAGGTGAGGTGGGAGGCGACTGGCACATGAGAGCCTCGCCGTCCACCATCGTTGCATTTACTGCATGCTCGCCTTCAAATAGGCACAGTAGCCTACCAAAATTGACAAATCCCGACCCGCGCACTATAACGAGTGTGCCTCCAGCACTCGGACCACCATTCGGTGTGAGCTGTTGCACACTCAGTCCAGAGGCAGGCGCATTGACGTCGAAAAACGTAAAGATTCCATGATCACCAATCCTCAAGTAGTCCTGTCCATTGAGAGTGACTTCTACCTCCACCTCATGCGGGGCGTGGCTTTGCTGCCAGTGTGGAGGAGAGACGCAAGTGACCTGCCCCGTCTGGTCGACCGTTCCATCCGCCTCCTCGTTGAAAGCCCTTCCAAAGCGGCAGCGCACATCGCCAAGTGGCTGCAGCAGAGCACCACGCAGCTCCACCGACGTGTTGCCCGTCAGCGGCCCGCCACGAGGAGCGAGCGACAACACGCGCCACGCTGACGGGTCGTACTGTCGGAACGTCAGACCGCTGCTGCTGAAGTGCTGTCCGTTGATGCTCACCTCCACCCTTGTGTCCACGAATGTGTCGTCGACGACGCCGACATACCGCGGAGCGACGCACGTGAGCGAGCGATGCCCACCACCGCATGCACGCGAGCCGCCGCAGTCCGTCAAGTTGGCGCTTACGAGCGTCGTCCGCTCGCCGTGCGCAAAACGGCAGGTCGGGCCGTGGGCAGCACCGCCCAAGTCAACGTGGAGCCGATCATCTATAAGGTAGAGGTGAACTAAAGTTCCGCCATAGGTGGGACCCCCGAGCGGGTGGAGACGTACGATATGAAAGGATGAGCTATTGTAGAAGCGAAAGACGGCACCAGCTAAGGTTGAAGCGTGCCTTTGTCCGTTGAGTGTGACCTCAAGCGTGCGCAACTCTGAGGCGTCGCTTCGCAGCACGGAGATGGATGGAGTTTTGCACGTGATGAGGTTGGGCTGTGATGAGATAGTGGCAGTCACGACAGGTTCGCCTTCGAAGACGCAAAGCAGACCACCCAGATTGGCAAAACCCGAGCCGAGCACCGTCACGATCGTCCCACCATCGCTTGGTCCGCCATTCGGGGTCAGCTGCTGAACGCTCAAGCCAAACTCAGGCTCGTCGACGGCATAGAGAGTAAAAATGCCCAACGCACCCATCCTCATGTAGTCTTGCCCGTTGAGGGTAAGCTCTACCTCTACATGCTGCGTGCCCTGAGTCCGCCGCCAGTGCGGAGGCGAGACGCAAGTGACCTGCGAGCCCGTCTGGTCGACCGTCGCCTCCACGCTGGCGTCGGCGTCCATGCTCGCCACAAGCTCGTCCTGGGTCACGTTCCCGAAGCGGCAGCGCACATCGCCAAGTGGCTGCAGCAGAGCACCACGCAGCTCCACCGACGTGTTGCCCGTCAGCGGCCCGCCACGAGGAGCGAGCGACAACACGCGCCACGCTGACGGGTCGTACTGTCGGAACGTCAGACCGCTGCTGCTGAAGTGCTGTCCGTTGATGCTCACCTCCACCCTTGTGTCCACGAATGTGTCGTCGACGACGCCGACATACCGCGGAGCGACGCACGTGAGCGAGCGATGCCCACCACCGCATGCACGCGAGCCGCCGCAGTCCGTCAAGTTGGCGCTTACGAGCGTCGTCCGCTCGCCGTGCGCAAAACGGCAGGTCGGGCCGTGGGCAGCACCGCCCAAGTCAACGTGGAGCCGATCATCTATAAGGTAGAGGTGAACTAAAGTTCCGCCGTAGGTGGGACCCCCAAGCGGGTGGAGCCGCGCAGCCCCAAAGTCAGAATCCTTGTAGAAAGTGTATTGCAGGACGGATGAAAGCCTGCTTGCGCTGTCGCCGTTCATGGTGAGCTCCAGAGGAACGTGCCGAAGGGGGTGCCCAGCCAGAAGCAGCAGTGAGACGTCCGTGGGCGGACTTACGGGGGAGGGAGGCGGTGGGGGAATTGGCGGCGGCGATGGAGGAGGCGACGGAGGGGGCGGTGATGGAGGGGGTGATGGAGGAGGCGATGGCGGCAGTGACGGGGGCGGTAAGGGTGGCGGCGATGGCGGAGGAGACGGTGGCGGCGATGGCGGAGGCAAGGGCGGGGGCGATGGCGGGGGCGCTGGAGGAGGTGCGGGAGGAGTAGAGGGCGGAGGTGGGGTTGGCGGCGGAGGCGATGGGCATGGAGGCGGCGGGCTAGGCGGTGGCGGCAGTGGAGGTGGCAAGGTCGGAAGCGGTGGCGGCGGTACTATTGGAGGCGGAGGAAAAGGCGGTGGCGACGGAGGGGGTGGTGAAGGGGGTGGTGAAGGAGGCGAAGGTGGTAAGGGGCGCCCTGGGGAAGGAGGTGGAGGTGATGGCTCCGGAGGCATTGGGGAGGGTGGGGGGCTGACCCAGTCATCGGGGTACTCGGGCATCGGTGGGGCGGCAGGTGGCCTCGGCGGCGGCGCGCACCGCCGACATGTCCAGCGGCAGTTGGCACATTGTCCGTATGAACACGGGTAGCGTCTGCATCCTGGGTCGTTGTAAAAGAACCAGATACAGTTGAAGTATGGGTCTCCAAATGCCGCCACGTACCAGCTGGCGTCGTCGGCGCAGTCGGGAGGGGGCGATGGGGGGGGCGAAGGCGGAGGTGACGGTGGAGGTGGAGACGGAGGTGGCGATGGCGGCGGTGGTGATGGCGGCGGCGGAGATGGTGGCGGGGCTGGAGGTGGGGCTGGGGGCGGCGAGGGGGGAGGCGGCGAGGGT
>ENA-UOXO01002329-UOXO01002329.1-mixed-culture-metagenome-genome-assembly--contig:-NODE-2329-length-11055-cov-124.998455_pt1 | contig 11055 bp, 11 predicted proteins | sample MGYA00238162_ERZ761640 | MGnify/ENA primary metagenome ERZ761640 (study PRJEB28914, sample SAMN08778297) | mixed culture metagenome | isolation source: Freshwater growth medium | place: USA...
GAGGGCCATCAGAGGGCCATCAGAGGGCCATCAGAGGGCCATCAGAGGGCCATCACCTGCGGAGAAGGACGATAGGCCCTCGAACTGGTTGACGATGATCGACAGGTCATTCAGGACGTGATTGAACGCGCCGGTCGATTGCGTAATCACGCCGAGCTCTACTGAGCCTGCCAAATGTAGACATCGAGACGATGAGCACCGGCAGTGCCAAATGTGGACAGCGAGACGATGAGCACCGGCAGGAGGCCATCACAGGCCATCAGAAAGGCCATCAGAGAGGCAACCAGAGGCTTTCAGGGAGGCCATCAGGGGTCATCAGAGGTCATCAGAGAGGCAACCAGAGGCTTTCAGGGAGGCCATTACCTGCAAAGTAGAGAGGGGAGACGACGAGAACCGGTAGGATCTGGATCAGGTACGAGTAGCCCACTGTGAAGAACTCGAGGTTGCGCATAGTGCCTAGGATGGCGCGCTTGTTGCCCACCACGCCACTCAGCCGCGCGCTCACTTCGGCCGCCTCCTGCGCTTCACCCTGGGACAAGAGCGAGCACGGCGAGCATCAGGGAGAGGTGCCCAGAGAGAGAGAGGTGCCCAGAGAGAGGTGCTCAGAGAGAGAGGCGATCAGAGAGAGAGAGGCGATAAGAGAGAGGTGCCCAGAGAGGCGATCAGAGAGAGGCGATCAGAGAGAGGTGCTCAGAGAGAGGTGCTCAGAGAGGCGATCAGAGAGAGGCGATCAGAGAAGGTGCTCAGAGAGAGGTGCTCAGAGAGAGAGGTGCTCAGAGAGAGAGGCGATCAGAGAGACCAGATCGTCGCCGATCTGCGCCCACCTGGTAGACACCCACCTGGTAGAGAGACCCTCAGAGAGGCAATCAGAGAGGCAATCAGAAAGGCAATCAGAGAGGCAATCAGAGCCGATCCGCGCCCACCTGGTAGAAGGCGATAGACTCTGCGTTCTCTCTCAAGCGCACAAGCGAGTAGCGCAAGTCAGCCTCGCGTAAGAGCTGCTGCGCATTCTGACCAACGAGAGCCTGGCCGAGCTTGATGGTGGTTATGGAGCCCACGCCCGCGTACACGAAGATGGCGTAGAACAGGTTGGGGTAGATGGAGTACAGGATGCCCGAAAAGGAGGCGAGGTCGATGACGGCCGTCATCAGTGTGATGAAGAAGTCGAGAGACACCTTGGTGAACGCTGCCACGTCCTCAGTGATGCGCTGGTCCGGGTTGTCAATCTCGCGGTCAATCTCAATCTTGTAGTACGCCTGGTCGGAGTAGTACTGCCGTGCGAGCTCCGTCGTCATCCACTCACGCCAGTTGAGTGCGAGCCGCGCGCGCTGGAACTTGTAGAGCACCTGACGAGGGAGGCACTCAGCGGGCATCAGCGGCCATCCGCATGAATCAGCGGCAGCCAGAGGCCCACGTGAAACTCATGGGGCACGCCCATCAGCGGCAGTCAGCGGCAGTCAGCGACCCTCATGATACTCATAGAGCACCGTTAGCGGTGTGGCCACAGCCAAGCCGAGGGCGTAGTTGGCCGTCTTCTCAAGGAAGAGGACCTGATCCTTGGCCGAAAGGGCCGAGTAGAAGTCACGGCCGACGTACGAGAAGATCACCGAGACGCCCGAGTTCATCAGGACGAGCAGCAGCATCAGCCCAAAGTTGAGCTTGGCGCCCTCGGCCTGCTGAAAGTAAGGTAGCGCGAGGCGCCAGAAGAGGCGCAGGCGCTCCTGCACGGTGACTGGCGCCGCCGCGTCCATTGAGACATCGCCTTCAGAAACCTCACCCTCATTTGCCGCCGTCGCGCAGATGGGCCGCGCGCGCGCCGACGACGACGACGCCGCCACTGCCACGAGCGGCGGCACGGCCGCCGCGCCTCGCCGTCGCAAGACGACGGGCGGCGCGGCGGCGAGCGCGGTCAGGCCTATCGACAGGGCCGAGGAGGAGGTCGTGGTCGCAAAGAGCGACACCACCAGTAGCGGCCGGTGCATGGTATCGGATCGTCAGTGCTCGCACCGCACGTCCGCGAAAGGCGAGACCGCGAACTTTTCGGTCGACTTCCCTCGAAGATGCTGGCGCGAAGATGCGCCGTCTCGGTGTTTTGGGCGCCCGAAGTTACGCCGCGAGAACTCAACGTGACGGGGTCGATCACATGGGACGGTACATATACATGTATCAAGAATGCAGCTGGTCAAAGAATGCATCAACATGTGTTTACATGTGCGATATGGCACACTAGACACTTCGACAAAGTCGAAAGTGTAACACGCTAGTTACAATTCCGGTGAGTGAAGAATGCTGCATCGCATGCGTATGCCATGATGTATGCACTAAAATGCGGTGTAATAAACTACACGGAATTGAGTATAAACTCGAAGTATAGACAAACTACACGTCACCCGTTGCGACAAGCGAGGACACCGGCGAGTGCGCGGGAAATTCCTGCGCGCGGGCCGCGGGCCTTTTCAAGGGTGACTGGTTGGTTCCCTGTTATCTTCGGCTCACGTCTCAACCAAGCATCCAATCCGATCGCGACTTGGATACGAACCGATCATAGTGAGCGCGCCGTCGCTCTTCGGCGTCTGTCAGCTTGCGATCCAACAGCTGGCGCTGCTCGCGCAGCGTCAGGCTGCCCTTGGCAAGCTGCCGCGCACGATGCGCTTCGGCCATGGCTACGGTGCGCTGCTTGCGCGTCTCGTCACGGCGCTGCTGCGCGACCTCTTGGGCGACCCTGCGAGAGGATGAGGCTCGCAACGCCACCTCGGCCTGGAGGTCTTCCATCCGGCGCCTAAGGGCTTGCTCGGGAGCCAGCAGCACGCTGCGCACGCGCGGCTCGTGTAGGGCGGTCTGAAGCCGGGGGTGCGGTCGGTGCTCGTCTGGAAGGCTGAGCATCATCCTTGGAATGGAGTCTCCCCCCCGTGCCTCCTCCTCCTCCTCCTCCTCCTCCTCCTCCTCGCCCCTCGCCGAGATCACCTCCTCGATGCATCGGTACCGGTACTCAAGGTTTCGGCTCACCTCTTGCTCACGCTGTGCCTTCATCACCTTGGCGTAGCACACCGCCGCCTCCTCCGCCGACTCGAAAGTGCCCAGAAACTTGTCGGTGCCTTTATACGGGCAGACGGCGACGAAACGGCCAGGAGACACTGCGCATTCGCTCACGCCCTCGTAGCCGGTGGGGCTGCTAGAGGACAGGTGCAACGGCACGCCGCACGCGTACGTCCTCCTAACCGTCGATGCGGGCGGCGGGGGGTCCGTCCAGGGGTCCGCCCACCTTACCGTCGATGCGGGCGGCGTCCACCTTCCATATTGAGCTGCACGTTCGGGCGGCGCGCTTAGGGCAAGGCTTGGCGAAGCGGCCACCGCCGGGCTGTACAGAGGATGGAGAGGATGAAGAGACGAGGTCACGCTGTGAAGAGACGAGGTAACGCTGTGAAGAGACGAGGCCACGCTGTGAAGAGACGAGGTCACTTTGGACGGGTCTGGTGCCGGCGCCGGTGTCGGCGCCGGAGGTGGTGGCGGTGTCGGCGCCGGAGGTGGCAGCGGTGGCGGCACCGGTGCAGGTGCCGGCGATGACGCCAGCGTCGCAGGTGTTGGCAGGCCGTGTGGTTTGGATGGCTGCGGTAGCGGAGTACTATGTGACGGATCCAACTCGACAGCCGCGCGCCCCTGCTGCCACTCTACCCGCGTTGGATGCGTCCAGGGCTGCTGCCAGGGTACGCTGCCAGGGCTACGCTGGAGCTCTGCAGGCGGACTCATCCCATGGGGTTGGCACGGCGATCTGACGGCAGATGAGCTGCTCCTCGCGGAGGTACTTGTGCTTGTGCGTGTGCTTGTACTTGTGCTGGCCCGCCCGACTGGCGCACCATCGACCACTGTCTCCACCTCAGCCCGCTCGTGTAGCAGATCAGCCTCGCTCCCGTCGCAGTCATACTGCTGCAGCCAGCTAGGCTCAGTCTCGGCCTTGGCGTCATCAAAAGTGACGCGTCGCAGTGCCGCGGGAGCTTCAGCCTTCTCAGCCAGCGCAACTTTGGACACCACCTCGGGACCAAAATAGGCGCCAAGATCCACCTTGCTACCCAGTGAGAGCTTCCAGGCAGCCACAGCGTCGGATTCAGATAACCGACGGAGTGCCGTGACCGCAGCGGTCAATGCGTCCCTGTCCTCCATCTTCCTATCTGTCGTCAATCCGCCGCCGCATCGTCCCGACTCTCGTTTCCTGTCGACCGTATCGCCCTGCCTGTCGCATCCTCGGATCCAGACCTCGAGTGAGGTGGTGTCCATTTAATTAATAATGTGGTCACTTCCACGTTCACAGTGAACAAAGGCGTCCGCATCCGAACCGAAAAACCCTCGTGAAACAGCTTCACACCTCCATGGGGCCTCGTCCTACGTCACTCACTCTCACTCCATGCACATGGAGCAGTCGTTCAGCACTGCCGGAAAATGCACGGTCGCGAGACGGTTGCGAAACTGGAAACAAGGAAGGACACCTCTGCGGTGCAACATGCCCAATGGGCTAATTGGCCTCGACGACCGCAGGGGCGGCCTTGACAATCTTGGCGAAGCCGAGCTGCCGGTGCTCATAGTCGAACTTGACGTAGTGGGCGCGCATGAACACGTCACCGAGGATGTACAAAGGGCCGGCGGGTGCGGGCACATCGAGGCCGGTCATCGCGAAGAGGCACTCCGGGCCGTTCTGGAGCGTATAGTCCTTCTTGGTCAGCACGTACTCGGCACCCGCGATCGAGATGGTGATGTCCGGTCCCGGACCATCACAAGGGATCGTGTACTCCTTATTCAGGGGTGGGATGGGGCCGAGAGGCTTGGCGCCGACGGCGGCGGCGATGGCCTTGATGTCGGCTGAGGGTGCAGCGAGGAGCGAGGTGCCCGAGTCGATGATCGCCCTGTGCGCCGAGCTCACCGACTTGCCCGCGATCGTGATATTGTCCAGCGAGATCTCCCAATAGCCAAATTTGTTGGTCGCCGTTGGGATTACGGGTACATACTTAAACTCACCGGTGAAGTGGGCCGGGTTGACGCCCCCAAGGACGAGCTCGCCGGCGGCGCCGTCGTGGCCGAGATAGAAGGCGAACACAGGTTCGGAGAGCTTGCCGGACGCCACGAGTGCCATCAGAGGAGTCGGAACACCGTCGACTGAAATGTCGTCGAGGCCCATGCCACAGATGCCGTCAAACTTGCCGAGCGCGTACGCGGGTCCGAGGCCGGCGGTGTTGTTGACCTCGGCGAAGAGGTATGACGTCAGCGGAATGTCGCCCATCGTGACCACGTCACGAGAATAGAAGCCTGACACGGGTCCACTGCCGTACTGGATGTGGAAGGTAGAGCCATTGACTGTATGCGTTGCAGACTTGCGCGAATCGTAGTAGTGGTGCCGGCCCTCCGCGAAGTTGGCCACCCACAGGTTGGACGAGCCGGTGTCGTAAACGACCTCGAGCTTCTGCGGCGGCGTGCCCACTGAGATCTCGCCGTAGTACTGCGCGTCCTGATAATCATTAATCACAATGGAATCGACCTCGCCGAGCGCGGAGTAGCCCAGGCGCAGGCTGCGCTCCATGGTCGTGCGGTCCGGAAGCTCGCGCTTCTTGAGCGGCATGGTGTAGAAGGCTTCGGAGGCAGCGAGGAGCGTTACGACGGCGAGCATTATTCGTTGTTGCGTGTGGTCCAGGCGTCAGTGTCAGGAGTCGCCGAGCGAGGGCTGCGCTCCAAACATGAAAGCGAGCGCCCGACATCAAGAGTCCTTTCCGTCGATGGCTCAGGAGAGGCAGATGGTGGGTGGGGGGTTGTCGTCGTACACGGAGGTCGTGGGACCCAGACTGATACTACGGCCCGCCACCATGCTACTTTCTACGGACCGATTACGCTCCAGACGACGGCCCCACCTTTCTTGGGCGCCGAGCGCGGTACCAACAACGTGGCTGAACTCACGGCCTTTGCGGAAGCCCTCGTGTACCTACGAGACATCGAGGGATCCACCGCGCCCGCCATCATTCGCCCAGACTCCACGTATGCCCGTGACGTCGCCCTTGGTACCATCACCGCCTCTGCTAATTGTACCCTTGCCCGCCAAGTGCGGCAACTATGGATTCACGAGGAGGCTCGCCGCGGTGGCCAACTATGGGCTCTACACGTTAAAGCCCACTCCTCTAATAAATGGAACGCAGCGGCGGATCGTGCAGCGGCCCGCGGTGCTCGCGGCGAGGCCCGAGGCGTAGGGGCAAGGTGGGCGGACTGGCCGCCGCTCCCACCCCGCAACCTCCGCGCCCATGAGGTGAGTGAATCTGAGCGTGTCATCCGTGCATCACACGCCTTTGGTGTGCTTGCCATCCCTGTCCCTGTTGGCGTTCGCCTGGCGTCGCCAGACCAGATTGAGGCGTGCACACGGGCCATCCTACTCCGCCTCAACCTGGATAGGAGTCCGCGTGCTCCACAGGCAAGTACTCGGGTACGCGCCGCACGGACGCTGCTCCTTGATGCTACCCGTCAGCGTGCGGAGGTTCTCCGCCTCATTCGAGAGGGCTTCCAACCAATTACGCGGGTGTTAACCTGTCCGGTTAATGCCGCTGCCATGCGCCGCTACATTCGAAACGCAGGTCCGGAAGCGGACGCCCCCAGGGCAGATGGCCTTGGCACTCTGCGCGAGCGCGCTCGGGACTTCCTGCACGCCCTCGGACAGAACCACGCCGTTCGCATCACGTACCATCACTGTCGACTCGGCGCTGCCCTCGTGGCGGCGGGATTCATATGTACCGCTCGCGAGTACGCCCTCCGAGGGGATGTAGATCCCTTCCGACTCCCGCGTGCCCTGCGTGATGTTGCCTTCGCTGGCCGTGGTCATGACCTGGATGACTCGGCCTCCTACCCTCGTGCGTGCCTTGATGTGTTCCAATCGGGGCGTGAACAGTCCAGACTGTTCCTCACGCACCGTGAGCAAGTCCTCGCTGAGGTTGGGCTCTTCTTCCTCGGACCCCATGTCCCAGCACCTGTGCGCCGCAAAGCCGCGAAAGACCTGTTCAATGCCCTTGATAATGATGGCTCCCTGGAGGCTTGGGAACGACGCCAGGGATGCCCGGCGATGATGCAAATGCCCCCCTTTGCGGTTGGGACGGACGGGGAGGTCTTCAGCCTCCGAGCTTACCAGGATAGCCGCCGCGCTCTGACAGGCGAGTTTACTCGTCGGATGCCCACACTGGTCGCCTTTGTCCGCGCTTGGCTTGCACTCCACAAGCCCGATAACGAGCACAAATTCGCACTCACGGCCAAGTCCTTTTTCCTTCAGGAGGCGGAAGGCCTCTCGCGCGCCGCGAAGCTTGCCTGGTCACGTCTGCGGGGCGCTGGGGAAATCACGAGCTTACAACATGATGGTGTTGTCATGGTACTCTCCCAAGGCGTGACACCTACGGATGCATGTGCTGCCTTGACGGAGGTGTGCACCGCGGCGCTTGGCTATGCGCAGCCCGTTGAGGAGAAACCCTTTCAATTCGACCCTGGTGACTCGGAGGATGACCAGGACAGTGTTGCTGATGCGGACGCGCGCCCTAATACTCCCCTGAACCCATGACCCCTCGCAAGCTTGCTCCGCCCAGTTCCCCTCTGAGAGTCTCCCGGCAAGCTACGGCCCCGGAGCAGGGATGCTGGTGCGTGCTATGCTTGCGCCCCTTCGTGCCCCTCGGGGGCTCCGTTCTGGCTTCCACAGGCGCCACTTCGCCCAGTGTCCCTCTGAGAGCCTCCCGGTCAGCTACGGCCCCGGAGCAGGGACTCTGGTGCGACCCTCGCCTGTGTTGTGTCTGCATCTCCCCCGTTGGCTTCCACAGGCGCCGCTTCGCCCAGTGTCCCTCTGAGAGCCTCCCGGTCAGCTACGGCCCCGGAGCAGGGACTCTGGTGCGACCCTCGCCTGTGTTGTCCCTGTGTCTCCCCCGAGGGGGATGATATGGTGTGAGCATGTGCCCCGCTTCTTCACCCACACGCACCGTCGGCTCATTCGTGGGCCCGCCTCGCCGTCTACTTAATGATCGTAATCTTTCTCCTCTTCATCCGCTTCCTCCCCTGGGGCTCATTCTCTTCTACTGGCGCTGGGACTCTTCGCCGAGTGTCACTTGATGACGGACCCGCTGCTCCCGAGACACATCTTTGCCTAGGTCGATGACCCTCCTGGCGTGCTGGGGGGGGAGACTGAGGATGGCATTTGTTGAGTTCGGCATAGCATGATTCGTCGCCTTAGCTAGAGACCGGTATGGTTTCTTTCTAACAAGTCGATTACCCGTGTGTATAAGCTCGACTCGAAGCTATTTGGGGTTCCCGCCGCGTTCACAGTCGGGCCGCGTACATCGGCACCGGTCGGTACTCCATCGACGCGTGGCTGCTGCCAAACTTCCACCGGCTCCTCGTGCAGCTCACCCAAGGCGGGTGGGAGCGCGACGACGCCGTCCTCATCGTGGCGGTCTTCATGGTCATGAGGATGCCGCTCGCCTGGGCCCTGCGCGATGTCATCGGTCCATTGCGGTGCGCCGCGACTGCGTACGCTGTCGCCGAGGTCCTCTCCCGGCGGGCGCGCACCCTGTGGACCTCCGACGCGACGGCTGTCGCGCCTGCGTTCAAGCTGCTGTCGGAGCTCGCGCGAGTCAATCCCACTTGGGCGGGCCTGGCTGCGCCGGGCGTCGCCGCCGGCTTCTCCTTCGTCGTGCGCGACGTCATCGAGACGAACTACGGAGGCAAGTACGGGGTGCGTGTGTCGTACGAGGAGGGCGACATGCGTCTGTTCCAAAACAAATCGTCCGCCTTGCGCACTGCCAGAGTCCCCGAGGGTCATGATGAACAATCACTTTTCGACGCCGCCGGCGTCGAATCGCTTTTCCCGTCAACGTACGCGCCGCCGACTGGTGGCGGACCCTTCCTGTCTCTGCAGGAGGCCGGGGCGGCGCAAGATGAATTGTCCACGCGCTTCTCGTACATATCTGTGTGATCTGACTACGGTGGTGTCGCAAAGAGATTGCTCATCATCACCCTCGGGGACTCTGGCAGTGCGCAGGGTGGACGATTCGTTGTGGATCAGGCTTCGAGCCCGCGATCCAAGAAGTGCGGTGAACGCTGGATCAGCTCTGCCTCTGACTCGGGCCCGGACGGCCCTCGGGAGCTCTGCCCGCACCACAGAGCACAGGTGCCTGCACGCATGCCTGACAGAACGGTACGAGAAGCGCATGCATCGAGCCATCGACCATCGTGCCCTTTCTACATACGATACATGTACATCGCTTGATCTGTACGGACCAGCGATCCAGCGTTCTGGACACTCGAACTGGACACATCCGATCGGTCAGTCGTTAACGTCAGAGAGATCATTTCATCAACGGCATCGGAATCCTAACGTATGGCGCGTAATCACGGTTCGTCGATTCCTGCGTTTACGGATTACGCGGACGGGCGGGGGGTGCAAGAACGCAGAAACCTGTGTATACGCGAGGGGGTGCATATATACACACCCGCTGTGTTCCTGTGTATACGCACCTACCGCTCGCGTAAACGCACCCGCACCATGACCATGACCATGACCCGCCCTCGGTCGTCGCGAAGACTTCGACGTCGCTCGCGGCTTCCGACATGAAGTCGTCGACGGCGTAATCGGCGAGCGCGGCGAACTCCTCCGGAGCGTCGGCGGTCGCCGTGCAGCCACAGCAGCACGGCGTGCAGGTTGCAGTGCCGGCAGTGCCGGCAGTGCCAATTGCATGCCTTATCGAATGAAAACTCTTCTTTTCTGTTTTCGCGGCGTTCCCAAATTCTCGAGACGTCGCATCCCGACAGCCATCCACACCCTCGTCTCGATGAGCTCCGCTGCCGCGGCCGCCAGCGGCTGCTTGCCCTTGGCCTGCTTCTGGCGCAGGAGCATCAGACGAGGCCAACATCGTTCTGACGTCACCGAGAAGTTTGGCAGTGCATGCATGCATGCATGTTGACTTTCTTGGGGACGACAATTACCTAACACATACCTAACACATAAAACCACACGCTGGTCATCCAGGGTGCACCCTGAGGGTCTGTGGAGGTCTCGCAACGTGTGGGAACCGATCGACGTGCTTCGCGCGCGCCTGCCGACAGGTGGTGAAACCATACAACCTGCTAGGGGTGCGTTCACTAAGTGGGAGCCTGGGATGCCGGTCGCGCTAGGCGACCAACTCCGCCGGCCTCGACTAAAGTGAGCGTCCTCCCAAAGGCATCCCTATAATAGGTGGCGCCCCTCCCTGAATATCTACTTAGATACCTATTTCTTTGTCTCTAGCCCTTGTTCCGGTCGCGCTATGTCTCGGGGACAATTGCATGCCTTACCGAATGAAAACTCTCCTTTTTTGTTTTCGCAGCGCTCCCAAATTCTCAAGCCCCGTCGCGCCCCTACAGCCATCCACACCCTCGGCTCGATGAGCTCCGCTGCCGCGGCCGCCGACGCTCCGGAGGAGTTCGCCGCGCTCGCCGAGTACGCCGTCGACGACTTCATGTCGGAAGCCGCGAGCGACGTCGAAGTCTTCGCGACGACCGAGGGCCACGGCGACGTGAGCGCCGAGGAGATCCGCTTCCTGGCGAGGGACCCGCACGCGCACGACCGCGTCATCAGCCGCGTTGCTCGGCTGCCCCGTCGGGCGCTCCGGCGCCTCCTGCGTGCCGCCGGCTTCGATGAGCCCGTCTGGCAGACGAGGATCCGCCGGGCCACCGCTGCCTCCCTTGCCGAGGAAGTGGGCGAGTGGTACCGCAGCGGCGCGGCACCGAAGCGCATCGTCGAAGCGGCGCTCGCCGCGCACGCGGCGCAGGACCTCGCGCTCAAAGCGTTATGGGCGGCCGTCCTCGAATCTGAGGACCTCCTGTCGCACGTCCTCGGCGCCCTCGACGTCCATTTCACACCGTGTTCCATTTTAAGAAAAAAACATACCCTAAATCTCCCAGCCTGAGGACCCAAGTACCCCTCCTCTGTGAAGGCCGACCTAGGCAGGCCCGCCCGATCCCGACGAGCGTGCCCGCGACGAACGCGCGCGCAAGCGGATGCCCGAGCCCACACACAAC
>ENA-UOXO01002361-UOXO01002361.1-mixed-culture-metagenome-genome-assembly--contig:-NODE-2361-length-10896-cov-53.064570_pt1 | contig 10896 bp, 8 predicted proteins | sample MGYA00238162_ERZ761640 | MGnify/ENA primary metagenome ERZ761640 (study PRJEB28914, sample SAMN08778297) | mixed culture metagenome | isolation source: Freshwater growth medium | place: USA...
TTTTTTTTCTCCGCACACGGTTTTTTGACCGTGTGCCGAATTGCTCGCCGCGCTCGCGCGCGCGGCGTGTGCCAGAAGCCTGGAGCAGCGCTCGGCCGTACCTGAGAGCAGCCGACCCGCCGCAGTCATGCCGCCGACTCGTACGCCGAAGGAGGCACCCACGCCGCGTCGACAGAGGTGCCGCCACGCCTCCGAACCCTTGCGCTCACTTTGAGGTACCACGCCGCGCGCAAGCCATCGCGTGCGCGCGAGTTTTGTCGGGTGCGACTCGGTTTTACCGAGTCACACGCGCGGTGAGAGCACACTGCCGTGATGCGCAGCCTCCTCGACTGACCCGCCACATGCCTTTGCTCTTTGCTCACGCAGACGTGCTGGCGATGGTGGTGGAGGCATCCACAAGGAGAGGAAGAACCGGTCGGACGCGGGCAAGGCGCACGACAACCCCGAGACGCGCCTGCAGGTCGCGTGCGTCGCATGGTGCGACGCAGCAGGTATCCTCGTCGACGGCTCGCCCGGCGGCGCCGCCTTCATGAGGCCAGCGGCTGCAGGCCTGGCCGTGCCGACCTGCTCGTCCTCGAGGCGGGCGCCGATGGCACGCACGGCCTCGCCGTGGTGCTCAAGGTCGGCGGCAACGGCCTGCTGGACTCGCAGGTGGCGTGGCTTGCACGCGCACAGCTCAAGGGCTGGCGCACAGAGGTGGTGCGCTCGAGCTCGACGAATTCTGGTAAGGTAGTGCGCGCACATCCGCATGTAGGTGGCTCAGCTTGTGACCCTGTAGTCGCGTATCGAAAAGCTTATTGATTTCTTAATGATACAACAGCATGACTTCGGCTGTCGATTATCAACTGCAGCAGCGGCTGTCGGGTGGCGATGCCGATGGTAGCGGCGGCGAGCGTTGTGCGTTGGCGGTGGGGGGCGTGAGCGACCGAGGCGGAGACGGCTGAGGCGGCAGGGAGGGTGACGGCGGCAAGGGCGGCGGCGGTAAGGGCGGCGGCTGTACGAACAGCGAAGGTGGTGGCGGCGGCGGCGGCGAGGAAGCGGCCATGGGGGCGGGGGCGGCAAGGGCGGCGGCAGCAAGGGGGGCAGCGGCAGCAGCGAGGGCGGCGACAGCGAGGGCGAGGACGGTGGCGGAGAGGGCGTCGGCGGCGAGGGCATCGGCTGCGAGAACGGCGGCGGCGAGGGCGGGGGCGACGAGGAGGGCGGCGGCGAGGGGGGCGGCGGCGAGGGGGCTTCCGGCGGCCGGTGCGCTACACCGGGCGGCGTGCGTGTGCTTGGCGACGGGCGCGCGCGCGGGAGGGCTCGCGCGTGCCGTTGGTGAACTGCTCGAAGGCGGCGACGCGGTAGTATAACGGCAGGCTCATATCGAGGAGGGCACCTGCGAGGGGAACAAGGGCACGAAAAGGCGGCACCCGAGCACACACACGTTGTTGTGTGTGCGCACGGGTGCTGCGGGAGTCACGCGCATGCATCGGCACTGTGTCAGGAACGACGACGGGAGAGCCGTGCTGCAAGCTCCTCGACGGTCACGTCGTCGGCAAACGGCTGCGCGACGGGGCTGGTTTCTGCCATGAGTTTCCTGTTTGTGCCCACGCATTGGGATAAGGCACACGCCACACCGTTTCCGCACATTTTGAAAACCGTGTTCTAAATTCGACCAAACTGTTGGTTTCCATGTTCAGCAGTGCGGCGCGGCCGAGAGGCACTCGCATCATCCTGGCGATCGCGCTGCTCTTTCCACTCGCCTGCGGCCACGGCCAGATGACCTATCCACCCTCGCGCGGCGGCGGCTCGCTCGCCGAGGGCGGCCATTGCGAATCCCGTGCCTGCATGTGGTTCACCCAGCCAACCGAGATCCCTGGCGAGCCGACGCTTCTCCTCCAGTTTCGTACCGTGAACATGGGCTTCGAAGGCGGGCCTGGCGACTGGTCGCGTAGATCGCCATGGCGCGCTCCGGGAACAGCACCAGTGTCCGGCTCCGGATGCGGCATCTCCGGCGGCAATGGACTGCCGATCCCCAACGGCGGCGCCGCGTGGCCCGATATGCTGCCGCAGGGCACCGACGGCCTGCTGCTGCCGCGGCGCGAGCCTACAGTGTGGCGCCGCGGCTCGGTCGAGGAGGTGGCCTTCGCCATGTCGGCAAACCATGGCGGCGGCTACTCATACCGCCTTTGCCGGCTCGACGGCAAACAAAACAATGTGAGCGAGGCGTGCTTTCAGCAGACGGTGCTCCGCTTCGCCGACACGCGGCAGTGGCTGCAATACGACGCGTCGATGTACCAGTACGACACGCTCGTCACGCTGCCGCGCTTCGAGTTGCCGCTCGTGGTCGTCACCAACGGCACCTTCCCGCCCGGCAGTCAATGGGCGCGAAACCCGGTGCCCGCATGCAAGCTGTGCGACCAGTACGACTACTGTGGGCCCGCCGTGCCGCTCAACCTGAGCGAGGCGTTCCAGCCGGGCTACTGGTATGGCAACCAGACCTTGTACGGCGGCAAGGCCTGGTTTGACAGCGAGCGGTGCCACCAGCACTGCGCCGGGCACAACTTGAGTGCGTGCCCGCCCGGCATGACGCAGTTTCGCGAGCCCCTCCCGGGATTGAGTGGCTACTCGGGCGCGTATGCGAGCCGGCAGGGCCTGCCGTACTCAATCGTCGACAAAGTGGAGGTGCCTGCCGACCTGGAGGAGGGCGACTACCTGCTGTCGTGGAGGTGGGATTGTGAGCAGACACCACAGATTTGGCAGAGTTGTGCGGATATCTTGGTGGTCTAGAAGGCTTGACTCGCACGCTCAGACGACGCTCTCGGATGAAAGCCGAGAGGTGCCGTACGGGTACCTGCACAGTTCTGTACAATCATGTAATTGTGGTGCCGTGCGAGGGAGGTCGCTGTGGGCTCTTGATGTTATGATGAAATGATATAAGAAATGACGTATCTACAATGTCGTGTTGTCCGGCGGGCTTGTCGGCTCGGCACGAACCTCAGTCCTCACACGCCGCCGGGCGAGGTCGAATCCAGAGGTTGGATTCCGTCGGTTCGACGTTCGTTACATGTTGGGGTGTGAAATCACAGGCGCGGGCGTGAATTTGACAAGCCCTGCAAACAACGTCTCGGGCGTGAAATCACCCCCTCGTCCTGTGAAATCACACCCCCTGGCCTGCGAAGTCACGGGACCCCTCAAACCATAATGATCGCCCGAGGCATCAGCCGCCACGCTGCCCTGCGCACTTTGCAGAACGCGACACTCGACGTGCGGAGCCTCACCGCGTGAGGTCGCGCATGCTGAGCGGCGGTGGCGCATGCACGGCGGGAACACCCCACCCGCTGCTCATAGGGGAGGCTACTTGAAGCAGTACCACGTTGAATCGCCACATCTCCAGTCCCAGCAAAAGACCCTGAGAACAGCGTGCCAGGTGGAGCAGGCGTGAGGGACATGGGGGTGCTCAGCGATGGGAGCCACAAGGGGCGCGTGGGGCGGGGACGGAGCCGCGAGCGGAAGGAGAGGTTCGAATCTCTCCGAAGGGAGTTACCAAAAAGAATCACCATCTTTTCCCTCTTGGCGACATATAAGGAAGAGAGTCAAAACAGAAAAGAGGAGGCAGGTCTTCCCAGCATCGTCGGTGAGGTTGGGGTCTCCCCCCTTCGGATCGCACCCCAGCTGTGGGCACAAGGCCATGTGGAGGCACGCCGGCAGATGGTACTCCCGATCCGTGGGCACACAGCCAAAGATCGCCTCGCCGTCCGCCGAGACGCAGCAGCACGGCGCCATTGGCTTGCAGTTGTCGGCGCAGGGGCCGCGAAAGTGCTTGACTTTCTCTGGCGTCGGAAGGCCACCGAGACGGACGTATCCCGGCTGCGGGCCTTTCATGGAGAACGGCGACTCGCCACATCTCCAGTCCCAGAAACAGACCCTGAGAACAGCGAGCCGGGTGGAGCAGGCGTGAGGGCCGGGGGGGCGCTGAGTGGTGGGAGCCCACAAGGGGCGCGCGGGGAGGCTGCGAGTAGGATTCTCTGTGAGAGTTACCATGGTAGAAATCTTGCGTCGGGATCTTCGATGTGCATATCTTGGACACAGAGAGCACAGAGAGTGGAGAGCAAAGTGGCGAAGCACAGCACCTGGCAATTCATGCCCCAGAGGCCCCCCTTCGGATCGCACCCCACATGTGGGCACAAGGCCATGTGGAGGCACGCCGGCAGGAAGTAGCCCGGCTTCGTGGGCACGCAGCCAAAGATCGCCTCGCCGTCCGCCGAGACGCAGCAGCACGGCGCCAGTGGCTTGCAGTTGTCGGCGCAGGGGCCGCCAAAGTTCTTGACTGGGAGCTCCTCGAGCTCGACTTGGGACAACTCCGGTGCAGCACAAGGGATGCACTTGAGCTGTGGCTGCGCAGCCCAAGCAGAGCCCGGGCCGTTGGCCGCGAGCCACGTCGCAGAGATTGCACCCGGGCTGAGAGCAGCTGCGTCCGAGAGCAGCAGAAAGCCACTCTTCTGACCAAGTGAGGCCTCGGGCTGCCCACGCCAGTTGGCTCCGTCGAACGCGAGCCAGCACGTGAGATGCGTCGTGTGCCGCCACGCGGGTCGGCCATTTACAAGCATGGGGCCGCCTCGCCAGCCAGCCTTGACCGCTTGGGGCGGCCACCCGACTCGGTCGTCTACGACGAGACGGTACTCGCCCATGTACTCGGCAGCGGCACCGGGCAACGAGCCGCCCTCGAGCTTGAGCACGGGCGGCGGCGGAGTCCAAGGGATGCACTTGAGCTGCGGCGCCTCAACCCAAGCAGCACCACCGCCCGCGTTCGCCTTCCATGTCATAGTGCTCACGTCGGGCGAAGCAGCAGCTGCGTCTCGTAGGTCCAGATTGCCCTTCTTTTCACCAAGGACTGACTCAGTCTGCCCCATCCAGCTATCTCCATCGAACGCAATCCAGCGAGTTGCATCGCTCGTGTGCTGATACGCGGGCCGGCCGTTCACAAGCTTGCCGACGACGAGACGGTACGTGCCCGGGTACTTGGCCGCTTCGCCAGTCAGCGAGCCGCCCTCGAGCTTGAGCCAAGGCGATAGGGCTCGCACCTCGTCCCACGCGTGCCCGGCGGCCCCCGTGCCGTCGGGCCTCACCTCCAGCGGCTCCACGGAGACCACCGTGCCGACTTGCCAGCTATTGCCGCGGTCGCGGCACTCGACGCGTTCGTTGAGCTTGAGCACGGGCAGCGGAGGCGTCCATGGAATGCACTTAAGCTGCGGCGCCTCAACCCAAGTAGAGCCCGCACATGCCATCCATGACTTAGTACTCACGTCGGGCGAAGCAGCAGCTGCGTCTTGTAGGTCCAGGAAGCCCAGCTTCTGACCAAGGACATCCTCAGTCTGCCCCATCCAGCCAATTCCAGCGAACGCAATCCAGAGAGTTGCATCGCTCGTGTGCTGATACGCGGGCCGGCCGTTCACAAGCTTGCCGACGACGAGACGGTACGTGCCCGGGTACTTGGCCGCTTCGCCAGTCAGCGAGCCGCCCTCGAGCTTGAGCCAAGGCGATAGGGCTCGCACCTCGTCCCACGCGTGCCCGGCGGCCCCCGTGCCGTCGGGCCTCACCTCCAGCGGCTCCACGGAGACCACCGTGCCGACTTGCCAGCTATTGCCGCGGTCGCGGCACTCGACGCGTTCGTTGAGCTTGAAGCGTTGCGCCGGGGGCTGCGGCGTGGGCTTCGAGGCAGCGGCGTCCCCCGTCACACCCTCGCGCTCCATGACCAATGGGCTGACTCCATGACCAAGGGGCATCAAAGCAGGGCTCGCCGGTGCGGGAAGATGTTTCTCGACCGCCGCCATGATGTCTTGCAGAGCAGTGGCTCTATCAAGCACCGTGCCGGGGTTGGGGATGTTGTTGAGCGAGTTGAGCTTCTCCTGCACTCGAAATTTCCGCATCTCCCAATCCGGGCCTACGAGATTCGTCCATTGCTCTGCTTTGCCTGGCAGCTTGTCCTCAAAGCGCACAGGTAGCAGAGCGACCTCGTGCCTTATCGCCGTGTCAATCTCTTTCAAGCATGGCTTGGACTGGTATAGCGCGGCAGTCAGGATGATGATCAGCACCTTGGGTTTCTCACGCTTCCCATTCTCGCCCGTCAACCGCAGCATGAAGGTCTCCCAGTCCACGCCAGGGGGCACTTGCAGCCCGGAGAAGCACTTCAGGCCGCGCTCATGGAAGAACTCCATCATTCCCTTCGCATACACCACCCCGGGCCCAGAGCCTTCGCAGTCGCCAGGCCGGCGGCCGGACGCATACGACAAAACAAGGGCGGGATAGAAATCTTCGTACTTGGCGCCACTTGGAAGCTGCACTCCGCGCTTGTATTCCTCCAGCTCCTCCAGTGTGATCGCGGCTGGCACGACGAAGCGCCCCCCATGCGCCTCTGGGATCAATTCCATCCGTGCCGTCGCGTCTGATGAGTCCCACGTAATTGGTTTGCATCCAAATTGTTCCGGACAAAAAGAAAAGTACGTGAACGAGGCCTTGAATGGCGTGAGCCGACGATGAGATCCGATTGGACACGAAGTTCAGAAACTCGGTTCATGTGGAGTGGCGGCCGGTTAAAGACAACGCCGATACTTGGACATGTAACGATGTTCGCGCTCTGCGTGCTCGCCGTCCACCAAGATTGCCCGAATCAGGCCGATGGATGCACGGGCACGGCCAAAGAGCGCAGCTCTGCTGCGGTGGCTCGTGCGCGCACAGTGCGCTTCGATCAGCCTTGGGACAGCGTGCGAGAGGAGATCGTCAGCGCCTGCGGCCTTCGCGTGCAGCAGAGTACGTCGCACTGCTTCAACGATTGGAACCATGTCGACTGCTGCGCCATGGCCACGGGCAACACGCATCGGACCAATGAGGAGTCCAAGGTCGTGGGCATGCATCGCACCAATTTTCTGGGGACGCACATCGTGGACGCGTCGCTGCCAGAGCACGGCGAGGGCGGCTCGTGGTGCACGTGCCACATGTCCAGCCCCGACGACGTGTGCCACAAACAGTTTGGCGCGCGTACGGCGTTCAAGCTCACTTGGTGCAAGGGCTCGCGCGTCGCCGCGTTGCTGGATGACTACGGTAACGTGCTGGCGAGCGGCAAGCCCACTGGGCTGCGAGACGACGGCTCGGACGTCCCTGCGTACGGTGGTGCGTCGGCGCGTCGCGACTCGTGGCGCGTGCTGGACGAGAGCCGAAACCAGTCGTGGGCGGAGCGTTGGCGCGCGTCATGCGACCAGGTGCTTCAACTGGGCACGGTGGCCTCGTCACAGGGCCAGGAGGCCACGTCTGTCGACCATGACGAGCTTTAAAGACCAAAAGAGGTGCGCGGGGTGGCCCGATTCGTGGGTCCCAAGGGGTCAGTAGCGTACCTTTCTTGTTGACAGTGCGACGAAACACACAGGTACGCAAGGAGAGATTCCACACTTTGAGGAATTCGTATAAGAACGCAACCCGAAATCCGAAAAGTTCCGAAACTTCACAGGATGCGAAGTAGATCAAGGAAATGGACTCAGGGGGTTCCGACGACTGGTTCCGATCGTGTTTTACACCAGGATTATCCAGTTTCACCTTCTGAGCACAACCATGCGGCTGGCCCTCTCGTACCTGCTCGCTCTACCGTCGAGCTGCGCGCTCGCGGGCGCCTCAAACGCCAGATTCGTCTCGCACGGTAGCACGCAGGTCAAGGCGTCGTCCTTTGAGAACCTCCCACCAGCGCTGCGCGCAGAGGCTGCCGCATTGGCCGAACGCCGCGCCAGGGAGGTGCACGTGGGTCCGTCACCGCGCCTCACGTACGACGACCTCAAATTGCAATCCGTGAGAAATCAACAATCAGTGGCGCTCTTATTGGTGCCGCCGCCGCCCGACAAAGTACTCGCCCCTGAGCACACATACCCTGACCAGCCTGTCGTCGCGAGAATCCGCAACGCCAAGTACGCCACGTCTGCCTCGTCCCAACTGCTGCCGGCCGCATCGTTAACCGAGCGGTTTGTCGCGCTCGGCCCAGGCCTGAGTGGAAGCATTGCCAGGCGGATGGGTGATGCGCTCAACTCCATCATCGAGGGCCTCGTTGCTTTCTGCTCCTTGCCGGCATGGTGGCAGCAGCGGTGGCAGCAGCAGCAGCAAGAACAGCGGCAGAGGCAGCAGCAGAAGCAGCAGCAGCGTCGCCCGCCCGCCACGCAGGGCCAGCCGCAGGACATGCAAGAGTGGCCTAAACCGTGGCGGTGGTTTGTGGCGCCGTGGGCAGCGAAGCATGAGCCGCCCTCTGCAAAGGACACATGGCTCAGCTCACTCCAGCGGCAGGCCGAGCGTCGCGAGAAGAAATTCGTCGAGCGAGCCGAAGCCGTGCGCAAGCAGGACGACCTGGGCGCTCAAGCCACGGTCGTGCTTGAGCAGGAGAAGGTCCTCGTCGACCAGGCGGCGGCCGTCGAGGCGAGCAGTGAGCAGGTGCCACCGCCGACGGAGCCTAGCACTGCATCGCCACGACCTTGGACACTTTCCTCGGCGTCGACGGCAATGGCGGGGACGGAGCACATGCCCACGACGCCCATCAACGAGAAAGTCGAGCCTAAGAAGTTCACCAACGCTGACAGGAAGCGCTGGCTGCCGCGAAGCTTCTCGCGCGGCTCCGTCGTGCCCACCGGAATGAAGACGACTCAGCCGGCTTTAGAGGCGGCACAGCAAGGCATGGAGGGCACGGAGGACCCAGCCGCTGAAGCGGCTGAGAAAATAGAGAGTCGGCAGCCGTCGGCTGCTTGAGCCACGTGTGCGAACCTGATGACATGCCGATCCGATCCGATGTATCTATGGCTATGTGCCGTGACCATGTGCGCCACAATGGAATATGGATGCCGGCGGTGTGGGCCTCGTGGCTGCCTGTGAGACGGGCCGCCGCGTGAACAGCCCATGCGTACGTGAATTCATAGCCATGTGCCGCGTGTGGTGCAAACTGATCCGCGTCGGCCGGGCCTAGCGCCTCCGCGCTGCCCGCTGGCCCCGCCCTCGCGCTGGCCACGCGAGCCGGTATATAGGGCGGTGCACCGTGTAGTCGCCATCTGTATTTATCATGGTAGCAAATCACATTCTCATGCATACGTATGCACATATTTCGCCGGCTCCGCGCGCAACAACCAACATCGAACATGTGTAGCTGTGCCACCTCACAACGTGGAACGTGTCCAGTGTGTCCTCCGCACTCGCTCAATCGACAGCGACACGCAACGCAACACCACTCAGACGCCGCTCACCCGGCAACCCGCACCCGCGTCATCACTTGGAGCGCAGGGGGTTCTGCGACATCCACTTCGGGAGGAATTCGAACGGGTCTCCGTCATACGGCCCATGCGCCACCTTAGCGCGTGCGAAGATGGTCTGCAACTCGCCCTTTTTCCACTTGAGGCATGCGTCGACTGCGCCCCCATGGAAGGTGCCATCGACGAAGAATTGAGGAAACGTCATGCATTTCGTCTGGGCCTGCAGCGCAGCGCGGTACTGGTTGCCCAAATTGTCTTTCGCGTACTGGAACGAGTCGATGTCGATTTTCACGTAGTCCACCTTGAGGGTGTTGAAGAGCATGCTCAAGGTCCAGCAGAACTCGCAGTACTCGAGCGACCAGACGACGACCTTATTGCCGGTGTTGCTCTTGGTGACGAAATTGGTTGCGACCTCGTTCACCTCCGGCAGAACCAGCCCCGGCGGCGGCATCGACGGCGTCGAAGCAGCCAGGGCCTTCTCTTCGTCGCTCATGTCGGCCGGGATGTCGGCGAACAGCGGCGTCGACAGGTACCGCTCGCCCGTGTCCGCGAGCATGACGACGATCGTGGTAGGTGGCGACTGAGTGCGTTTGAGCTCTTCGGCGAATTTGAGCGCCGCGGACAGTGTCCCGCCCCCCGAGGTCCCCGTGAGGATGCCTTCTTCGCGCGCCAGCCGCCGCGCAGTCTCCATGGCCGCCGCGCCGCTCACGTGGTGGATTTCGTCGACGCACTGAGCGTTGACTGCCTCACTGACGAGCTTCGGGATGAAATCGGCCGTCCAACCCTGGAGTAAGTGAGGCCGCCACACGGGATGCGGCGTCACAAACGAGCCGGTGCCCTCGTAAGTGCCCGTGGGCGTGGGGTATTCCGTGTGCACCCCACTGTAGAGGAGCGGTGCATTGTCTGGCTCACAGACATGAATCTGAGTCGTCGGAGAGCGCTCGCGAAGGACGCTCGAGACGCCCTTGAGCGTCCCACCGGTACCGTACGCGACGAAGAAGTGGCCAATCGGAACGCCGGCCATCGCGGCGAGGATCTCCGGACCCGTCGTCTGCGCGTGCACCCACGCGTTCGCCTGGTTCTCAAACTGGCACGGCAGAAACCAGCCGTGCGTGGCGGCGAGCTCGCGCGCCTTGATGATCATACCGCTAGCTTTGTGAGCCGGGTTGGTGAGCACCACCTTGGCACCAAGGAAACGCATCAGCTTCCGCCGCTCATCCGGATGGCCCTTGACGGCGCACACCATCGCAAGGCCGATGCCAGTGTTGCCACTCGAGGCCTCGACGACGGTCTGGCCAGGCTTGAGCTCGCCATGGGCAAGCGCCCACTCGATCACCCCGAGCGCAAACCGGTCCTTGACGCTGCCCGTGGGATTGGCAGCCTCCACCTTTACGTACACGTCGACACCTTCTGGCGCCATGCGTCGTATCTTAACGAGCGGCGTGCTGCCAACGGTAGTGAGGATCGAGTCGTGACGCAGCGCGGGCGACGGGTTTCGCGAATACGCCGGGTCGTTGCCAGCGGCAGCCGGATCGTCGCCCTTGGAGGGAGCGCAACCCCATGTCGACGAGCGCCCGACCTTGGAAGGAGCTCCAGCGTCTTGACCCCAGTGTGAATAGTATAGACGGTTTGGCCTACTGGCCTC
>ENA-UOXO01002363-UOXO01002363.1-mixed-culture-metagenome-genome-assembly--contig:-NODE-2363-length-10893-cov-40.080365_pt1 | contig 10893 bp, 8 predicted proteins | sample MGYA00238162_ERZ761640 | MGnify/ENA primary metagenome ERZ761640 (study PRJEB28914, sample SAMN08778297) | mixed culture metagenome | isolation source: Freshwater growth medium | place: USA...
CAGGCACATGGAGTCACGAGTAGCTCTGTCGAGTAACTGTCGAGTAGCTTTGACTTCTAGCTGTCGAGTAACTCTAACTGTCGAGTTTCCTGTCGAGTTGTCGAGGCCAGGGCTCAATGCGAATGATGTATTATCGAATATGACGTGACTTGACTTGACTTTGACACTTCGTCTTCGACTTCGTGACTCGTTGGTGTGCGCACTGCCGGGTTGTGTATGTCTTGGGTGTCGAATAATAATCTTTGGCTATGTGAATGAATGAACGAAGCGAGTTTGTCAGGGGTGTGAACGGGTGTTGCTCTTCATGTGTGCACGATTTCGCTCGTACGTGCTTGTGTATGAATTCTCGATTGCGTGGTACAAGTGTTGTACTTGTGTTGTGAATTTTTCGAACGTATGTTGTGGTGTAAATGACCCTTCACATGTTGCGCGATTGCGTTTGGATTGCGTTCTTGGTTCTACGTGTTGGTGTGTCGCCGAATCTCTCTTTTTTTGGCTACTTCTCCGCTCTCCGTCTGCATGTGTCTCATTTCGATGGTCCTTCGCAGCATCTCGCTCTTGAGTCTTGTTGTGAATGCTGTTTACGTGTGGTGGGGGTCCAGGGGTCCCCGAGCTACAATTGCCGAGCTAGTAGTAACCGCATCCGTATGTACGGTTGTACGCCGGTCCGGTGTCTTGGGTGTCGAATTGTTATCTTGGCTGTACTTTGCCTGTGAATTCATGTATTGTATTGTATTGTTTTCACGGCGATGCTGCTTACCGGCACCGGTACGTGAAGTGTCTGTTCATATGAATTCATTCATGAGTCTCGGCGCGCGGCATGAGTTCCAGCTGGGCAGACGCGGAGGAAACCGAGGGGGAGGCAAGTTCGCCGGCGCCCACGCCGCCACCACCACCGTCAACTTCCACGCGACCTCCCGAAATCAGAGAAAGGAACTGTAGCGGATCTGTAGGGACCCAGCCATCAACGCCTCGTCGATCTGACACGATAGATGACATTGTGGCGGCCGCGGCCGCGATCGGGTTCGATGCCGGCGCATCCCGTTTCGGTGCACCCCGCTTTACAGCAGGCGCTTCCCGCTTTTGTGGGGGATCCCGTGACATGCCCGAGCACGACCGCACGAGCCACTTGAGCAACTATTCGATGCCCTCGAGCAGCTATCGGCACAATCCCAAGGCAGCCCCCGCGCGCTTTGGATCCGCGGGACGTAACAAGCACCGCCCGCTTGAAAAGGATGAAGACGTGCGCGGTGGCAGGCGGCTCGATGAGGACGGGATGGTGTATGACATGGGCGGCGGCGTATGCACCTACTTTCAGGACCGCATGCGCCAGTACCCATTTGCGACGGGCGCGGCCGGGCTTTCACTGCTGCGCCGGCTGCTCGTCGTCAACCGACGCGTCTTCGCGCTGTCCGACGCACGCGTGCTTGCGACGGACGACCCACGCCGGACGGCGCGCGAGGGCGAGTACCTGTACGTGGAGAAGCCGTCGCAGCGCTCGGCGCCAAAGGGCGCCGGGGTGGGGACTTGGAGCGACGAGGAGTACGCTCACCCGGGGCTTCAGGCGCTCTACCTTCGTCTCAAGTCGTTCCAGCGCTTCACCGAGAGCTGGGCCCTCTACGAGCGCGCCGCCGCGCTAGGCATCTTCGACCCTTGGGTGCGGCCCGCCGGTGTTCACGTCTCCGCCGAAGGAGCCACCCAAGGAGCCACCGCCCAAGGAGCCACCGCCCAAGGAGCCACCGCCCAAGGAGCCTCCGCCGAAGGCGCTACCGACGATAAGCTCGCAGCCGATGGCTGTACCAGCGCGGAGTCCGTCGGTGCGCGCTCTGCCAGTGGCGAGCGCTGTGGCGAGCGCCCATTGGAGCGTCCCAAGCTGTGCGTGGCCTCGCTGGGAGGTGGGCCTGGCTACGAGCTGCTCGCACTCGCTTGGTATCTGCGCGAGCTCGCCACCAAGCGTGGCGTGCGCCCGCCGCGCCTCGACCTGGTGAGCCTCGACTTGCAGCCGTCGTGGGATCCTTTCGTTCGGGCGCTGCCGGAGCCGATGGGGGGCGAAAGCGAGAGCGAGCACGCCATGGAGGGTGCTGACACTACCTACCGTTTCGCACAGTGGGACATTAAGGCGGGCGTGGGCGCGTGCGAGGCGGCGGGCAGCGCGATCGACCTGTGCCTGATCTCAAATGTGCTCGTCTACTGCACCGACGAACCGAGCGCGCACGTACTCACTTCGCTGCTTCAAAGTGGCGTGCGCGCCATCTTGGTCAACGAGCGGAACGGAGAGCAAAGGATGGTGGGCATGGTCCAAAAGCGCGGCGTCGTCGTGTGCAAGCTGCTTGACCAGAGTTCCGCCGCCGGCAGGGACGACCGGCAGCTCCTCTTCTTGCCCGAGGGTACGCCCGCGCCCCCCCCCGTGCCACGTGACCTCGAGCACACCTTCCCAAACGTGCCCTACGAGGAAGCGAAGAAGGGCTCATGACGCACGTCGATTGACCGCTATTGAACCGCTTCTTCCGCGCCTTGCGTGCCGTGCAGAGTGATTTTTTATCAGTTTTGTTGGGAAATTTAGCTGTTCTCTACTGTACCGTATGCGCGGTACGCAACAAGGGCGAAAGACCACGTAACAATGAGGCGCGTACTGAGTACCGTGATACTCGTCAGGTGGACGGCGTTACGCTGGCGGGCACATCAAACAGTAGCCGGGTCCAAAGTTTACACCGGCCAGCTCACGAATGGAATCACATACTCGCCCTCGAGTTGGGGCTCTTTTTGCTGCACGTCAGGCGATGCCCAAAACTCTTCCGCATTGCCGCCAAAGATGTCGCCGAGCGACATGCCTCGCTGCATACGCAAGGAGGCCTCGAGGGCTTCCTCATAACGAGCACGGAGCTCGGCTGCAACGACCTCACCTCCAAGCATGTCGATGATGGCCTTGGGAAAGACTGGCGCCTCGACGCCTCCTGGCAAGAGCGGAAGACGGCCTTCCTCGTCCGACGGGCCAACAAAACGCAACCCTTCAAACTCGCCGGCTCCTGTCAGCAACTCTGGACACTGAACAACATCGCCGGGCTCAACCTCGCCTTGGGCGCCGACGAGCAGCCAGTGCCTTCGAAAGCGGGAATAGTCGTCGGCGTGATCGTCGTGCGCCGGCAGGCGGAGCACGATCAGGCGAGCAGCAGCACGAGTCGGCGTTTTTTCGCCGCCGCGTGCGCGCAACAACGCGCGGTGAGAAGTTATCGCGCTTTGTGTGAACAAAATTCTTTTTGTCCGAACCACGATCGATGATGCGTCTCTAGTGCGTCTCTCGAGACCCCGAGATGTCCTATGTCGGCGCGGTCTCGAGCATATGGTCTCGAGAGTCGAGTGGTGCCATAAGCCATAATAATGATAAAAATGACGGTATTAAATACTACTGAGCCGTAACTCGAAGGCTTGAGCCTTGGCGCTGCCTCTCGGGATGTCTAGAGATACCACGCCCCGGTCGAGCCTCGTCATCGCCAAAGGGTCATGGCTTAATCTTCATCAATCCCCCTTGCAGGACTGGAAAAGGCCCGCATCATCGAAGGGCGGCCAGGGGCCAGGGGGCGCGTCGGGGTCAACGCCTGGGCGGTGCGAGCGGCGGCGACTGCAGCGGGATCGAGAGGGGCCACACGAAGCAGATCGAGGGACTTGGAGAGGCCACTCGCCTCGCGCATCCTCTTCAGCCTCGTCGAGCGATGCTGCACCTCCATGCGCCACTGCGCCTGCAAGAACTCGCGCCGATCGTTGCCCTGCAACAGCTCGCGCAGCTCGAGCTGATGGGCCACCATGCGCCTCTTCCATACTTCGAGTGGGCGCACGTGCTTGTGCAGCCGCGCCAAGTGCTGCTCCTCCGCCTCGAATTCCGCATCAGGAGAGAGTGGGGCCGCGATGGCCTCCGATGCAGCCTCGTCCTCTTCCTCCTCCTCTTCCTCCTCCTCCTCCTCGGGTTCGGTGGGGAGTGCGTCGGGGGCAGCTACGGGTACAAGGTGCACAAGCTGTTCTGGCAGATCTACACACTCGACGCGGAGTTCGAGGAGTGCCCGACGCTCCTTGCGCGTCACTGGTCTGCTTAGCTGGAGGAGGCGTGTGCGATCGCCACGGCTGTCGAAAGTAGGGCCTTCTGGTGATGGCGGCCCTTTGCTCGCATCGGCAATGGGCGATAAGGGCTCCCGAGAAGGCCTCACGCGGCTCAGTGGCCGAGCAGATGGCGTCATCAAACGCAGCGCCGTGCATCCATGGGGAAGCGGCTGCAAGAAATCACGTTTCCTAGACTTGGTCAGACCGACGCCTCTTGTAGCTACTTCCTTGGCTGCCACCATCTTTGCGGCGTGCACCAGCGCCTCAAGGTCATCTTCCGCCTTTGCTCGGCCTGCGCCTGCCTGAACTGCGAAAATGCGAGAGATGCTGCGACCGGCTCGAAATGGCGTCGATGTCCGTGAGTCCCACGATGTTTGCCAAGCTTGCATGGCTCTCTCTCTCTGCGTGCACTCTCTGCGTGTTTCGACCGAGGATGGCGGTAGTCGGTCAACTTGTTGGTCGGTGCGGTGGGTTCACCACAGGCGGGGTCAGCAGCTTACGACGCTTTCGCCGAGCCTCTTTTCGGAAGCGTGATGAAACGTTTGGGCTCACTGGCCCGCCATGGTGTGAATGTATGTGTGTGAATGTGAATGTGTGTCTGTGTGACTTCTGACACTGGTCTACCTCACATGTCCACACAGTGTCAATTAAACAGAAATGAGACTGATATGAGATTTGTCTTCGCGTGCGCATGCGTGCAGACGCTGGCGCCCATGGTTGAGCGTTGACCCCTCGTCGGTCGTCGCGGCTTCGTTGCTCCCCCTCGGTAAGACGGTAAGGGCTAAGATCCATTGCTTAGGGCCCTTACGCCTTAGCGGTTTGGACCGTTTTGGAGATTTTGGTGTTCGTATTACTTATAAGACCTCGCAACCCGTCGCGTAGAGGCTCCTACGTCCTCACTCCTCTACTCCGTTGGTAGTCGGCTAGAGTACGTGACGGTGACCTCCCTCGACGTGCTCGCGACCCGCCAAGGCGACCACGGTATTGATATTGATTGTCAAGACTATAGACTTGAAAAAACTCGAACTGTGGAGGATCTGAGTGATACACTGAGTGTGTTCTTCTATCTTCATCCGACGCAACGGCCACTACACGCCATACATATCTACGATTTTGTGCGGCACACATCGCCAGTTCGCCACAGACGAGACTCGTGCGTCCGTCGTCGCCTTTTCGTTTCTCGTGCGTCTCGTCGACCGCTTAACCCAACGTTTCTTGTTATGCCATTTTCGCCGCGGCACTCGTAGCCGCACGTTGCCTCTCGCACGTTGCGCCATCGCCGCCTTGCAGCACCGCGCCTTGACCAGCCTGTGGCCCTCCTCGTCACAGCCCGTCGTCTTGGAGGGCCCTGTGGGGAGGAGTATACAGCAGCACAGGCATGGCCGTGCGAACCACCCCGTTTCCCGCACCACTCCCTGGCAGGGCAGGGAAGCAGGCAACGCGGGAGCTTCCCCGCATACCTTTCTGGCAGCGTTGCTGCCGAAGGGGCATCTCCCTAGAAGTTGAGAATCCCAGTCGGGTGAGAGCTCTCCCACCAACGTTGCTCGTCACTCCATTTTGATCTTCACAGCATGGGGTGGGACGGGGGCGGCCACGAGGCGGGGACGCGAGGAGTGGGAGGCGCACACGCGCGTAGCTATGCGTCGCTTGGAAGCCAAGAATCGTCACCGAAGCACGCAAAAAGAGCGCCCGGCGCGGAGAGTCGGAAAGAAGAGAGAGGAACCATCATCTCATCGGCATGGTGCCGTGACCCTCCGCTGCGCGCAACGGCAGAGGTGACGTCGTGGAGGACTCAGGCGAAAGGGGCGGGAAGGGTATCGGGGAGGGAGCTCGCCGCGAGGTTCAGGCGCGCGCTATCCCAGCGGCGGCACGCATGCGCACACGCCCCACTACACGAGGGCACATGGCGATCCGGGCGGGCAGAGCGGACCGTCGGTCGGCTCTCTAATTATCCCGACTGGGACCCCATCATACACGATCGTCATGGTTCCGTACTCGTCGAGCCAGTCCAGGTGCTCCACATCTGCGGCGCTCGAGGCCGCTGCCAGGAGAAAGGAACCGTGTTGCACGAGACCAGTGCACGGTGAGAATGGGTTGGGGCAGCGGGCGAGGGAGGGGGCGCGCAGCGAGAAGCTCCTAGCGCATGGCCGCTTGCAAACGCCCCCACGCCCTCGGCGGGCCCTTCCCCCCCACCCTCTCCAGCCTCCCCGGCGGTTCAGGATCGCAGCCTCGGCTGAAGTCAGCGGCGTGAGCGGTGTCCTTCGCGCCGGCTTCTTCGATTTGGGGACGAACCAGCACTGCAGATGGTTGTTCTTCGTTCGCAGGCGCGTGATGGGCCATGGTGACGACATCAGCGCAGCGCGGCGCAGACGACCTCTGCGCTTGGATTCACTGGGTCCAACCTCCTCGGTCTGCTGCTGCTGTGAAACACAACGCGGCGCAATTCTAGTTTCTTCTCCGTTCACACACGATAATTTTGCGAGATCCTCATTTTTGTTGTCCTTTCTCCTTCGTGACACAGGTCCTTTGTGCCCCCCGAGGGGGGAGTGCAGATTCCGTCCCCCGGAGTGGGTGGGGGAGGGGCGGGGGGCGAGGGTGCAGGCTTGGTGCAGGCGGGGGCGAGACTCGGACACGCGCGCGCGCGCTCCCGCCGGAGGCGTTTGAGGATTGCGCGCGAGTCGAGGCAGTCGTGGACGACGAGTGGTCAGTGGAGTGAGCGCGGGGGGACGTCCGCGACATGTACTGACTGACATCTCGACACTCAACACACCGCACCCGACACACTACCTAAAAAACCTCGCGCTGGACAAGAAAGACAGCTGGATCAACCCGGGAACCGGGTCGGAACCGGGGGGTCCGGGATACCGAAGTACGGATACACATCAGAACACTCTCCGCCCGAGTTCACCCGAGACATTTGCCCCGAAACTCCGCCCGGTGCGCGCGGTGACCGAGGTAAGATAACGGTGAGACGTCAGTACTTCACTCCGCCAGGCGTTGTATACGGCACGGATTGCTGACGGACGTGGTCAGCCGTCCGATTTCGGGCAAGACGAGGACCTCGGAGCGATCCGCCGGACGCGAGGATGGCCTGCTCCCATAGATACCCTTGGTCTGGTTCTGCATCGGCTACGTCGCTCGACGCGTGCTCCCCGTGCACGCGACGCGTGAGCTCTTGGCGCAGCACCTCATTCTCGAGCCGGAGCTTCACAAACCCCTCGCTGAGCATCTCGTGCTCCTCGGCCAGCGAGTGCAGCGCCTCGGAGCCGCGGATCACGTCGTCGCGCAGCTGGGCAATCTCGAGGCTGAGCGACGAGCGCACGCTATCAAAGGTGCTCACAGCCTCCTCGATATCGGCGTCATGCTGGGCGGCCCGCACCTCTAGGCCCTCCGTGTACGCCTGGCGCTCGGCGGCCTCCTCGAGTGCAGATTCGTTGGTGAGCTTTGCGGCCAACACCTCGGCCCATGCCTTGTCTCGGTCCGCTTCGACCTGCAGCAGCTCGGATGCCAGCATCGTGCGCAACGCCTCGCCTGCGGCGCGTGCCTCGTCGAGGTCATGCGCAAAGGTCATGCGTGCCTCGTCCGACGCGTGCACCACTAGGGCGGCAGACGCACAGTCCTCGAGAGTGGCCGCCGCTGACAGCAGGCCGCCTACGGCCACGAGGCAGCGCTCTATAGTCACCTGTTGCATGATGTCCCGCTCGTCGTACTTGCGGCCAAAAGGCCCGCCGTCCTTGACTTCAGCCTTGAGCAAGCGCGCCAAGACTGCGAGCTCTCTCTGTGCCTCGGCCCTCGCAGGAGTGTTGGCCGTGACCGCCTCCTGCAGCTTGTACCAGGTCCACTCAGCGGCATCCGCTTCGGATGAAAGCCGCCTCACCATCAACGATCTCGGAGACTTCTTCGACTTCGTGCGAGAAGCCGCTTTGGGACTGGAGCGGGGCGAGAGAGAAGGGTCCCTTCGCTTCGCTTCGCTGTTCTCGGTCCATCCTGTGGCTGATTGCCGCCGGCTCGCCATTGAGGTCCACAAGCGTCACAAACTGCGAGGAAACGTGTGTTCGGACGTTACGAAAGAAGCACTCGGACGAAACGCACACGAAAACGGTGCGCCGCCGGCTTGCATGCAACCTTCGCAACCTCGACCTAGAAATACCGTACGTGTGAACAGCGGGAAACACATTTCAATGCACACGCACACCTCGGGTGTCGCGTGTGTCGCGTTAACGATCACACACACGAGACGATCTGGTTCCTGGAGGCACTCCGGATCGTCGAGCGCGTGTCAAATCTCAGAGGTCGTCCCCTGGCGCCTGGGACCTGCACCCAGGGCACAAACGAAGGAGTCTCACAGGAGACAGGAGGAGGAGTCCATTAGTTCAGCCGAGGCTTGGAGTCAGAGAGGTGCCCAGAGGTGCCCAAGAGGCATCTGTGGACTCGCCCGGCGCTCAACATGGCGCTCAATTTGCGCCCACGCCATAGGCGGCCGCGGATCGATCGGCGCGCGGCGCCTTTGGTAAAGTGGGCGATGCATTCTGCCCGCCCCAACTTTACGAGCGCAGCCCATCGCGAGGAGCGTCTCAATGAAGAGCGTCTCGGGCGCGCCGCAATGGACGGGGCGGGGGGGGAGCGCGGGGCATTGCAAAGCAGGCGGCGTCGTGTCGGGCGTCGCGAGGGCAGAGCGCGCGCAGGTGCAAGCAGCGCGGGCGTACCCTGATTCGATCATCTGTTGCTCGACGATACCCCTGCCGCCTCCGGCCGCTCCTTTCGCCGCCGCCTCCTCCCGCCGCCGCTGCGGCCGCCGCCTCCTTTGGCCGCCGTGGCCACCGCGCGTTGCTCACGCCGCTCGCGCCTCGCGCCGGGGGGGCTCCTCTTGGGCGCTCCATTGCGATAGACCTGCTGCTTGCACCGCTCGTGCTCGTATGGCATCGTCTCGGGCTGCATATGCTCCCACGCAAACAAAAAGGCCGCCGGCCCCTTGAGGTTATGCACGAGCACCGAGCTGTTCGCAGGCGGCCGGTACGTGGCGCCGCCCCGCCGCTTGCGCTCCCCCTGCGGATGGCATGCAATGTCATGCACGAGGGGCCCGATGTCGATGTAGTGCACCGTGCGAGGCGCTCGCGACACCATGTACCCGGTGCTCGTATCCTCAAACTTTTGCCATTGGAGCGTCTCGTGCTCCGGACCGGCGGCGTCGGCCACCCACTGGGTCACCTCGGCAGAGGTTGCGACGTGCTGGAGGAGGGCGGCGGAGAAGAAGTAGCCCGCGCCAGTGCCGTAGGGAAAAGGCAGCACCGCGCCGCGCGTGTCGCAGCTCTCCACATAGCCGGGTGTGCCGGGCGTGCCGAAACTGGAGCCAAAGTTGTTGAGGGCCGCCGAGAGGTCCCACCCAAATCCGCAACGGTCGCCGCGCACGCCAAACTCCAAAGCCCGAGGCACAATGGCGGCCCAGTTGATGGCGCCAACGAGGGCTAATGGCGACGGGCCGAGGCAACCGAGCCGCTGTAGGAAAGGCACGAGCACACGCAGGTTGGGCGCCGTGTCGTCGTCGATCTTGCCCACGTACGGCACGGGGGCGTGGTGCGCGGCTGCGTGCTGGAAGAAGGCGTACCTGTGGGGAGAGGCGGTGTGCCGTGGTGAGCGCTTGCATGCTTGTTGAGCACACTTTGAACGCGTGCTGGAAGAGGCGTACTGCTTGAACGTTGGCATTCCACGGCCGCGCATCTTGAAGCCTGAGTACTTGGTGGGCTGAGTGATCAGCCAGGGCGTCTCGGGCGAGTCTAGGAAGAGCATGTCGCCGTGCTCCGCATGTTCGCGCTGCATCGGCTCGAGCGCCTCTGCGGGCGTGCGCGCCGAGAGCAAGAAGCACACGACGACCGTGCGCCCCACATGCTCGTCAAGGAGCCAGGCGGCGCGGATGGCCTTGCGGCGCTCGGTGCCCTTCGCCGTCGGCGACGAAGGCACGCCCAGCAGCAGCACCGCGCGCGCGTTGATGGCGGCAGCCGGGCTGTTGCACCGCAGGCGTGTGGTTGACAGCGACGCCGAGAGCGAGGTGGGCGAGCAGAGCGGAAGTTCGGGCCCACTCGTATAGTGCAGTGTACGCTCGGCTGGAGGTAGGACGCAAGCTGGGTCGGCGAGCGCCCTGGCGCCGTCCATCACTGCGCATTGCTTGGGCATCGGCGGCAGCTCGAATCGTGTCACCGGGTACTTGGCAAGGAGAGCGTTGTAGAAGCAGGGTTTATAGCGGCGGCCTGGGCAAGCGGCCATGAGTGCTTGCGATGAAGCGTTGACGCCCATCGGCGGCTGCAGCCGCTCGATCGACGCGAGGCTGGTGTCAGGCGCCAGTGAGGCCATGTGCGCCGGCCCCTCGACGCCGACGAGGCGGCCCGCGCTTCTCCGCGGCTGAAAAATCAATTTCCGAAAGCTAAGGACGGCGACTTCACGCCCGTGGACCGCTGTGAATGAAATCAGTGTACTAGTAGACGTTCTCATTATCTTTCACAGTTAACGAATTCAACGCTGGACCTGTGAATGAACGCAGAGCGCAGCTTAATCACGAGGTAGGTCGTAGTACAGGACTACAGGTGAGTGAGTGGAGTGGGTTACTAGTAAAAAAAAGACACACCGTGGAACAATATTGCAATATTGGGTACGGGTCGAGATACCCAAAAAGGCACGTAAGATATCCATCCCATGGCCAATGGGTAGGCACCACTAGTCGCGGACCGATGGGGGGGCGCGTTCCCTCGTGGGGGGGATTGGGGTTTTTTTCAATACAAGAAAAGGCTATTTTCAATACAAGATATC
>ENA-UOXO01002373-UOXO01002373.1-mixed-culture-metagenome-genome-assembly--contig:-NODE-2373-length-10861-cov-38.500648_pt1 | contig 10861 bp, 9 predicted proteins | sample MGYA00238162_ERZ761640 | MGnify/ENA primary metagenome ERZ761640 (study PRJEB28914, sample SAMN08778297) | mixed culture metagenome | isolation source: Freshwater growth medium | place: USA...
ATCTCATCGTGCTCAGCATGATCTCATCGTGCTCAGTGAGCTCAAGACAGAACGTCAACGCATAGCTTCAGCAAGGTCAGCTTCCGTCGCAAGACCATTCATGAGCAGCGTGTAGATGGCGGCGTCGGTGATTGTGGCTGAGATGGAGGCTGTGATGGAGACTGCGGTGTAGATGGAGGCGGCGGTGATCGTGGCTGCGATATGGAGGCTGGGCACCGATTGCTAACCGATTGCGCTGACTGTGTGCTCGATCGGCGGTCAGGCGGTTTGATGTGAGAGGCGAGGTGAAGAGGCCCTTTAAACGGATATTTCTTTCCGGCCGCTCCATAATTGGGCCCATTTCGCACGCATGCTCGAGATGAGAAGCATTGGACTATCAACATGATACCATTCACATACCATTCACATGACTCCAACGGGTGCCTCTGCACGCATGTTGAATACACAACGGCCCTCTCTAAACGCAACCCAATCGCCATTCTCCGAGTTGCGAACGTGGCTCGCATGCAAGCATGTTAACACTAATTCGGACAATGGGCAGCAGGTCTCAAGGTTATCCGGGCTATCAGACAAGTCAGACTCCAGCGCCCAGAGTCCGCCGTGAGGTGCCATATTCAAAGCCTCTGCAAAGAACTTGAGATGCACATATACATTGCCCTCGACCCGCAATAATGCATGCACCCTTGCCAAACTTGGTTGCAAGCTTTCTGTGTGTTTGAAGTGCGCTAGGAGCCAGCAACCACAGTCCAGACTGAGTGCACCTCGACGTAATGCGTGAAGCCACTCCACTTGCACACGAGTGGCACCACTCTCCACATAGTTACTTGCAAGCAGCATGTCAACACTAGAGGACATTCCTCTTGCGATGACCTCTTCATGTTGGACTACGGCCTCAATTGGCTTCAAGGACTGGGCCAGAATGCCATCTCTGAGCTCTTGGGCTCTTCGCACACCCACCTTAGTTGCGCAACTCAACATCAGATCTGCAGTCGCAAGGCCAGTTAGGGAGGCGGCACAGCATGGAGAGGGAGGCGGCGGCACAGCGCGGGCAGCGGCAATGGCGGCGGCGGCGGCGGCGCGTGAGTGCGAGAGAGGGGTTCTGACACGGGCAGCGCACTTTTGAAGTTAGAGTGCTTGCCCTCCTTCTTGAACACCTGGTTCTCACTCTCCAGCATCATACACCAGTAGTTGATTGGTGGCCCCCAAAACAAAATGTCGAGGGGGATGTGGGTTGCAAAATGATGCTTAGGAACCTGTGAGTCGAGGAATGCATCATCAGTGAGACAGGTGGACGGGCTGTGTCATCAGGCTTGCTGGTGTGTAATAAGCGACTCACCCAGAAATGGAAGTAATCCTCGATGCTGAGGAATAACATCTGGTGCCTGTATATGAGGGAATCCAAATGCCGCACGTCTGACAACGAAAATGCGTCCGATAGAAGTAGGGTGAAATACTCCACGTGTAATAGCCAGCACTGCCAAAAATCAGCGTTCCAGTCTTTGACAAACGGCTGGAGGAGAACTATGCTGTCGACCACCAGAAGGAGCATGTCATGCGCGGAGAACGGCAGCGATTTATAGTTTCGTTTTGGCTTACCGCCGGTTTGGCCTTGAAAGTGCTCCGGCTTCAAATCACAAAGCCGAGCGCCGCCAGGCCAGCGGTGCTTTTCTTTTGCCTTGTTGAATTCTTTACAGCTGATCCAGCCGTGCTTTGCCATCTCAAAGAGGACCAAGTACAACTCATCTTTCAGCAGACCCTCGAGCTCTACGTGCATTAGATCTTGAGGAGCACCCCAGAAGTCCCAACATGGGAAGAAGGTGCCCTCGCGGAAGTTTTGTGCACCGTATTCCTTAAGCACAGCGTCGCGCTCCTTCTGAGAGGTCGCTGCGTCGTACTTTGCCTTGGCGGCAATCCACTGCGACATCGATCGCAGGTTGTAGAGCTGTCTAGCTCCCTTGCGCGAGGGATCGTAATCCTTCCTCATGTGATCGTCTGCGCATTGTAAATCCTCCTCGCCCTCCTCGCCCTCCTCTTCCCCCGAGTCGAACGGCGCCGCGCCACCGTCTCCAATGCCTCCCGCGTTGCCGCCACCCGCGCCGTCTCCTCCGATGACGCCTCCTCCGACGCCGCCTCCTACTCCGCTGCCTCCTCCTCCGCCACTGCCTCTGTGGTCGCCGTCTTGAATTTTCATCCAAGGGAGGAAGGAGTTCGGCGACCGCTTCAGCCCCGCGTACCTGCTGTGTTCCTCTTCGTTGACGTCGTCATCCTCATCTGCCTCATCATCACAGAGTAGGCACTCCTTGCGCGCATCGCACGCCCTGCAGAAACATGTGGCCGCCACAGATGCTTTCATGCCCAGCATTGCAGCCGAAGCAGGGTTGTCGGCGATGATCAAAGGGCACCACCCCTTTGTCAAAACCTCAGCCAGCGGGCTCGCATGCCCTTCGCTGCGCAACGGGTTTGGGATGGTTAGCCTTAAACCGGCATTCAGACGGTGCATAACTGCACCGAATGAGGTAGAGTGTTGAAATGATCCATCAGGATCACCCCCTGAGATAACAAGTTGCGTGCCATAACGCTTCACATCCTCGGTGAGCGCAATCGTCGCCAGCTGGATGTTATGCAGGCTGAGGCGATGATCTGGCTGTACATTGATCATGAACCAATAGTACAGCTCAACCATTGAGTTGCTATGCCGCGGGCCGATCGGGCATGCAATTGTTACTCCATCCCCATAGAAGCCGAGAGCAAGCACAAGGGCAGCATCTGTCCCCCGCATAGCTTCAGCATTCAGCATTGGATGGAGCTGAAAAGCTAGCCCTTGATTAAGATCTCTGAGTACCACGGAATCGCCATCACCCGCACACTGCTGGTGCTGGTGCTGCCAGCGTTGGTAAGAAGAGATGACGTCGCGATACACGTCCTTGTTACCCTCCATGAGCGCCTCAAATACCTCCTCAAAAGGCATGTCGTAGCAGACGTCAACATGACTCGTTGTGACCACACGACCGCCTGCTAATGTTTCCGTTTCCATGCGTTTCCCTAGCATCCTTGCCACTGGCTTGACAGCTGGTACCAGAACATCTCGTACCATGCTCTCACGGTGCGTCGTCATCACCGAGGCAAGTGCAGCTTGGATCGGGCTTATGCAGTCCTGGATGCTTTGGAAGTTGCCCACTGTAGCTGCATTGTGTACGGCCCTTGCAACACGGGCGTGAATTACTGTGAGTAGCGAGCGAAACGAACTCTTGACAACGTCGACCATTGAATTGCTCGCATGCTTCAAACGCATATCTGTGAATAAGTTGCAAAACCTGTGCTGCTCCGAGATCATGTCCGCCTGCGTTGCATCAATGATAGCAAGGTCTCGCAGCGACTTTTCGCTACCGCTGTCGCTTGTATCAGATTCGATCATGTCGTCACCATTGCTGTGGCGCTCTCTCTTTTTGCGGACATGATTCGTGCGTGCGCAAGGACCGGTTGCAGCTTGAGCCCTCTCGTGGAAATCGGGCTCGCCAAGCTCTTCATCACTTTCTTCGCTATTGCAGAATGTGCAGTAACGTTGATGCGAGGTCAGGCCTTTTCTGCTTGGGAATACCCTGTTGCAACCGGTGCCTGGGCAGGGATAATCATGACGAAGAGAGTCGGTGTCCGGCATTTTTGGCTCCTTTGCGGACTTCTGTTTTGGGAAATCCATGCTATGAACGGTGTCGAATTCACAGCGCGAGCGCGGGTGTGTGTTTCGTGGCTTGAGGCTTCTCAAATTCACAAACCCGCGCCTCAGTGATTTCGCGACCTCCTGTGAAACCACAGCCGCAACCGAAGAATCTAATGCTCACCTCCGATAATACATGTTCTGTACAAAGGACTATGTATTGCGAGCACACATGCATGCAGGCCATGACGGCACGCAAAAACACACTATAATAGATAGCTCATGTCCAAGCTCATGGGGCCCCTCCTGTGCGCCCTGATCCTCGCCTGATCCTCGCCGCTAACTCGCTGCTCTCGTTTGCCGCCGCCCTTGCCCTCGGTCGCGCCGCCGCCTTTGCCCTTGCAAGGTGAGACGCGAGGGTGTGGGGGCGGGAGCGGTCCCGCTTCAATCACCCCAACCTGCAGCACTGCTTCGTGTCCGCCTTTTTTTGGATCCGAGATCATCATCCGCAAGTGTTACTGTCCAGAAGCAAGTTATCTTCAAGTGATGGAATGGGGATGCCTGTCGGATGGACTCGTGGTATGCGTCACCTAGAAATAGTGCGGTGGCTCCTGCAGCGGTGGCATATGCGTAAACCTCGTGTGCACCACAGACACGCATCTGAGATGGCGGCTCGCCCTCTCGATCCGGCGTGAGCTTTGTAACCGTTGTGAGGTTCGCACCAGGGTTGTCAGCAGTGTCTTGGTGGGGGCTGAAAGCGCTTGCACCGGAAAGCTCCGGGCCTTGCCTGAGCAAATGAATGCAGAGCAGTGCTACGTCAACAACTGCTTCGCGACGATAGAAATTGGCAGGACTGTTGGCATCTAGGAACTGGGCTTTGATTGCTGCCTGCAGCCTGCTCGATCAACGCGGAACCGGAGTCAGCACGGAAGGCAGCGCGGGATGTGGCAGCGCGGGCGCCGGCGGCGCGGGCGGTGGCGCGGCAAATGGCGCAGGTTGCGTCGCGTCGCGGCGCAGGCGGCGCAGCGCGTTCGAGCCCCAAAGACTTACTCGGACATGAACGGCTGAACATCTACCTGTTTAGCGAATGCTTCAGCTTGCGGCTGGGTGCGCAAATTGATAGTCACCAGGGGCTGAAGGTTAGCTTCGTGTGGTTCCACAGTGAGCCCGTAATGAGAGTAGCCGGTGCACCTCTCCTTGACTGTGATTATTTCCAAGCTTGAAGTGTCACCTTTCAAAGTCCAGCGTTGCGCTAAGTTCTGCCGAACTTTGGAGACAGCACCGTCTGATATAAATGCTGAAGCAATGCCCGTTCCCTTGCTCAACAGGTGCGGATAATGCTTCTCATTGTATTTGACTTCAAGGGACCGAGGGCCTGAGCTTGGGGTGGCGATGAGCTCAGTATCGAAGTCATCCGTCAAGTCCGGCGAGCTCAAGTCAATCTCCGCCACATCGCGGTTGCTGCTCCAGCCTGTGAAGTGCACATGAACTGTCCAAGCGCTGACGCGGCGCACGATGGAAGCCTGGTACCACTGCGCATCACAGCGACACTTGAGCGCCCGAAACACGGAAACCATGCTGGGTTGCAACTTCCACTGGCGTGCTGGCCTATGCACAAAGCTCACTGTCTCCCCTCCCAATGTTGGGATGTTGTCCGCGTTGTCCTGCTTCGAGATCAACCGTTGCAACACGAGGTCATCAGGCGGCAGAGCCGCGACATTTGAGTCGAAGCCATCGCGTAAGTCAATACCTGACAGCTGGTAGGTAAGGTCATGCGCCTTAGACAGAGATATCATCAGGTCAAGCTCATTGAAGTCGCGGCAACGCACTCGTTCGAGCGCCACAAAATCAAGGCGCTCAACAGCAGCGTCTGGCCAAGCCCTGTTTACACAGTAATCAAGTAGGGCTGGGGCCGCGAGCGCGCGCCGACGCTGGATTTCGGCCGCGCCGCCGGCGACACAGCCTGTGAGAAGATTCTCGGCCAAATGGCTGCCACTAGAATGCGCGTTGCGCACTTGAATGACTCGTTCCACCAGGAATAGGCGCCCGTCTCGCTCCACAGCCATCATGACCAAAAAGCCCAAGAAGCAGAGCTGGAACTTTTTATGATCAGCAAAGTTGCTGTAGCCATGTGTCGTATGGAGGGCTGCTAGTGCCACTTTGGCGCACTTTCGAAATGGATCCTTGCTTGCCACCATCAACTTAAGGTCGTGAATACTCCTCCCCACAAGAATGCTCGGGGGAATGATCTTGAACGAAAGAGCCCATACCAAAATGAACATCCTGGATGCAACATCCAGCCTCAGATTCCGTGCCGTAGTAGGCAGTCGATCAAGCAGGAAGCTTAGGTCCTCAACATTATCAAGGATCATGCTGCCAAAGTCGCTGTAACCATAGGCGCTTGCAATGTCCCTCTTCTCGTTTAAGCAGTCGTATCCAAGGAAGTGCGTATCGCCAATATAAATGGGGTGCGTATCGGCCCAAGCTCGTTGCCGAGCTGCAAGCCAACCCCGAGGTGCGGCTGCGCCGTCTGCCATAAGGGTGGGACGGAACATGTACGGCAGGTGAGGCGGGCTAGAGGGGTGAGCTGCACGCTGCATTGCATCATCACAGGGCGGGGCGGCAGCAGCGACGCGGCAGCGAGGGCGGCGGCGGTTAGGGCGGTTTACTGAATGAGGCCAATCCGAGATCATGCTCGAATACCAGGTCCTCGTTCTGCATTGCTTGCCCCAGCTCTATATTGAGTGCTGCGTAGCAAACATCCAGCGCATCGCACGCCGATAGTAATGCGTGGGGGCTTGGAGGAAAGACCTCATCCCCATGCTCTCCCGACGCTGCTCTGCTCACCAACGCGTGGTGGCTGTACAAGCAACGAGCCGAAGTCTGCAGCCCCGCCGCACTTCGCGTGCGCAAGGCTCCCTCCGCAAACATGTTGCCGCAATGAGCTGCCTTGATGGTGCCTTGACTGATGTGCGCCGCGCATTCCGCGCGAAGAGACCCACACAGATGTATGAATCGCTCGGGCTGAACTTCCAAAGGCCATGTGATGCAGGCGGTGATCTTCTGGTCATCACCGCCGCACCGGCTGTGAGCTCTCCAAAGGGCACGAAGGACAAGAGCTACTAGCCCTTCCAAAGTGCTGAGCATTTGTGGTGCTGCTTGTGCTCGGTGCCTGCGCTCCAGCAAGCGCTTTCCCAGCGTCGAGAAGTGCTCGTCAGCCCAGCCATCGGCCTTCAAAGTTTGGCGGTCGGTGACCCGCAAGAAGCTAAGGCCTTCCAAGAGGCTGGGGCGAAGGTCACTCAGGAACTTGAGGTCCCCCGATACCGCCGATTTCCCCGGGTAATGAGACAAGGCAAATTGAAGCCCAGCATACCAGCAAGCTGTCAGGTCAGGCAAGCTGCTAGGCGATGGCTGCATTTCTGGTGGCATGCATGCTGGGTCGATCAGGTTCGGATGCTTCTGGAGCACATTCGATATCATAAAATCGTCTCGCACCTGCAGCATGTTTGGCGGCATGTTTGGCGGTGTAGGCATAGGCATACCCACATCAGCAGGCGGGATAGACGGGATCAGATCGTGACTGTCGATCATCACTGATGATGACTGTCCAATCGTCTTGGCTCGTCTCTCATCGACCGACCGATGCGGATGCACATCTTCTTTAGCTCGGCTGGCGCGTGCATAAAAGGTCGTCACCGCGGCCGAGATTGTCTGGGCATGCTCAGGAGTGATTTCAGTAGCTATGCATAAATCACAGAGATGAGTTCTGAGGCCATTGAATCCACGATCCGTCGATGTCCTGTCGATCTCGGACAAAGGCCAGCCAACCGCTTGGAGCCGCGCGACCATCTGTGCCGTTCTCTGAACCTGCGTCGTGGGGGCATATCCAAGGCAGCACCAGCACCTGCCGCTTTTCCCACGCTCCGTACGAGGCGCGCGTGGGTTGATGATGATGGATGGTCTGCTCTCTTCATTCCGATGCTGTTCTACATGTAGCGCCTCGGTGATCCCGGTTTCTGCGAGCTCTACAAGGGCAGTTTCCGCGAGCACAACAAGGTCCGAGATCGACCCATGCGGAAGCGCCATACATGCCGCCTCGAGCGTGTCTAGCCCTTGGAGATCTGGGAGTGCCGACATCGCGCGCGAATCCATGAGCGCGGGCGCGCGCGAACCGCGACCGCCGCGTCGCCCCGGGCGAAATTTCTGCTCTTGAAGGCCGTGAAACACCCCCCTCTTACCCCTAAGGCTGACTGACTGACAGCGCTTGCGCAAGAAAAGGCCCTGTGGGAAGTTCCGGTACCGGTAGCCCACACCACCCACACGGGCCCCACACCACCCACACGGGCCCCACACAGGACCTCCGTCCGATGCTAGCCGCTTGTCATCCTGCCGCCGCAACCCAACTGGTGTGTGCTCCGTCTTCAATCGCTGCCGCCCCTACGCCAATATCCCTCCCATGTTGCCACCAGGCTGCTGCGCATCTGCCGCTCGCACCTCTGCGCAAATGCCTAGCTCCCATGGCGCGCGCGCGCGCGCACCATTCTTTGAAGCTTCTGCACATGTTGTGGCAGTCGTTGTCGAGCAGCCTGCAGGACGTGGTGAACCTGTACGTTCAGGCAAGCTTTCCGGCGAACAACGTGGCCGACAGTATGCATGTTTTCCACGCTTACAACGAGAAGGGTTTCGACAACGTCTCCAAGCTTCGTGCGCTGACCGAGACAGAGGCCTGGCAGCTGTGGCCTTTCAAAGAAAGTGGCCTCACGGGCCCTGGCCAGTTCAAACAATTTGAGGCGACTGTGTTCGCCTCAGCAACAAGGTAAGCGATGCTATAGCCCACCCCCCCGACTCGTTATGACTCGCTTACAGCCCACACTCGACTCGTTCTTACCCAAGCGAAGCTAACTTGACCTTCCCTGTGCTACAGCCAGAAAAAGTTCTCTAGCCAGACCAGCAATAGACTCGAGAAGGCCAGGCAAAAGAAGAATATGCGCGGCGGGGCACGGATTGTGAAGTGCAAGCCGCTCAACGAAAGGCGTGTCACGAAAGACGACCGCAAGAATTACAACCTCCCTGCGCGCATCCGGCGGCTCGCAAAGAAGTTCAAAGAGATGAGGAAGCGCAGCTTGGAGACAAGCCTTCGGTCAGCTGCTGTCCAAGAGGTGACATGTTGCCCCGTCCCTATCTCATGCCGAGCCTGCCTACTACCCACACCTGTGCACTGTGCACAGGCGCGAGAGTGGGCTGGCGATCTGTGGCTGACCAAGAAGGAGCTCAAGGCGATAGTGACCCCGCTCGACAAGCTGGCCGGCCCTCTCATCCCGTCGTCATACACGGCAGGCGACCGCACCTGGTTTACGTACATCGCCGACGGCATGCGTAAGGCGCGCGGCGATCCATCACGCTTTGGCATGCAAGACAACGGTCCTCTATCGGGGCCTGCCCCGCCTCGCCCACTCGTTGAGGACAACGACGGCGCCGACACTGATTCGGACTTGAGCAGCGACGACCCCGACCTCGACGACCTTTCGGGCGAAGACAACCAAGCACGCGTGAATGCCATTGCAGGAGCGGTCGACGTAGACAACGAGGCAGCCGACGAGGAAGCCGACGACGAGGTAGCCGACGAGGGAGCCGACGACGAGGCAGCCGACAAGGGATCCGACGAGGCAACGCCCACGTCCACGGCCACGTCCACGCCCTTCTCCACGCCCACGGCCGAGGTAGCGACGGTGATGATGGAGTTGGTGGGCTTTCTCGATGATCTCAATGATGAAAGACTGTTTCAGCGCCCCAGGGGGGAGCCGACAGATTCCGACCCACAGTTTGCTTGCTGGCCAAGAAGCACCCAGCCCAACCAGGAGAAGGAAGCTGGTCAAGCGCCTCCGCCCGCCCCGCCCGCCGCCCAGGCCGCCGCCCAGCCCGACCGGGAGAACAATCCTGTCCAATCGCTGGCGCCCTCGGCATCGCCAGCACCGTGCGGCAGTGGCAGTGGTGGCAACCCTGTCCCAACTCTCTTCCGCAGCGGTGGCGTTGTCACGCCTGGGGCGCGCTCCTTCACCCTGACACGCATGCCGCCAGCGGCAAAACTGCCATCACCGGCGATGCTGGACGAGCTGAACAACACAACCTCCAAGATGGAGAGAGTTGCATTCAAGGCAAGACAAGATGAGCAGAAAGGTGTTGCTAAGGAGCAGAGGTTGGCGGAAAAGGCGGCTAAATCGGTGGCAGCTGCTGAAGAGAAGGCGGCGAAAAAGGCGGCAGTTGCTGAGCAGAAGGCTTTAGAGGCTGCAGCTGCTGCGGCAGCAAAGGCGGCAGCTGCTCAGCAGAAGGCCGCGGAGGCTTCTCAGAAGGCGGCGGAAGCTGCTGAGCTGGCGCGGAATAAGGCAGCAAATCAGGCCAAGGCCAAAAATGCAAAGGGCAAGGCCCAACAGGCGCCAGCCCAGCCGGCCCAGCCGGCGCCCGCGCCCCCGCCGCCGGCCCAGCCGGCGCCCGCGCCCCCGCCGACGGCCCAGCCGGCGCCCGCGCCCCTGCCGACGGCCCAGCCGGCGCCCGCGCCCCCGCCGCCGGCCCAGCCGGCGCCCGCGCCTCCGCCGGCCCAGCCAGCCAGGGTGACTCGCCTCCTAAGCTCAGGTCCTTATGGTCTTCTCCTGGGCAGCTGCGAGAAATGCTTCCACCCTGTCCATGAGCTTGAGTGCGCGCTTCCTCTCTGCTTCCTCTCCTTGTCTCTGCTTCCTCTCACTCCTCTCACCTTGTCTGGCAGTATCCTCGAAGGCTACGCAAAGAATGTTCCAGGCGGCTACAAGTGCGTTGATATCGACTCCTGCGTCGAGACCCTGATGAAGATGGCCCAAACAGATCGGTCTAAGCGGTCGAGAACTGCAGAGCAGAGCGGCAAGAGAGCGGCGCTGTGAAGGAGCGCTGCTTGTGGTGAGATGGATGTAGCACGGCAAGGAGCTTTCGAGGTGTTTTAGCACCTCGAGAGTAGTCCAATGATCGGGTCTCCAGCTCGCTGCCAGCGGTGCTTCTTCACAGCGCGCGCGGCCCGCGGCAAACGCACATGGCAAACGCTCGAGCAACGGTCGGCTGACGCTCGCGCCACGGATGGGGATTGCCGCGCGGCCCGCGGCAAACGCATGGCAAACGCTCGAGCAACGGTCGGCTGACGCTCGCGCCACGGATGGGGATTGCCGCGCGGCCCGCGGCAAA
>ENA-UOXO01002378-UOXO01002378.1-mixed-culture-metagenome-genome-assembly--contig:-NODE-2378-length-10816-cov-47.601338_pt1 | contig 10816 bp, 8 predicted proteins | sample MGYA00238162_ERZ761640 | MGnify/ENA primary metagenome ERZ761640 (study PRJEB28914, sample SAMN08778297) | mixed culture metagenome | isolation source: Freshwater growth medium | place: USA...
CACACCTGATGAGGGAGGCAATCAGCATGCAATCAGACTCAGCGCCGGCCCAACGCCGCCTCCTCCTCCGGCATGGCGCCACACCTGATGAGGGAGGCAATCAGCATGCAATCAGACTCAGCGCCGGCCCAACGTCGCCTCCTCCTCCGGCATGGCGCCACACCACGCGTCCGCGGAGACTTCACACCCAGGAGGGTCGCCGAGGCTCGCATTGCCTCGAAACCGAGTGCTCCAGCAGCTGCTCGCACCGCTGGAGATCGCGCCGTGGACGCTTGCGCCGCTGAAGGTCGCGCACCGCACCATCGGGCGCAGCGCCGTCGTGGGCACTTGGTCAAGCAGGCGTTGCGGCGGGTCGTAGGGCGAATGAGGGCGGTGGAAGGACACCTTGAGCAGGAAAGGCTGGCCAGACGGGTCATGCGCCTTGAGGAAGGCGACAGCCTGAGCGCCGAGCCATGCGGTCGGATGCAGTCGCTCCTCGTACACAAAGGCCTTGCCATGCCAACCGTTCCAACCATCACCGTCCAGCGGGTCAAGCGTGGCGGATGGGTCCTGTCCAGGCATCTGCTGGGCAAACCAACGGTCGTAGTCGTCGTACTCGCCGTTCCATGGCCATGGTCTCGCCGACGGGTCCCAACGGCCCAGCCCATCGTACAGCACGGTGCGGTCGTACCCGTGCGCAATGCCTGAGTCGGACGTGGCGTTCCACCCAAAGTGATCCTTTCCCAGCGACGCGGTGATGTAGCCCGCGTCCCGCAGCAACTGCGGGAAGACGAGCGGGTAGTGCTCGGCGACGTCACCATACCCGAGCATGCCGTGGCCCCAAGGACGCCGGCCGGTCAGCAGAGCCGCACGAGCGGGGGTGCAAGTGGGCGTAGAGGACCATGAAAAGCGCACGCGCACTCCTTCTGAAGCGATGCGATCCAGGGCGGGTGTGCGTACGGGCGATGCAGCATCGGCGTAGGATTGCGAATCCCAGCGCAGCTGATCCGCCATGGTGAATAGAAGGTTGGGTGGCGCGACCATCTCGGGCGTGTTGGGGCTTGTGAAGTGTGCATGTGAAGGTCGATTATTGGCTGTGAAGGGCACAACGCACAAGGGGTTGGCACAAAACGCTTTCTTTGGCAACTTTTTGCATGCAACGTGACACGAAACTGACGTTTTTGATGCATGTAAATAGGGAAAGAAACGCTTGTATAAATGTCGTCGGTCAGACAGGACCCGCACTAAGCAGGAGCATGGTACTCGTCCGTCAGCCGGACAAAATGATATAGACCGTCTCACGACCCCCTTCCCCCTGCCCGCTCTCGACTTGCTCGACAGTTGCTTGACCTTATTGATGACGACCTCGTCCGTGCCATCGTCGCAAGGGTGCCGATTCACGACTTGCTGCCGGTGGCGCTCACATGCACGCGGATGTGGCCCGCATGCACAGAGCGTGCCAAGGCTAACCAGAAGCAGGACGGACCTCTCTGGACCACCCTCATCGTGGCTTCGGCATCTCGGGTCAAGTGGGCGCTGGGCATGGGCAACATCGAACCGAGTGAGGCGTGGTGCAAGGGGACCGCTGAGCGAGGCGACCTTGCCATGCTGCAGTGGCTTCGTGTGCATCAAGAGCCGCCGTGCCCGTGGAGCGAGACAGGCTGCATGTCAATCGCCGCAGCCCGAGGCCACTTGTCTGTTGTGCAGTGGCTGCACGAGCAAGGGGCGCCACTCCTCGTGGCAGACAACTTTGGCGATCAGCCCATCCACTGCGCTGCTCTGCACGGCCATCTCGCCGTGGTGCAGTGGCTGCACGAGCAAGGCGTGCCGCTCACTGGGGCGGGCTACAAAGGTCGGCAGCCCATCCACCACGCTGCTCGGCGTGACCAACTCGCCGTGGTGCAGTGGCTGCACAAGCAAGGGGTGTCGCTCGTCGTAGAGGGCACTGTTCATCGAGATCAGCCCATCCACCACGCAGCAATGCGTGGCCATCTCGCCACACTGCAGTGGCTGCACGAGCAAGGTGTGTCGCTCACTGTGGCGGCCAACAATGGCGAGCAGCCCATTCTCTGCGCTGCCCTGCGTGGCCATCTTGCCACAGTGCAGTGGCTGCACGAGCAAGGTGTTTCGCTCACCGTGGCGGCCGAAAATGGTCGGCAGCCCATTCACTGCGCTGCTCGGCGCGGCCATCTCGCCGTGGTGCAGTGGCTGCACGAGCAAGGGGTGTCGCTCGTCGTGGCGGACAGCAATGGAGATCAGCCCATCCACCACGCTGCTCTGCGTGGCCATCTCGACACGGTGCAGTGGCTGCACGAGCAAGGCGTGCCGCTACCTGTACCTGCTTAGGGCGGGCGGAAAACGGCGCCGGGTCCGGTATGCGTTTGGGTAAGGTGTACAGCTGTACAGCGTAGATGGTTGACTGCCAGTCTGGTGCATTGTGCATTCGATTTCGTGCAAACTTACGAACGCGCCTCTATTGCATTAGATCCGATCCGGCCTACGACCGTGTCGCGACCGGTCTGACCTCGCTGACATGACACGACGCCTCTTACACAGCACTCTCGCCCTCCCCCGCCTCCACCCAGTCAGAGAACACCCAGATGCACTCGAATGCGGGGCTCATGTACGTCAGACAAAAAGGGGTTTGAGGGTCCGTTCGGAGTAGATGCCCACGACAACGCTACGTCCGGCGGAAAAAGTCCGGGTTGCGCGCCATGTTGCGCCTCTTCTCGGCCGTCTCAAAGTCCTCGTCACGGATGCCGCTATCACGCTCGATGAGCTTCGCGGCATCGTCGGCCTGCTGCTTGCCGTACTTGAAGGCTTTGCGCTGATTGTTCGGGTCGAGAGCATCTTCGGTTGCGCCGGAGGCTGCGGCGCGCGGGTTGAGCGCCGCGAGAAGCTCGTGGTACGCAATCTCGCCCGTGCCGTCGGCGTCGATCGTGTTCCAGAGTTCTTGTACATTCTCGCCGACTGTGATCCCCATGCCAGCCATCGCTTTGCTGAACTCCTTGTACGTGATCGTGCCACTCCGGTCTGTGTCCCACTCCTTGAACGTCTCGAGGACGCGGGAAGCCTTGTGGCACACGACGTCGCGCAGCATGGCGAGGCCGTCCAGCTGGGAGCCGCCGAGTCCGAGTTGGCTAAGCTTGCTCTTCTTCGCCTTACTCGCCAGGCTCGCAGGCGCCTTGACTGGTGGTGCATGCCGACCCACAGCTGGTACGTTGCTAGGAGGTGGGACGAAGGCCTTTGTTCCCTTCTCCTTGTGCCTCCCCGTCGGCTTGAGCGCCTTCTCGAGCTCCTTGTAGTCGATAGAGCCGTTGCCGTCCGTGTCGAACTGGGCAAACATCTCATGCATCTCCTCGCTACTCGCCTTGACGCCCATCGTCGTCACGGCCGCCGCGAACTCTTTGTAGCTGACCGTACCACAGTCGTCCACATCCCATGAACGGAAGACGTCGATGACACGCGTCGTTGCCATCGATTGGAGCGCCTCGCGTAGGCCGTCCCGGAAGCTGGACACGCCAGCCTGCCCCATGTGCTCGGCCAGGCCAGGCAAGTGGGCGACTGGCCGCTGTTTCGGCTTGAACTTGGCGTTCGGGTCGACTGCATCGTTTCGCAGCCCTTGCTGGAAGACTCGTTCGGCCACCTCGGACTTGACGCGCACATCCTCGTTGTAGCCGACGTCGCGGATGCCGTTCCGTTCGATGTCTCTTCCGGCGCTCTCTGCCTCGTGGTGACCGTACTTCCACCGATGCTGCTTATTGTTCGGATCGAGCGCCTCGAGGGACGCCTTGCCGGGAGCTGCCCGGTGTGGGTCGACCGCGGCAAGTAGCTCGTGATACGCTATCTCGCCGGTACCGTCCGCGTCGAGTGCTTCCCACAGGGTGTGGATCTCATTCGGATCGGTCACGCCGAGCGCGCCCATGGCGCCTCGGAACTCTTCGATGTCGACCGTGAGCGAATGGTCTTTGTCCCACTCGTTGAACGTGTCGATGACGCGCTGTGCCTTGTGCAGCAGCATCTCCTTGACACGCTTTCGCATCTCGATGGCTCGCAGGCTGGCAACCTGCCATATCAGATGCAATCAGCGTTAACCAGAATTCATCAGCGTTTATCAGTGGGATAAGAGGCCATCAGTGGTCATCAGTGGCCATCAGTGGCCATCAGACGGCATCAGAGGCCATCAGCGGCCATCAGACGGCATCAGTGGCCGTCAGTGGCTATCACCTGCTCATCAGAAGGCAGAGAGTGCGCTACATGCGCCGCATGCGCCGCGTGCTTTGGCAATCAGTGGCAATCGGTGGCCATCAGAGGCCATCACCTGTTCATCAGCAGGCAGAGAGGTCGCCGCTTGCGCCGCTCGCTTCGTGGTTCCTGCATGCATGGTGTAACCGCCCTGCATCGGCACCGGCGAGACGCGAGATGGACCCTGCGGTGCGCGGCGCGGCGGCGGCTGGGGTGCTTCCTCGCGCCGACGCGGCTGCAAGTGGGTCGTGGAGGTCACCGACTGGCGTTCTTCCTCAGCGTGTGAGCGAGGGGTGAGGGCGGCGATGGTGTTCGCAGCGGAAGGGGCGGCGAGGGCGGTGGCTTGGCGACCCGGCTCATCTCTTGACGCCTGCACATCGTGCCTAGGCGCGTCGTACCTTGCCTTGCCGTCTGACGGTATCGACGCGGGAGCGGTGGGCGGCGGCGGCGGCGCGGTCAAACGACCGCTCTTGACAGCCCCTTGGACGGCCTCATTCTCGTCGTCGTCGACGGGCTCGTTCATTGATGCTCTGCTGGCCGCCGAGGGCGCAAGATCGACCGCCGATGCGGAGGTGGGTATCGGAGTCTTGTTCGAGGCTGATGCCGACGACGACGCTCCACTGGCGCCGCTGCCGGTGTAGGCTGGTGCAGCAGCTGGTCGTGCGGCTAGAGCCGCGGTTCCGACGACACTCCATGCATAGCGGAGCTCATTGAGGACGCGTGTGGAGCCCTGCAGGTCACGGAGGAGGACGTCCAGCTCGTCCTGCGTCAGTTTGCCGTCCTGGTTGCCATCGTACACGGACATGAGGTACGCAGTGCGCAGCGGCGGGCAAGGGTCACCCTGCATGATGACCTTTTCGGCCACGATGGAAGGTGGGTAGAGCTTCTTCTTAGCGAGATGGTGAGCGCTCATGATCTTCGACGGGGCGGATACATCCACGGCCGCGATCGATGTCGGCCGCCGAGTTAACGCAGGCATCGGCAGCCCAGTAAGGAGCGTGGTAGTGCGCGGCGACTGCATCTGCATGAGACGGGTCTCGAAATGCTCAATGTCCGTTTTGGCGGAAGGAGGACGGAAGCTCTTCACCGCGGGCATCGCCGGCCGGAAAGGCGGCAGCGCAGACGCCATGCCGTCCAACTCCGCGTCGGTGCGCACGGCACGGAAGGTGGGCGCCGTCCCTAAAGGCGGCGATCGCATTGCGACCATTGCTTGCGAACTTCTTTGTCCGGATATGTAACGGAAAATGAAGCGCACAGTCCCGGGCGAGCTGAAGTTGGAGCAAGCAAGCAAGCAAGCAAGCAAGTGTTGTTTCGACTAACTAGCTTGCTTGCTTGTTGGAGCTGCGTGCGCAAAGGGGGTGATCCAAGATTGATGAAGACGCGAGATCGATGGTCAGATCGATGGAGAGATGGAGGCGAGCGGCGGCGGCGGCTAGCCATCCGGGTTGGTCAGCGAGGGAGGCGAGCAGCGCAAGGGAATGGCGCAAGGGCTGCGAAGGTGCGAACGAGGGCGGTTGAACAGGTACCATGTAGTGACTGGATGGCGCGGACGGCGCGGCGACGAGCTTCCCGCGGGGGGGGGCATCAAGGTTGCCCGATCAAGGTCAAAGCCCTATCAACTTAGTTCCCAGAGTGGGGGGTATAATCCTTGGGCAGCACGAGCGGAACGATTCGATCCTTCGATTGGGATTGCCCCCCGTCCGCTCAAAAACTTCGCGAATCAAGTTAAAGCGCCGGCCATTGACGCGCTGCTAGAGAATGCCATTATTACAGCAAGTTGGAGAGATGGAGACGGTGGAGTGTGCTACATAATTCCTCGTGTCGTCCGTTTAGAACGGGCGACCTGCGCGGCGTCCGGTTTTGGCGGCGGGCTCTTGGTCTTGCCGGGTCTGCCGCACAGCACGCCTGATCGCCATGCCGTGGTCCGGCCCTGCACGCCCCTCGCACTATACTCTCACAGATACAAGGCATTGCTACTTCGTGGCCTCGCCGCATGCAGATAGCATTCATTCTCATTCCTTGCCCGTGGCCGCGCTGCTCGCCATCTCCGCCTTCGCCGCCTCGTCAGCTAAGAGCAGGGCATGATTCCTCGTCGCCTCGCTTGTCAAGAGCGCGCCGGCCACCGTGCCGACATAGTACCGCAGCTCGCCCAGGCCCCACTGATCGTCATTATTCCGACCGCTGAACCTGTGACCCGCAGCCGGCTGGAACCCCGGGTAGGGCAAGAGCTTTGAGTGCATCAACTGGATAAAGGGCTGCGCGAAGCTCGCCCCTTGGCATGCACGCGGGCCTGCGCCGAATATTGGCCATTTCTCCTTGCTGCTCGCAAAGTCGGGCGTGAACATGATGACCTGCGTGTTCGGGTGCACGGCGAGGCTGCCGTCCTTGAGCCGCGTGCCCGCGGGCCCGACGAACCTTTCCAAAATAGGAAACGGGTGGTTGCGGCGGATCGCGTCCTCGGGGCTCAGGCTCGGGTTTGCATGCATCGCAACGGCGATGTCGCCCATGTTGATGGCGGGCGAGAGCAGAAAGGGCTGCATGAGGAGCGAGTAGTAGCGTGGCAACGCCCACTTCTCCTCGTGCAGCGACCACAACTCACTGTCTCTCAAGAGCGTCAGAAGAGCTTCCACAGCAGCAGCCTTGACCTCAGCACTCGCACGGCCTCGCACTGCAATCTCCATTCGCCACTCCCATGAGCCATCGACGAGCCGTTGCACGAGTGCCGCCTCGATCGCCTCGCCGTCGGCGCCCTTGACCACGCAGCTGTCCCTCTCCGCCCCTCCGGCCCCCTTGCCAAATAAGTAACGACAGAAGGAGAGCACGGTGAGGCGCGCGATCGCCTCGGCATCGATCGGCGTGCCGGTCGCGGACGCGTGCACCAAGAGCGCATCCACGCGCCGCTTGGCCACGTCCGCAAACGTCGAGGCGGGCGGCAGCGCGGTGAGCAGCTTGTGGAAGTCCGCAATCATGAGTGCATGCAGAGGTCCATCAATGGACTCGAGTGAGAGGACCGGAGCCCATGCGGGTGAGGCAATGAGGCGCTCCAAGGCGTGGCCTTTGAGTGAGGAGCCTCGGAGGACGGCCATGGCGACCGTGACGTCGCTCACCACCTGGATGCGCGTGCCACTCAGCAGCCCGAGCAGATGGAACGCGAGGCGCCGGGAGGCCTCCATGAGCTCGCCTGATCTCGCGAGGATGATGGCGAGATTTGAAGCTCGGTAGCCCAGGCAGATGACGAGATCGTGCTGCACGGGCGGCAGCTCCTGCGAGGTGAGCTGGAGCCCGAAGAGCACGAGCAGGGACAGGACCTCAAACGAGTACCGGTGGCGGAAGAAGAGCCATTGCTCCAGATGTGCATCTCCGAGCTCGCAGATCAACTGGACTGTCGCGAGCACGGGCAGAATGCGCGTGTACGGCTGGAAGGCCACCGGCGCGTTGGCCGCCTCCAACTGCCACGCCGCGACAGCAACCAGGCCAGTGAAGAGGAGGACCAGGCGCCACTCGAGCGTGTCCAGCTTCCCGGCTATGAAGTCCCCCGAGAATGTCTTGAGCATGTAGATGAGAATGGCGTAGTCGAGCCTCAGATCAAACACGATCAGCGCCGCCGCACCAATGAGCATGCAGAGGTTGAAAGTGAAGCTTCGGATCTGTACATTGACCGCCGCACCGATGCTGCCAATGTAGAGGTGCCCAATCCATCTGCCCGACCGTAAGTACGGCAGCAGGCCAAGTGCGGCTTGCGACGCTGGCGAGATGGCACTCGAGGCCCGAGGAGCAAGCTCAAATGCGATGAGGCACACGAGCACCAGTCGTGGCAGACCCCAGCCATACTTGGCCGCACGGTCTGAGCTGAAGTAAGGCGACGAAGCTACCGCTCCGGACACCACGGACGCGGTGGTCACCGACGTCGGCGACGAAGACATGATTTTTGCTTCGAGATTTCCTGAGTTTTCAATCTCCGTTTCATGGAGATCCGAATGTACAGGACATGTGCTCGCGTTCGTCTTCGACCTGTGGCATCCAAGGGATGGTCGCAGAAAGCGAAACTCGTGAGACACACCTGTTCAAGAACACCGGGGGAGCCGCCGTCGTGGCGCAAAGCCGCACGCATGAGACAAACACACCTGACCCGCGCACCATGCGCACGCCAACCAACATCAAAAACCGAAACGAAGCTACCGGTACCGGTACGGTTCTGTGAGGTTCGATTGTATTACGTCTGTGAGATCCAAGCACCCATCCGTTGGAATTCACACCGCAGATCGCCATTACGGAAGCATGCGGTGGCGGTTCGCAATCTTCCTCGCACACACAGCTGTGAGCATCGCAATCAGCACGGGCGGAGGCCTCTTTCACTTGCAACCATCAAATCCTTCTCTCTGGACCGCACGCATATCTCAGTCGGGCAGGGGTGTAGGCCTCCGAGGTTTTCCGGTGGCTGATGACGAGAAACCCTTTAGGGCATCCAGCAGTGGCATCCAGCAGTGGCATTTAGGGTTTCTCGCTCGTCGCCGCGGCGGCCATCGCCTGGTCGCCACTGGCCCGAAATCAGCCGAACACGGCCTCGCGTCTCGCACATGCACCTCGCATGGACGCCGCTGCCGTCGCAGGCAACGTCGCCATCGTCACCGGCGGATCCGGCGGCATCGGGCTCGCCGTATGCCATCGGCTCGCGGCGCGCGGTGCGAAGCTGGTGCTCGGCTACGGCAGCGACGAGAAACGCGCTGCGGCGGCATGCGACGAGCTGCGTACGACCTACCCTGGCATACGGGTCGTCAGCGTGGGCGGCGACTTGACCACCGACGCGAGCCGCACGGCGACCGTCGACTTGATCTTTGAGGCGGTCGACGCGCTAGGCGGCAACGTGTCGGCGTTTGTGCACGCGGCGGGCTACTTTGCAGCCGACCTGCTCTCGCACCACTTTGATGGCGCGTGCGACGATTTCGCCATGTACGACGCGTACCAGTCCATCTACCCGAAAAGCTTTGTGGCCATCACGGAGAAGGCGCTGCAGCGGATGGGGCGGGGCGGCCGGATAATCGCGATCAGCAACCCCGGGTGCAACGCGATGCAGACTCCGCGCGTAGGGTACGACATGCCCGGCCAGGGCAAGGCCACCATGGAATTCGCCGTTCGCATGTACGCGATGCGCACCGCCAAGCGCGGCATCTGCGTCAACGCCGTGTCTCCGGGGTACACTTCTTGCGCGCCCCAAAAAGGTGGGCACGCGCGCCGGAAAAAAAACAGCGCGGTCGGCGCAGACCGCAGTGCGCCGAAAAATTGTGGTCGGCGCGTATACACGTGGGCAGGCCGTGTGCCCATGTTTCCCGTGTGATCCGTGTGTCACCATGGCTCCCCGTTGCCTTTTTACCGGTTACTGAGTCCCGTGTGTGTCCCGGCTCCCGAAGTTTCTCAAACTTCAAGGGTACTGTACCGGGTATGAACGCACGACGTGGGACGTGGCCGAGGACCCAGCCCAGCACGGGCCGCAGACCTGGGCGACCCGGCACGCCGCGAACCTGGGCGCGACTGGCAATCATGTCACGTTCCGTGCATGGCCAACCTCCGCGCTTTGAGCACGTTGGCAAGCTCAGCTCCATCAATGCCAATTATCGCGTCACATTTTCCGAGGCCTCCGGAAGAGTTAATTTCTGGGTTGCGCCGGCAACGAGCCCGCTCCCAGAGATGCCCGTGCAAGTGGCTTGGAAGAGTTTGACTCAGGAGGAGTTCTCTCGATTGCCTCTCGCCATCGAGCAATGTGGCAATCGTTGCACAACCCTCGACCTCACGAAGCTCAAGTCGTGCCATCAGATCATCGACGATGCTGTTGAGAGCATGGGCCGTCCACGGCCACGCAGAATGCATCAGCAGCCACAAGCAGAGCCAACCGCTCCTCGTGAATGCATCGCGGCGGATGGTTCAGCTCTGCCCGCTCACGAACATAGCCCAGTCTCACCTCAGTCGCAGCAACCTTGTAAATTACCCGCTCGAGATGAAGCCGGTTCACGACTGCCACAATCCATCACAGATGTACCAACGCTTACAGGACAGCTGGTGCACGTAGGTGGAAGCCTCGAGCGCTTCTTTTTGAGATGCAACAGTGATCGATGTGAGCTGCCTCTCCCTCTTTTGACCGTGGTTTAGCCTCTGCTCGCCTCTGCTCGCCTTCTGCTCGCCTTCTGCTTGCCTTCTGCTTGCCTTCTGCTCGCCTTTTGCTCGCCTTCTGCTCGCCTTCTGCTCGCCTTCTGCTTGCCTTCTGCTCGCCTTCTGCTCAGCCTTCTCGCGCCTCCATCGCCACCACCGCCATCAACCCCACCACCCACACCGACGCCGCCCTCTTGATCGCCGCTGCCCTCGCCACCACCCACGCCTCCGCCACCGTCGCCCCCACCTCCTTCCGCCGCCACCGTCACCGCCGCCCTCGCCGCCGCCATCATCACCACCTCCTTCGCAGCCACCGACGTCACCGCCACCCTCGTCGCCACATCCATCGCCGCCGCCGCCACCGCCACCGGCGGCGACGGCAACGGCGGTGACAGCGACGGCGGCGATGGGGGTGGAGGCGATGGGGGCGGCGGTGAGGATGGCGGAG
>ENA-UOXO01002385-UOXO01002385.1-mixed-culture-metagenome-genome-assembly--contig:-NODE-2385-length-10766-cov-3.238727_pt1 | contig 10766 bp, 8 predicted proteins | sample MGYA00238162_ERZ761640 | MGnify/ENA primary metagenome ERZ761640 (study PRJEB28914, sample SAMN08778297) | mixed culture metagenome | isolation source: Freshwater growth medium | place: USA...
TTGGCCGTGGCGGGCCGCGCACATCAATCATCGAAAACCTATTGCGTTGCGGACGGGGCTGCCCATGACGCCATAACCAACGGCGCGCGCACAAGTTCCCCAAAGAAAACGAGAAATCGTCTGGCAGCGGCGTTGACACCCAATTCAGGGTCGTATTGCGCGCCAGCACCCCAAAACTGGTTCCGGCAAAGTCAGTTGCCAGCGCCTGCGAATTCAAACTCTTGCGGCCAGCCCATCACCACGCCGGTTGCTTTTGCGAACCATGCCGGCGGCCATGGCGCCTTTGGAGGGGCTTCGGGTGCTGCTCCGCTCGGTCGCAATAGAAGTCTGTCTTGCCGCCCTGGTGATGGCAATCGTTGCTTGGGGCGGAACGATAGTACCGCCTGCTGCGTTGTACCTGGTGTTCCCGCACCGCCTTGGCCACACGGTCGGCAGCGCGGCGTGCGTGAAACACGATAACAGGCCCAGAGAAAGGCTTTCCCATGCACAGATATCTGGCACTCGCGGTTCTTATCCTTGCGGCGCCCGTTGCCGCGCAAACAGCGCCGCCTGTTGATCACAGCAGCATGCCTGGCATGAACAATGGCATGCAGGCCAAGCCTGGACAGCCGATGCAGGCAATGGACCATAGTAAGATGGGCGGCATGGCCGACATGATGAAGAATACGCCAGCCAATCCCTATGCGGAGGCCGGCATGGCGATGCATCACAAGATGATGGTTGTTGGCTCCGATGCTTCGGAAACCTGGGCTCGCCAGATGATCGAGCATCATCGCGGTGCGATTGCCATGTCGAGGATTGCGGTGGCGCAGGCCGGCGACAAGGAATTGCGCACGATGGCGCAAAAAGTTGTGAACATGCAGGTTGCTGAGGTCGCCAGTCTCCAGTCTTGGCTGAAGCGTCACGGCAAGAACGCGCAGTAGAAACAACGGTGGCATCAGTATCGTGGCGCCGGACCTGATGCCCGCGTCGCCAAAGGCGCGCCCCGAGACGGGTGCAAGGTTCGACCATAAGGACGAGCGGCATGGCCGACGAGACCCACAGCGCGCATGCGGCGGCGGGATCTGCAAATCCTGCCAGGACCGCGCGCGACCCTGTGTGCGGAATGATGGTCGATCCGCACACGGCGCCGCATCGCTCCGAACATGATGGTCACGCCTTTTATTTCTGCTCTGCCGGATGCCGCGCCAAATTCATCGCAGATCCGGTGAAATATCTGGCACCTGCAGATCTGCAGGCGCCCGTGCCTGTGCCCGAAGGCACGATTTATACCTGCCCAATGCACCCGCAGATCAGGCAGGTCGGGCCGGGGGCCTGCCCGATTTGCGGCATGGCGCTCGAACCGGCAGTGATGACCGCCCAGACGCCGCCCAACCCCGAATTGGCCGACTTCACCCGGCGTTTCTGGATCGGCCTGGCGCTGACGATCCCGGTGTTTGCGCTCGAAATGGGCGGCCATCTGATCAGGCTCGACCGCCTGATTGCCCCGCAGGCGTCGAACTGGGTTCAACTGCTGCTGGCCACGCCGGTGGTGCTCTGGGCCGGGTGGCCGTTCTTCGAGCGGGGATGGCGGTCGCTGGTCAATCGCAGCCTGAACATGTTCACGCTGGTTGCCATGGGGACAGGCGTGGCTTGTGCCTACAGCGTCGTCGCCACCGTGGCGCCAGACGTGTTTCCGCCGGCATTCCGCCGCATGGACGGCGCCGTCGCGGTCTATTTTGAAGCCGCCGCAATCATCGTTGTGCTGGTCCTCCTTGGCCAGTTGCTCGAACTTCGTGCGCGTGAGGCCACCGGTGGCGCCATCCGCGCCTTGCTCGATCTTGCGCCCAAGACCGCCCGCCGCCTCAAGGCAGACGGCTCCGACGAAGAGATTTCGCTCGGCCTTATCGTCGCCGGCGATGCCCTGCGCGTGCGCCCGGGTGAAGCCGTCCCCGTCGACGGAACCGTGACCGAGGGGCACTCGACGATCGATGAGTCAATGGTGACCGGCGAGTCCATGCCCGTAACCAAGAAAGCAGGCGACCCGGTCATCGCTGGCACGATCAACCAGACCGGCGCCATCGCGATGCGGGCCGACAAGGTCGGCAGCGACACAATGCTGGCGAAGATCGTCCAGATGGTTGCCGATGCCCAGCGCAGCCGGGCGCCAATTCAGCGGCTTGCTGACCAAGTGGCCGGGTGGTTCGTTCCAGCGGTCATTGTCGCCGCAGTCCTGGCCTTTATCGTCTGGGCGACATTTGGGCCTGAGCCGCGTTTCACGTTTGGCTTCGTTGCCGCTGTCTCCGTTCTGATCATCGCCTGCCCGTGCGCGCTCGGCCTCGCCACGCCAATGTCGATCATGGTCGGCGTTGGCCGTGGCGCTGCGGCCGGCGTGCTCGTCAAGAATGCCGAAGCGTTGGAACGGATGGAGAAGGTCGACACGCTGCTTGTCGACAAGACAGGGACGCTGACCGAGGGCAAGCCCAAGGTTGTCGCCATCGAGCCCTTCAGTGGCATCACTGAGGCCGATCTGCTGCGGTTTTCCGCAGCCGTCGAACGCCCAAGCCAGCACCCTCTTGCCGCTGCCATCGTTGCCGAAGCCGCTGCCCGCACACTTGCTGTGGAAACCGCAACTGACTTCGACGCACCCGCCGGCAAAGGCGTCATCGGCACCATCGACGGCCGTCGGGTGGCCATCGGCAACCCCGCCTATTTGTCGGAGCTCGGCGTTGATACCGCAGCCCTGACCGAAGCCGCCGACCGCCATCGCCTTGAAGGCGCCACTGCCATCCTCGTCGCTGTCGATGGCAAGGCCGCCGGTGTGATCGCCATTGCCGATCCGGTGAAAGAGTCCACGCCCAGCGCCCTGGCAGCGCTCAAGGCCGAGGGTGTCCGTGTCATCATGGTCACCGGTGACAACCGGGTCACCGCCGAAGCTGTGGCGCGGCGCCTTGGACTTGAAGAGGTTGAGGCCGATGTGCTGCCGGATGCCAAAAGCGCTGTGGTGGCTCGTTTGAAAGCCGAAGGCCGCGTTGTTGCGATGGCGGGGGACGGTGTCAACGATGCCCCCGCGCTTGCCGCGGCCGATGTTGGGATTGCCATGGGCACCGGCACTGATGTGGCGATTGAAAGCGCCGGCGTGACGTTGGTGAAGGGCGATCTGAATGGCATCGTCCGCGCCCGCCGTCTCAGCCACGCCACAATGCGGAACATCCGCCAGAACCTGTTCCTGGCCTTTGTCTATAATGCCATCGGTGTGCCTGTCGCCGCCGGGGTGCTGTATCCGTCCTTGGGGCTGCTGCTGTCGCCGGGTATCGCTGCGACGGCCATGGCATTGTCGTCGATATCGGTTGTCGGGAACGCGCTGCGCCTCAGAGGTGCCAAACTGTGAAGGCGCTGGTCGATCACCCGATCAATCTGGTCAAGGCCGATGGCAAGCGAACGCAGCTAAAGACCGACAACAAGGGTGAGGTTCATATCGCTTCCGATGCGCAGAGCTCGAAGCGACGCTGGCCACCACCGTCGAGCGTGACTTTGGCTCCCAAGAACCGCTGGCATTCCAATTTATAGCAAAACGCGGCCCACCCGCGCGGAGGCATGAAGTCAACCCAATAGGTTCAAATCCCTAATCCTCCGCCGAACGACAGACTTTGATGACTGCTTGTGGGCACAAAGCGGAACGACCGCAGCAGAACGCAAAAGCGGGATAGCTGCCATTCGTTGGCGCGGGTAGAGGAAGGCGGCCCATTGCGGATTGGCAGATCAAAAGCGGCCGCAGACATGCCAACCATCGCTTCGTGTCCAATTCGGACAAGCGCCAAAGTCCGGCCTGCGGGCCGGCATTGAGTTGCAGACGGCCCCTCAGCCGTGCAGGCTCATCAGAGAGTCCATCAGGTTCTCGTCGGCGCTCGAGCAAACGCCCAGCACGAGCGCCTCCTGGCAACCTTCGCCGACGACATAGGCGTGGCCCATTGAGGAATCGAGATAGATGCCCTGGCCGGTTTCAAGCAGCACCGGATCATAGAATTCGGAGTGCACCTCGATCCGGCCTTCGAGGACATAGATGAACTCTTCGCCCTGGTGCCGCACCAGATCGCCGAACTCGCTGGCGCTGTGCGCACGGATGCGGGTGAGAATGGGGATCATGCGCTTGCGACGCAGATCGGTGCACAAATAGCTGTAGTCGTAATTGTCGGTGACAACCCTTACGGCCCGATCGAGCGAGCCGATGCTGCGTCGGCCAGTCACACGCGGGACCGTTTCGTCTGCACCATCGGCGAACAAGTCGGACATGCGGATCTTGAGCCGGCGGCTGAGCTGCTGAAGTTTGTCGTAAGACAACGTCAGCCGATCATGTTCCACCTTGGAAAGGGTCGATACCGGAATCCCGCATCGATCGCTCATTTCCTTCAAGGTCCAGCCGTTGCGGGACCTAATGCCCCGCATCACGGCCCCCAGCGTTGGAGGTGTTGACTGATCGCTCACCTGTACCCCCAAACGCCGTTTGACAATTTTCCAATCAGGCTCATTATTTCCAATCAGAGCGGCATGCTTCTCCCCGATTGGTAAGGGTTTGCGCTCGCCGCTGCAAGTTCCACCGACACGCCGGTGCGTAAAATAGGAGTGAAAGGCCGATGCGAATGCTGCTGAAGGGGTTGGTGGCAGCTCTTGCCATGCTGGCAACGCCGCTGACGGCCCAGGCCGCGCCGGCGCCAGCACCCCAGGCCGCAACGGCGCCAGCACCCGGAACCGCGTCTCCGTCTGTCCCTCCGGCCATCGACGCCCGCGACCTGGAGGCGTGGCTGGACGGCTTCATGCCCTATGCGCTGGCCAAGGGGAATATTCCCGGTGCCGTGGTGGTGGTGGTGCGCGGCAATGGCCCGTTGCTAGCCAAGGGCTATGGCTTTTCCGATCAGGCCAAGCGCGCACCGGTCGATCCCGATGCCACCCTGTTCCGCCCCGGCTCGGTTTCCAAGCTGTTCACCTGGACAGCGGTGATGCAGGAGGTCGAAGCCGGCAAGCTCGACCTTGATCGCGACGTCAACGCCTATCTGGATTTCACCATCCCGCCGCTCGACGGCAAGCCGATCACCCTGCGCCAGATCATGACGCACACCGCCGGGTTCGAGGAATCAGTGCGCCACCTGATCACCAATGATCCCAAGGCAGTGCTGCCGCTGGGCGATCTGATGAAGCGCGCGCTGCCGCAACGGGTGTTCGCGCCCGGCACGACGCCGGCCTATTCCAACTATGCCACCGCGCTGGCCGGCTATATCGTGCAGCGGGTGAGCGGGGAGCCGCTGGAAGCCCATATCGAAAACCACCAGTTCACGCCGCTGGGCATGAGCCGCTCGAGCTTCCGCCAGCCACTGCCGGCCGGGCTGCAGCCGCTGATGTCGAAGGGTTACAACGACAAGTCAAACAAGCCGCAGCCGTTCGAGCAGGTACTGCCCTGGCCCGCCGGCAGCCTGTCGTCCAGTGGTGCCGACATGGGCCGTTTCATGACCGCCCATCTCAATAACGGTGCCGGCCTGATGAAGCCGGAGACCGCAAGCCAGATGCATGATTTTGCGGCACCCGGTCTGGGGCCGCTCAACCGCATGGCGCTGGGCTTCTACGAACAATGGGTCAACGGCCATCGCGCCATTGGCCATGGCGGCGATACCACCCTGTTCCATTCCTATCTGTGGCTGTTCCCGGGTGCCGATGTCGGCGTGTACATCTCGGTAAACAGCGGTGGTTCGGCCGGTGCGGCCGCGTCAGTCCGCACGGCCTTGTTCCACGGCTTCACGGATCGCTATCTGCCGGGCAAGCCGGTGACGGCCCAGGTCGATGCAGCGACGGCGCGGGCCCACGCGGCCCTTCTGGCCGGCAATTATGTCGGCAGCCGCGGCAGCTTCACCAATTTCCTCAGCCTGTTCGGACTGTTGAGCCAGGCCAAGATCGTTGTGGACGAAGATGGGCGCATCACCCTGCCGGCGCTTGATGGCATGAATGCCGGCAAGCCGGAATGGGTGGAAACCGCGCCGTTCGTGTGGGTGGATCGCAACAGCGGCGACCGGCTGGCGGCTGAAGTGCAGGATGGACACGTGGTGCGGATGAGCACCGATGCGCTGTCGCCATTCACTGTCTATCGACCGGCGCCGGTGGGCACCAATGCGGCCTGGCTGCTGCCGGCGCTGGGTGTCGCCGTGTTGCTGATCGCACTGGCGGCGTTGGGCTGGCCGGTGCGGGCGCTGGTGCGCCGGCACTTCGGCGCGACCTTCCCGCTCAAGGGCAGCGCGCTCACCGCGTGGCGGCTGTCGCGGCTGGCGGCCTGGGGTGTGATTGTGGCCGTTGGTGGCTGGCTCGGCTTCGTCGCGGCGTTCACGGCCGATATCGGCAGCGTCGGCGGCCCGCTCGATTGGCTGATCCAGTCGCTGCGCGTGCTCACACCATTGGCCAGCTTTGGCCTGGTACTGGCCGCTGGCTGGCACCTGCTGCTGTGCCTGCGGCAGCAGCGGCGCTGGACGATGCGGCTCGGCGCAGTGCTGCTGCTGGCTTCGGGCTTGCTCTGTGTGTGGGTCACAATGGCCTTCAATCTTTATGGCTTCGGGTTGGTGTATTGATGGCCAGTCAACGCTCCCTGAAACTGGTGATAGAGCATTTTCCCTATCACCAGCCGTTCCGCATCGCCGGGCATGTGTTTGCCGAAACGGCCGTGTTGCTGGCCGAAATCGGCGAGGGCGGCCATGTCGGGCGTGGTGAGGCGGCGGGCGTCTATTACCTGGGTGACGACGCTGCCCACATGCTGGCCGAAGCGGAACGCGTACGAGCTTCCATCGAAGCCGGCGCCACTCGGGCTGAATTGCAGGCGCTGTTGCCGCCGGGCGGTGCCCGCAACGCGCTTGATTGCGCGTTGTGGGCGCTGGAAGCCCGGCAAAGCGGCACGCCAGTGTGGCAATTGGCCGGGCTTGATCCGCCACGGCCGCTGCTCTCCACCCTAACGCTGGGCGCTGATGCGCCCGGCGTGATGGCCGCCGCCGCGCTGAAATTGGATCCGCTGGCGCCGGTGAAGGTGAAGCTGACCGGCGACCTGGTGTTGGACACGGCCCGGGTCGCCGCCATCCGCGCTGCCCGGCCGGAGGCATGGATCGGCGTCGATGCCAATCAGGGCTATGATCGCGCCGGCCTGGAAAAATTGCTGCCGGTGCTGATGGCGCACGACGTTGCGCAACTGGAACAGCCGTTGCGCCGCGGTGACGAGGCGGCGCTGGATGGGCTGGTGCGGCCCTTGCCGTTCGTGGCCGACGAAAGCGCGCTGTCGCTGGCCGATACCGACGCCTTGGCCGGCCGGTTCGACCTGGTGAACATCAAGCTGGATAAATGTGGCGGGCTCACGGAGGCGCTGGCCATCGCCCGCCGCGCCCGCGAGCTCGGCCTGGGCGTCATGGTCGGCAACATGATGGGCACCAGCCTCGCGATGGCACCCAGCTTTATCGTCGGGCAATTTTGCGATGTCGTCGATCTTGATGGCCCCACCTTTCTGGCCCGCGATCGCACCCCATCAGTCACCTATGCCAACGGCCATATCGACTGTTCGCCTGCCATCTGGGAATTTGCCGACTTATCCCAATCAGGTTGACTTTTTTCCAATCAGGACGATACCCTGCGGTTCAAATCGAAGCTGGCCGCTGCGGCAGGAGAAGACGCCATGAATGCCATGGGACGCCTGGTCGAAGGCCTCGCCCTGCCACAACCCTACCTGCTCTTTCTGGGCGACACCACCGAACCGGGCTATGCCAAGACAGCGTTCGGGTTGGTTGATTGGGCGCGCGATCGCTGTGTCGCCGAACTGGGTCTGCCGGGCTGCAAGGTCAGCGCGGGGTTGCCGCAGATGGACGCCGCCGCCGCCCATGCTGCCGGTGCCCGCGCCATCGTCATCGGCGTTGCCAATCAGGGCGGTTTCATCCCGCCGTCCTGGGTGGGTGCCCTGGTGGCCGCACTGGAGGCCGGGCTCGACATCATCAGCGGCATGCACGCGCGGCTGGAAGCGATCCCGGAACTGGCCGAAGCGGCCCAGCGCACCGGCCGCCGCCTGATCAACGTGCGCACGCCGCCGGCAGGCATCCCGATCGGTACCGGGCGCAAGCGCAGCGGCAAGCGGCTGCTCACCGTGGGCACCGATTGTGCGCTGGGCAAGAAATACACCGCACTGGCGTTGCATCGCGCGTTCGTGGCGCGCGGCCTCAGCGCCGATTTCCGGGCCAGCGGGCAGACCGGCATATTGATCGCCGGTGGCGGCATCCCGATGGACGCCGTGGTCTCCGATTTCGAAGCCGGCGCTGCCGAGATCCTCAGCCCCGATGCCGCGTCCGATCACTGGGACGTGGTTGAAGGCCAGGGCTCGCTGTTCAACCCGGCCTATGCCGCGGTCTCGCTTGGCCTGCTGCACGGCAGCCAGCCCGATGTGTTCGTGGTTTGCCATGATCCCACCCGCACCCACATGCTGGGCCTGGATGGTTATGCGCTGCCGGCCATCGAGGAGGTGATCGACATGACCATCCGGCTCGGACGGCGCACCAATCCGGCCATCCGCTGCGCCGGGGTCAGCCTCAACACCGTCGCCATGGGCGCAGCGGCCGCCGACGCGCTGATGGCCGCAGAAGCCGCGCGCCTTGGCCTGCCTGTCGCCGATCCCATCCGTGGTGGCACCGCGTTCGAGGCGCTGGTGGACGCCTGCCTGGCATGACCAGCAGCGGCCAGGCAAAGCGGGGCAGCTGGTTCCAGCGCTACCTGCTGCCGGGTTTTGCCCTGAAGGCGGTGATCATCGGCGGCGGTTACGCCACCGGGCGCGAACTGGCGGAATTCTTCGTGCCAGCCGGGCCGTGGGGCGGCCTGCTGGCGATGGGGCTGGCGATGTTGATCTGGAGCCTGGTGGCCGCCATCAGCTTCGCGCTGGCCCACCACTGGCAGGCTCTGGATTACCGCAGCTTCTTCCAGAAACTGCTCGGCCCGGCGTGGCCGCTGTTCGAGATCGCCTACCTGATCTTCGTGGTGCTGATCCTCGCCGTGTTCGGCGCGGCGGCAGGTGCCATCGGCGCGGCCACCTTCGGCTGGCCGCCCGTGGCCGGCACCGTGCTGCTGGCCGCCGCCATCCTGTTGGCGACGGCACCCGGTGAAGCGGCGGTGGAAGCACTGTTCCGCTATGCCAGCTTCCTGATCTACGCGACCTATATCATCTTCATCCTGATCGCTTTTTTCCGCCTGGGTGGGCGCATTGAAACCGGCCTTGCCACCCAGCCGGCGGTTCTGCCCGGCTGGATCGGCGGCGGCGTCACCTATGCGGCCTACAACATCGTTGGCGCGGTCGTGGTGCTGCCCGTGCTGCGCCACCTCGGCAACCGGCGCGAGGCGCTGATTGCCGGGGCCATCGCCGGGCCGCTGGCGATGCTGCCGGCACTGCTGTTCTTCACGGCGATGCTGGCCTTCTACCCCGCAATCGGCGCGGCGGCGCTGCCATCCGAAGTGCTGCTGAATGCCATCGCGCTGCCGTGGCTGGGCCTGTTGTTCCAGGTGATGATCTTTGCCGCGCTGTGGGAAAGCGGCGTTGGCGCGGTGCACGCCATCAACGAACGCATCGCCGGCGCGCTGGTAACGCGCGGTCGCGCCGCGCCGGGGCTTGGCGGCCGCGTGCTGAGCGGCGGCGTGATCCTGACCGGCTGCATGCTGGTGGCGGTGGAGGTCGGCCTCGTCGATCTCATTGCCCAGGGCTATCGCTTCCTCGCCTGGCTGTTCCTGGCCGTCTATCTCGTTCCGCTGCTCACCATCGGCGTCTACCGCCTGCTCACCACCCGCCCCAGCCCGAAATTGGAGGCCCTGCCATGATGCGCCTGAAAACTGCCGCCCTGTTGCTGCTCTCGGTCGCGGCCCTGCCGGCCAACGCTGCGCCGCTGGCCGGGTTCGAGAAGGCGGTGGAAGCCCTGCGTCAGAAGGTCGGCACACCCGGTGTCGCCATCGCCATCGTTGAAAATGGCAAGACGACGATGGCCAAGGGATGGGGTGTGCGCCAAGTGGGCAGCACATCGCCGGTTGATGCCGATACCACCTTCCAGACCGGCTCCACCGGCAAGGCGGTCACGGCAGCGGCGCTCGCCATTCTCGTCGACGAGGGCCGTATCCGCTGGGATGATCCGGTGATCAAACACATGCCCTGGTTCCGCATGTACGACCCCTGGGTGACGCGGGAGATGACGATCCGTGACCTGCTGGTCCACCGCAGTGGGCTCGGGTTGGGCCAGGGCGACCTCATGATGGTGCCGCGCACCCGCCTCACACGGCGGCAGACAGTGGAGCGCGTGGCCTATCTGAAGCCGCGCACCAGCTTCCGCTCGGCCTATGCCTACGACAACGTGCTCTATGCCGTGGCCGGCCAACTGATCGAGGAGGTGACCGGCCAGCGCTGGGAGGATTTCGTGCGGACGCGCGTGCTGCGCGCCGGCGGCATGAACACCGCCACCACCGACAGCCCGGAACGCTTTACCGTGGCCAACCGCTCTTACCCGCATGCGCGCCTGTCGGGCCCGTTGCGCGGGCTGGGCCCGATCCAGCTGCTCGACGAGCGCGACGAACTGGGCCGCAACGCCGCGCCGGCCGGCGGCCTTACCTTCAGCGCCAACGATGAAGCGGCCTGGCTGAAGATCCAGCTGAACGGTGGTGCCCTGCCTGACGGGAAAGCGCTGTTCAGCAAGGCGCAGCACGCCGAGATGTGGAAGCCGGTGACCGTCATGCCGCTGCCGCAACTGCCC
>ENA-UOXO01002403-UOXO01002403.1-mixed-culture-metagenome-genome-assembly--contig:-NODE-2403-length-10697-cov-45.516632_pt1 | contig 10697 bp, 3 predicted proteins | sample MGYA00238162_ERZ761640 | MGnify/ENA primary metagenome ERZ761640 (study PRJEB28914, sample SAMN08778297) | mixed culture metagenome | isolation source: Freshwater growth medium | place: USA...
AGTAACAGTGCCGTAGCACCGGCTGTCGCGTCTGTCGTGTTAACGTTCACACACTGGCATTCACATTCACACACACGGGGGCAGTTTGGAAGGGCGACATGCCTACGGTGAGCCAACGGGCTGGGTGAGCTGTTGTGTGTGTGAGAAGCTCAGGCGACCCGGGGCTGACTTGGCGCTGTTTTTGGTGGCCGAAATTCAAATTGCAAAAATTCGCGCCAGCCGCCACCGGACGCCCCCAGCGGCGGTCCGGTCGTTTAATATTTAAGCATGTATTTAAGTCGTAAGTGTCGCATGGCGGCGTCCCGAGCTCCGACCGACGCTCCTACGCTTTACAGCATATTCGGCCTTTGAGGTAAACTGATAACTGTACACACGGGTACCCACCGCACGGAGACACGCGCATGGCGGGCCGGCAGCCTCGCGGAGCGACATTCTCGGCGTAGCAGCACACAGGAATCCACATCGATACAGCAGGGGTGGCTGCTCGGCACAGCACCGCGCAGTCGAAGAGTGCGGCCATGCACACCGGGACTGTCTAAGGTGATGAGTTCCTACGATGATTCGGTCCCTCGGCCCTCGAGCCTTCGCACCTCCTCAGCACTCACATCTCAGCAGCTTGAGCACCGGAAGGTGGCTGCGTCCTCGGCGAGTCCGACGCACTCGCAGTGGAACCACCGGTGGCACCGGTCGCACATGATCATGTCGCGCTGAGGGTCGAGGATGGCGCGGCACTTGCAGACCTGCACCGTGCCCTTCCCTCGGCCGATGGGCTCGTCCCCCAGTTCGCACGCCTGCATGGTGAGCACGCGCAGCAGCTCTGCGGCCGCCTCGCGCCCCGTCTCCACCGCACCGTGAACGCACTGCGGTGCGTCGGACGAGCATGCTTCACCCGCGAAAAAGAGCGTTGGTGGAGGCGCTGCTTGCGCGCCCGCGCGACCGCCACCGCGAGGGCGTACCTCCTGCGGGATGGACTCGGGTGCGCGCAGCTCGGCGCGCTGCGAGAGCTTGCACCCAACTTGGTCAAATGAGTAGGAGCCGAAGGAGTATGGGTCGAGACCCCAGCGTGTGACGCGCACCTCGCGTGGTGGCGGCAGCGCGATGAGCGTGGGCGCAAAGGTGGTGTGGAGCACTGGCAGCAAGACCTCGAGCACGCCCACGTCCGAGTGATGCTCAAACTCCTCTGCGTACGGCGGCGCGACGAGCACGACCAGCACGCCGCACTTGCCGAAAAAGTGGCCGTTGACGAATCGGAAGCGAGGGTCGATGCACTGCAAATACGGCTCCTCGAGCGGCCAAAAGATCTCGTCCACCGGCCATCGTAGCACCACCTTGTTCTCGACGCCCATCCCCAACTGCTCGATGGCCTCGCGTTTCGGAGCCGAGAGAGGCGGCACAAAGTCTAGGCCGCCACGCGCGCGCTCACGCTTGAGCACACCGAGAGGCAGCGTGATCACGACCAGGTCCGCCTGTAACGTCGTGCCGTCCTCCAAGTGCAACGTCGAGACGCCGCGCGCATCGCGCTCGACTAACCGCACCACCGCGCCGAAGCGCACGTCAAGAGTCTCAGGCTGCGGCACCGGGCCACTTGCAGCTGGGGAGCTGCCGGCCTCGAGCGCACCCTCGGTAGGTGCGCGCCCCTCAGCGAGGTGTCGGATGAGGAAGTCGTAACCATCCACGACGAGGCCGTCCTTGAGGTTGACGCTCGGCGCTGACTGGCCCGGCTCGCCCGGCTCACCCCAAAACTCAACGCGAGCGATCTGGTCGACGGCGGCGTCAATCTTGAGCGCACGCATCGAGAGGCGCGAGCATGGAGCCACGTAGCTCCAAAGCAGCACCTTGAACGACTCGCAGATCAAATGGTCCGTTGGGGAGAGGCCCTTGAGGCCGCCCTTGCGTGTGCGCGAGAGGCACAGGCTAAATGCGGCCTCGACGGTGATGTCTTCCTCCCTCTCGAGGGCAAGGCTCAGCATCCACGAGGGGCCCATATTGGCCACCTCAGCCACCTCATCCGCGGACTCGTGTTCGTCGCCCGCATCCTCTTCAGTCTCGTCCTCGTCGTTGTCCTCCTCCTCCTCCTCCTCCTCCTCGCCTTCTTCGCCCTCTTCCTCCTCCTCGCCCTCGTTGCCCTCGTGTTCGTGGTACAGCTCCCACGCCTTCTTGATGGTCCTCACGTGCTTGTGCTCGCTATTCGTGTAGATCTTCCAGCTCGGCCCAGATTTATGCACCCACCAGCCAGGCGGCAGTTCCTTTGATCGGGCGTCACGCTGGCGAGGCTCCTCCTCCTCCTCCTCCTCCTCCTCCTCCTCCTCCTCGCCCTCACCCTCACCCTCCTCCTCCTCTTCCTCCTCAGGCAAGCCGAGCGCACGCCGGCGCCGTTTCTCAGCAGCCACCGCCCGGCGCGCCTCCTGTTCCGCTCGCTCCCTCTCTGCTTCGGCTGCTTCACGCGCACGGCGTGCCAAGAGCGTCTTGCGACGCTTCCGAAGCATGCGCGGCGTCTTCTCGATCTCGGGCTCGATCTCGGGTTTTATCTCGGCCCTCCTCTTCTCAACCTCGGCCGCGTCCGTAGGCAAAGCGGCCAGCCGCGTCCCCGACCTGCGCGGCTGCCAGTTATGGCTGCTAGTCACGCCCGACGGACGCGCCTTGGCGTCACTCCCCGCGAGACTCGCGGCCGTCGGCGAGAGGGCACGCGCGTTGCCCATGGTGAGATAACGATCGTCGATGCACTCGTATTGCTCCTGCGAGAAGCGATCGAGGAGCCTGTGACCGCAGGAGGTCGAAGGAGCTTGGTGGAGCTCGATAACCTCTTCGGAGATTCTCTCTGTCTGCACGAGAAGCGGCTCGTGGCACCTGACCCACGGAGCTGCTCCATCGTCGGGGGGTGACCATCGTGCGAGTGGGATGACGTGAGCCTGAAACTTCTTGCCGATTCGCGGCTGCAGGCCCCCAAACCCGTGCCGGACCTTTGCAAACCGTGTCGGCTGGGCGCGCTTCGGCAGTCGACCGGCGGCGGAGGTGGCGGCGGCAGAGGCTTGGGTGCTGCACGGGCTTGGGAAGAAGGGCACGCCTCTGTTGGGCTCCTTTAGGACAAGGTTGACGAGCCGCTCCGAGACGATCTCGCCTGAAAGTAGCTTCAAGCGCACCCAGCCGTTACCCACTCGCAGCACCTTGCCCTCCATCCCCGCATGCGAGCCGCCGATGATGGTCGCCTGGTCGCTGCCGAGTTCGAGCCGATGAGCTCTCGACGCCAAGCCATCCTCACGCTTTACCGGCGGCGCGGAGGCATCCTCGGACGCAGCCGCGGCTGCAGCCGACCCCTCATTAGCTGGCTCTCGATCCTCCCGCGGGCCCAGCTTGACGTCAACCAGCCAGCTGGGCCTTTGGCGAGGCCGCTTGACCGGCCACCCCTCCGTTTGCTTCTCGTGGTCCCCTTCAGAAGGCGGTGGCAGGTTTTCCGTCACAAACGCCTGTACGGCCTCTTCGGCGACGCCACCCGGCACCTCACCATCCGTCATCGCGTCAAGCGCTGGCAGCAGCAGCCGCAGCACCTCGGCGGCGTCCACATGCTCCACGTCGCCATCCTCGTAGTGCAGCTCGAAGCCTTGGGTCGCATCATACGACGCCACACGACCCTCAAAGCGCCCGTCGACGCCAAACTGCTTGGAGACGCGCCGGCCGACGAGGGCGTTCGGCTTCAGCGGCATCGCGTCAAGCGTGCTTCTGGGGCGTCTCCTCTTGGCCGGTCTGGCCTGCTTGGGCACCTTCACAGGCTCCTCCATAGGCTGTTGACCCTCGCTGAGCTCATTAGGCTCCGGCCCTTCGGACTTGGGCTCACGGAGTGACAGCGCCGGGATGGCACGTCGAGTCTTGCCAACTGGTAAGAAAAGGTCGGCCCCAGCGCGTGTATCGAGCAGTCCCCGCAGCTCCTCGTCCGTCAGCCGCTCAAGCTGCTCCCGCTCGAGCACGCAGCAATAGCAGCGCAGCGCTTCCCTATTTCGCGCCGTATTGAGCGTGGTAGGCACGCCGACGACCTCATGCATCCACTGCGCGTGCTTGCGGCGACAGTGTTTACGCACCGTGTCGGCCGAAAGGTATGCCCGGCCGCACGATCGGCAAAGGTAGCGCAACCCCGTGTCCCCCTGCGTGATCCGGCGTTGCTTGTGGCTCTTGGCGTGCGCGGGCGGCGTGGCGACGGGCGCCATGCAATCGGTCGGCATGCAACCGCTGCTACCGGTCGGCATGCAACCGGTCGGCAGTTGCATGCAACCAGTCGGCCCACTGCGCGCCGCCTCGCCCGCCGCCTCGCCCGCTGCCGCGCTCGTGCGAGACGCATTCGTCCTCGCCGCGCCATCGGCCATTGCAGCCAGTCGCTGGCGCTGCTTTGCGGAGCTGAGGTCACGCCACTTTTGCTTGCGCGTCGCAAGCCATGCCTTAGAACCGTAGGGCGGCGGCGCGCTGTGATGAGCACTTGCATGCGAGGCAAGCCATGCCTCAGAACCGTAGGGCGGCGAGGGCCGAGGAGGCGGCGCGCTCACGAACGTCATGGAGGCTGCATCGATCCCCGCCACCGCCGCCGCCGCCGCGGTGGCTTCTTCACACGTGTGCGCTGGCATGCACAGCGTGGCCGACTCATCGCCTTCGCTCTGAACAGGCGACGCGCGCGAGAAGTGGCGGGACGCAGTCTGCGACGGCACAGGCCGTTTCTCGCGGCCGCCACCGGGGCTTGCACGCTCGGTGGGCGGCATGGGCGGTGCGTGTCTGCCGGCACCCACGCGAGCGTGCGTGCCCACAGCGCACGCGGCTGGCGACGTGAACGATGGCGCCGCACCATACGAGGGCAACGGCGGCGCGTAAGGCAACGCGTACGGCTGGGCCGACGCGTAGGGTGGCTGTGGCGCATACGCGGACGCGTTCGGGATTGCCTGTGGCGCGTGGCTGTACGCGATGGCGAGGTTCGTGTATGCGAATGCTGGGTGGATGGTGCGCGGCAGCTGCACTGGTGGTAGCCCCCCTAGATTCCGGTGGCAGGCGAGACAGTGCGAGGCATAGCTGAGCGAGGGGGGCAATGAACAGGGTGCATAGCCTGACAGCACCGAGTGTGCCGCCGCCGCCTGTGCCGCCGCCGCCGCCTGTGCAGCCGCCGCCGCCTGGGCCGCCGCCGCCGCTTGTGCGGCCACTAAGGCCACCAACCCATGATCAACGTGGAGATTGTGGATCATGCCACCACCAACACCGAAGAGGAGCGAGGCCAACTCGTGTCCGAGAAGCACCGCGCCTGGCTGTACTGAAGCATGCGCACCGGCTAAGGGGGGAGTCACGCGTGAAAAGGGTGCTGGCGAAGGCTGCACTGGCCTCGGCGATGAAGCCACCGGCGGCGCCAGACGTAGAGATGGCGACGGCTCTGTCGTATCGGGCTCAATCTCGATCAAGCTCACTTCCTCGGCCATCGCCTCGTCCTCCTCCGCCTCGTGTTGCTCTCGCACGGCTGCCGCCACCGCCGCATCAGCCTCCTCCCCCGCCGCCGCCAGTACCTGCCCCACCCCTTCGAACTCTACTGAGATCAGTCGCACCTCCTCCTCCTCCTCCTCCTCCTCTGCCTCCTTCACCTCCTCGTCCTCTGCCTCCTTCGACGCCTCGTCCTCTACCTCCTTCGCCGCCTCGTCCTCTACCTCCTTGAGGTCCGCAGCAGCGACTTCCTGTGCAGCTGCCTCCTCTGCCTTCTCCATCGCCTCCCATTCCGCCTCCATCGGCGACGTCGACGGTGGCAGTGGTGTTGGAGTCGCCGGGCTCGGAGTGGCCGCGCGCTTCGCTACCAGCGTTTCGAGAATGCGCCAAGCCGAGCAGATGCGCGTCTCGTCAGGTTGCCCATCGGCTGTGCTCAGGCTGTAGCTCGACTCACCGCGCGCTGCGACACTCACGGTGATCTGTGCTGTTGCGGTTGCGACCATCTCCTCGGCGGCCGCGCTGTCCCACTCGAGCCTCTGGCGTGAAAACAGGGCGCGAAGCACGCATGCCTCCCCGAGCGCGTATGCGGTGAGTGCGCGGCTCACCTGCACGGCAAGAGGCGGTAGCTCGGCCGTGCCCTCGCCGTCGCGATCGTCGGCATCATTGCGTGCCGCGGCAGGGCGCTCCTCCGAGCTTGCCACCGCTCCCACCAACGGTATAGCCGCTGGCGCTGCTGCCATGACTGCTCCTCCTGCCGCCTTCACCACAGCATCCGCATCCGCCACCGCCTCCGCCTCCGCATGCGCCTCCGCCTCCGCCTCCATGTCCTTCACATCCACACGCATATCCTCAACCTCCGAGGAGGCAAGGGAGGCGGCCTGTAGCTCTTCCATAGCTCGGACCTCCCCCGCGGCCGCTCGGATCTCTTTTGGTGGGCACGGTTTGCCACAGGGGAAGCCCTTCCACGGTTTGCCTCCGCCGCAGAGCTGGCAGTTGAACCGCCGCTGTCGTGCGCCGTCCGCCGCCGCCGCCGCCGCCGCCGCCGCCGCCTCCCGTGAAGCCTTGTCTGCCTTGTCCGCTGGCGTCGCTTTGGATACGGTGCCACACGTGAGCATGTGCTTGCCGCGTGCCGCGTTGTTCTTGAAGGTGCGCCCGCACCGGTCACACATCGGCTGGCTCGCGTGATGGCTCGCCTCGTCCTCCGCCGCCTCGTCCTCGTCCTCCGCCGCCTCGTCCTCCGCCGCCTCGTCCTCCGCCAACTCGGGCTTGACTTGCTTGGCGTTCTCGACGCAATGACGAGCGTGGCCGCCCGCCGCTTGGGGCGTGAAGAACACCCGGCCGCATCGGGTACAAGTGTAACCTTCCGAGTGCGCGGGCTCCGCTCGAGACGACGCGTGCGCACGGACGGCGACGGTGGTGGTGGCCGTGGTGGCGGTGGTGGGCATGTTGCTTCTGGTACGACTGTTGTTGCTGCTGCTGCTGCTGCTGCTGCTGCTGCTGCTGCTGCTGCTGCTGCTTGTGGCGGCGGCGAGGGGACGCCGAGAGTGACACTCGCGCTGCGCATCGCTCGGTGCGGCAGTGCCCTGCTTGCCATGCTGCCGCGTCCGGTAGGGTCCGACCGCGTCCCGCTCCACCACTGTCACGTCCTCATCGCCCGTTTCCGCCGCTGAGGTCGGCTGACGCTGGCGGCCTCGAGAGGCGCTCGTCTGCTTGTCCTCGACCTCAACGGGCGCGGGCGGCTTGCGGCGCTGGCGTAGGCGTGTGACTGTCTCCTCGGCATAGTCGGTCAGCGCCATCGGAGGTGGCAGCTTCAGCGGCTCGGTCGCCGTCTCGCCAAGCTCGCCCTCGAGGGCCGCCTCCGCTCGCTGCCCGAGCGCACGCCGCGACTCGCGACTGGCGCGGAAACGCTCGCGCTGCTCCGCGAGGCTCGCCTCCCACTGATGCATCTTGCGGAGTGGTGTTGTGTCCATGAGCGCCTTGGCCGCGACCACCCACGCCCATACCTTGTTCACGTGCGCGCGAGAGAGACGCCGACCGGTCGATGAGTCGAACCACGGCGCGTTTTGGCCCCAGCCGCCACTGTAGCCGCCTGCGGTCTGATCCACCTTCACCCCCAGCTCGGTCGCGAGCTTGAAGACCGGATTGTACGAGGCATCGCAGCCGTGGATGAAGGCCGCGCCGAGATCGACGCGGCTGGTGCCCATCTGCACCGTGTCGATGCGCCCACCGAGGCGTGTGCGTGCCTCGAGCACGATCGGCGTCACACCACGCTCTTGCAGAAAGCGAGCCGCGGCCAGTCCCGCCGGACCAGCGCCGATGATGACCACCCTTGCATTCCGACGAGCAGTCGTAATGCGCCGGTGCTGGTTGGCGAGGCCGCATGACGAGCACACTGCTTCCGGCTGCCGCCTGTGTGAGCACGCACGGTGCACGCGGCGGACTTCAGGCGAGCACAAGCAGAGCCATGGTTCGTCGTTGATGCTGGCGCTCTGCGAACACAAGCAGCACGTGAGGCTCGCCTGCTCGTCCTCCGACGGAGTAGGTGGCATGCTCGACGCTCGGATGGTTCGCAGACTGCGAAATAGGAAAGTTTTGCTTTTGGTGACCGGACCATACCTATACACGCACGCACCCTAGGTTCTGACGTACATCCCCGAACGTGATGGGCATGTACTACGGTACAGTACGGTCTGCGGTGGTGTACACTAACTAGACCCCCCTTAGAGAGAACCCACACCTCGAACCCCGCTTTCCCGACGGGGGGTGGGTTGGGAGGTTTCGTCTCCTTTGCCTATGGTGCTGTCGGACGTCGTGGACGCCACCCTATTGAGGGGGCGATCCCCCTCCCCCCCCCTTTGGGAGAGGGTTTGACGTGCGGTCGCGGGCGTGGCTGGCTGGCAGCGGTGGGCGTGGTAGTGGCGGGGCGGGCGGATGTGCGGCGGACGGATGTGCGGCGGTGGCAGCGGCGGGTGGTGGCAGCGGCGGGTGGTGGCAGCGGCGGGCAGCGGTGGGTACTGGCGGGTGTGGCCGCGGTGGGCAGCGGCGAGGCGGGCGGTGGCAGCGGTGGGCGGTGGCAGCGGTGGGCAGCGGCGGGTAGTGGCGGGCGTGGCGGCGGCGGGCGTGGCAGTGGCAGGCGTGGCAGTGGCAGGCGTGGCAGCGGCTGGCTTGGTCGTTTGCGTTGTTGATAGGTTGCTTGGCTTGAAGGTGTGGGGGGCACCAGCAAGGGAGGTTTGGGCAAGGATGGAGGGGATGTCGCGGCGAGGCGGCGTGTGCTGGCAGCAGCAGCGTGGTCAGCAGCAGCGAGGCAGCAGCAGTGTGACGTCATCGGCGTACACGCAGCAAGCCGTCGCGGTGCGAAGTAGTGCGGTAGTGGCAGAGTGGTAGCAGTGGTGTGGCAGCAGTGGCAGGCAGTAGTGTGGTCCAGGAGAGTGGCAAAAGCAGCGCATCGCGTCGTGTTGTCGTGCGTAAGGGCTGCGCGGCAGGGTGATCATGAGAGGCTTCAGGCATGGGAGTGCGTGAGCCTTCATTGGTCTGCCCTGGCATGATGTTTTCTCTTTTTGGAAAGCGCGCGCGCGATCCTCATGGATAGCGTCTGTTTGAGGCGCGTTTTGGAGGGCGAGGGCAGGGCATGGGGATCGTGTGCGGGTGCCCATCGCGGTGTGCTGAGCTTCGGCCATTTTTTCGGGCGCGAGGGCCTCTTGGACGAGAGTCTCTGGTCTCGTGATCCCCATCTTTTAGAAAAAAGAGGGGATAGCAGACAGCGAAATACATAATAGCGAAAGTTGATCAATAAAAGTCAGCTCACACTGATTGCGGGATAACACCGCAGGCCACGCTCACACACGCGGGCACAAGCAAGCCGCGCGACACGCGTCGGAGACTCACGAATACGGCGAAAGCCTACCCCTCACATTTCCCCACAGATAAGCTCTGCGAACATATCACCCCCGCGTCCATATCGACCGCCATCGCCGCTGCCATCGCCACTGCCGGCCTCAGAGGCTCTACGGCAGCTGGTCAGCGGCGCACACATCACCCAGGCTGCGAGCGCCGTCGTGGCCGTGAGGGTCAATCACTCAATCTTCTCACCCAGCTCCGCGACGGTGGGCATTGAGACGACCGTTGGGGCGGGGGCTTGCAGCTTCACCGCGGCCGCGGCCTAGTTGCGAGACACCTTCCACGACTGCGATGGGTCGAAGTTGATGGCATCGGCGAGATCCCTCTTGCTCATGAGCCGTGCGGTTGGCGGGACGCCGGTGAGCAGGGCCTGGACCAGGGTCAAGATCTTCTTGCGGTAGAGCGTGCGGCAATTCTTGAACACGAGGTACCAGACGAAGTATGGGATTCCCTCCTGGGCCATGAACTTCTTAAAGTCAGCCTTGCTCCCCTGGTGGTGCACGAAGGAGCCCATCAGTGTCTTGTCCAACTTCTTCATGATTGCAGAAGTTTTGTCGCTGACGTACTTTGGGGCGAAGTAAGCGCGCATGAGGGGCACGTAGATGGTCTCCTCTTCGGTGAAATGAGTCTTCATCTCGGGTTCGTAGTTGTCGAATGCCTTGAGGACCTCCTTCACGTTGCCGCCGGCATTGAGCTCCGAGACATTGGCCTCGACCTCAAGCAAGAGCTCGAGGAGCCCGACGTGGTCCTTCATGATCTTCTCAGGTAAAGCCACCCTCTCTTTCAGCATGGGGATATGGAGGTTTTCCTCATGGGAGTGGTGGGCGTGAACCAGGTCTGAGTGACTTTTCCAGTACGTTTTGAGCGCATCCGCCTGCCACGCCTCGAGCGGATCCGAGCACTTCTCGAGGCATTTGCGAAAGAGCGAAACAATGAACTAAACAATGCCATCTCCGCGCGGAGGGTGTCGTGGATCCTGTACCAGCCGTCGGCGAGGGCGGGGTACTGATACTCGGCCTCGTAGATGGGTTTCGCGCCGTTCACGGCGTAGGATTCGATGGGAAGAAGGAGGGCCATCTTGGAAGGAGGGCTCGGTCACATTAGGAAGGGGTTTCCAAGCAACTGGGCGGGGCTCGGCTAGGAATCCTACTGGGCGAGCCGCACTGCTCGGCACCTGTGCGGTCTAAATCGACCGCACTGCTCTTGCGCACTGCGGGGGGAAACGACTGCACTGCGGTAAAAATCGACCGCAGTGCGGTGTGAAAATCGACCGCACTGCGGTGCGAGACGACCGCACTGCGGTCGGAAAATCGACCGCACTGCGGTCGGAATCGACCGCACTGCGGTCGGAATCGACC
>ENA-UOXO01002415-UOXO01002415.1-mixed-culture-metagenome-genome-assembly--contig:-NODE-2415-length-10649-cov-36.145932_pt1 | contig 10649 bp, 6 predicted proteins | sample MGYA00238162_ERZ761640 | MGnify/ENA primary metagenome ERZ761640 (study PRJEB28914, sample SAMN08778297) | mixed culture metagenome | isolation source: Freshwater growth medium | place: USA...
GCGCCGCGGTGCCGTCTCCCCCGCGAGCAGCAGCGTGACTCTCCTCACGTGCGCCGTCCGTACGCCCCCCAGCATCCGCGCCGCAAGCACCGCCGCGCGCCGAGCGCGGGCGAAATCGCGAAGCCTTGCGGCGGTATCGTGCGCCTCGCGCCGACGCCCCGCCACCTCGGCTAGGAGATCCTGGAGGGCAGTGGTACCTGCTATGCGCATCGCATGGCGCGCCGCGCGCTGCATGGGGTCCATACTAGCGACGGCGGCGCGGCGGGCGCGCGCCGCGTCGCAGACGCGCGCGACTACCGCGGCGGCGTCCGGGCGCGAGGCAAGGAGGCGCATCGCGTGGACGTGCTCGCGCTCGCGCAGAGCGCACTGTATAGCGGCGCCCGCTGCACCCTCTTCTCGGCGCCGTTTTGTGCGCCGCGTGGTGAGCGCGCGCCGTTCGTCGGGCGAGAGGGGAGGTGGAGCCGCCGTCCGCGCAGCCGATCCTAGGAAGCTCGATACGGCGCTTTTCTATTCGGTCCTCCGAAGGTACGTACAAATTGTGTGCCGTGTGACGCCCCCCAAAGTTACACGGCTCTGAACTCTCATTTTTGTTCCGTAGCACCGGTTGTCGCGTCTGTCGTGTTAACGTTCACACTTTGTGCATGGCGAGCACGGCCAAAGCGATCGTCGAGAAGCCGAGCGCGGGTTCGGCGACAGTCGAAGCAATTACATCCGCGGACTTAGCAGAGCCCGATGACGCCTTTGACTTTTACCGCCCACTGGGCGAGCGCGACGTTGGTAGTGACGACGATGCCGCTGATGTAGAGGCCGCCATTGAAGGTGGCATTGGGGGCGATGGCTTTGGGAGTGCCACTGCCGACGACATGGGCAGCTTTACGAGCGCCGCAGATACCTTGAAGGAGGACTCGTCCTTTTTCGCTGATTTTGGAAGCTTCCAGTCTTGCGCGCCGCCGGTACCCGAACCGCCTGCGCCGGCACCCGCGATGGCTGCGAGCGATGTCGATGTGATCAAGGCGACGATGGCGGCCCTCAAGATCGCCCCGCCGCCTTGGGTCGTCAAGATGCAGCACATACAGAGGATCAGGGCCATGCAGGAACAGCTCGCGCTATCCGCGGCCGCGGCCGGCGCGGATGGCGCGGCAGTAGAACCACCGGCTGCAGCCGCGTTGCTGCCTAATATGGAGATGCAGTGGGAGGCTGAGATTCGGCTGCGCGCGCCGGACGCGGCGCATCTTCTCTCGGGCGGCGCTATCGCCGGTGCCGTGCCCACCATCGGAGGCACCGACGCCTCGCCCTTCGGACTGCCGCAACCCAAGAAGAAGGTCACAGGCAAGCAGTTAGTCGCCGAAAGGAGGAAGCAGCGAGAGGACGAAAAGAAGAGGGCGGCGGCGGTGGCTGGGCCGAGCCACGGAGCCTCCAAGCTGAGCCAGGGCGGCTTCAAGCTGAGCCACTGACCATCTGGCAGCCGGGGGCTTCACGGGCGCTACATAGTTTATTCATAGAGGGGCCTTAGTGGGGCCTTGGTGGAGGGCCAAGGCGTGCAGACCGCATTGGACGGATCTCGGCGGGGCGGATTCGGCATGCGGGATGGTGACACGAGAGTCCACAGTACAGAGATCAAGAAGGACTTAGCAAACGTGTGTCCCCCTGCGTGGCACATGATGTGGTATCATACTGTCGTGTAGTTGCAGTGCCACATGAAACTACGTAAGCCTCGTAAGAAAGAGAACCACGCAGGCGAGCTATCTTCCAAGCGTCATGGCAAGCGTCCGCTCCAATTGTGCCTCGATAAGTGAATTCGAGTGTGAAAACTAGGGTGTGAAATTCCGTCAATTTCACACCCGATCTCGCTTCTCGGCAGGAGCGAGGGACATGATGCTTCTCTGGTCACTCTTCCTGCCAGCCCTCGTGCTTCACCCAGCACCGACGCATCGGCTACCCCACCCTTCAAGGCTCGCGGGCTGCGCACGGACCGCCCAGCTCGCGGCCTGCGCCAATGAGGAGACGAAGGCGATGACCAGTTCGGACGTCGTCGTCCAAGGCGAGACGACGGCGATGACCAAGGCGGAAGTCGAGAAGATTGGAAACTTGGTGGAGGACGATGAGTGGCTCGGGCTCGCGACGGAGCTGGCCATCGTGTTTCGGTCGGCTGTGCGCGAGAGCATCAAGGCAAACGTGGCCGACTTTATCGGCAAAGACGACTACAAGCTCGGCGACATCAGCAAAGAAGCAGACGCTCGCATCAAGGCCATGGTAGCCGACTTGCGCGGAAAGGACGAGTACGAGCTCGGAGATCTATCGATCGCGCTGGATACGCTCGTAAAGGAGGAGGTCCGCAAGATGACTGATGGCCTCCATGATTGCCTCTATGGTTGCCTCTATGATTGCCTCTGATGGCCTCTCTGATTGCGTCCCTCATCAGGTGTGCAAGATGACGGGAAAGGAGAAGTACGAGTTCGGTGACCTGAGCATCGTTCTCGACACGCGGATCAAGCGGACTGTCGCAGATTTTTGCGGCAAGGTGTGATGGCGCCTTTGCCTCTGAGTGCGCAAATGGGTGATGTCCCCTGATGACTCCTGATGACCCCTGATGACTCCTGATGACCCCTGATGACTCCTGATGACCCCTGATGACTCATGAGGAACCCTGATGACTCGTGATGACTCCCGAAGAGCCCATGGGTGTCTGAACCTGACGAATCCTGACGAATCCTGACCGTGTGTCCTGACGAATCCTGACCGTGTGTCCTGACGAATCCTGGCCGTGTGTCCTGCTCGGTGGCCGTTTGCGCCAAAGGACGAGTACACGCCGGGCGATCTGACGCGCGAGGTTGCATCTCGCGTGTCCTCGCGCGTCGCCGGCTTCACCGGAAAGGGCGACTGTGCGCCGCCCGCGCTCGAACGCATGGCCCCCGTCACCTCTCACTAGATGACCTCTGATGACCTCTGATGGCCTCTGATGGCCTCTGATGGCCTTCTGACGGCACCTGATGGCACCTGATGGCACCAGATGGCCTCTGATGGCACCTCGAGTCTCGCCACATCTCCTCGCCACATCTCGCCACATCTCGCCACATCTCCTCTCTCGTCGCGTAGACCAATTCGGCGACATCAGCAAAGAGATTGAGCGCCGGCGCGTGGCATGGGTCAAGGAGACCCTGGGCAAGGACGACTACCAGTTCGGCGACCTGACGAAGAAGGCGCTGGCGAGCTTTACGGGCAAGGACGAATATGAATTTGGGGACGTGACGAAACGGCTCGGCCAAATGCTCTTTGGTAACAAGCAGGTGCCGAAGAAGAAGGACTAACGTTGCCGCGCGCTCGATAACTTACCGTGCAACGCGGCTCGACCGTCTTTCACGTACTGTAGGCTGCGGTACCGCGAGTTGACCGGTTTGTTGTAGTTCTGAAACCTCTTTTTCTGGGGTTTTCATTCACACCAAATTCACACCTCCACCGCCATCCAAGCCGCCGAGACGCCCAAACAGGCGCCCAAACCAAGCATTCTCAACGACGACGCGAGCGCGCGCATGCTCCGTGTCTCGAATGGGGTCGTGTAAGGTGTGTGTATTCTGAGCGGACAGTAACAGTGCCGTAGCACCGGTTGTCGCGTCTGTCATTTTAACGTTCACACCTCGAACTGCGGATTAGAGCATGGCGAATTTTAGAAGCACGGCATCGCCGTTCGCCTCCAGGGAAGACGCGAAGCGGCTTGGCCTTCACATGCTCATCGGATGGGCCTTCCTCGTGCTCATCGTCCCGCGGGTGAGTGCCATGGCACCGACACGGCCCGATGGTGACGAGACTGATGCTCATCGGGTGGTTTCTGTGCCGTTACCGCCGCCGCCCAAGCTGCCATCGCCTCCTCCTCCCTCGCCACCGCCGCAATCACCTTCGATCCCGTCGAGGCGCTCTCCTTTGCCCGCGCCACTGCCGATACTGCAGCCGCCCTTGCCCTCGAAGCCGTCACCTTCCAAGGAGCTTATCGTCAGGCATGGACGACAGCTCACAAGCCACTCTGCCCTGCTGGCGCTCGGATATGCCCACACGTGCTTGGCAACCGGCACGCTCCTCAGGTGCTGGGGCAGGAACGACTACGGCCAGCTCGGCGACGGCACGACGACCACACGGTACGCCCCGACCACGATCGACGTCGGCGGCGCCGTCGGGCTGCTGGCGCTCGGAGTCTTCCACACGTGCGCGTACGTGATTGACAGCGCGCTCCTCAAGTGCTGGGGCTACAACGGGAACGGCCAGCTCGGCGACAATACGACGACCACACGCAGCACCCCGACCGCGATCAGCGTCGGCGGCGTCGTCGGGCTGCTGGCGGCCGGATACTCCCACACGTGCGCGTACGTGACGGCCAGCGCGCTCCTCAAGTGCTGGGGCGCCAACGGGAACGGCCAGCTCGGCACCGGCACGACGACCAATCGCGCCACTCCAACCACGATCGACGTCGGCGGAGCCGTCGGGCTGCTGGCGGCCGGATACTCCCACACGTGCGCGTACGTGACGGCCAGCGCGCTCCTCAAGTGCTGGGGCTACAACGTCTACGGCCAGCTCGGCGACAGCACGACGACCGATCGCACCGCCCCGACCACGATCAGCGTCGGCGGCGCCGTCGGGCTGCTGGCGGTCGGAGACTACCACACGTGCGCGTACGTGACGACCAGCGCGCTCCTCAAGTGCTGGGGCTGGAACACCTACGGCCAGCTCGGCGATAATACGACGACCAATCGCTACACCCCGACCACGATCGACGTCGGCGGCGACGTCGGGCTGCTGGCGGCCGGAGACATCCACACGTGCGCGTACGTGACGAACGGCACGCTTCTCAAGTGCTGGGGCTGGAACGACTACGGCCAGCTCGGCGATAATACGACGACCACACGTTACTCCCCGACCACGATCAACGTCGGCGGCGACGTCGGACTGCTGGCGGCCGGATTCTCCCACACGTGCGCGTACGTGACGGCCAGCGCGCTCCTCAAGTGCTGGGGCTACAACACCGACGGCCAGCTCGGCGACGGTACCACGGCGACTCGCATCAGCCCCACCTTGTTCCCAGGGCTAGCTGTTCCACCACCACCTTCTCCACCACCTTCGCCACCACCACCCTCGCCACCACCGCCGCGGCCACCGCCGCCGTCACCGCCGCCGCCGCCCTCGCCAATGCCTCACCTCACAAGCCAGTCTGCCCTGCTGGCGCTCGGAGAATCCCACACCTGCGCGTACATGACGAACAGCACGCTCCTCAAGTGCTGGGGCAGGAACGCCTACGGCCAGCTCGGCGACAACACGACGACCACACGTTACTCACCGACCACGATCGACGTCGGCGGCGCCGTCGGGCTGCTGGCGGCCGGATACTCCCACACGTGCGCGTACGTGACGGCCAGCGCGCTCCTCAAGTGCTGGGGCTACAACAGCTACGGCCAGCTCGGCGACGGCACGACGACCGATCGCTACACCCCGACCACGATCAGCGTCGACGGCGCCGTCGGGCTGCTGGCGCTCGGAAGCGAGCACACGTGCGCGTACCTCACGAACAGCACGTTGCTCAAGTGCTGGGGCTACAACAGTGCTGGTCAGCTCGGCGACGGCACGACGACCAATCGCACCACCCCGACCACGATCGACGTCGATGGCGCCGTCGGGCTGCTGGCGGCCGGCGACTACCACACGTGCGCGTACGTCACGGCCAGCGCGCTCCTCAAGTGCTGGGGCTACAACGGGAACGGCCAGCTCGGCGATGGCACGACGACCGATCGCGCCACCCCGACCACGATCGACGTCGGCGGCGCTGTCGGGCTGCTGGCGGCCGGATACTTGCACACGTGCGCGTACGTGACGACCAGCGCGCTCCTCAAGTGCTGGGGCTGGAACACCTACGGCCAGCTCGGCGACAATACGACGACCACACGTTACTCCCCGACCACGATCGACGTCGGCGGTGCCATCGGGCTGCTGGCGGCCGGATACTCCCACGCGTGCGCGTACGTGATTGACAGCGCGCTCCTCAAGTGCTGGGGCAGGAACGCCTATGGCCAGCTCGGCGACAACACGACGACCACACGTTACTCACCGACCACGATCGACGTCGGCGGCGCCGTCGGGCTGCTGGCGGCCGGATACTCCCACACGTGCGCGTACGTGACGGCCAGCGCGCTCCTCAAGTGCTGGGGCTGGAACGCCTACGGCCAGCTCGGCGACGGCACCACGACGACTCGCATCAGCCCCACCTTGTTCCCAGGGCTAGCCGCTCAACCATTACCATCGCCACCACCTTCGCCACCACCTTCGCCACCACCTTTGCCGCCACCACCACCACCTTCGCCACCACCTTCGCCGCCACCACCGCCACCACCACCTTCGCCACCACCACCCTCGCCACCACCACCCTCGCCACCACCACCCTCGCCACCACCTTCGCCACCACCTTCGCCACCATCACCTTCGCCACCACCGCCATCGCCGCCGCCGCCGCCGCCATCGCCGCCGCCGCCATCGCCGCCGCCGCCATTGTCGTCGCCGCTTCCCCCGCCTCCCCCGCCACCATCAGCACCGCCCAGCCCACCTCCACCATTGCCACCACCACAACCTTCGCCACCACCTTCGCCACCACCACCTTCGCCAACACCGTCATCGCCACCACCGCCATCGCCACCGCCGCCGCCGCCGCCATCGCCGCCGCCGCCATCACCGTCGCCGCCTCCCCCGCCTTCCCCGCCACCATCAGCATCGCCCAGCCCGCCTCCACCATCGCCACCACCTTCGCCACCACCTTCGCCGCCACCACCACCACCTTCACCACCACCTTCGCCGCCACCACCGCCACCCCCACCACCTTCGCCACCACCACCTTCGCCACCATCTTCGCCGCCACCACCGCCACCACCACCACCTTCGCCACCACCACCCTCGCCACCACCTTCACCACCACCACCTTCGCCACCACCACCTTCGCCACCACCGCCATCGCCACCACCGCCATCGCCGCCGCCGCCGCCGCCATCGCCACCACCTCCATCGCCGCCACCTCCATCGCCGCCGCCGCCATCACCGCCGCCGCCATTGTCGCCTCCCCCGCCACCATCAGCATCGCCCAGCCCGCCTCCCCGGATGCCGCCATCACCGAGCCCACCTCCATACAGCCCACCGGAGCCATATCCGCCTCCACCTCTACCACCTTTGCCATCACCTCCTGAACTGTCGCCACCGCCATCGCCGAGACCACCATCTTCGCCGCCACCTCCATCGCCGCCACCGCCATCACCGCCGCCGCCATCGCCGCCTCCCCCGCCACCATCAGCATCGCCCAGCCCGCCTCCACCATTGCCACCACCGCCATCGCAGCCGCCGCCATTGCCGCCGTCGCCAACTCCGCCTCCGCCACCGCCATCGCCGCCACCATTGCCGCCACTGCCGTTATGGCCCCTGCCATCGCCTCCGCCGCCATCGCCATCGCCGCCGCCGCCATCGCCGCCGCCGCCGCCGCCGTCGCCGCCCCCGCCGTCACCAGCAGCACCACCACCGTTGCTGCCGCCACTATCTCCGCCGCCACCTCCGTCGCCACTACCCTCGCCGCCACCTCCCACGCCACCTCCACCCTCTGCTGAGCCATCTCCTCCTCCGCCGCCACCTCCTTCTCCGTCGCCACCGGAGCCCTCTCCGCCACCTTTCTCACGGGGTTCGCCGTCACCGACTCCACATTCATACGACCCACCCGAGCCGCACCTGCCTCCACCGCCGCCTCCCTCGCCATCCCCTCCTGAACCGTCGCCACCGCCGTCACCAATGCCACCGTTGCCACCCCTCCCACCATCCGCATCGCCCAGCCCTCCTCCACGTGCACCTGAACCATCCACCCCTCCGCCCCCCCCGCCCTCCCCGTCGCCTCCAGAGCCGTCCCCTCCACCGCCGTCGCCGAGGCCACCACCGCCATCAAGCCCTCAGACGGAACTTTCTCTAGTTGTGACGTTCCAGATTGCAGGCACCATTGAGTCCTTCAACGCAACCCATTTCACATTGCAGCTGGCTCGTGCAACTGGCGTTGCAGCCTCCGCCATTGCGCTCAACATCGTGTCAGGATCGCTCACAGTCACCGCGTCCTTCTACATTTCGAGTGCATCAGACCGTTCGCGCGTCGTAAATACCTTGGATCAGCCGCCATCGGCTCTGTCTGCCACACTTGGAGCGACGGTCCTCAGCACGCCCACCATTCGTCTCGTCGAGCCGGCGCCACCACCAAACATGGGCAACTCGGCCGCAGCGCTCCTGGCCAGCGAGAGTGCCTCGTCGTCGTCCTTGGCGATGATCGCTTGGATCATGGCTGGAGCTTTCGCGGCCGCTTGCGCGTGCACGCTACTCGTACTTCTTTACATGATTCGTCGTCGCAATCAGAGGCAATCAGCCGCAATCCGAGGAGCCTTCGGCACCGGCAATCAGAGGCAATCAGCCGCAATCAGAGGCAAGCAACTCGCGGAGCTAAGGCGTGGCGAGCGCAGGCCCCGAAAGAAGCGGGATGTCGACAGCGGCGTCGAAATGACCGAGCACGGCGAGACAGCCTGCCGTGAAGTGGTGCGGGATCATCTCGAGAGATGGCACGCCTCACTCCCCGTGGGCTCTGCCACCCTCGCAGCCCGCCCAAGTAGCAGCGCCGCGCATGCCACGCTCCAAGCAGCGCGGCTGACGGCGGTGGCGACACCGATCACGCACCATCCCGCAGGGCGATGCTTGGCCTGCTGGGACTCCCTGGCCGCACAGTCAGCGCTGCCAGACGACTGCTTCGAAGTGCGAGGCACGATCACCGAGCAGATGACGCAGGGCGTTCAGAACCAGGTTCTCTCGCAGCTGCCAGAGGGCGTGCAGTTCGATGACTTTTATCCCGAAGCGGTGCTTTCGTACGCGCGAGCCCGTCGCAGACTCCGCGCGCTACGCATCCTTGCCAAGCGTGCGGGATCTGGCACAGAAGATGCTGGTGACGACACCGCTTCTCCTCTCCAACGAATCTAGATGTTTACTCTGTATACGGGGGGTGGGCGTTTATTCGAGGTAGTACTCAGTACTTGTGTTGACCGAGGGGAGCGGAGCCGTGGTGCCGTCCCCTGAGACGGTGGTGTGTGGTGAGCGCGGGGGGGGGCGCGATGAAACTGACTGACTGACTGACTGAGGTACATGTACATGTACCGGGTAGTCAGCTCGCACTCATTAACTTATCATCGCAACATAATACGTCATGTTTGAGCGCGGGGGGACCGCGACGAAACTGTGATTGACTGAAGTTTCCTATTCATATGTGTCAGAAGTCACACAGACACACATTCACATTCACACACACGCATTCACATCATGGCGGGACCGCGCTGAGTGCCGAGCCTGCGAAAGTCATGGCACAACCCTGCTTTCAACTACCGCAGTTACCGCTGGGTGCAGCGCCGACATCGTGCACAGCGACCACCTTCGCATGCTCCCACTGCCAGAGGACCTGTGGCTTCTGCATTGCAGTCAATGGCAGCTCGTGCGAGGACCGTCTACCTGCGACTGAGTGCGAGAGGGTTCTGACCAACCACCCGGCAAACCGTGTGGTGAGGCGCGTGAATTCGAGCGTCGCGCACGGGTATTGCAATGCCGTCATCGCGCCATCTTCGCCGCTTCATTGGTCACTCTCAGATGGAAGGCTCACCTTCTCGGAAGAAAACTTGGCGCACGAGGAACTTGGCCGCCATGTGCCTGGGTGGCCGCCACGTAGCCTCGCTGGACGCACCACTTATTTCATGGGAGACTCGAATACGCGTTACCAGTACCTGTCGCTCGCGATGATGCTGAGCTCCGGGTCGTATCCGAGGTCACCACGCGACGCTGCGTTCAGCATATGCAGCGAGAGCTCCACGAACGTTTCGGTGCCACTGAGCAAAACGACAGTCCCATGGCGCTCCAACGATTTGAATGCGAGCCACGCCAAGTGGCTCGCACGGCGTGGCGTGCACTCAACGTGGCTCACACTCAAGTGGGCTGCCTTTCACAACCAAAGCACGACTCTGCTCGAAGGCCGCGAGGTCTGCGAGTGCAACCAGGAGCGCGGAATGGAGAACCGCTGGTTTGAGCTCGGCAGTGCTCGACTCGCCTTCCTGAAATTATCCGGCCCGAGCCTGCTGAGCCTTGTGCGAGAGGAGGACACGACGTGGTCCAGAGGCTTTAGCGCCGTCCGCCGCGCCGCTGGCGACGCTTGTGCCAGAAGCCTTCTCAGCCCGCAGTGCAAGGCAACGCCGCAAGTGTTCAACGGCTGGACCAATGTGACTGGACGGATGCGCCACCTGCTGCGCGAGGGTGACGCGCTTGTCCTTGGGATGGGCCCATGGTACACGCCCGCCGACAAGGACCTCGACGAGCTTCGGCGGTTCATGCATGCGGTGAAGCAGCTGGTGGGCGCGAGTGGTCACGCGATCTTCAAGAGCTGCCCGCGAGGGGCGGTGAGTGCATGCTGATTGCCACTGATTGCCACTGATTGCCCGCGAGGAGCGGTGAGTGACAGGGCAGTGCCCAGGTTGACGTGAAGGGGAGTTGCCACTGATTGCCACTGATTGCCCGAGAGGAGCGGTGAGTGACAGGGCAGTGCCCAGGTTGACGTGAAGGGGAGTTGCCAC
>ENA-UOXO01002426-UOXO01002426.1-mixed-culture-metagenome-genome-assembly--contig:-NODE-2426-length-10602-cov-33.602446_pt1 | contig 10602 bp, 9 predicted proteins | sample MGYA00238162_ERZ761640 | MGnify/ENA primary metagenome ERZ761640 (study PRJEB28914, sample SAMN08778297) | mixed culture metagenome | isolation source: Freshwater growth medium | place: USA...
CCGTCGCCGCCGCCATCGCCGCCTCCACCGTCACCACCGCCACCGTCGCCGCCTCCACCGTCGCCACCGCCTCCGTCGCCGCCGCCTCCCTCACCACCGCCCCCGTCGCCGCCTCCATCGCCGCCTCCACCGTCGCCACCGCCTCCGTCGCCGCCGCCTCCCTCACCACCGCCTCCGTCGCCGCCTCCACCGTCGCCACCGCCCCCGTCGCCGCCTCCACCGTCACCACCGCCACCGTCGCCGCCGCCATCGCCGCCTCCACCGTCACCACCGCCACCGTCGCCGCCTCCACCGTCGCCACCGCCTCCGTCGCCGCCGCCTCCCTCACCACCGCCCCCGTCGCCGCCTCCATCGCCGCCTCCACCGTCGCCACCGCCTCCGTCGCCGCCGCCTCCCTTACCACCGCCTCCGTCGCCGCCTCCATCGCCGCCTCCACCGTCACCACCGCCACCGTCTCCGCCTCCACCGTCACCACCGCCACCGTCGCCGCCGCCTCCCTCACCACCGCCTCCGTCTCCACCACCACCATCGCCGCCGCCCTCGCCGCCACCCTCGCCACCACCCTCTCCGCCTCCCTCACCTCCTCCCTCTCCACCACCGTCTCCGCCACCTCCGTCTCCGCCACCTCCGTCTCCTCCTCCGTCCCCACCGCCTTCCCCACCACCCTCGCCACCTCCTTCACCTCCGCCTCCGTCTCCTCCGCCTCCATCTCCACCCCCGTCCCCACCGCCTTCCCCACCACCCTCACCGCCTCCGTCACCCCCGCCTCCGTCTCCGCCACCTCCGTCTCCACCTCCGTTCCCACCGCCTTCCCCACCACCCTCGCCACCTCCTTCACCTCCGCCACCGTCGCCGCCGCCACCATCGCCGCCGCCCTCGCCGCCACCCTCGCCGCCACCCTCTCCACCTCCCTCACCACCTCCCTCTCCACCACCCTCGCCGCCTCCCTCGCCGCCTCCCTCGCCACCTCCCTCTCCGCCACCGTCTCCGCCACCTCCGTCTCCGCCACCTCCGTCTCCTCCTCCGTCCCCACCGCCTTCCCCACCGCCTTCGCCACCTCCCTCACCGCCTCCCTCGCCGCCGCCCTCGCCGCCACCCTCTCCACCACCGTCCCCGCCACCACCCTCACCGCCTCCCTCACCGCCTCCGTCACCGCCGCCTCCGTCTCCGCCACCCTCGCCGCCACCGCCTCCGAGTCCACACCCACCCGAGCCATCTCCGCCACCGAAGATCCCACCGAGCCCGCCTCCACATCCCCCACCGGAGCCTTCGCCACCTCCACCTCCAACGCCGTGCCCGCCTCCCTCACCGCCTCCCTCACCACCTCCCTTCCCACCTCCACCACCGAGCCGACCTCCTTCATATCCACCTCCGAGCTCGCCTCCTTTTTCTCCAGAGCCTTCTCCCCCGCCCCCTCCATCCCCTGCTAAACCTGAACCTTCACCACCTCCACCTTCGCCGCCTCCGTCTCCACCGCCACCCAAACCATCGCCACCACCATCGCCACCACCATCGCCGCCACCCTCTCCACCACCTACACCACCTCCATCGCCACCTCCATCGCCACCACCTCCGTTGCCTCCACCGCTGCCACCGCCGCCATCGCCGCCCCCACCTTCTCCGCCCCCAAGACCACCCCCGTCGCCGCCTCCACCCTCACCACCTCCACCCTCTCCTCCGCCTGAACCGCCACCGCCCTCACCGCCCCCACCGTCACCGCCACCACCCTCACCTCCTCCACCGTCACCCCCCCCATCACCTCCTCCCTGTCCACCACCGTCTCCGCAACCATCCCCACCTCCTCGGCCACCACCTTCGCCTCCACCTTCGCCTCCGCCCAGTCCGCCGCCCCGTCCGCCACCGCTGCCTCCTCCGCCGTCGCCTCCTCCGCCCTCACCACCACCTCCTTCACCACCACCGTCACCGCCTCCGTCGCCGCCACCTTCGCCAACACCATCGTCGCCTCCATCTCCACCACCGTCTCCGCCACCTCCCTCACCGCCTCCCTCACCACCTCCGTTCCCACCACCCTCGCCGCCACCGCCATCATCACCAGGACCGTCGCGCCCACCACCATCACCACCAGGACCGTCGGCCCCTCCACCCTCACCGCTGCCCTCACCACCACCGCCCTCACCACCTGCGCCGTCGTCGCCGCCGCCGCCGCCGCCGTCGCCGTCGCCGCCCCCCTCACGACCACCGCCGTCGCCGCCGCCGCCGCCGCCGCCGCCGTCACTTCCGCCCTCCCCGCCGCCAATTTCCCCCGGGGGCACGCTGCAGCCGATTGCAAGACTCCTGTTCACGCTTGAGGGGAGCGCGACTGACTTTAACGCGGCGGCGCGTCAGCTCTTCGCAAATCGGCTCGCAATCTACGTCCAGAACATCACGGGCGCGTACCCTGAATGCATGTCCGTGCAAGTGCTCGCAGCGAGTATCAACCTTGACACGACGATGATCCTGCCCGAAGACACTCCCCACGCTGCTGCCATCGTGCAAGCATGTGGTCCTGCGGATTCGTGCGCGCTCTCGACTACAGCGCTTTCCGCAGCACTTGGGGTGGAGGTATTGCAAGTGGTTCCATTCTTGCAGACGATGGCCGTCAGTGCGCCGTCGCCACCACCACCCTCGCCCAACCCTCCGTTGCCACCATCTACGCCACCGCCACCTCCAGATCTAATGCCCACCATCGCTGGCTCGATAGCCGGCTCCGGCGCCTTCCTGGTCCTTGTGTGCTTTTCCTGCTATCGCTGTAAGGTGCTCACACGACGTCGTCGACGCACGGCTAAAAGGTACACTCCACAGCATCGCGGCCAGGTTGAAAGCGACTGGGACAACGACCCTGAACCATTTCGGGTGCCACCTGGACGTGTTGCACCCGTCCGCCACGAGCTCAAGCAAAGACGTGAGACCCTGCCGACCTCGCCTGCTCCGCATAAAGCCTCCAGTCCTCTACAGAAGGCACCCACTCTCCCACAGCTGCAGTTCGTGACGCCCGAAGGCAACGGGTGCAGCAGCAGGGCTGGCACGTCTTTCCCCACGGCTTCGCATGCCGAACCACCGAGCCACAAGACGTTGCGTCCTCGATCTCTTCGTGTGGCACCTGACTTATCCGACAGCCAACGAAACCTCGCCTCAGTGGCAATGAGGTTGAACACTTCCCAAACGATGGCTGTAAGTCCTGGGCGCAAAGCCCCGCTTCTCCTTGCGCCCACCTCCGTGCCCGTTCGTTCTCGGATGGCACCCATCCGTTCAGCCGTTCAGCGTGGCGCTCAGCTGAACAATGCACCTATCCGGTCAGCCGTTCAGCTTGACGCTCAGCTGAAGATGGCTATGTCTGTGCACGAAAAGGATGGGGAACCTGATGCCAGCGCAGCCGGCGGCGCGATCAATGGCAAGGGCCAACCCGCCGCCACGCCCGCCGCCGCCGTCATCACTTCCGCACTCCACGCCGCCCTCGCCGTCGCAATTGCTCCACTTCGGGGGTGCAACGAACCAATGACGTGGACACCCAGTGAACCCAGGAATTCTGATCTTCGATCCATCCCAGGCACGCCCGAGGCCACCACCGCAGCCGCCGCCGGTGCACAGTCCGCGCCGGTCCCCGTGGTGACGCCCATAGTGGCTGCACCTCCCCTGGAGGCTGCACACCCGGCAGCAGAGCTGCCCTCGGCCGCGCCGCCAGCGGCCACACCACCCGCGCCCGCCGCATCGCCCACTGCCTCGCCGCCTGCGGTCACACCAACCGAGGCCGCACCGCCTGAGAGCTTAGTGGGGCACTCGGCCTGCCATCGCGTCCTTGGCGACTCGACGGGGCTCTCTCTCACTCGCTCGCTCACCGCTCGCCTCACGGCGGCGGCAGAGCAAAGCTCGCTGAGCTCTCCAAGCTCATTGACAACGCGTTTTCTCTCGCCCTCCCCAATGGTTCAGCCTCAGGCTCAGCAAGATGAGTCGATCGCGCTTAAATCGAGCGTTGTTTCATCGAAGACCGCCGAAGCGACTGCCGCTGATGAGAAGGCCGAGGACGAGGCTAAAGAGCCAACTACCAAGGATCAGCGAGAAGAGCTTCAACTGAGCCCTGAAGCAGCGCTGCACGAATGGCGAAAGCTGCACAAAGCCGTAGAGATTGCGGTGCAAATGACCTCCGAACTCCGTACCCATTCGGACTTCAGCACACCACATCGTGGACGCGGACGCGGACGCGGACGCGGACATGGACGTGGACGTGGATCCCATTCGCCTGCGAAACAGGAGGGTGATTTCGAATCGGGGATGGCGATTGCAATGGCTCCTGATGCTGATGATGTAGAGCAGACGATGGCTCTGCCTGAGGACGAGAACTGGCAATCCCTATCGCCAGTCGACCTGTCGGCAGATGAGCCAAAACCCGCCGTGGCTGTAGAAACGGTCCCGGCCATGCAACCGGTCGGCAGACTGTCTCCAAATCTTCGGGAGCTCTGGAATGTGATCATGCACTAGGAATCCCTTGTCTTAGAGAGTAGCGTGAACAGGGTATAACCGCGCGCAGCGCACTCGACGCGCTCCCCGCTGGGGGGGGGATTTCCTGGTTTTTAATTGGCCTTTAGAAATGCATGATACGACGCGCGACTATAGTTTCCCACAAAAGCACTTTCAAGCGAGTTCAATGTTCATTCATAATTGAACACTGACATGGTAGGCCAAATAGCATTTAGTAGTACTACAGTAATACATGCGATGCAAACGAGAGCATCGTCTGGCGTCTATGCGATCCACACCGACATGCCCCTTCACGCATGTTCACGGTTCAGTGCTGTGAGAGAAAAAGAGACACGTAGTAATGGCGTGTTCTCGCGCCAACATCATCTCGCGCGCGAGCGTCAAGGTGATCGCCGAGTCGGTGGGCATCAGCCAGCTCAAGGACGAGGTCGCCGACGCGCTCGCGCCCGATGTCGAGTACCGCCTTCGCGACATCATCTTCGAGGCGATCAAGTTCCAAAAGCATGGGCGCCGCGACACGCTGACGACAGAGGACATCAACTACGCGCTGCGGCTGCGCAACAGCGAGCCGCTCTACGGCTTCACATCCTCCGATCCGCCGCGCTTCTGCCGCGCGCTCACGCCGGGCGTCTTCTACCTCGAGGACCCGGAGCTCAACCTGTCCCACATGCTCGAGGAGCCACTGCCGAGGGCTCCGCTTGAGCCGACATTCACGACGCACTGGCTCGCGGTGCACGGTGTTCAGCCCAGCATGCCGCAAAATCCTACCCCCGAGGAGGTGGCCGCGGCTTCCGCCTCGCGTAAACGGCCGCGCGAGGCTGACGGCGCCGAAGGTGGTGTGGCAGCCGAGAGTACGGTGGGTGGCGTGACGTCGCTCGCACGGCACGCGCTCACCGCCGAGGAGCAGACGTGGCTCGACCGCGTCGCCGGCGCCGTGCACTCGCACGCCCCCTCGGGTGATGAAGGGCTGATCGATCCCGAGGCATCGAGGACGCTGACCGCCGTGCTACGCTGCGTCGCCAACGATCTCTCGACGCAGCCGCTGTCGGCGCACCTGTGCGCCTTGGTGGCGGGCGAGGTGAACGCGTCGCTCCGTTGTCTGCCGCGCCTCATCGCCACTATGCGGCTGCTCTCCGCCATGCTCCGATCAGCATCGATCGACCTCGAGCCCTATCTCCATCAGGTGTGAATGTGAAGAGAGCGTATCCTGGCCCTCGGCTCGAGCCCTTGCCCTCCTAAACCTTGCCTCCCCGATCTTGGGTGCGTGCGTCTCACCTCCCTTCACCCTCCCCCCACCCTCTCGACCTCCCCACCTCGTACCTCGTTGCCCGTGCCCTCGACCAGATCATGCCGGCTGTGCTCACGTGCATCGTGGGCAAGCGTCTCTGTGCCTCGCCTCTCGAGGATCACTGGAGCCTGCGCCGCCAGGCAAGTCAGCTGCTCGCTACGCTGCTTCATCGCTTCGGCGTCAAGTACCAGGACCTGCAGCCGCGCGTCACGCAGACCCTTCTCGAGGCCCTCCATGACAAACGAAAGCCCCTCTCCACCCATTATGGCGCCCTGCTTGGTCTCACCGTACTAGGGCACCAAATCGTGCACGCTCTCCTAATGCCGAGCCTGCCCGAGTACCTCGACGCGCTCCGGCCGCTGCTCGAGACGGCGCCGATGCCGCCCTCCGCGCCGGCCTCCGCGCCACCCGCCGCCTCCGCGCGCGGCAGCGTGGCGGCGCGCGCCGCCAAGCAACTCGAGGCGCTGCGTCTGCATGGGGCCGCGCTACACACGAGTGGAGCCTACTTTCATCAGCATGGGATGCTCGCCGCACCGCCGCCGCCGCCGCCGCCGCCGCCCGCGCCGCACACCGCCGCCACCGCTGCCGCCATCGCCATCGCAGCCGCCAACCTGACTGGAGGCATTATCGCACCACCGCCCCGCAGTCGCAAGGGCGGCGGCGGCGCGACGGCCGGCGGCACGGGCGCGGCGAGCGGCGCGGGGGCCGAGGCCGAGACTGGTCCGCGCGGCGCAGCGGCGGTGGGCCCGCAGGGGCGCGGCGCGGCTTCGCTGCTGCCCCAGGTGGCCACGAGCTATGGGAAGCTGCACGACGAGTTTGGGCAGGCGCTTGCCTCGTACACGTGGCCCAATGACTGGCTGCGTGCGGACGCGCCCGGGCTGCTGCAGGCGCTGCTGTGAAGCGCAAGGGTGTCTTTGTTGTGTTGTCCTCCATCCGGGCCATCTGGTGCAGGAACGGCACTCGTGTTGTTCCAAACTTCCTAGCGCGCCGCCGCAGGGGAGCAAGTTTGCCCAACTGACAGAGGGGGTGTGCCGTACATCACGTGGCGTGGTCGCATTCGGTATATAATCTCTGCTCGAGGAGCTGGAGGCGCGCCCGCGGCTCCCGTCCCGCCGTGTCACGTTCCACTCCGGACTCACGTCTGCGCCAGTCGAGTTTCACTGTCGAGTCTGTGCAAGTCTCGACTTCTATCATCCACTGCACTCATGCATCCACTCCGCACTCGTCCCACTGTCTAGCATGACCAGTCTCGAGCCCCGTCTCGAGCTGAGTCTCCGCTCCCCGCCCGTCTGCTGGGGCCTTGGCCGGTTTCGCGCGCACGCGCGCTGCACGCCACACCCGCCACAATCCGTCGTGTCCGACCATAACTCTCGAACGTGGAAATCCCATCCCCAAGCTCACTAACCAGCCCCCTAATCTGATTGTAAAGTGTGTTTTCACACTCGTCTTGTTTCACAGCGGCAACAGCGGCTTCTCGCGCCACGCTGCTCGCGCCTTCCCGTCGTCACCGCGACGGAACGAGATGCCGCCCTCCAAGGGGATCAAGAAGAAGGAAGCGCCGATTGTTAAGAAAGAGTCTCACGTCTGTGCAACCTTCCTCATCGGCCAGAGCGTCACCAAGACCTTCAAGGGCATCGGCACCTTCAAAGGGCGTGTCACCGACTTTCACCGTGACACAGGCTTCCGAGTGGAGTATGAGGACGGCGACACGGAGGACCTGACGGAGGCTGAGCTGGTGCGTGCCTGCACGCGGCGAACCACGCGCTGATGTTGCCGCAGCCACCGCCGTCGCCGCTCGCGCCCTGCGTGCCTTGAGCGGTGTTCATCCTCTCACGCCTCACTGTGCTCCCCAGCTCAAGATCCTCGTCGACGGAGAGAACTTCCAGGAGAAGCAGATCGAGTTACCGTCGACGCTGGCCAAGCGGGTGGGTCCACCCGCCGTGACCCTGGAGGAGTACATCGTCTCTGCGCGCCGTGCCGCCAGGCGCAAGCGCAAGCACACTGACCTGAAGCGGAGCGGCGTGCTCGAGGCGCGGAGGCAGGCCGCCGAGGCGGCGGCCCGCCATGCTGCCGAGGCGGAGAAGGCGAAGACCCCACTGCACCCGCCCCCCCCATGGGCCGTCGGCATGGAGCGCGAAGGCCGCGCCGTGCGCGCCGATGGCATCCTCGACGTGGGCGGCGCACTCGCGAGCGATCACGACGCATCGCTCTTCCGCCTCGCGCTGACGGTGCACTCGGCACAGAGCGCGACGCTGCGCTGGTGGTTCCCGCCGGCAAACCCGGGCTCTTCAAACGCGTGGGTGGGCCTCTTCCGCGCGGACACTGTCCAGTGGGGAGAGAATGGCTCGCCGTGTGGCATGGTGGGATCGGGCTCCGACAAGCGACTGTACAAGATGATCACGCGCAACGAGGTCAGCGGCTCACTCTCCTTCGGTTCGCTTGCCAAGGGGCTCGATGACGACTTGTACGTGTTCACGCTGCAGGCGGACTATGGGCGCATCTGCCGCGCCACCTCGGAGCGCTTCCGTGTGAGCGGCGGACGCATCGTCGATGTGCTCGAAGGCGGTCTCTCATCGGACTGGCCGCCCGTCGGCGGACGCAAGGCGCGGCAGGCTGGCGCGGCAATCAAAGGGATCCGGCGTTCTGCTGACAAGGAAAGCGAGGTGCTTGACGAGCGGTGCTACTTCCCGCTCACCGCCGTCGACGTCGTGCTCCCCGAAAAGTACCAGGACGGGACGCACCTCCTCAAGCGGGTGTACCATGTGGTGGATAAGTTGTCTTATCTCGACTGGGGGCTCACCTCCGACTACGACGTCGGTGGCGCCAGGGCGGACGATCAGATGGAGGACGAGCCTGGCGCCGCGAACGCCGGTGGCGACGGCGGCGACGGGCGCAGGCACAGCAATCGGATGGTGGACAAGCCTTCAGCGGCGGCGCCACCGTCGATGATCATGAACAACACGCAGTACTCGTCGACGCTGGCCTCGTTCGCGCAGTACGCCGCGCGCCGCTCCATCGACGACCGCAAGTCGAAGGGCATGAGCAGCGGCACCGCCGGTTCGGAGGGCTACGGCGAGGCGACCACCGGCTCCGCGCATAGGATTGGTCTGCTGCTCTCGCACCTGCGTTCGCTCGTCCTAGAGGAGCTGCACGACACGCACTGGGGCCTCATGTGGGACCTCGGGCCCCACTCGACTTTCCTTGACATCGGCTCGGGCTACGGCAAGGTGGTGCTGCACCTCAAGCTCGTGTTTCGCATGCGCACCGCCGTTGGCATGGAGTGTGTCGCCTCTCGTGACGCGATCGCCAAGCAAGCTCTCTTTGCTCTCGAGGCGGAGGCGGGCGCCGCCGAGGCCGACGCCGGGGCGGCCGAGCCCGCCCATGGCGCGGCGCCCAGCAGCGCACCGGTACTACCGGAGGCGGTGGGCGCCGGCGCCGACGGCGAGTGCGAGGGCAGCAGCAGCGGTGAGTCGACGGTGTCTGCCGCGCCGGCGGCGGCCGAGGAGCCTTCGTCTGGTCCGCCGCCACCACTTACGCGCCTCGGCCCCTTCGATGGCGTCCAGTTTGAGCTTGCGGATGCGACTTCGTACGACAAGCTCGCGTACACGCATATCTACATCTTCGATTGGGTCTTCTCGCAGAATACGCTGCGAGACCTCGCCCAGGTGCTGCAGCGCTCGCCATTTTATATCCTGTGCTCCTTCCGCAAGGTGACGGAGTGGTGGGGCCACGGCCTTGTCAAGATCCAGCCCGTCGCCAAGCTGCAGGGCTTCAGGACCACGGGTGGCGAAGGTATGACCTGCTACGTCTACATCAACCTCGAAAAGGTGCCTGAGCTCTGAGTAGTGCGAGATGCAGGTGAGGCGGCAGGCACGGCAGCATTGACGGCGGCGGCGGAGGAGGAGAGGAGGCGGAGACGGCGGCAGCATTGACGGCGGCGGCGGAGGAGGAGAGGAGGCGGAGACGGCGGCAGTGGAGGCGGACGCCGGGACATGGAAGAAGGCTCCAAAGTGAAGGCAAGGCGGCGACGGGCGGGGATGATGGCATGGTTTGCGCGGACCGAACGGCGGCGGCAAGCGCGTCACCAGGAGACTGGAGAGTAGGCGGTCGCGCGCAGGAAGGCCTTGTGCATGATGCGGAGCACGTGACTTTCGTGTTTCGACCCGCGCCTGAGGAGCCCCAAGGCGACCCGGCAGAGTCCAGTCTGCCGTGCTTCAATTGTGCTCGATACGCGTTGTATGTCTGTTCGCGATCTATGTTATTTAACACTCGATATGTGTGATGTGTGGCATGCCCAATAGCGATACGTGTGTGAAAGTTTATAAAACGAACGGGTCCGGTCGACACAGTCACAGATGGACAAGATCACAGTCGAGTACCGGCGCGCCCCGCCCGGGCCGAGCCGGCCTTAGTTTTCACCCGGACCCGCGCGCGCGGCCCCCGGGCACTTTTTCCCGAGACCCGACCCAAGGGGGTAGGGGAGGGAATCGCATCGCACGCACACACATCTCAAAGACGCAGCTTAAACCAAGCCTTTCCTTGTACTGCGTTACGAATTGAGGCCTGCGCTTCCTCGCCCATGCTGCTGTTGCTCCTGAGGTTGCACTCGGTCAATGTGCATATGACGGCCACCATGGCCGCCACAGACTTTGCTCCCACTGGACCAATGCCGTTGTCCTTGAAGTTGAGCGACGAGAGCTTGGTCTCCTTGTTGCTCTGGATGGCCTCGCAGACTGCGCTTACGCCCTCATCCAAGAGGCGGTTAGTGGACAAATTCAGGGCCGTCAGCCCGCCGTTGACGCCAAGCATCTTGGCCACATGTTTGGCGCCTGTTGACC
>ENA-UOXO01002433-UOXO01002433.1-mixed-culture-metagenome-genome-assembly--contig:-NODE-2433-length-10585-cov-4.039316_pt1 | contig 10585 bp, 5 predicted proteins | sample MGYA00238162_ERZ761640 | MGnify/ENA primary metagenome ERZ761640 (study PRJEB28914, sample SAMN08778297) | mixed culture metagenome | isolation source: Freshwater growth medium | place: USA...
TTTAGTATTGTTTGCAAATAAGTTACCTTTAAGTTCCTAGCCCCATAACCGCAGAATCGCCTAAGCTGCCATTCATAAAACCTTAATTTTTCATTCTAACAACTTCAACTAAAATCAATCGGAGATAAATTTCAGAATGTAACTAACTAGCCTTTTTATTCAATATTGAGACCCATGGGTCTCAATAGTTAATGTTATGCACTTCGGTTTATTTCAAACCATCACTTACGGACTTCGATAATGCGGACTAGATATCAAAACATATGCAATCTAATTTTTCTGGGATTAGCATTCTCGTCCGCGCAGTGTGCTATCGCGGATGTGATTAACGGGAGAGTGCCGGTTGTAAGTAGTAATGGCTCAACTTTAACTACTATTGTCGCGCCAGCAAACGTTTCTCATTTCTATGGCTACCAAAATTCCAGCGTTGAAGTAGCAGGGGGTCATGTAAGTTGGCTGCATCTGCACGACAGTAGCACTGGATTAATTTCCGGCGGCAACATCTCATGGATTAAGCTGTATGACAATAGTTCGGTTCGAATCACAGGCGTTGATTCACTGAGTTGGCTTGTCTTTGAAGACACCACCTCAATTGCCGAAATAGTTGCGAATAACGTTCAATATACAAATGGGCTTCTCTCCGGTAGTTGGGACAACGGTTCGCCCTTTATCTTCTGGGCTGTAACTTCACCCATCATGCCGAATGATACGATTCCATCGAATATTGTGATTTCTTCTGTTCCAGAGCCTTCACAAGGTTTGCTGTTCTTGGGAGGTGTCGCAATACTAGCAGCACTACGAGCACGCAGATTTTCATAACAAGCGATTGCGTCGGACTGGCTGAAATGTTGTGCGTCTTTTTTATTTCCTTCGCATATACCCCCATCGTATAAAAATCCCCATAGCGGACATTTATCTTCAAAATAATTACTTCATAAATTCAGTATGTCAAATTATCGATTTTGGTTTATATCAGCCAACCATTTTGTTGATATGAACCAATTTGTCTTTCAAATAATAAATGGGTTCATTAAATTCCTATTAAAAACATTGTGTTAAATAGTTAATACAAAAGGGCATGAATATTGCACTCATTCTGAATTGGTCACATGAACTAGGTTTTGGAATGAGTTTTTACTCTCAACATCAAGAAGATACATTTTGGTATAGCCTCAATTTAAAATGGGTTTATACCGATTTATTGCGCAGCATTTACGCGCAAACCAAAAATTTTCATCTCTCTAATGATTTGCTTCATGATGCTATCGTAAAGTTTGCAGTTAAAAGCAGTATAGATACAGTATTAGAGCCCCACGCTTATTTAAGAACCATCGTTAAAAATTCAATTGTTGATCATTATCGTCATGAGGCTCATTTCATAGATGTACATGATGAGACGAATCAAGAAACAACTCACTTTGTTAATGTTGAAGACTGTAAGATTGCCTCACCTGAGCGCATGGCTGATATCAAACAAAGAATGCAGGCATTGCAAAATATCATTGAATGTTTGCCAGCCAAATGTAGAGAAGTCTTTTGGATGTATCGAATCGAAGGTAAGACGCAAGTTGAAATTGCTAAATCAATGAACATCAGCCTTAACATGGTGGAACGCCATATGATGCGTGCGTTGGTAGACTTATCTTTTGCTAAAGACTACCTATTAAAGCCTTGATGAACTTCCCACACAAAAGTATTCGAGAAGAGGCCGCAAAATGGTTTTTGAGGCTACAACATGCGGATTATGATCACCCAGATCGAACCAAATTCGAAGCTTGGTTAATGCAAAGTGCCCTGCATCAAGAGGCATATCAATCAGTATCGCAAACGTGGCAAGATTTTGATTCGCCCCAAAAAATGGACACGCTGGCGCAGGCGATGCAACTTAAAAAGTTAAATCAAGACATTAAACGGAGAAGCAGAACAAAAGCTTTTGCAAAAGTCGCCTCCATTGTCGCGTTAAGTTTTTGCGCATTATTCGGTTATCAATCATGGGAACATTGGCAGCAGCAACCGTTAACGCAGATTGCGCAAACCAGTCAGGTTGGTCACATAGCCAGCCAGTACTTATCAGATGGAAGCCACTTAACGTTAGATGCACATTCAAATGTAGAGGTCATTTACTATCGCAATAAGCGTCTGATTAAACTAAAGCAAGGTCAAGCTGTGTTCGATGTAGTAAAAGACCAAGACCGTCCTTTCGTGGTCGAGAGTGCAAATGCGCGCATTACTGTCATGGGTACGCGATTCTTAGTGAATATGGTTGATCAAAAAACCTATGTTGCGGTGGATCATGGCAGGGTAAAAGTGCAGCAACTAGACAACGCTGGCAATTTGGCAGGTAACCCTATGATCTTAACCAACGGTCAAGTCGCAGAAGTGAAACGTGCCAAATCTGCACGCAAGCTAGACCGTAATGCGCTCAATATGTTTGCCTTTACCAAAGGTGAACTGGTGTTTGAAGACGCAACACTGAATGAAGTGGCCGAGACCATCTCAAGATACCGTTCAACGCCTGTGGTATCCAATATGCATCAGTCGATAGGTATTACCGCGGTATTAAAAATTAAAGAGATTGAAAGCTTTATCAAATCACTACCAGAGGTGGCTGGTGTCACTGTGAAGCATTCAGCTACAACAACAGAATTAAACCCAATCAATTCTGCACCCAAGCCTTAAAACAGTGTTAAGCATTTGGGTTTAATTCATATCAATTAGCTCCCAAAATTCTCTGGAAATTTGGGAGGGATCTATGCCAGAGTGATTTCTATATGAAAAATTAAGTATTTTTCTAACAAGACATCAGGGATTTCATTCCAACTACGTCAATACAGTATTCAACCAAATTTAGTTGTGAGATTCTGTATGCGATTCACCTCTTTAAGTGTTAGCCAATGTAAACCTAGTAAAATTTATGTAGCCGTGCTGTCAGCTTGTCTTGGTTTTTCAATCAGTGGCATTTCAACAAATACATTTGCGGGCGATTTAAACACTGCAATCCCCGTCACAATCAATATTCCAGCGCAACCACTGGCAGAAGCCTTAAAGCAATATGCCAAGCAATCAGGCAAAAACATTGTGTTTGATAACAGCCTGGCAAAAGGCAAGCTAGCACCAGCGGTAAAAGGTAATTATGACGAAGGTCAGGCACTAAAGAAAATATTAGAAAACTCTGGGCTAGAAGCCTCTGTAGAAGACAATACTATTGTAGTTAAGCGTGAGCGCGAAAAACTTGAAAAATCAGAAAATATCCAACTCGATAAAATTGAAGTGCGCGCTAAACGCTTTTACGAGATTGGCCCTTTGCCTGGGTTAGGTTTAACCAAAGAACAAATCCCCGGTAACGTACAAAGCATCACTGCACAAGAAATCAAAGAATCTCACTCATTAAGCATTACAGACTTAATGAACAAAAAACTGCAATCTGTCACCGTCAACGATTACCAAGGCAACCCTTTTCAAATGGATGTGCAGTACAGAGGCTTTACTGCTGGCCCACAGATTGGTACACCACAAGGTTTATCTGTGTTCTTTGATGGCATTCGAGTCAATGAGCCATTTGGTGATGTGGTGAATTGGGACATGATTCCCATGAATGCGCTAGCAGGTGTGGATGTGTTCCCGGGCTCTAACCCCATCTTTGGCTTAAATACATTGGGTGGTGCCTTCACATTAAAAACCAAAGACGGGTTTAATAATGCAGGGGTAGATGCAGAAGTGCTCACTGGATCATTTGGACGCAAACAGTTTCAAGTAGAAGGCGGAGTTAACAACGGCACCTTCGCTTTATTTGGCGCAGGCAATTTCTTTTTAGAAGATGGGTGGCGTAAAAACTCTCCTAGTGAAGTAAATCAATTCTTTGGTAAGGCGAGTTATAGAGGTGACAAATTAGACCTTAATCTTAGCACGCTCATTGTAGGCACCGATCTTGTGGGGAACGGCTTATTGCCGAGTGAGATGTATGCGCAAGATCGAAATGGTGTATTTACAAGTCCTGATACTACGAAAAACAGGCTAGGTCAGTTTCAGTTATCTGGTAGTTATTTTGTAAATGATAATTTCACAGTAACGGGACAGGTGTATAGGCGTAACAGTGATCGTAAGCAGGTTGGTGCAGACGTTTTTACAGACTTAAGGGAAGAGATTCGTACTCAACGTATACCAAACCCTGGCGAAGAACCTACTTGTTTATTTGCAGAATCTCCTGCAACAACAGGAGTACCTCTTTATTACGTTATTCCAGTAGCAGCTGATGCTTTTGGATATGCGGAGATTGAAAGTACACAGTTTTATACGGACATTAGTGACAATTACGCAAATGATCCAGCTTATCCTGATGGCAGGTTTTACATAAATCCTGCAGATTATCAGGCAAATGCAAATATAGCACTACCAGACGATATGGCTGCATTAGTCAGGCGGGCTGTAAATTACAACAAAAACTATTATGAGTCGATTATTTACGATCGTGATAAGTTTAACCCTAATGGTATTTTGCCACCTACATTTAAAGATGCATCGGACAATCCAATTCTTGACGCATCTGGAAATCCTTTACCCTCATTTGGATTTGGCACTTCAACATTTGGATCTGCAAATTTTGGTGAACTGCTGGGTAGTAACATCTCAAGCCTTTCTCTATTTACAAACGATCTCTTCTTTTACACTTTGGATACTGATCCTGGCAATCCTGGAGGTATCATAAAAAATATCGTTGTATTAGCTGCAGCAACTAATAATACAGAGTGCCTAGCCAACCAAGTTTCATTAGAAGCATTCAGGAACGCTGGTTTAGAGGTTGCAGTCGATGGAGCATATGATGCAGCGAATCCGGGAGGTGTTGTCGTTGGAACACCAACAGCCATTTTCAATAACAACCAAATTGACCAATCTACAGACGGTGCGTCAGTACAACTTAACTGGAATTTTGAGAGGCATAAATTTATGGTGGGTGCTTCTATTGATTCCGCCAGTGCTGAATATAAAAATAGGAGCCAACTAGGATTTCTGACTGTTGATAGAGAAGCTTATTTAGATCCGACACAAGCTCATCCCATGTTTATTGGTGCTTATTCATCAATCAACAATAATGATTTTAGCGGGACAAACACTACAAAAAGCATCTATTTTAGTGAGACATGGACGCCAAGTGATACTTTGAATTTCAGTGCTTCGGGTCGTTATAACATCACTAGAACTAAAAATAAGGTTGCTACAAGATACGGTACGAGTAACTATGGAATTGGGGATTTAATCAGTTATCCAGATAGATACAACGTATGCGATGGGGACTGCACAGATGGAACAACTCCCACTGCCTTCAAGACCTCTGCGGATTTTAATACTTTAAACAAAGCAGAGACGGAAAAGTTTAGCTTTTACTCTTTTAACCCTCAAATAGGCGTTACTTGGCAAGCTAGAGAAAATATTAACTTGTTTGCAAATTTAGCTCAGGGAACTCGCACACCGAGTGTGATTGAGTTGGGTTGTGCTCTAGACAAAACTCTAGTTCCAGGCCCTGGAAATACTTTCGCATACAAAAGTGTTGTAGAAAATCGTCAATGTACATTACCAACTGCATTGTCTGGTGATCCTTACCTTCCTCAAATCAGAGCTACAACTTATGACATTGGTATACGCGGTAACATTGGTGAAGCTATGCAGTGGAATCTAGGCGCTTACCAAACTGACTTGAAGGACGATATTTATTTTGTCGCAGTAGGTAATGGCGCAGGCTTTTTTGACAGTATTGGTGATACGCGCCGTAGAGGTATAGAGGCGGGGCTGTCAGGTAAAGTTGAAAAATGGGGGTTCGGAATTAACTACAGTCTGACTGACGCTACATTCGAAAATACTTTTAGAATGATTAGTAATGACAACAGTAGCTCAACGGATTTTAATGATGGCTTTGGAAACTATTCAATTCAAGTAAAACCCGGTAATAGGATGCCAGGAGTATCTCTACATAACCTCAATGCGAGCATGAGCTATGAAGTAACACCAAAATGGCAGTTGGGATTGAGTGCAGTACTTCACTCTGACAGCTATGTTCGTGGTAACGAAAATAATGAGCATCGAGTAGGCGTAGTTCAGTTAAGAGGGTTAGGCGCTGCAGGAAATGCTCTCCGACGTCCGACTAGTAACCCAGGTACTGTGCCAGGATACGCAGTTTTCAATTTTCAGACTAGCTATAAATTCAATAGTGAGTGGACAGGCTCTATTCTTGTTAACAATCTATTTGATAGAGAGTATTTCAGTGCTGGCAGACTGGGACGTAACCCTTTTTCTCCTTCAATTCAAGGAGCCATAGGGCCAAGTGGATATAACCATAATTCGAACGACTGGTTAAGTACAAATTTCATCGCCCCCGGCGCCCCCCGTGGTGTGTGGTTCAGCCTGAACTGGCAGTTTGACCCTAATGCAAAGCCAAGTTTTTAATGATTCTTTAAACATTTATTTATACACAGAAAGTACAGCACAAAAAATAAATTAGATATTTCTCATTTTTTTGAGTTTGGACATCAGGGTTTTGATTGCTCAAACGATAAAGGGTATTGGCAAAGAAAATGAGGACTATCTTTTGAAAAAGATTAATAAGCGAGCGTTGGTGGTGGCAGTTTCTGCAGTGTTGTTAAATTCAACAAACCTGCTGGGCGCCGAGCTCAATACGCAAATTCCTATGGAACAAGATAAAACATTTATGGCGCCAGTTACTGTAGATATTCCAAGCCAGCCGCTAGCATCTGCGCTTGATCAGTTGGGGAAAATGGCCAATATGAATATTGCATTTCCTACAGATTTGGTGCTGGGTAAGCAGTCGGCTGCCATTAAAGGCACCATGACGAGAAAAGACGCTTTGCAAAGAATGTTAGCCAAAACAGGCCTAGCAGCAAAAGTTGAAGGCACAACAGTTTACATACAGAAACTTGCTGAAAATCCAGAAGATATCCAATTGGATAGAATTGAAGTTCGTGCCAAACGCTTTTACGAGATAGGCCCATTGCCAGGATTAGGCTTAACCAAAGAACAAATCCCTGGCAATGTGCAGAGCATCACTGCAAAAGAAATTAAAGACTCTCACTCATTAAGCATTACTGACTTAATGAATAAAAAACTACAGTCCGTCACTGTCAATGATTACCAAGGCAATCCATTTCAAATGGATGTGCAGTACAGAGGCTTTACTGCTGGCCCGCAGATTGGCACATCACAGGGATTGTCAGTCTTCTTTGACGGTATTCGTGTGAATGAGCCGTTTGGAGATGTAGTGAACTGGGACATGATTCCCATGAACGCATTAGCAGGCGTTGATGTATTCCCAGGCTCTAACCCAATCTTTGGGCTCAACACACTCGGTGGTGCATTTTCAATGAAAACTAAAGATGGCTTTAACAATGCAGGAGTTGATGCAGAAGTCCTGACGGGATCATTCGGCAGAAAGCAACTACAGGCTGAAGGTGGCTGGAACAATGGTACTATTGGCATATTTGGTGCAGGTAACTTTTTTTTAGAAGATGGCTGGCGGGAGAATTCACCGAGCAAGGTCAATCAGTTTTTTGGTAAGGCGAGTTACAGAGGTGATAAGCTCGACCTTAACTTAAGCACACTTATTGTCGGAACAGACTTGGTAGGTAATGGCTTATTACCTAGTGAAATGTATGCTCAAGACCGTAACGCGTCATTCACTTCTGAAGATACCACTAAAAATCGACTGCAACAATTTCAGCTATCAGGTAGTTATTTTGTAAGCGATAACTTCTCTGTAACAGCACAAGTTTACAGAAGAGACAGTAAACGAAGACAAACAGGCGCAGACGTTTTTACCGACTGGCCTGAATTAAGAACAGCAAGGCGCTTGCCAGCTGAGGGTGAAGAGTTCACCTGCTTATTCAAAAGTACCAATCCCTATGGAATTCCAGACTATCTAGTCGTTCCTATCAACTTGAGTGCAGGTGAGGATTTTTTTAGTTCAGAATTTACAACTGACTATTTCAACGGTAACGGCATTGTAGATTTAGACGGTAAGTACGCCGCCAATCAAAACGCCGCACTACCTGAGTTTTTTAGTACGGCCTTTAAAGAGTTTTTTGATTCAACCTCAAACTTATATGCAAACCAAATTCTAAATCGTGCATTTGAATACGTTACCCAACCTGTGGGACCAACAACTGACTATGTAACGGGCACAGATGTTTCTTATACAGTAAATCCAAGTATATTTTCAGATTATGGCTTTCTTAACACGCCTAGCTTTCAGGGGGAAAATGTATATTGGTTTGCAGGCATTGATACGCACTATTACACAGAGGCTGCAAATGGTGATGTGATTAAAAATTACGTCGTCATTAAACCCGCCGTGAATATTGATAAATGTCAGCCTGCATCAGCGCTTGAAAATACTGATAAGGATTTTCCGTGACCATATAATATTAAAGAGTCTGGAGCACAGTTCCCAACTTTAATCGATGGCGCATATGTTGGTCAGCCTGGGTATGTTGAAGGCACGCCAACAGCTGTAATAACAGATAACAATATCAACCAAATTGTGGATGGTGCTTCAATCCAACTCAACTGGAATTTTGAGCATCATAAATTTATGGTTGGGGCATCAATTGATGCAGCGAAAGCGACCTACACCAATGACCAAAGATTCGGCATGTTAGATGCCAGTCGCAATGCATTCTTAGCGCCAGATTTAATTCATCCTCAATTTACAGCGGCGACCATTCCATTAAACAATAATGATTTTGGCGGCACCAATACAACAAAAAGTCTTTATTTGAGTGAAACTTGGACGCCTGTTAAAAATTGGAATTTCAATGCGTCGGCACGATATAACGAAACGCAGTCTCAAAATAATATTGCAACGCGCTATGGCTTTTTTGCTTATGGTTTAGGTAATTTGCTTAACTATCCAAGTGGTCATGACATTTGTACCAGTGATGAGGATTGTGAAAACACACCGACAAATTTTAGGTCGCCATTAACTCGCAGCAATCTTGACCCTGCGGAAACAGAGAAATTTAGTTATTACTCTTTAAACCCTTCATTAGGTGTAACTTGGCAAGCTAAAGAAAATCTTAATGTTTATAGCAATGTTTCTCAAGGAACACGCACACCAAGCGTCATTGAGTTAGGCTGTGCTTTTGATAAAACGCCAGCAGTGGTTGCTAGTTATGATGACAATTTAGATGGTGTTGCTGATCGTTTTGATTATGCCGCTAAGAGTATCGCCGAGAACCGTCAATGCTCTTTACCAAACACGCTATCTGGCGATCCATTCCTGAAACAAATTAAAGCCACCAGCTATGACATTGGCATGCGAGGTAATTTTGATAATTTTTTAGGTGGCGAGAATATTCAATGGAACTTGGGTGCTTACCAAACAGATTTAAAAGATGACATTTATTTTGTTGCTATTGGTAACTCACAAGGTTTATTTGACACCATTGGTAAAACGCGCCGAAGAGGCATAGAGGCTGGGGTTTCTGGGCAATTTGATAAGATAAGCTTTTCGCTTAATTACGGCCTGACAGATGCGACATTTGAAGATAACTTTATTATGCTGAATGAAGACAACAGTAGTGCAAGGTTTAGTCAGGAATACGGAAGTAATGTTATTGAAGTGAAAAAAGGTAACCGAATGCCTGGCGTGCCTTTGCACAACTTAAATGCTAGCTTGAGTTACAAAATGACAGAGAAATGGACTGTAGGTTTAAGTGCTGTCATGCATTCTGACAGTTATGTCAGGGGCAATGAAAACAATCAGCATAGAGTTGGACAAGTGCAAAATCGGCTTGTGACTATTCAAGATGAAAACGGCACACCACAAAGTGTGCTTGTGCCTAGACAGGTTTCAACTAACCCTGGTGTGTTACCAGGTTATGCAACCTTTAATTTCCAAACTAGTTATAAATTGTCGCCGGAGTGGACTGCGTCATTATTTGTTAATAATCTTTTTGATAAAGAGTATTTCAGTGCTGGCAGACTGGGACGTAACCCTTTTTCTCCTTCAATTCAAGGAGCCATAGGGCCAAGTGGATATAACCATAATTCGAACGACTGGTTAAGTACAAATTTCATCGCCCCCGGCGCCCCCCGTGGTGTGTGGTTCAGCCTGAACTGGCAGTTTGACCCCAACGCCAAGCCTAGCTTCTAAACGATGACTTTCAACCAACTATAAAACTAACAACAAACAACACTCAAAGGAACCCTATGCTCTTCCAACTCCCCAGTATCATCGATAGCGTACTTATCTTACTCGCCCTCATGTCTATCGTCGTATGGGGAGTCGTTATCCATAAGTTCATCAGCTTTTACCAACTCAACAAACGCAACCACCTATTTCTAGAAGAATTCAGCCAAGCAGAAGATCTCCAGCACGTACGTGCTAATACCAAACTCACCGATGGCAGCTTGGCAAGGATTTGCCAAGCTGGCTTGGATGAATGGAAACGTTTACGTCTCAGTGTGAACGCATTTAACCATGACGACAGAAAAGAACTGGTCACCGCTGTACTCAAACAACAAGCCCATATCGAACAATCCCATACAGAAAAGGGACTCGCCATCCTTGCCAGCATTG
>ENA-UOXO01002444-UOXO01002444.1-mixed-culture-metagenome-genome-assembly--contig:-NODE-2444-length-10524-cov-74.182061_pt1 | contig 10524 bp, 8 predicted proteins | sample MGYA00238162_ERZ761640 | MGnify/ENA primary metagenome ERZ761640 (study PRJEB28914, sample SAMN08778297) | mixed culture metagenome | isolation source: Freshwater growth medium | place: USA...
GGCTAAGGACTACCTCGAGCTGCGAGGTGTGGACGGTGTGGACCTGACAGACGCGGCCGAGATGCGCCAATTTGTTGGCAAGTACATGGACGTGCTGCAGCGTGACAAGGGCGCAGCAGTGATGCAGCTCGCCCTGCAGCAGCCAGATGCAAGTGCGGTGTTTCGTGCAGCAGCTTCGCAAATTCAGCTGACGCGTGCACTCAAGTGGCGTAACAAATCTCAAGAGAAGGATGCGTGCATCGGCACACTGTCGCATGAGCTGGCCGTCAGCTCTGTGGCGGTCGGCTCCACACGCATCGTGAGCGGCTCAGGCAACTCCATCTTTGTGTACGACGCCGAGAGCCAGGAGCTGCTCGAGGAGCTCAAGGGCACAAGTGGGGTTTCAATAAGTGGGGTTTCGTGTGTCGCCATCTGGGACGGTGGCCAGGGCTGTGACGAGGATGGTGGCACTGACCAGTCCAAGTCGCTCATCGTTGCTGGCTTTGAGGACGGGACGATCAAAGTATGGGAATCGGGTGCGCCGGAGCTCGAAATCGCCTCTCCTTGGCTAAAACTGACGCCTGCTGGCTTGTCTGGCAGGCAAATTGGAGCTGATGAGCGAGAAGACGAATGCCCACAGGAGCGTCATCACGTCGGTGGCATTTTCCCCGGACGGGACCAAAATTGTGTCGGGATCGCGCGACGGGACGATCAAAGTCTGGGATTCGGGTGCGCCGCGAGCTCAAAATCGCCCATCCTTGGCCAAAACTGACGCCAGTTGGCTTGTCTGGCAGGCAAACTGGAGCTGCTGAGCGAGAAGACAAACGCCCACAGCGGCACCATCTGGTCGGTGGCGTTTTCCCCGGACGGGACCAAGATTGTGTCGGGATCGGGAGATAAGTCGATCAAAGCCTGGGATTCGGGTGCGCCACGAGCTCTCAAATTGCGCCTCCTTGGCCACAACTGATGCCTGCTGGCTTGTCTGGCAGGCAAACTGGAGCTGCTGAGCGAGAAGGTGGACGCCCACAGCAACTGGATCACGTCGGTGGCGTTTTCTCCGGACGGGACCAAGATCGTGTCAGGATCTTACGACAAGACGATCAAAGTCTGGGATTCGGGTGCGCCAAAGCCCTCAAAACTGCCCCTCCTTGGCCAAAACTGACGCCTGCTGGCTTGTTTGGCAGGCAAGCTGGAGGCGCTGAGCGAGAAGACGAACGCGCACAGCAAGGAGATCATGTCGGTGGCGTTTTCCCCGGACGGGACCAAGATTGTGTCGGGATCGGCTGATGGGACAATCAAAGTCTGGGATTCGGGTGCGCCGCAAACTCAAAATCGCCTCTCCTTGGCCAAAACTGACGCCTGCTGGCTTGTCTGGCAGGCAAACTGGAGCTACTGAGCGAGAAGACCAATGCCCACAGCGGGGACATCAATTCGGTCGCGTTTTCGCCCGATGGCACCAAGATCGTGTCCGCATGTAATGGCGGGACGATCATAGTCTGGGATTCAAGTGCGCCGCGGGGCCCTCAAGTCGCCCCTCCTTGGCCAAAACTGACGCCTTCTGGCTTGTCTGGCAGGCAAATTGGAGCTGATGAGCGAGAAGACGAATGCCCACAGCGGGGACATCAACTCGGTCGCGTTTTCCCCGGATGGGACCAGGATTGTCTCTGGATCGCACGACAAGACAATTAAAGTCTGGGATACGGGTGCGCCGCGAGCTCGAAATCGCCCATCCTTGGCCAAAACTAACGCTTGTTGGCTTGTCTGTCAGGCAAGCTGGAGATGCTGAGCGAGAAGACGAACGCCCACAGCCACTGGGTCATGTCGGTGGCGTTTTCCCCGGACGGGACCACGATTGTGTCCGGATCACGCGACGGGACGATCAAAGCCTGGGATTCTGGTGCGCCGTAGCCCTCAACATTGCCCCTTCTTGGCCAAAACTGACGCTTTCTGGCTTGTCTGGCAGGCGCGCTGGGGCTGTTGAGCGAGAAGACGAAAGCGCATGCTTCTGGCCGGTTTGGCTCCATTTCCTGCGTCCAGTTTTCCCCAGATGGCTTGAAGATCGTAAGTTGCGGCATCACCGACAAGACGATCAAAGTCTGGGATTCGGGTGCGCCGCGAGCTCAAAATCGCCCCTCCTCGGCCAAAACTAACGCTTGTTGGCTTGTCTGTCAGGCAAGCTGGAGATGCTGAGCGAGAAGACGAACGCCCACAGCCACTGGGTCATGTCGGTGGCGTTTTCCCCGGACGGGACCAAGATTGTGTCCGGATCGTACGACGGGACGATCAAAGCCTGGGATTCGGGTGCGCTGGAGCTTTCAAATCGCCCCTCCTTGGCCAACCCTGACGCTTGCTGGGTTGCCCGGCAGGCAAACTGGAGCTGTTGAGCGAGAAGACGAACGCCCACAGCGGGGACATCAATTCGGTAGCGTTTTCCCGAGACGGGACCAAAATTGTTTCCTCTGGTTCATGGGACAGGACGATCAAAGTCTGGGATGCAGATTCGTTCAACCTGCTCGAAACGCATCCAGGCGCGGCCATGGCTTTCAGCAAAGAGGCAGAGGGTGTGGTGCGCGATGGCGCGACAATTCGCATGAAGGAGGGGGGCGGCGCATTCTATGCGCCGAGCCCGATCTTGTGTGTGGCTGTGAGTTGGCCTAGGATTGCTGCCGGCGCACATTCAGGGGAGCTGTACCACCTCGAGGTGATGATGTGAGAGCAGCGTATGGGCGCTCCGTGCACTTTGCGCTGCGCTGTCATGTTTGGAACGATGAATGGTAAGATGATAGGGTGGGAGCTTGGAGATGCGAAGGATGTTGTTAGTGTTAACGACTTCACAACAGTTCACTGTTCAGGAACAGAGTTTGCGAGCGGTAGGGGGGTCATTCCCCCGGTGGGGGTCAGTTAACCGGCTTACGGAACAGCCCTAGAGACCGGTAAGTGAGCTCCGTCGAGATACCGGCGGATCCCTGGGAGATCCGAGAGATACCGGCGGGAGATCCGACGAGGTATCGTGGAGCTCTGACGAGGTGTAGGAAGGTTCTCAGGGGAGAAGACGAGAGTGTGCGTGACCCTGTTCAGTCTAAGCACCAGTCTCCAGCCTCTCGGGACTCGACGACCTCTATGCCTCCGAGGTCCCCCTTAGGCAGGTTCTTACCGGCTGGCTCCCCTCTACCCGAGGAGCCCAGTCGCAGAGTTTGGTCAACAGTCAACTCATCACAAATGATTAAAATGACCGTGACGGTGTTCTAAGCACCATACACGACCCCGACTCATTCATTCACTCACTCCACGCCAGTCTACTCTAAGTCTACTCCACTCAGACTCCATCTAACACTAATTCCTAATATACGTCAATCGTCATGAATTACGTTCACCGCGTTTTGGACGACTCAAAGTCGAAACTTAACGTTAGGGTGCTTTAATAGTACTCTAGATCGAGAGCACCCCGAGGGATTGAAAGGAACAAACCACTTTGGAATTCTACTTTTTGACGCCTCGATTGACGCCAAGCTAACATCTTGGATCCTAAACAACACACTTTCGTCGCGTGTTTCGAGAATACGAACTGTACAAAAATCGGCGCGGTCTCGTTGTGTACCCGCGTCTGTTTTGTCCCGTGCCGAGGCTCAGTCTGCGTCTGGGTCAGGGGCCCGGGTAAGGGCCCGGGACCACGGCGTCGGCAACGGCATCTCTCTGGCAATCACGACTCAAATCCAATAAACACGGCGAGCCGAGAGCGGACCCACGAAGTCGAACGGTCTCGAAGAGTGTAGAGTCCGGCCCTCGTCGCCCGCACCGGGCCCGCGCATCGGTTAAGCTTGTAGCTTCATGAGGACAAGACGACAACCGGAAGACGTGGAAAAGAAACCGCACAGCCTTTAGCGCCTTGTCATAAGGCCCGTAAGACGCTCTCAGGCAGCCTGCCGAGCGACGCGAAGGCTCCTCACGTTCTCCTCGGGTGGCACACGCACGTCGCGCGCCGCCACGGCACAGCGCAGAAAGTCATTCGCACTGATCATGAGCGGTCCGCCTCCGGGCACTGGCGGCAGCGCCACGTCGGCAGACGGGCGCAAGAAGTAGGGTGCCGAGAAGCGCTCGCGACCGCGCGGCGGCGCGCGCACTCGATGCAGGAGCGCCGGTATGGAGCCGGCACTTGCATGCTCGAGAGCCTTGCCCGCGTACAAAAGAAGCTCGTGGGGGTGTAGAGTCGCCTCAAGAGGCATCCAACCGTCGGCTCGATCCGTTGTCATCGGGCCGAGCATCGCCCGAATCAGACGGAGCTCATCCGTATCTCGACCGATCTCGCGCCCCTCCTGTGTATCTCGACCGATCTCGCGCCCCTCCTGTGCATCTCGACCGATATCGCGCCCCTCCTGTGCATCTTGAGCAGCATGTATGGACGCTGCCGCAGCATCGGGAGCAGCATGCGGCGCTAGAGCCTCTGTGATTGCATGCTGATTGCCTCCCTCATCAGGAGCAGCATGCGGCGGCAGAGCCTCTGTGATTGCATGCTGTTTGCCTCCCTCATCAGGAGCAGCATGCGGCGGCAGAGCCTCAAGCAACGGCAGACTTGAAGGAAGGGAGAGGGTAAGGAGCCCTTGATCGGCGTGCGCATCCACGAGTACGCCGCCCGAGCGGCACGCGAAGCATGCGCACGCTCTGCCGTGGCTGACGCCGCTTCTACTCTCGCAATCAACGCGGCCGTGATGGGCACTCTCGCCACAGTCCGCGCCGTGGTGGGCACTCTCGCCACAGTCCGCGCCGTGGTGGGCACTCTCGCCACAGTCCGCGCCGAGGTGGGCACTCTCGCCACAGTCCGCGCCGAGGTGGGCACTCTCGCCACAATCCGCGCCATGGTGAGCACTCTCGCCACAGTCGCCCCCGCCCTCGTCGCCCTCGCCGCCCTCGTCGCCACCGTCGCCACCGCCGCCACCATCGCCATCGCTCGCACTGCCAAAGTCGCGCCTAGAGTCGCGCCTAGAGTCGCGACTAGAGTCGCGCCGAGAGTCGAGCCCCACGCAGCACGTAGAGCGGTATTGGAAAATTTGCAATTCCGAGCGAGCGAAGATGTCGCGGCACGCCGCAGTGGCGCCGTCTTGGGCACTCTCGCGATCGCCGGCGCTACGAAAAGGGTCCAGGCTCGCCGGGAGCACGTGGCATGGGCTAGCGGTGAGGTACCCCATGACTGCACAACAGAGGCGATGACAGAGCTCAATGTGACGGCCGACCGCTGTTGGCACGCCCTCGGCTGTGCACACGCATCCTCCGCTCATGCGCGCGCCGTCCTGAGCGCTACCTGCGCCGCCGCCCACCCCGACGCCGTCAGAGAAGAGTTTGGGGGCGAGCTCGATGAGCTCCGATGGCACTGCTGCCAAATCGTCGGGAAGGCGCAGCACCACCCACCCTCGTGCCGCGAGCGATCGACACGCGGAAGACTCCCAGTGCGGCTCGTTGACGCAGCAGTGCGTCGGTGCTGGCGCCTGCGGTGACGACGCGCCCCCGCACAATGGCGCGAGTGGTGGTGGCGCGCCACCTGCCAAGTCCATGGGCCGTTGGCTCGGTGGTGCCACGTCGACAGCACCCGATGGGCTGTGGGTAGAAGGCTCGAGCTGACGACGAATGGCATCACACGATGCGTGATGTACGCCGAGCAGATGAGCAGGTATGGCTCGTGCACACTCGTCGAAGGCTTCGGCGTGCCGGCCGAGCGCGCTCAACGCGCGAAGATATGAGCGAAGCGAGGCCAAGGACGTGGCGTGCCCCATGCCAAATAGCTTGCGGCGCCCCTCCAGCGCTTCACGCGAAACAGGAAGGGCATCGGCCTCTCGGCCAGCTTGGCGCAAGCACACACCATAGTTGTGTTGAGCACCTAGCACGAGCTCTGCAGCGAGAGTTGCACCTCCTTTGAGTGACAGCGCCTGCTCGTACAACCCAAGCGCCTCAACAAGGTTACCTTGGCGCTGGCGCACGCCCGCGAGGTTGTTCAACAGCGTGAAGGTTTGGAAGGCATCAGTCGAGGCAGCAAGCACGTCGTGCAGCAATCTCGCTGCACTTTCCAGGTGTCCATCGCGCTGCAGGATCGCGGCACGCTGAGCAGCGGCAGAAATCGCCTCGCAGATCGACGCCATTCCTGCGCGGGCATGGTGTGAATGAATACTTACCAATTGGCTGTGAATGGCGCAGGAGAGAGGTTCCCACTCACCCACCGCGATGTAAGCCTGGCTAGCTTTAGCAGGGACCGGGATGTCGCGCTCAACAGGCTGCCTTTGTGTAGTTTGATGAACCGCAATCACCAACCAACGCCGTGTACGGGCTACGCGACCAAGTTACTTCTTACAGGCCGATCACCGTTTCGTTTTTCGGGAAATGACAGTGACACAACCGTGTTCATGTGTGAATAGTGGTGGGTGTCTGTAACCGATCATCGCATGGTCGAGGTTGTCCAGTTGCCTTTCCGGGCAAGTATCCGGGCTGAGCCAGTCCCTGACTCTGCTCCGTGACTGGACGACAGCGACCTCGATGGTGGTCCTTGTCTTTGTGCGTGTGCGCAGTGGCGCCAGTGCACAGCTCAGTGGAGCATACTAACAGTGGAAACCAGTACGTCTTTTAGTACATCGTGTCAAGACATAACTAGCTATTTCCTATTACGTGTCATCTACTGGCTCTTGCGCTCTTCAAGACAGGTTTGTCCCCATTCGATTAATTCGTCCACCCCGGGGCGGCTGCCCGGTATGTGCATGCGGCTTGCGGGGCTGCCACCGACCCGCGCGCGGCGGCTGCGGCCCGCGGGGCTCGGCTTCCGCTCAGCGCCGCGGTTCCCCGCGGGAGCGCCGGTCCCCCTCTCTACTCCACCCTCAACCCTAACCCATCCTATTGCCATACCTCTAGAACCCAGCCGCAGCACCAGCGCACGGGCTGGCGCAGCGACAACGTAATGCACACCGCCCACACCGGCCAGTGACCGGACGTGAGACACACACAGTATCCTGTGGACACGCGACACAGGCTGCGCGTTCACACAGCGCGCCAATAGCAGTAGCACACTCATGCCCACGCGATACCAGGCGCCTACCTGCATACTCGCGTATCTCGCCGCCGTAGCGACATGTCTCGCATCAGGTCTAATAATAAGGACAAGCAGGCAGCCTCAAGGCTGCAGTGCTATGAGGATGCCCTTCGCATGCTAACTGACAAGCACCAGCTCGACGTCGGCAAGTCGTTGACGATGCATTGCTGCGCCTATGGATTATGAGTCTACTTTGACTTCTTCTTCCCTTTGCCCGTCGGCGTCGCTGCCGGCGGCGTCCCAGGCGCAGGTTTGTCAGCCTTCTTGGCGTCAAGCTTCGGTTTGGCGGCGGCGGCTGGCGCAGACGGCGGCGGAGCAGAGGGCTCCGCCTTAGCAGGGGGCTCCGCCTTAGCAGGGGGCTCCGCCTTAGCAGGGGATTTTTCCTTGCCGCCCTTGGGCTTAGACTCAGGTTTGGCGTCAGCGACCGGCGCAGGCGGCGGCGGAGCAGGGGGCTCCACCTTAGCGGGTGCCTTGCTACCTTTTGCCTTGGGCTTGGCATCCGCGGACGGCGGCGGCGGCGGCGGCGTAGGGGCTGGTTCTACCTTTTTGTCCGCCTTTCCAGCTTTGGCGGCGGCGACCGGAGCAGGGGCCGGCGGCGGCGGCGGCGGCGGCGGAGCAGGGGTCGCCGCCGGTTTTGCATCGCTCTTTGCTGCCTTTTTGTTTGCGGCGACTTGAGCGAGGAGAGCAGATGTGTTTTGTGCTGGTTGCTGCGGAGTATCAACCTTAGGTGCGACGAACGTCTGTTGGTGCGTCAGCTTCTCTTTTTTCTCGGGCGGCGCCATCGACGCGCGCGAGCGCGCACGAAGGAAGCCGCTTCGATAGAGAGAGGGGCGCGATCGCGAAAAATGCAAACTTAGAAAATTAGGGTGGACAGGCAGAGCCTGTTCTACTATGTCTCGTGTTGGACGTTACGAAAGGGGGACATATGTCCTTTGTGTTAGGCTCGGGGCCGGCTCAGCGCATGGGTGCGCGCACTGTACGATGCAGAGGGGGAACTGCATGCATGCAGAATCTCCGATGCGTCTCCGGTGCGTGTCCCCTTGCGGCGACGCGTTCGATCGTCGACGTTCAACCTCGGTTGACGGCGCGCGCGGCGAGCTCGGCTCCTGCCTTTCGCGGGCCAGGGTTTTCAACTCTGAACCGGCTCGTCGCCATGCCGCTCGCATTCGCGCGCTTCCCAGTCAATGCACTTACCAACCCATCCGGCCTCTTAGGCACAGATGGACAGATCTACGTCATCACGAGTGGAGAGAGTTCGGCACTCCACACCTTGACCCCGGAGCTCACCACCAGCCTGGAGGCCAAGGGCGGCGGGCGCGGGGCTCGAGGCATACGCTGGGCTGCGATCATATGGCTGCTCGGACGCGTGGTAACGTACTCGCCCGAATTTGCAAGACTGATTATTGAGAGCACAATCATCGGCTCCACCAAATTGGGAGAGATTACGGACCTACTCCTCACGCGCGCCCGCGAGTCCAATATGCTGAGCTCGCCGCTTCGGACGGGGCAGCTACGTGTCTTCCTGCGCAAATTGGCGAACATGCAAGCGAGCCCCATCTTCCGTCTGGATGCGGCCGACGCGATTGACGTTGCCACAATCTACCCGCCCGTAGCACCTGCACCGGCAACCCAGCCAGCACAAGGCCCCCCCAGCGGAGGACCGCGCCCGCCAACAGGCCCGCCGCCGCCGGCGGCGGTCACCGCAATGAGCATCATGGCATATGGTGACATTGCCCCGGAAGCGCTCGGCGCCTTCGAGCTCACGGTCGGCCCGCGCCTCTCTGGGGTAGACCGCTCGGCACAAGGTGGCTACCAGGTGGTGGTGACAATGGTGCTACAGTCTGCACTCCAGGCGATCGTGCCCTTAGGGGTACGTGGGACGTTCGACCTTCCAACCTGGATCGATGCCAGAGCCCAAGTGGAGGAGTTCAGGCGCGCCTTCAAAGGCGCCCAGCCGCCCGAGCAGCTCGAAGTTCTGCACGCCGGACTCGTGGATGCTCGGCGCCGGCTGGCCGCGGGCCTTGCCTCAAGCCAGCACGACGCACTCACAGTGGAGAACATCCTTCTTGCGGTGGACCACTATGAGGCCCTCATCCCTATCTTGGGCCAGGACAGCTCAGGAGGACGCTTCTGTGCGGTGGCGCCATCGGCCGCGTGGACGGAAATTCGGACTCTATGTGCTCGCACTGGTATCCGGGCCTCCGAGCCCGTGGTCGGCGACCTTGCCATCCTGGCGGCGAAGCTCTCGTTTCTCACCCCGCGCTTCGCGGGTGCCGATATGCAGCAGCTGTCACCTGCCGAGCGGACCGCCAAGGTGCTTGATATCCTCGAGGATAAGGAGCAAGATCGTCAGCGGGCCAAGGAGGGCGTTCCGTCAGGAGAAGCCAGGCTTGTTGGGTATTCCACGGCCCACCAGGCCGAGGTGTACAAGAGGTTGGGCGACCCGAGCTTCACTGCGCTCAACGAGGCACTCCAGGGCATGTTCGACTCCCACGAGCACGCGCATGCGATCATCGGAGCAATCATCCGCTCCGGCGAGGCCATCTTCATGCACGCGTTGTGTGGCCAAAAGGACGCTGTGCCGGTGATCCCGCTGGTCAAGATGATCGCCAACACGCTCCGCATGCACGGCCCAACCTTCATGGGTCAGCTCGCGTTCGAGCTGTGCATGCCGGCGCACGTCGTGGCCATCGCGGATCCCTTGCGCAAGTACCCACCGCTCAAGAAGCTGTGGGAGGTCTTTTGCACGGGGAGCGTGTCCTTTGACCTCGAGAATGACCTCTACTATGCTGCGCTGGCGTTCTACCACAACCCGGACGCTGTTCACGAGCAGGTTCACGTACCGGCTGACCAGGTATATGGGTCGGTCACCCGCAACCAGCTGCTCCTGACGCGGGTCGCGCGTGACAATACGGGCTTCTTCGCCCTACTCAACTTCTCGGGGCAGGACTCGTTCGAGAGAGTACTGCAAGCGGCCATCGCCTACCACAACGAGGCGGGCCTTGTCAACATCAAGGTCAGGAACCAGGTGATGCAGGCTTACATCACCGGGGTGCTTGCCGAGCACTCGGTCATCCGGATGCGCGATCTCAAGTCCGGCGACCCAAGCATGCAGTTCGGGGGCAATCTCGTCGTGCCTCTCTCGAAGGCCGAGGAGACGTTTGAGTCCGACCGCGCTGGTGTGGCTGAGGCGGCTGGCACCGCGACCCATCTGATGAGGCTGGGGCTGGGCCATCTTCTCCCGAAAACCTACTTGGTCCCGGTCGACCTGGCCGAGTCCAGTGCATCTCCGCGCTCGACTGCTGTGGCGCGGGGGCACGAGGGCGCGACTGGCGCCTTCCTCGCCGAGTCGGGCACGATCGCACCGCCTACGACGGAAGAAGAGACCCCGCTCACGACGGAGGAGAAGGCGATCAAGAAGTCGGCGGTGGGCTCTCGCTCCGGCGGCTGCTACGTGGATAAGAAGAAGGGAGCCGAGG
>ENA-UOXO01002446-UOXO01002446.1-mixed-culture-metagenome-genome-assembly--contig:-NODE-2446-length-10522-cov-44.751982_pt1 | contig 10522 bp, 5 predicted proteins | sample MGYA00238162_ERZ761640 | MGnify/ENA primary metagenome ERZ761640 (study PRJEB28914, sample SAMN08778297) | mixed culture metagenome | isolation source: Freshwater growth medium | place: USA...
TCCGAGAGTCCGAAGGTTGAAATTACATTTCCCCCCCTGTAATGTCACACAACCAAATAAGACCCATCGCAAGACAGTACATCCAGGGTGTCAGAGGTCCGACCCATACGTGACACAACTCAATGGCCCGAATCCGATGAGAGCTCTGTGACGATCGTGCGAGTGCACCTGGCTCCCTCTCGGCTCACGGCTCACTCCGAGTCACGTGTCTTCGTCGGCTTGCATGCATAGTGCCCAGTGCGGTCGACCATCCGCAGCCCGGTAGATGCGAGGGGCTCGCCGAGCGGCGACAAGAGCTTGGGCGACCACACGAGCGGCGAGACGCTCTGCCCGTCGGACAGGGTCAGATCGGCAACGTCGACCACCGGCCCGCCCTCGAAGCCGACGTCGTGCTCGCCGGCCTTACTCCACGTGACTGAGAAGATTTGGTGATCCCTCATCGCCGCGCCTGGGCCGCCAGTCACGCCGTCGCACTCGTGGCCCGCCGGCCGGCTCGCATCGAAGCCGCATCCCTGGCTGGGCTCGAAGGCGCCACACAGCCCCGTGTCGGGCGTCTTCGAGTCCGGCGGCACGTTGATGTGTGCCCAGCGAGCCGCGCTCGAGCCGCTTGCGGGCAGGTAGACTTCGACCCAGTTGTGGTTATTGAGGAATCCCCCGCCATGGCCGAGATCAGTGGCACCTCCGTGCCAGCAGAGGGTCACGTTCGGGTTGTGCAACGCGAGGCCGCGGAAGTCGCGCCCGTAGACCGAGTTCCAGCACGGCGTGCCACTCTGGCGTGCGGGCAGCCCGACCGCCCGGAATGTGTACGTGAGGAAGGTTGCCCACGCCGAGCAGGAGCCGTAGCCGTAGGCCACAAACTCAAACGGCGAGACGACGGGGGGCGCCGTGGACGAGGACCACTCGATGTGGTACGCGCCCGCCGCCGGTTCGGGCTGGCGCGGCGAGGAGGGCCAGTAGTGCTCCGCCCACTGCGTGAACACGTTCGGTGCCACCAGCCGGGCGACGACCTCCTCGACCGAGGTCGCGTTCGCCACGAGCTGGAAGAACTTGGCGAAGAAGAGTGGGCGCCAATTCTGCCTGGACTCGTGGTACCCCGCGTACGGCAGGATGTACGCGAGCTTTGCGTCCATTGGAATGCTCGCGGACCACGGCGCAGCGCGGTCGGCCATCAAAGCGAAGGCGATCGTGTCGTCGAGCATCGAGGTGCCGTTGACCGAGACGGAGCCGGGCAGGTAGTGCAAATCGAATTCGGGCATATGGTTCAGCAACCACGACTTGCAGGTGCAAAAGGTAAGCTCGGTCGCGCCGCGCCAGTCAACAGCTGAGCCACTCTTCCACGTGCACGCGCCGCCACCCGTCGCGATACGAGCGCAGCGGCAGTCGTTGATTTGCTCTGAGATCCAGAGCGGGTATGAGTACGTGTCATGGCCGAGGTTATCGAGCCACGAGAGCCACTCAACATTGGCCGCTGGCGTCGCGCTAGCAGCGGCAGCGCACAGGGGAACGAACAGCAACATCGCACACAGAAGATACCGATGTTCCGTACAGTAGAAATAGCCCCGAACGAGGGTGTGAGACGTGATTGTTCGCATGCAAAGGGGGGGAGGGGGGGAAGGGGGGGAAGGGGGAGATTTTGAGTGGTAAGTGCGGGATTGGTAGCCGGGCCGCACAGGAGCATGTTGAAGTGATCTGATAGACCGCAGCAACCATGTGCATCCTGTGCATGTTGAGCACCCACAGACCCCTCTCCTCTCGCGATCGCTTTCTCAATCACTGTCTTCTTCTCGCTCTCGCTTTCGTGCCGCTTGCGCTACGAGTTTCTCAGCCAGCTGTCTGAGCAACACCGGATTGTCCCCTGCCGCCTCGAGCTCCCGCTCAGGGTCATCGACATCCGGGTCGTCGGGGATCACGTCAAAAGTATCCTCGTTCATCTCGTCGATATGCTCGGAGAGGCTGGCTGCTGCGGCACGCTGTGCATCTGTCAGTGCAAGTCCAGCATCAACTATGCACTGTAAAAGTGGCAACAGGCATGGTGATGATTGCCAGATCGCCCGGGGCACTTGCAAGCATCACATCGGGCTGAGACTCTGCAAAGGTATCAGCGATCGCCAGGTGGGCGATTGGCTTGGAGGCCGCCCGCCCAGCAGCCAGGCGAGCCACTTCCGCATCTCCACCACGCAGCGAAGCGAGTTCGGTAGGCAACGGGCGATCGGCAAGTTTCTCTCGAAATGCTCCGACGTGGAGCGCGGCTATGGTAGGGTACCTCCCGCACGGAATGTGCAGTTCACCTTTCCAGAGCAGCTCGGATCATCACGGGGGCGGGGCGGGCGTGCGGGCGCGCGCTCCTCCATCGTGTGAACTCGCGAAACTTGCTCCAAATAGCTGGGCGCCGAGGGGGCAGCCCTGTCTCGTGCCCGAGCGGCTGAGAATGATCTCGGGGTTGAGGTTGTCACGCCTGACATAGAGCTCTGTGGGCTCGCCATAGTTTGACCATACCCAGCTCCAAAGGCTTGGAAAACGCTCAGCGATCACCTTCAGGAAGGTGCGCCTGTGAATCGAGTTAAAAGCGTTCTTCGCGTCAAGGGCGACGTCCACCCACGAAGGGTTCTCGTCGAGGACGGCTCGGACGGAATTCACAGCGTCAGGCTGAAGAGACCTGGCTGGCCGCGCACCGGCGTAGCAAACGATCGGATGGTGGTGGATCGGATCCACAACGTGCCCGCGCCACCCATCGCGCCAGCCGGCACCTCCGTCGCGAACATGTCCGCGGCAGTCACCAGGTAACCAGCAGCCAGTGCGGCATAGTCAAGGCCAGACAGGATCGAGTCGCGCTCGAAGCGGAACCGCTTGCTCGTAAGAGAGACAGCATCGTATTGTCCCCTGCCGCCGCGAGCTCCCGCTCAGGGTCATCGACATCCGGGTCGTCGGGGATCACGTCAAAAGTATCCTCGTTCATCTCGTCGATATGCTCGGAGAGGCTGGCTGCTGCGGCACGCTGTGCATCTGTCAGTGCAAGTCCAGCATCAACTATGCACTGTAAAAGTGGCAACAGGCATGGTGATGATTGCCAGATCGCCCGGGGCACTTGCAAGCATCACATCGGGCTGAGACTCTGCAAAGGTATCAGCGATCGCCAGCTTGCTTGCAATGCCGCGAGCTCGCGCATGCTCCGTGTCTCGTATGGGGTCATGTGTCATGTAAGGTGTGTGTATCCTGAGCGGGCAGTAACAGTGCCGTAGCACCGGTTCTCGCGTCTGACGTGTTAAGTGTTAACGTTCACACAACGAGCCACGCCTTTTCCTTCTATGGTCCAATGCGTGCCTCCGAGTTGTCTGACGGGGTCGGCGACGACGGATGGGGCGAGTCAATCAAGGATCACCATCCAATGGAGACCTTGCCACTGCGCGCCATAGTGCGCAAACTGGTCTGGATGCGTCTGGTCGTGTGCACGCGGCAGCTGAAGAGCTCGCTGAAGACGCAGAAAGGCCGGCAGCGAGCGCTGCTTGGTGTGGCGGCTGTGGTGGCCATTATCCTTCTCTCGCTGAGCGTGGGCCACCTTCCCGATCCGAACGATGCCACTCACGCAGGGGTCGTGCACCAGCACCAGTACCAGCACCAGCAACATTCGTTGCACCACGGAGCTCCACAAGACAAGTGGGTGTTCGCGGCTGGCGGAGTCGCGGTGCCCAACGAGACTGACACGTCTTCTCCGCCGCCGCCCTCTCCCGCGGCGCTCGATTCCGACGACGCCTCCATGGATGAAAACTCGGACGCGTACGCTGCTCAGCTGCGCAGGCGCGCGGCCGAGCTGAACCAGGAGATTCTGCGGTTCAGGGACCACGAGAACAAGGCGAACAAGGCGCAGCGGTTGCGAAAGACAGCTGAGCAGCTCGACGCGGAGCTTAAGCAGCTCAAGCAGGTGCGCGAGTCTTCGTTTTCGCTCCAAGCTGCGAAGGGCGCACGGCGCCTGAGCACACAGCCGTCGCTGCCTGCGGGCGAGCAGCCGCGGCAGCAGCAGGGCACCACCGCAAACGGCACGCAGCCATCAATCTTCGGCGACGGCATGGCGGCTCGGGTGCGTGCGAGTCGGTCGCGCTCGGGGCTCATCACGCCGCTCGCGCCGCTGCCGCCGACTCTCGATGCCGCCAAGCGCCCGAGTGTCCTTGACGCTCTCAACGCGGCGCGAAGCCTTCGCGGAAAGGCGCAGGCCGCGGCGGCAAGTGCGGCGGCCGCCGAAGCCCGCGTGCTCGACAGCAGCCTCGCCGGCCTCCAGCAAGCCACCGCCGGCGGCGACGGCGGCTTGGGCAATTCAGGCTTAGGCGGCCGCGTAGGCGGCGGCGAACGCAGCGGCGTAAGCGGCGGCGATGGCTTAGGCGGCGATGGCGGCGTCGGTGCGGGCGGCGCAGCGGCCGCCGCGTGCGGCAAACCGCATCCGGAGTTTCGGATCGCGATCTTGCTGCCATGGGTGACCGAGGAGCACAGCACGACGCGCTACCCGCCGTGGCTGCCCTACTTCGTCGCGAGTGCGCGCCACTCGGCGATGCTCATTGACTTCCTCATGATTCATGAAGGTCCACTCGGCAGCGAGGAGCTTCCCCCCGCCGCGCGCTCGCCCAACGTTCGCTTCATGGACGTGGGCACGGGCGGCATCGCGGCGCTCATCGCGAGCGGCATGGGCGCGAAGCTCCACCTGCCCGAGGCGAACACGAGCGCACTGAGCGTCAGGCTGCGTTTCATCCTCGCCAAGTGGCCGCGTCTCGTCGCCGAGTACAAGCCCGCATTTGGGACCATCTTCGCGGAGCAGCTGGCCAACTACACGCATTGGGGCTACTCGGACCTGGACGTGATCCTTGGCCACCTGCCGCGCTTCGTCGAGCGCTCCGAGCTCGTCGATTATCACATCGTCACCTACTCTTTTGGGGACGCGGACGCCATCTACCTGCGCGGCCAGTGGACCGTGCACCGGAATCTGGCACAAGTGAACCAGATCTGGACGGGCTGCGAGCACCTCGGACGCGGGCTCGAGCACGAGGTCTACACAAAGGTGGCGTGGGCGCGCCAGAATGAGGCCGCCGGCCACCACTCGTACCACAAGCGCTTCCTGTCGGCCGAGGGCTGCTATTCACACCGAGCTCTTCACACCAAGGGCATCCGCGTCAAGGTGGCCGTGAAACAGTCTGCGGGCCTAGAGCTGCTTGAGCACGCCAAGGAGGTGGTGTACGTGGTGCGCGGCGCTCTGTGGATCTGCCAAGAGCATAGGGCGCACGCCGCGGCCGCCGAACCCAACGTAGCGACGCTGAGCGGCGCGAGCGCGCCGGCGTGCGACATGGCGCTGCCAGGCGTCCAGACGGGCGTGGGGGAGCCGTCGCCGCTCGAGACGAGCGGCGACGGCTGCGGCGCGTGGATGCCCTCCGAATTCCGCGTGTGCGCGCCCGCGCTCAAGGGACGCACACACCGGACGGTGCTGTGCCGCAGCGGCGTCTTGTCGGCGCAACAGTACGAGGAGGCGCCGAGCGTGCTCGCAGAGGGCGGCCGCTGCCGACAGGTGGCCCTCTTCCACATGCAGGAGTGGAAGAAGCGCTGGCAAGATGGCCGGACGCACGTGGACCACGCCGCGCGCTACGACAACTTCCGCCTGACGCAGGATGGCATACGGCCGCTGCTCACCACGCCGCCCGTCGCATTCGCTACGATGGCTGCGGTCTAGAGAAGAGAGATCGAGTACAGGTCGTTAGTGCCGTTCCGCGCAAAGCGCTGGGGGGAACAGCATACGGAATTGCCGCGAAAGCCGAAACTCAAGTTTCCGAAAAAATTGAATCTCAATATCTCCGAAATAGGAGCTTCGTCGGAGACTGTGGAAAAAGCTTCTGCAACGTGCGCACCCTGCATCCATTAGCTTTCGAGCTCCGATCCGGCCATCAATAACATCGGCAATGAAGCGGGCGGAGAGACGGCCCGATGGCGACCTGCCGTCCGTCAAATTCTCGCGGAATGGGCTCGAAACTCCCGTCATGCGCTTCGAAGACCTCGCCGACGACACCGTCGACATCATTCTTTCGCACGTTGTTCATCTTGTGCAGCTCATGGGAGCGCGCTCTGCGTGTCGTCAGCTGCACGCTCGGGTCAACCAGCGCTTCTTGCCAGTGATCGCGCCGCCATGCCTGAAGCACGAGTCCATCCTGTCCATGAAGGTGCACGGCCAAGTGCTGATGAAGCTCTTTGGAGAGTACCGCATGTGGCTGACCGTCTGGTTCACTTGGTACAATAAACTATTCGATGAAGCCGAGTCTGCCAAGAAGCGCCAGGCGATTCGCCGACACATGCGCGAGGGGTATCGGAACGAGCTTGATGGTTTCTTCTCACTCGCGCCGTGGTCGCGCATGCCCAACGAAACCGTTCCAACGCTGTGGCAGGCGGAGCACTGGCTGCATCAGGCCGTCTACGAGGTGCCCGCCGCCGACGAGTACGAGGCTGCATCAGGCACCCCCTGGTCCCGATTCTACCATCGCCGTCAGCGCGATGCCGCAGAGTGCTCGCGCGCATTCTTCTCGACCCCTGCAGCCATCCTCAACGAGACGGCGATGTCCGCCAAGCGCATCGTGCTCCAACCTATCAACTTCCGCAATGTACATGATGTGTCCATCGTCAACCTGCCCGATTTGGACGGGGCCATGATAGCGGCTCTGCGCGTCGTCGGCAGGGTCGTGAGCGCCTACCTACCTAACATCCCGGTGGTCGTCGAGCCCGTCTGCGAGCACACGCCGATTCATCGGGTTCGGACCCGATCCGATACGCAGGGAGCTCGGAAGCCGGACGGTCACTTCGTGACGCAGCTCTCCACGCACGCGTTGCTCGGAGCCCGCACGCAGTTCGACGAGCGCGACGGTGATCGGGGCGATGGGCCGACGTTCACGACGTTTGTGGTCGCACCTCATCTCTTCAGCCCCGAGTCGAATCTGGATTGGGTCTTCTCGAGCAGGCTCGCATACGACCAGAAGGAGCCCTCGTACGACGAGTTCGTGTGTGATGCTCTGGACGCTTGGGTGCTGTCGACGCATCAGGTGCAGGCGTACCTTGGCGCCGAGGAGCGGACGCGCGTGCTCTGCAGCCTGTTGCTCTACTGCGTCTTCACCGAGGGCCTGGGCTTGAGCGTCTGCGAGAGTGTGGACTGCGCGATGAACAACTGCGACGGCATCGAGGAGGCTCGCTCGACATCCCTGCTGCTCTGCCCGACGTGCATGAGGAAGCTTCACCTTTCTGGCATTGTCGGCGACGCACAGAAGTGCCGAGCCCGAGTCGAGGCTGTGCTGTCCGAGGAGCACCTGTTATGATGGAGAAGAAGGTGGCTGTCGCGACATCATCTTCCGGTCTTCCGCATGTCCCGGCTCGATATGGATCCCAGCCCCACTTCTGAGTTGCTTCTGTCTTCTCCGCTCGGCTTACGATGAGGAACGCGTATTGACGGCGCACGGATGGTTGAACGGGACATGCGGAACACACCACATCAAAGGATAGTAGAGCTCTAATGTGCGTGTTACCTGTCGTGTGCAGTGTGGTGCCGTCGGCGTATGGGCCGGTCCGGGGTCGCCGTTCTACCTGGTCCGCGTCCCGTAGTAGAGAGAACAACTGTACAATAGATTCACAGTATCGCCATTCGAAAGTACTATGTAATTTTCCTATAACTACGTACTCCGTAGTAGTAGTAGAAAGTCAAAGAGCCACGACAGCCGGAAGTGACGTCCGCCGGGGCCGCACCGTTGCCGTTTCGTGCACGCTGACGGATGTCTCTTCCGTGCGCGCAACAAAGTCAATCAAACACGACGCGCTGCGGCGTCAGCTTCGCCAGCGCCGGTGGCACCGTCTGCCCCGCCTCGGTCAGGATCCGAATAAGCTCCTTGGCGTTGAGCTTATCCGCCTCCGTGAAGAGGGAGTCGGCCTCGCCCGTGGCGCTCGCGCGGCCAGTGCGCCCGATGCGGTGCACGTAATCTTGGAAGTCGTCCGCCGGCAGCTCGTAGTTGATGACGCGCTCGATGCCCTTGATGTCGAGCCCGCGTGCGGCGACGTCGGTCGCAATCACGATCGTGACAGTACCTTCCTTGAACTTTCTGAGCGTCGATTCGCGCTGGCTCTGGGAGCGGTCACCGGAGAGCACGTCGCACGCCATGCCCTGGTCTTGGCAATGCCTCGCGAGTGCCTTGACTGTGTCCTTGCGGTTCGCGAACACGATCACACGCGACTTGGCATGTGCACCCCCCTTGCCAAAGGGCGCGATCAGGCCGACAAAGGCATCCCATCGCTTCGTAGCATCGACCACGTGGACGCGCTGGATGATGCTCTTGCTCGCCGTGAGCTTCTCCCCGCCGCTGCCGACGGTCACCTTGACGGCATCGTCCGAAAGGAGATCGGCCGCGATGCTGCGCACCTCGGCAGGCCACGTGGCCGAGTATAAGAAGGTTTGGTGTGGCCGGTAGGCGTCCGCGACGCCGCGGAAGCACTGCCACACAATCGAGCGGATATCTGTCTCAAAACCCATGTCAAGCATCCTGTCGGCCTCGTCCAGAACGACCATGCTCATCTTGCTCACGTCGACGTGGCTTGACGCGCCGCCGCCACGGACGTCGAGGACGTCCTTGATGCGACCCGGAGTGCCGATGATGAGCTCACAGCCGCGCTGCAGGGCTCTCACCTGCGCATCCTTCGAGGCCCCGCCATAGACCGCGACGGCTCTGCAACTCACAACGGCGCCGTATTTGGCCGCGTCGGCGTGTATCTGCAGCGCGAGCTCTCGCGTGGGCGCCATGATGATGCCCAGCGGCGTGCCTTTGGCTGCTGGCCGCTCGGTCACGCAGCGCGCGAGAACTGGGAGGAGGAAGCCGAGCGTCTTACCCGATCCCGTCTTCGCGATCGCGAGCACGTCGCGCCCGGAGACTGCGATAGGCCACGTCGCCGCCTGCACGGGCGACGGTGCGGTAAAGGGCTGCGACGTGAGCAGCTTGAGCAACGCAGGTGGGAAGGGCGCCTCGGCCAGGCTCAGGCATGGGGGCGGCGCCTCGTCATCGTGAATGGTAATTTCGTGTGCAGCGAGATATGCAGCAGCCGCCGCGGCGGTGGTGGCGGTAGCGGCGGAATCTGAATCGGAATCGAGTTTGGCAGCGGTGGTGGTGGCGGCAGTGGGATCCAGTCTGGCTCGCTTTGCTGCCATGTCGTCAGCAGCCACCTTCCTCTTGCCCTTCTCATCTACAGTGGCGTCCAAACTCTCGTGCTCGTCCTTTTGCGCTGCCTTCCGTTCGGCTTTGCGCTGCGCCTTCTTCTGCGCCTTCTGCATCGCCTTCCTCTCTGCCTTCCTTTCAGCTTTACGGGCCGCTATGTTCTCCTCCATCACAGAGAGCAGCGTCACCGGCATGAGTGGGCGGCCGACGACGTCGTCCGTCCTCCGCGATGCGAAAAAACTCTTGTGAAGCCCTTGCGTTAGATGCCAATATGAGGTTCGTAGGTTCTTGGAGGGGGTAAGCCGCTGCAGGCGTTATGATGCTCCACTCTGCAGACGCACTCGTGCAGCGAGACGTTCATGCAAGACGTTCACACGATGAGAAGACTCAAAAAAACATATGGCGTCCAACCGCTTCGATGATGCGCTCGCGTCGGCCCGCTGGGAGCGTCGCGACGCCGTCTACTTTGCGGCGGTCCGTGAGCGGCAGCAGCTCAAGGAGTCTCTGAGAGACAAGGAGCTCGCGGAGTGGAGGTCGTCCAGGGCGCTCACACTCGCCAACGCTGAGCTCGATCAGATGCGCGCCGCCGTGCGCGAGCTCTCGTCGAAACAACAAGAGCAGGAGGAGCAATTACGTCAGCAGCGCGCTCAGCGCGAGGCGGAGCTCGCCCAGCTCCGCAGTGAAGAGGAGGAGAGGCGGCAGCATGCCTCTTTGTTACGTGCCGAGCACGAGCTGAATGCGCTCCGCCGTCGCCGCCAGGCCGAGGACGCTGCGCAGCTAGAGCAGCACGAAGCAGATTCTCCGAGCCCGCCGCCTCTCTCAGAGATGGAGCAGCTGCAGGAAGTCGCACATGCCCTCGACGTGCACGAGCGCCGCCGCGAGTTCCTTGCTGCGGCAGCGCCGCTGGCAGCCGCGGGTGCAGCGACTTGGCAGCACGAGCCGCATGAGGCGTGGCAGCACGAGGCGCGTGGCATCACGCAGCCCACGCCGGCCACCGCGAGCAAGGCAGCGCACGCACCACCGCCGCAGCGTGCGTCGCCGCGGCGTGTGCCGCCGGGCCCGACCGCGATGGCCCCTTCTGTGGTTGCGTCCAGCCCGATGCCGATGATGCCCGCGCGTGACGTGTGGCCGAGCCATGTGCTTGAGCACCTAGCTGCCGTGCAGGCGGATGCGGCGGCGGCGAGGGAAGCGGCGGTGGAGGTCCACAGCGACGTGGTCGCACGCGCACTGTGTGGCCCTCTCGCGGATGCAGAAGACGAGGCGAGCATGCTGCGGACCGCCCTCGACGGACTCCAGGCGCGCCAGCGCCGCCT
>ENA-UOXO01002449-UOXO01002449.1-mixed-culture-metagenome-genome-assembly--contig:-NODE-2449-length-10507-cov-58.538749_pt1 | contig 10507 bp, 9 predicted proteins | sample MGYA00238162_ERZ761640 | MGnify/ENA primary metagenome ERZ761640 (study PRJEB28914, sample SAMN08778297) | mixed culture metagenome | isolation source: Freshwater growth medium | place: USA...
GAGGGCGGCGGTGGCAAGGGTGAAAGCGGCGGTGGTGATGGCGGAGGTGGCAAGGCCAGATGATCGTGGTCTCGAGCTCGCGCATCATCTTGAGGCCGAGGTGGCAGTTCTGGAGCAGCACCCAGCTGCCCACGAGCATGCCCTGCTGCAGCAGCTTGCGCGCCGCGGGCTCCTGGCCCTGGCCCATCCAGATGGAGCCGACCTTCTTCTTCATCTTGCGCGCGAGCTCGTTGATCGCATTCGTCGGGTCGGCGCCCGTCGACAGGATGAAGATGGCTGGGGTGAACTTGTTCACCTCCTCGGTGAGCGCGCGGATGTCGAGCAGGCGCGAGTCGGCGTACCGCTTGCCGAGCGCGTCCATGACGTACTCCTGCACGCCAAGCAGGGCGCGGTCCTCGCGCAGCGCGCGGATGAGCAGCAACTTGTCAAAGTACATCTCGATCCGGTCGTCGAAGTCCGGTATTTTCACGGCCTCGGGGCAGTCCTCGTCGTACCAGTGCTTCCACACGGCGTCGTTGCGAGTGATCGCGTCCGGCAGATCGCGGTACACGGGCGACCACGAGCTGCGACCACGAGCCCATCCATTGGAGCAGCATGTGCTCATCACGCTGCACCGCCGCCGTGCGCACCATCGCGCCGCCCTCGGTGTCGAAGTCGTCAAAGGTGAGCTGCTGCGAGGTGTCCTGCGTGTACAGCTCATGCACGCCCCGCTTGACGTTGAAGAAGCCGTCGAGGGGTCGCCGATGGTCGGCTGGCATCTCACCGGTCCATGAGTAGAGCAGCTTGGCCAGCTCGGCGCGCTTCGTGTGCATCAAGTTGGAGCCAAACCCGCGGATGGCCGCACACACAAACTCGGCCTTCGACGCGACGCCGTGCAAGTGCGAGAGCGCGCTCACGACGATGCCCGCCTTGGTGGTGTCGACCACTGCCGAGTCCTGCGCCAAGACCCAATCGAGCACCTTGAAAAAGTACTCGCTCAGCCAGTTGTCGAGCTTCATCTGCAACTCGGCCGGCTGCTTCTTGAGCCACGCGCTCACGATGCACTTGACGTCGGACGACTCCTGATCGAGGAAGATCATGCCCATCCGAGAGACCGTCGCGGGGGAGGCGAACTTGAGGTCGTGGGTCTCGAAGATGAAGTTGACGTTCGGGCCGAACTGGATGCGTTCTCCCGAGGGCATCGTGAGCAGCCGGTTGTCGTCGAGGACCGAGTTGAGAGACTCGACCCACTCGGGGTCGATGTCGCCGTCGCAGATGATCCAACTCTTGACGTCGGGCGGCTCGCGCACCACCTTGCGCGCGGACGCAGTGAGCACGCCGTCGAACCACTCGTGCGTGTACATGTCCATGTGACCGAGCAGCTGCTCGCGCGGCATCGACTTTGGGTTCATCACGTACGTGGGGATCTTTTGTCCCATCTGGGCGAGGGTGAGCTTGAGCACGCGCCATATAGTCGACTTGCCGCAGCCCGAGGGGCCAAAGAAGACCACACCCATCCGCTGCATCGTGGCCTCATAGAACTGGAGGATCTTGCGGACTTGTAGCAAGAGGGTCTTGAGCTTCTCCTCCTCGAGCACCTTGAGGATCGCCTTCTCGAGCGTCTCGTAGTTGACGTCGGTCATGTAGTAGCGCCGGGGAAGACGTCGCCCACGAGCGCGTTGAACGCCTCCGTGTCCGAGTGCGTGAGCTTCTCGACCGTGTTGATGCGCAGCGCCTTGATGAGGATGGTCTCTTCGACGGGCTGACCGAGGTCGAGGGTGCCCTGCTGCTTCTTCTCAGCGGCGAGCAGCTGGCCCGACGACGAGAGGATCGTCTTGAGCGCGCGCAGCCCCCAGTCGTAGTGCTGCTGCGGCGAGAGCAGCTGCTTCGAGAGCGTGAAGATGGCGACGAGCTTGACACTGAGCGCCTTTGCATGCTTGAAGCCCTCCGAGTACATCATGACCTCCGAGATGAGATCATTGTCCGGCTTGGCCATCGAGATCGCACGGAAGAGCGCCTTGAGGTTGTCGGGCAGCTTGGAGCGGCCGCCGTAGCCCTTGCCCGCCGGGTTGAGGGTCACAAAGATGCCGGCGTTTGGATCGACCGAGGTTTGCGTGCCGTTGACCTCGCACTGCGGCTCGCGCCCCTTGATGGCGCCCTGGATGATCTGGATCTGCTGCGAAATCTCCGACAGCTGGTCGGGCAGCAGCCGGTTGAACTCGTGGAAGCAGCCCCACGCGCTGCACTTGACGAGGCCGACGAAGATGCGCCCCATGGACTTGGAGTCGATGCCCTCGTCGCAGTTGAAGACGAGCACCTGCCGGCCGAAGGCGTTGCCGAGCGCCTTGACGGATTCGGTCTTGCCCGTGCCCGCGGGGCCGTACGGGTTGCCGCCGTAGCCCATGAACATCGCCTGGGTGAGCGTGAGGTAGCACTTGTCGGTGAGCGGCGTGTGCACGAGCTTGGGCGCGTTGCCCTGGTACGTGTAGTCCAACTCGGCGGAGACCATCAGCATCGTGACGGCGCCGTTCTGGTTCAAGTAGTAGCACAGCTGCTTGCACCACTGCCAGTCCTTGGGCCAGGTGGTGCCCGCCTTGAGCAGCTGGTCGACCACGTCCATGTTGTGGATCAGGAGCACAAGTGCCTTCACCTTGAGGGTCGAGAGCGGCACGTTGGTCGGGTAGCTCGTGAGCTCTCCCAGCCGTTGGAAGAGCGACACCTTGAGCTTCTCGAGCGCAGGCTTGCCTCCCGGGAGCGCGGCCTCACACTCGCGCGTGAAAGCGACGTACTGAGCAATGCAGAGGACCTGCAAGGGCAGCCGCTCAATGTCGGTCAATGGCGCGCTGGATCATGCCCTGGAGCGTCGCCTTCATCGCGACGGTCAGCTGCTGCAGCCACGCCTCCACCTGCTCCGTCACCAGCACCGTCACCAGCACCGGCTTGTTGAGCAGGACCTCCTCGCCCGCCAGCGAGCACATGGCGACGATCTGGTCGTTCGCGGGCGAGAAGTTGACCTTGAAGATGCCCGCGAAGAGCTTCTTGAGGTGCGACTGGATGACGGTTGGGTTCTTGGCCTGGCCGAGGATCTCGAGCAGGTCGTCGTCGCCGATGAAGTAGAAGCGCGGGAAGGATTGGCGCTTCTGCTCGAGGAAGTCGGCGAGCGCCTTCTGGCAGCGCTCGAGCTGGTCGAGGATGGCCTCCAGGGACTCGGCGAGCTGCGGCGTGCGCAGCAGCGAAAAGACGCGCTTGTCGTCGCCGATGCCGAGCATGATCGATCGGAACTCCTGATTGACTCCTCATTGACACGCATGAAGCGCGCCTGCTCGTGCGGCAGCGCGCCGCGCCCGAAGATGGGCTCCAGGTACACCCACTAGCGCTGGATCGGGTTGAGCTTCGCGAGCAGGTCGTCGAGGAGCATGAGCTTGCTCTGGTACTGCATGACCGTGTCGGAATAGGCACCGAAAAAGGGCGACGCCTTGAGCGAGCCGAGGAGCGACTGGAACTCGCTCACTTGAGACGTGAGGTCTTTCCAGTCGCGGATGAGGGGTCGTGCACCGGCCCGCCTCCTCGTGCTTGAGCGCGGGCGCCACGTCACGGAAGCGCGTGAGCTCCGCCTTCAGGTGGTCGGCGACGGGGCCCGGAGGGCAAGTGCCCAGCTTCTCGACCCACGCAGCCACAAAGTCTTCGAAGACCCACAGGCGCTGCCGGAAGGAGACCCAATCCTCCTGGGCGATGGCGTCGAGCTCCTTGTTGTACGCCTCGAAGACGGCGCACGAGGCCACGTACGACTCGATGTCGGCGCGCACGTCGTTGAGGCCGACGAGCGAGGGCGGCTTCAGGTCAAAGTGCTCGCAGTCGGAGACAATCTTGGCGCCATTCTGCTCGACCTCGGCGAACTCGGACTGCCACTCCTTGACCCGCGCGATCACGGCGAGCATCTCCTCCCTCTTACCGGTCTTGAGCTTCTTCGGCTTGAGCTCGAACCATCTCGCCGAGAACTTTTCGAGGCGCAGCTGCATCTCGTCCACGCGCCCCGACATCTGGCCGTGCAGGTGCTCGACCTGGTCATCGATGCACTCGTTGAAGGCGCCGAGCGTGAGCTCGAGCGTCTCCCAGCGCGAGATCAGGGGTGCGAGCTTGATGGGCTGGCGCGAGTACGACGCGAGCAGGCGTGAGAGGTCCTCGAGCTTCTTGAAGCCAAGCTCGACGATCAACGAGGACGTCTCCACCTGACGTCTCCACCTCGCAGCATTGCTTCTTGGCCTCCGAGATCTTGTTGAGCGATTGCGGCCGCTTCGAGAGGTGCTCGAGCGACTTGGAGATGAACTCTGAGAAGTCGCGCTGCGTCGCAGTTGCTTGTCGCGCCATCCCGAGCTGCAGCGCGTCGCTCAGCCGCTGGTGCTGGTCCTCGAGCGCGCTCTTGAGCGGCGCGAGGCTTATGTTGATGCAGTCGACCTTTTCAAAGTTGGGCAGCTTCTCCGCCTCCTTGCGCCGCTGGCGCAGCCCCTTGTACGCGTTGTCGTAGTCGCTCGCATCCTTGACCTGCTCCTCGACGAGATCGTCCAGATTGCCCTCATACATGCCGAGCAGGCAGTACGGCTGGTACGTGGCCACGACCTTCTCGACCTTGGCGAAGAGCTCGGCGGCCTTCTTGTACACCACGAGCAGCGACTCCGCGTTGCGCTCGGGCATGTCGCGGAAGATCTTGAGCACCTTGTGCTTGCCCAGCTCGCGTCCGCCGGTGGGCGCGGCGACGCCGGCCTCCTTGACCGGATCGTCAAAGTAGCCGAGCCCTTTGAAGCCGGTAGGGATCGAGATGAACTTTTGGATCTCGCGGAAAAAGTCTCGGCGGAGCTCCTCGAGAGAGGGGCGCAGCTGCAGCTTGCGCGACTTGAAGCCAAGCTCGCACCGGATGTGCGGCAGCTCCTGGTGCAGGGACTCGAGGCCGAGCTGGTACTGATGCTCGAGCGCCTTGAAGAGCTGCATGTCCCAGTGCTTGCGCCACCCCTTCATGCCAGGGTAGTGGGGCTGCAACGCGTCGACCGTCTGGCGGAGCGTCTCGACCCGCTCCTTCCACTTGGGCTGCTCGCGCAGCAGCGAGATGCCCATGAGCTCCGTCACCTGCTCGCCCATGGACGTGTGCACCTGGCGCAGCTTGCGGTTCTCCTGCGTGAGGCGCTCGGCGGCCGAGTGCAGGTGCTCGATGTAGCTCTCGAGCTGCGCCGGGTCGGACCACGTGATCATCTTGCCGCCCGTGCTGTTCGCCGACTTGGCGGTCGGGTTGGTCGCGAGCTTCTCGAATTGGAGCGCATGGTCGAGCAGCAGGGGCTTCTGCGAGCGCACGATCTGCTTCTCGATCGTGTTGTAAAAGTTGGCCACCTGCTTGAGCACGACGCCGTGCCTGTAGAAGCGGTGGGCCACCTCCGCGTTCCAGTTGATCTCTTCGGGCATTTGGAAGCCGAGCGCCGTGAGCTGACGGAACTCGCGCAGGAAGAGCACGAGCCTGTCCGAGTAGTTGACCTGGAGCGACAGGTCCTGCGGGTTCACCTCCATCAGCTTGCCGGTTGAGCTTCATCACAAGGCCCGACCGCTCGTCCTTGAGCTTGTCCTTGACCGAGCGCACCCACTCCGAAAAGTGCTGCTGCTCTGAAAAGTGCTGCTGCTGGTAGTCGTGCATATACTGGTGCAGCTCGCCTGCGCGCGCCATGAAGCGCGCCATGCCTTGCAAGTCGGAGAGGAGCAGCCCGGAGGTCGCGAGCAGCTCCGAGATGCGCTCGGCAAGCTGCTTGGACAGCGTCAGGTGCTCGACCACCTCGGGCAGGTTCTTGCCCCGCGCGCGCGCGGCGCGCGCGCGCGCAGCTTCCGACGTGCCGTTCTTGCCGGCGGCCTGGCTCGTGCGTGTCCCAAAGTCCTCGCTGGGCAACTCGAGCTGCTGCTCGAGCTGCGCGAGCAGCGTCTCGCGCGCGGGCGCGAGCTCCTTGAAGACGAGCTCACGCCGCACGAGCTCCTTGTGCCGCGAGAACTCGCGCAGCAGCGCGTGGCCCTTGAGGCCCGACGAGCTGAACCGCGCGGCGAGCGTGCGCGCGACGACGCGCTCGATGGGCATCATCGACTCTTTAAACGTGGCGGCCGCGGCCTGCCACGCGGGCTGGGCGAAGAGGGAGTGGTGCATCGGCTGCAGGCCCGCAAAGGGCGCGAAGACCTTGGCCACCTTGAGCTCCGCCAGCTCCGACGGCGAGAGCACCGCCGAGAGCTGATGGACGACCGCGCGCATCTCGAGGAGCTCGTCGAGGCGGGTGCGCAGCCAGCCAAGCACCTCGTCCACGAAGGCTCCCGAACGCCACGTGCCGAGCTGCGGCCAGAAGACGCCGGTGAGCTGCTGCGTGTCCGCCACCCACGTGTCCACCAGCTGGCTCGCGTCGCGCAGCGCGAGGTCGGAGAGGCGCCGATTGAGGTACGCATCGCAGAGGCCAGCGTGCACATTCCTCGCGTACTGCTTCTTCCACGCCTGGGCCACCTTCGAGGGCGACGAGGCCGGCACCTCAACCCGTCGCACCCGCTCGAAAGCGTCGCTGGGGGAGGCACCGACCGTACGCCACCCTTTTCGTTAGCCACCCTTTTCGTCGCGGCGGGTGGGTTCCCTCGGAACGGGGCGGGTTTCGTGCCCTATCGACGCGGCGCTGTTTTGGGCGGTGCTGTTCATCGGCTCATAAAATTTTGAAAGTTAAACGTTTCGGGCATACGCGCTCACAGGTCACACGCCGCCAAATACACACGCTCACCCCGTCCCGATATCCCATCCGAAGAGCCGAGTGCGCGCGCTTGCATGCGCCACATGGCAATGCGCCACAAGGCCAGGGTGCGCATCCAGCACCGCCCACTACGAGTGGGATGCTGCGGGGGCTCCGCTCGCCGCCGCCGCGAGCAGCTCCTTCCAGCGGCCAGCCGCTTCCGGCACGAGCCAGTCCCACGTCTGCTCCATTGCGTGCGAGGCCGAAGGCGAGGCCGCATTCTGCTTCTGGACTGCCCAGACCATGGCCTCGAGCATGCGCTGCTTGCCACCCTGGTGCGTGAATCGGCCGTCGCAGTAGGCACGCCACACTGCGGGCAGCACCTCGGGGAGCGGCTGCACCTCGGTAATATGCCACAGATCCGGCGAAGCCGAGGGCCGAATGCCTTCCGTGAGGACGTACCGAGGCGAGTTGCTCCCGCCCTTTGGCGCGCCTTGCTGCTTGCCGACGATCACGAGGCACGTCGGCCAGTACGCGAGCTCCATGTCGCCCTGCTGCCGCGCGACGACCACGTTGCCCTTCTTGTCGAAATACTTGTCGCGCTTCCGACCCCTGGGCTTGGCTCCGCCTTCGGCGGTGCGGCAGGCGGAGCGGGGATCGCTGGGCGCCGCCAGGGCTTCGGTTGCCGCCTCGCTGCTCGGGCACGGCATCGTCGAGAGGTGCGAGTGCGCCGCCCAGGTGCCCGCGGCCGCGCTCGCGATCGCGCCGCCGCTGGCTTCGCTCGCCATCAGCTCGGCCACGGTCTGGAAGCCTTCGAAGCCTGCGGGCAGCGGGCGCTTCGCGCCGGTGACGGGCGTGGGGGCCACACCTGCGGGCGCGCAGCGAAACTGCGGGCGCACGAATGGGATGTGTTTATCCTGTGGGGCAACGAGACTCGACGCAGCCAAAGGGCGGTGAGTAAAGACCAAAATCAGCAGTGGGCCCTCGCTGCCCCTGCCACGCCGCTCGACGCATACCTGGCGCATGAGCTCCTTCATGCGCGAGATGCACTCCCCATCGGGCAGGTGCGCCGGGGCAAAGGGGCGCAGCACGGCCACGGGCAGCCACCTGCCGCCCCCCTCGAGCGGCTCGGCCTCGAGGCACCGCACCGGCGCGGTGAGGAGCTCGGGTGAGTGCCGCGTGCTGACGCTCTCGCCGTACAGCTTGAAGCGGATGTCACGCTTGCCGAGCACGGCCTCGTCGAGCGCCCCGACGACGTAGACCTGGAGCAGCTCGATGTAGTTGGCCGCGTTCGAGTGCGGCAGGAACTTTTTGAGCTGCCCCATCGCGGCATTGACGTGCGGAAAGAAAGCGCCCACCTGGCTGCCGTCCGGCGACTGCAGCACCGTGATGTTCTCGAGCGTCCAAAATTCGACCTTGTCGACGCGCAGCATGATCACGGGCGCGCCCGTTGGCCCGAGCACCGACAGGTGCAGTCGGGAAGCGTCCGCGCCGCCGCCGGTCGCGACGCCGCCGGTCGCGACGGCGCCCATCGCCCGCACCATCGATCTATTCGAGAGGGTTCTGTTCACACATGCGGACGTCCCGCCCATGTACCACCCCCGTGAGTGTTCGACCGGACCTCGGGCCGAGCGGGTGCCAATAAACGTCTATTTATAGAATTGCGTCGTCCCGAGCACCTGCCCGTGACCTCTTCGCCAACCGTTGCGGAAATCGTCGCCAATCGCCGACGCACCGAGTACCCATTGATCGCAATGAAGGCGCGCGCCGCATGCCCCGCCCCGCCCCCGTGATGATCCGAGTTGCCCACGGCAACTCTACGGTGCCTGAAAAGGATCCGTTGGTGATGAAGACGAGGGTAGGGTGAGGCGTGTGGTGAGAGGCCGCTGAAGGCACTTGCACTGGAGGTTCGCTGAGCGAATTGATTACCCAGCGCACTCCTCCATACTGACCTGTGCCTTGCCCCCCGCGCAGGACGCCGCCTACTACGCCGGAAGACTAAAGACTTGCATCGCCGCAAAAGCGGCGTATGTGGCGTCGCTACCGCCAAAGGGCGAGCGCACCTCGGAGCAGATGCGGCATCTCAATCAGCTGAATCAAGCAGTCCGTAACGCGCGGAAACCGCGTGCGTGCGACGAGAGCTACAAGGAGTCCGCGCAGGCGAAGTCCACGGCCAAGAACAGCGCCAAGAGGCTGAAAGCAGGCGACGAGGGCTACAGGGAGTCGGCCCGCGCCAAGTCCAACGCCGAGAGGCTCAAAGAGGGCGACGAGGGCTACGACGAGTCCTCGCGCGGCAAGACAGCGGCCGCGCTGGAGGCGCAACGCCTCCAGCGAGATCTCGACGGACGTGCACGGCGCGGCGAGGCCGAGGTGCAGATGGAGGACCTTGTGGAGGAGGTGGAGAACGCAGCCACCAAGATCATGCCGTTCATCGAGAGCTTCCTGGCGTCGGGCCACGGCGTCAACATTCTCACTGCCTCGGAGCACCGCACGAAGCCCAATGTGATCAACGGCGGCGGCGGCCTCCTCACCAGCATCACGGAGCTGCCATCCACAGGTGTGCTGCCCGAGCCAGTCGAGCTCACTGGCCTTCCCGATGGTGGCCATGCTCTAGACGAAGCAAAGCGGTGGCTATGCTTTGACAACAACCCGTCCTTCCAGGACAAGGAGACGGGAGATTCCTTCCACTACACGAAGTTCGACTCCACGTTCAAGGTCTTTGCCGTCTCCAAATCGATCTTCAACGAGCACACGAGGCTCCTCGAGGGCGAGCTCCAAAGGCGATTCTGCGGCACCGATAACTCGCAGTTCTGGCCACTCTACATGAACACGCACCCCGGCAACCTGGATGGCCCGCATTCCATGGACTACACCTACGTGCTCCTGGCGGTCACCAAGCTGCCACTGGCTGCCAGCCCACTCACACGGCGCAAGCCTGAGTGGGCTGGACTCCAGAGCGGTGCATCCATCCAGACCCTCTGCAACAAGATCCGTTTGGGGGTCAAGAACACCACCGAGGGCCCCTACGACCGCCCGCAGGTTGCCTCGATCAAGGAGCGCATGGCGCACGCCGACCTGCCCTATGACGTGGTCCTCATCGAGGAGCGGCGTCTGGTCATCGATGCGTCGCTCGGCCACAAGCACAAGGACAGGGCCAACGCGAACTGCTTCTACAAGATCCAGCTGTGGGCGGATGGCAAAGTGACCGCTGCATATGGCCGCCTTGAGCAGGAAAGCAAGGGCGGCCTCTACCAGATCGTGGCCATGGACCTGCAGCCGGAGCAGGCCCTCAAGGTGTTTGAAATGGACACCATGAAGCAGGAGAAGAAAGGGTACGTGCGGCAGCAGCTGTGAACCAAGTACCAGCCACCAGGTGCCTGCCACCGCCCAGAGGGGGTTGCAAGGGCAGTGTCTGCGACAGAGCAGCAGGGGCAGAGACAGTGGGGGAGGTGGCAGCTGGCCCTTGATGGAATTCCCTGCCGAGGCCGCGCGAAGCCGTCTGAGCTGTGAATCTTGTTGGACCCTTTTTAGAGGGGCATGAAGGGGGGCGCTGGGCCTCCAGTGGGATAGATCTGGGGTTCTTTGAGGTGGTCGTCCTAGGAAAGTGTGCGATCTGTCGTGTCTGAAGTGGTATTTATCCTTCATCGTCGTCGCGGCCTGGTCGCGGCGGAAAGGGAACAGGAAAGGGAAGAACCTCAGGACGCGACATCACTCAAGCTATCCATGACTCAAGCTGTCCATGACTCAAGCTGTCCATGTCATGTGGAAATCCCGGCGCCCCTCGGAGGTTCGAGCTA
>ENA-UOXO01002472-UOXO01002472.1-mixed-culture-metagenome-genome-assembly--contig:-NODE-2472-length-10432-cov-50.550737_pt1 | contig 10432 bp, 10 predicted proteins | sample MGYA00238162_ERZ761640 | MGnify/ENA primary metagenome ERZ761640 (study PRJEB28914, sample SAMN08778297) | mixed culture metagenome | isolation source: Freshwater growth medium | place: USA...
TGCCCTCTGAGTGCCCTCTGAGTGCCCTCTGAGTGCCCTCTGAGTGCCCTCTGAATGCCCTCTGACGGATCGGTGCCCGCGGCAACGCTCGAGTGAGCTGAGGACCACTGATGACCACTGATGACCACTATTGACGGATCGGTGCCCGCGGCAACGCTCGTGTGAGCAGGCCATGGAAGCCTTCGTCGACTCGCTCGATATGTTCGCGGGTGAGTCGTCCTCATGGCTGCCTACCGGACTGCCTTACGAAGGGTGGCTCGAGTGCCTGGGACGTTGCGCGGTCGGGCTGTACGGCCCGCTCGAGCTGCTCAAGTTGCACCAGCTGCTCGACTGCATGCTGCGCAATGTGCTCAAGGGGCTCTCCATCGAGCAAGCGGCGAATGAAGTAAGTCGCCTCTGATGGCCTCTGATCGCCTCTACTGGCCTCTACTGGCCTCCACCTGATCTCTGACTGCATGCATGCTCGCTCCAAATTTGGCAGGTGTGGCTCGAGACGCGCGATTCGCTCGCCTCGCTCGTCGCGAACAAGGGCGGGGGCAAGCCCAGTGCGCCGCCAGACGCCAAGACCTCGGCCAAAGCGGCGGCGAAAGAGGAGGCAAAAGATGATGCGGCGCCAAAGAAGAAGAAGGGGGATGTCAAGAAGAAGGGGGGTGACAAGGCGGCAGAGAAGAAAAAGGGAGGCACACCGCCCGTTTCGTCACGTGCCGAGGCGGACGGATCGGACGCCGCCGCGTTGGAGGCGGACGCGCCCACTATGGCGCCGCCTAAGAAGGACGGTGCGGCAATGCCCGCGACGACGACAGCGGATCCGCATGAGGTCATGACGGCCGCAATGGCGGCCGCATCGCTCGACGCGCTCGACACGGCGCTCGCACCGACCGGTAAGGGGGGGGCTGTCAAGCCGCCCGCCGACGCGAGCGCCAAAGGGGGGGCGCCAGTCAAGCCTCCGGCCCTGCCGCCGACGAAGCGCGCGAGCTCGCCAGTGAGCTCGGCGCGACCGGGCGGCGCCGTACCGGGCGCCACGAAGGCGGCGCCCCCTCCCCCCGGCGCGAAACCGAGCGCCGCTGGCGCGCCCTCCACCGCCCCGACGACGGCAGGCGCGCCGCCGCCCAAGACGGCGGCCGCCAACGGCGCGGCGCCCAAGACGGCGCCCAGCGCCTCGGCGGCCGTCGGTACGGGTGCAGCGGCCGCGGAGCCAGCTGGTAGCAAGCCAAGGGGCCGCGTCTCCGCGCCAGGGTCGATGACGCCCGAGGCCTCGACGATGATGTTCAGCTCGACAGATGAGCTCAACAACTTCTTCAAGCCTCCGCGTTATCTCGCGGGCGAGATGCAGAAGATGGGCTCGGGCGCGTCCACCCCTGTAGGCGACTCGGGCATGTTCTCGCCAGGGCGCTCGCCAGGGCGCTCGCCAGGGCGCTCGCCCGGGCGTGCACCCTCGGCGGCGCGCATGGGCGGCTTTTAGGCCATGCCGCCACTCCACGGCTGCCTGTTTGTTTAGGGCGCCACACTTGGAATCATGCATGGGGTCCTGACGAAACCCTCTCCAGCATGGGGTCCTGACGAATCCTATCCAGCGTGGGGTCCTGACAAAACCCTCTCCAGCATGGGGTGGGGTCCTGACGAAACCCTCTCTTGCATGGGGTCCTCTTTCCGGCCACTGCTTCCGCAACCTCGCACAACCTCCTGCATGGATACTCTTTCGTTCGCCGTATGAGTGGCCTATGAACTGCAGTTCACGCCGCGCGTTCGCGGGCCGAGATATGCTTTCGAAGCTTGCGTCGCGCACCGCACAGATGCGACCATGGCGCCTGGGTCGTGTTGCGGACCAATCTACCGCGTACGGCGTAGCCGTCGAGCGCGTGCGGGCCATGCTGCTAGGCGCATTGTGTACGATTTTAACATGCACGTCGGATACGTGACGAGTTTGAACGTTGTACCTTGTACGTGATGAGACCGCATGTGTGTTGGAGCAGGGGCTGGCATGCACAGGAGCAGCTTGCGGCGGTGCGACGGCCGACGCCGACGGTCGGGTGGTCGTGTATGACGGACCCGCACGACCCGCATGAGGTTGAGGAGCGAGGATCGGTGTTAAGAATAAGATCGGTGCCATCGGTCTAATGTGATGCTGTCACTTCGTTGGAGCGTCGGACGCACATAGGGATAGGCGTCCCGTGTGTAACAGCACCCACACCTCCTCCAGTCCTCTCGTGGCGTCCGGTCGCTTAATCCGCTATCGCCGGTGCGTCGCCGCTCTAGCCTTAGTTTTATCCGTTATGTCCAAATGTCGTTTCGAGACGACGAGATCATTATTCTTTATTGTGTGGTGCCCGCACACGTCGAACGGCGTGGGAGATTCTGACCTTCGGGGGGAGCGTTTCCGAACTCACTCAAGCTCTCACACAGGTAGTTTTAGCCTATGGTCGGTTTCAACATAGTGCTGGGGCGAAGGCGGGCGTGTTGAGAGAGCGGAGGACCGGCGACCGTGCCGACCCCACCGCGCGCTCCGCCCGCCCGCGACCCCCTCTACTCGCGTCTCGACTGTCGGTGCACCCCCCTGATGGTGATACCTGACGAACCGCCCACCACATGCACCACAGGAAACCTGTCTTCCCGCTCCTACCAGGAGTGGCAGGACGAGACGCGTCACGAGCTCCTGTTCTTTTGCGAGTTTGCTGCCGTTATTGTACATGTAGAGGTATTGAGTTGGTTTGCCTTTTATCCTTCCCCAATCCCTGACCAGACCGGGCATTCAGTAGGAAAAACCTTCACAGAACACAAAACAGCGATCCACACATGTTCACAGTGCTCGCACCGCCGCAATCATTCTACAGATGCAACTGGAATCCACTCCGGCCCTTCACCGCATCCTTCAGCGCCTCTGCGATCACGATGGCTCCCTCCGGACCGATGTTGTTGTTGTTGAGCCATAGCTTGGTCACGACCGCGTTGACCTTCAGCGCCTCCGCGATCGCGATGGCTCCCTCTGCACCGATGTTGTTCTCCGAGAGGCTCAGCTTGGTCAGGACCGCGTTGACCTTCAGCGCCTCCGCGATTGCGATGGCACCCTCCGCACCGATCTGGTTCAGGCCCAGTTGCAGGTTGGTCACCACTGCGTTGACATTCAGCGCCTCCGCGATCGCCTTGGCTCCGTCGTCGCCGATGCTGTTGTTCCAGAGGTGCAGAACGTTCACCACCGCGTTGACCTTCAGCGCCTCCGCGATCACGATGGCACCGTCGTTGCCGATCTTGTTCCCCATGAGCGACAACTTGGTCATCACCGCGTTGACCTTCATCGCCTCCGCGATTGCCTTGGCACCCTCATCCCCGATGCTGTTGTTATAAAGGTAGAGGTTGGTGACCATCGCTGTGCCCGAGGACAGGGCACCCGCGATGGCCTTGGCGCCGGCGTCGCCGATCTTGTTGCTGCTCAGGTTCAGCTCGAACACCGCCGTGACTGGAATGACACTCGCAATGAGCATGGCGCCTTCGGGGCCGATCATTCCCTTGGAGCGAGATTGCTCGGAACGAGATTCGCTCGGAGCGAGATCTAAATCGAGACCGCTGAGCGTATCGGCGCGCAACTCCTCCACAGGGATACCGAGTATCTCTCCAGAGCCAGCGCAGGCAATGGCTCCGAGCAGCAGTGCTAGTGGTGGCTCACCCTCGCCGCCCGTGACGCAGCAGCACAGCGCGTGCCTGGCCGGACCACGAAGCAGGGGCAACGGCGTGTCCTCCTCCTCCTCCACCTCCTCCTCCTCCTCCTCCTCGCCGCCGTCATCGTCCAAATTGACCAATCGGACCGCGGCCACGTCGACCACAAAGCCATACCCCGTGAGCCGCTCCAGGTGGACTAGCAGCCGCCCTGCCCTCACCGCCTCCCACGGTCGGCTGGCTCCGATGAGCAACTGCAGGTTGAGCTCCGTGATCTCGTCCAGCTGCCGAGGGTCGGCGTGACCTTTGCGCCTGCACAGCCTAGAGCACAGCGCTCGGCGTCCGAGCGCACGCCACGCTCGGTTGACGCCCTTGAGCTCGATCAGCGTGCCCAGGTCGACCTTGGCCAAGGCAGCTTCCGCAGCGTCGTCATTCACGGGCAACGCGGGCGGCCCCGCGGTGGTAGACTGCGGCACGGGACTATCCGGCGTGAAAGCCGGCTCTGCAAGGGCTTCCACGCGCTCCTCATCGCTCTCAAAGTCGTCCACCGCACCGAGCAGCTCACGCAGCTCGTTGGCACGTTTGCCATCCAATCGCCGAGCAAAAGCAGTCTGAGCATACTCGAGCGCCTGCTCTGCGATGAGATTGCTGGCGCCCTCGATAAGAGCAGCTAGCTGTGTGAGCGAGCACTCATCGAGGCGTGAGGCTGACCAATCGTCGTCGTCGCACATTGCCCCAAGTGTGCGCAGCACGGTTGTGGCCGTCTCGTTTATGGGGAAGACGGTGTCTTCAGACGGATCGAGGTCGTTGAGCCAATCATTGAGTCGTCCCGCTCGCCGCGCTGCTTTGAGTGACCACTCGACCTCCTCGCCCTCACGCCCACGCACGCGGACGCGCCGCCCGCAAGCCTTCTCCATTTCTGCTTTCTTGATTTGGTATCGGCCTCTTACCCCGATTTGGTAATGTTCGAGCGTCGTAGTGAGCTTTTGGGGCACATTCAATTGTAGTAGTTCCTCACCACTCAAGATCACAGCCGAAACTTGATTGAGTTCTCGTTTGCGCCACGATGCCGAAGAGACCACGAACCTCTGAAGTTGTGGCTGCTCTCTCTGGCATCGAGCGCGAACGAAGCGTTGGCATCGACTCGTACGCGAGCGCGCCCCTTCCGCTCCACCCGACCGGCCTCTTCCAGTCGCGATGGATTGATTTCCACGTTCGGGAGCTGGCAGAAGATGGAGTCGCCCTTTCACTGACCGACGTGCCACAGCAGGCAGACGCGTTGGCACCCTTGGCACACAGGCATCTGTGCTCGTTCGTAATGTGCAAAGAGAATCGGACGACCTCAGATGCCTTGAGGCAGGTAGCGGCCGCAGCTGGCGTGCCTCTCTCGAGCCTCGCCGTCGCCGGCGCCAAGGACAAGCGAGCCGTGACGGTGCAACGCGTGACTGGCCGCGGCATCGACGCGCCGAAACTGCTGCGCGTGAACGACAAGTGGACAGCCGCTGGCAGCCGGGTGCGCGTCGGGCATTTCGCGGCCGCCGATCGCTCGCTCGGCCTCGACCAAGCGCGTGGAAATCAGTTTGTGGTCATCCTGCGCGACCTCGAGGTGACGTCCACTTGCCACGAGGCGCACGCGCAGGCGCCGGCAGGTGGAGCGGCTGGCGAGGCAGACGGCGATGGAACGGCTTCCATATTTGGCAACTCCGAGGGTCTGGGCGAGGTGGCGTGGCGCCGTAGCGGGCGCGCCGTCGCGGGCGAGGGTCTGGGCGAGGAGGCACTGCGAGGCGCATGCAGTGCCGCCCTCTCGCGCGTCGCGGCGGGCGGCTTCGTCAACTACTTTGGCTTGCAGCGCTTCGGCAGCGGCGAGGGCGTGGCCACGCATGCCGTCGGTGCCCTCTTACTACGCGGGGCATTCCGTCGGGGACTCCAAGCCATACTCGACCCGACCGCGCCCGGCCTCTCGGCGGCTGAGCGGGCGGCGCGCGCTCACTACGGCGCGACCGCGGACGCGGCGGCAGCGTTGCGCCTGCTGCCGAGGCGCGGCGGCCAGACGCTCACACAGAGGCTCCTTAGCTCCTATGCCGCTCGACTGTCGGCAGCGAGCACGGCGGCTGCTGACACGGCAGTTGCAGGCACGGCAGTTGCAGGCACGGCGGTTGCTGACACGGCAGTTGCTGACACGGCAGTTGCTGACACGGCAGTTGCTGACACGGCGGCGGCTGGTGCTACGGTAGTCGGTGCCGCATCGGCCGCGCATGCAAGTGATCACCACGGCGCGCGGCCATCAGCGGTAGCCACATCGGCCGCGCATGCGAGTGCTCACCACGGCGCTGCATCGGCTGGCGCCCTGGAGGCGAGTGCATTGGAGGACGCGGCGGCGGAAACGACTCTTTGGCGCCTCCCTTTTCGGGAGCGCTTGCTCTACGTGAATGCGCTCCAGTCGTTCGCGTTCAATCGCGCCGCCAGCTACCGCATCCGAATGAATGCGAGCACTCCCATCGAAGGCGATCTGGTGTGGGGAATGAATGCGAGCGCTCCCATCGAAGGCGATCTGGTGTGGGGAATGAATGCGAGCGCTCCCATCGAAGGCGATCTGGTGTGGGCGGCAGCCGGCGGCGGCGGTGCCCATGACGGCGCCCATTTAGGTGCCCACGACGGCGCGATCACGGAGGACGAGGGCGCCGACGTGAGCGCCGTCGTGGGCGCCGACGCCGTTGAAGGCGCCGACGACGTCGAAGGCTCGGCAGCGGCGGACGGGTTCGAGGACGATGGCGGCGGCGCTGTCGCTTCGGTCTCCGTCGGGCCTGCCGTGCGGGCGCGCGCGCTGTTGCCGCCTGCTGTGAAAGTGCTCAGCGCGGCGGAGGCAGCTTCTGGCCGTTACACTCTTGCGGACGTGCTGCTGCCACTCCCAGGTCACTTCGCCACGTATCCCCTGAGTGCCACTGAGTGCCTTCCTCATCAGGTCACTTTTCACCACTTATCTCCCGAGTGCCACTGATTGCCTTCCGCATCAGGTCACTCACACCTTCCCATATCCCTGATTGCCACTGATTGCCACTGATTGCCTCCCCATCAGGTCACTCCGTCACCTACCCCGCGCACGGCGCCGGCGCCGAGTACGCTCGGGTTCTGTCCGAGCTCAATCTCCGGCTCGATCTCCGGCTCGGCGCCACGACGGCGCTCCCAGCCGCGAGCTCGGAGCTCCCAGCCGCGAGGTGGTTTCAGGCAGGCCTCTTCGACCTGCCTGGCGGGTATCGTCCATTGCTTGCCTTCGCGTCGCGCTTGAGCGGCGCCGTACTCTCTTACACCGACCCGATCGCCGTGCTTGAGCGCTCGGATTTGGATGCCCTCGAGCCCAGAGCCACTGCCACGTCGACGGCGCCGTCACGAGCACCCGAGCGCTCGGATTTGGATGCCCTCGAGCCCAGAGCCACTGCCACGTCGACGGCGCCGTCACGAGCACCCGAGCGCTCGGATTTGGATGCCCTCGAGCCCAGAGCCACTGCCACGTCGACGGCGCCGTCACGAGCACCCGAGCGCTTGGATTTGGATGCCCTCGAGCCCAGAGCCACTGCCACGTCGACGGCGCCGTCCCGAGCACCCGAGCGCTTGGATTTGGATGCCCTCGAGCCCAGAGCCACTGCCACGTCGACGGCGCCGTCCCGAGCACCCGATGAAGCCGACGGCGGCTCGGCACGCAAACGCTTCGCGTGGCGGGTGAGCTTTGAGTTGCCTGCGTCGGTGTATGCGACCGTGTTCTTGAGGGAGCTCCTGCATCATCCCCTCGATGCCGCGGAGGACGCGCGCCGCTCGAAAACAGTGCTCACCGCGAAAAATAAGACTCCGTTCGGTATCGACTAGGGTCAAGTTTTGGTGACCCCGGTGAGACGCTGCAAATAGGTAGTGCAAGGTGGAGGAGTTCCGGAGTTGGACGCGTAGCCGCCTGGTAGCGTAGGCGTGCTGCGCGCGGAAAGCTCGGCTCTATCGCTGGACGCTGCACGTTCCCTCATGCTGCGCGACGCCCTCAGGGCCGACTAACGCTTCACTGGGACCGGCACGACCGCCCGCGCGCCGCAACCGTATACATCGATGCGAGACAATCATGCAAATACGATAGCACATGCTTTCAACGACACACATACGAACCGTCGATCCGGAGTGGACGCCTCGGCTTGTATGTTGTCGAATAGTACTTTCAGCAAAGAATCAAAGGAATGAAGCTGAATCACATGAGCGAGTATCGAGCTGACAGAGTGACCGCCGTGACCGATCGCCGTGACAATAAGGATCAGAGAAAGAGATGATAATCTCGTGCGGTCGGTGATGATGATCTCGTGCGGTCGGAGATGATGATCCCGTGCGGTCGGAGATGATGATCTCGTGCGGTCGGTGCCGCAACACTGGATGATTGAGATCTCAGTGCGTGGTGGGGATCTGACGGATGAGGGCCGCACGTAGCTCGACACGCCCTCGCAGATCCTGCAGCTCATCAGCTGCCCGATCTGCCGCCTCGAGCTGCGCCTCGGCCGTGCGGTTGCCCGCAGCGGCAGCGGCGTGAGTGGCGGCGTCTGGGCGCGGCACAGCGGGTGCCTCTGCCGCGAGCTCGTCCTCGGCGGGTAGCGAGCCCCAGCGCGCTCCGTACCTGTGGGGAAGTGAGGGCGCCGTGGTGAGCGCTTGCATGCAAAGCTCGTCCTCGGCGGGTAGGGAGCCCCACGCTCCGTACCGGTACTCGTCGTGAATGCGCAGCGGGTGCGCTTCGGTGTTGAAGACGTACTCGCTCAGCGGGTACTCGGAGCCGTCGCCGAAGAGCAGGTAGAGGTATTTGAGTGTCTCCGCGGTGAAGAAGGACTCCATGCGACCACCCTGTGGGGAAGAGGGAGGCACGGGGCGGAGCGCCGTGGTGAGCACTTGCATGCACGTTCCACTCGGGAGCAGTTGGCGTACCTCATCCTGGGGAGGAGGCACGAGCGTGACGTCCTTGAGCGGCACGTATCCCCCCGTGGGAACCTTTGTATGAGTCTCGATGGCACCGAAGATGTGCCATCCCCATTCGCGATACTTCGGATCCCCGGTGAGCCGCCACAAGATCAAAAGGCTCTCTGAAGTTTCAGGGCGCAGCAAAAAGTGCTTCGCCTGCTCCGCGGCGACCACGTGTGTCCGGTGACCAAAGGCGGCTATCTCGGGAGCGAGGCCCGATGGGCTATCCGCATACATGCGATAGCAAGTGTGCATGAGCTCGACGGCGAGCTCACGATCGGCGTCCGCGCGCGTGCCCTCCGCCCCGAGGATAAGCATACCGGGGGCGAAGCAGGCGAGATGGTCCATCGTGTGTGAATACTCTCCGGTGCGGTGGTTCCATCGTGCCAGGTACGTGCAGTTACCACACCGGTCTGGGCCGCCGCGCCTCACGAGGCGCGCATGGATCGCCTCGACCGACGTGTCATACATTTGGCGCATCCGCTGATCGGTGCGCCCGGAGAGGATCCATTGCTTCAGGAGGTATTCGTACAGCGAGTCGGCGCGCGCGCCGAGCGTCACCTCCTGCGACATCCACTGGCCAGTCTCCGGCGAGATGAACATGGGGTAGAGCCCGCGCGGCAAGTCGGACGGCCAGGCGCCCCCCTCCGGTGTGCTGCTCGAGGGTACCCCGTGCTGCAGCCGGCGTAGGTACGTCATGATACGCTGCGCCACTGCCTCGTACGCCGGGTTCCCTGTGTGGCGCGAGAGCGCTCGGAACTCGAGCTGCAGGGTGCCCACCTGTGGGGAAGATGCAGCGCCGTGGTGAGCACATGCATGCTGCCCATCCAGACCGCGGGTGCCCACCTCGGCGCCCATCTCGAGGTGCGCACCTCGGCCACAGTCGAGGAGGTGCAATCAGGTGCACTCAGGTGCACTCAGTTGCACTCAGTTGCACTCAGTTGCACTCAGGTGCACTCAGGTGCACTCAGGTGCACTCAGGTGCACTCAGGTGCACTCAGGTGCACTCAGGTGCAATCAGGTGCAATCAGTTGCACCTCGGCCACCGTCGAGGCACCACGAGACCACGACGGGTTGTATCGGGTGCGGCTGCGCAGCCCGAGGGTGCCGTAGGGCAGACCGTGCCTGATGAGGGAAACAATCAAGGATGACATCAGAGGTCATCAGCGGCAATGAGAGGCCATCAGAGGCAATCGGACTTGCGGCGTGTGGAACGCCTGATGAGGGAAGCAATCAAGGCTATCATCAGAGGCCATCGGACGTACGGCGTGTGGAACGCGAATAGCATGCGCTGGCCGAGTTGTTCGGCCTTGTCGAGGAGGGAGGAGCGTCCCGTAGCCTCGTACGCGGAGAGCAGCCCGCCCAAGACGCGGATGGTCACCTGTGGAGAGGAGCATGGCGCCGTAGTGAGCACACTTGCATGCTTGAAGCAGCCCGCCCAAGACGCGGATGGTCACCTGTGGAGAGGAGAGATGGCGCCGTAGTGAGCACACTTGCATGCTTGAAGCAGCCCGCCCAAGACGCGGATGGTCACCTCGAACAGGTTGATCTCCTCCTGCTCGCCAAAGCTCAGGCTCTGCTCGATCCACTGGAGCGCGAGCTCTGCCTCGTCATCGAGTTGCATCACGAGGAGCGTGTCGAGAGAGTCGATGAGGGTGAGTCCCATGCCGAACGATGCGACGCCGCGCCGCTTCGTCGGCTCGAGCTCGTCGGCACCCCACGCGTACCTGCGGGGGGGCGCAACCAGTCGCCATCAGGAGGCCATCAGGAGGCCATCAGGAGGCCATCAGGAGGCCATCAGGAG
>ENA-UOXO01002474-UOXO01002474.1-mixed-culture-metagenome-genome-assembly--contig:-NODE-2474-length-10428-cov-38.682445_pt1 | contig 10428 bp, 3 predicted proteins | sample MGYA00238162_ERZ761640 | MGnify/ENA primary metagenome ERZ761640 (study PRJEB28914, sample SAMN08778297) | mixed culture metagenome | isolation source: Freshwater growth medium | place: USA...
ATTGGCAGGAATATGACGTGCCGGTTCAGGGCGGCCGGCGCCTCCACGCCTCACTAGACGTCGGGAGCCGCGCAGATGTTGACATGTCGACTGCGCCGTGGCCCTTGTCCGCGGCGTCGGTCGTCGTCGCCGCGCGGCCGGACGCGCCCTCTATCGGTGCTGGCGCGGCGGGACTGCTGGGCGCTGCAATGTGCGTGGTGGCGCTCATCGTGGGGTTGGCCGCGGCGATCACAAAGAGGCGCCGCTGCCCAGCGCAGCCGCTCGCGTGAGCTCTCGTAAGCTCGATGTGCGTCCCGAGGCTGATGCGGGCTCCTCGCTCCTGCTCTTTTACCTTGAGTGTAACCTCGATCTCGCGCTGACTGTTAAACAGTGCCCACGATGGTGATAAGCAGTCCAAGGCGCGCTCTTGCCTGCCTCGGCGGTGAAGACCCATGAAGCTAGTGTGAAAGTTGCCGAGGTGTGAACAAATGCAAATGGGCCAACTAAAGGGCCCTCTCCAGCCCAGGGCCGCGGTCGCTTCTCCGGGCGGCTTCTCGAAGAGGGCGATACAGGCTGCCATGCCTGCTGGCATGCGTACGCGTGAAACGGAGCGAGATCGTCCTGTCAAGGGCAAGGGCGAGCGCGTGCCGGACGCCGGAGCCAAGGCTGCCATCTTTGGACTGCCGGACAGCAAGGCGGAATCGCCGTCGGCCCAGGTGGTCTCTCCGCCTGCTCGGAGTAGTAGGCGGCACGTAGATCCACCGCCAATGCCATCATCGCCACGCGTGCAGTCCTCACCTTCGCAGGCGCCAGTTCTCGGAGTGCCGGTTCCACCCACGATAAATCGACTTCCTACCTGGGAAGGCACGCCTCCGCCTCCGATCCCGCCTTCGGGCGGCTTTGGGCCTGCGAGCACCAGCCGCTCGGCCCGATCAAACGTCGAGCGCACGCCAACTGCGCCGGCGTCGGGTGCGTCTGGAACTGCCTCTGAGGGAAGCCGCTCCGCTCGGGGCACCTCTGCATCCACTGCTGCCGCGGCCACCCACTCGCCCGCGCCACGCACGCCACCCACGCCAACCGTGTTCAGCTCACCCGTGCCGTCGAGCGCAGCGAGCACATCGGGCTACGCGCAGCAGCACGCGCGGCGCTGCAGCACCGGCGCCAGCAGTAGCGCCGGCGTCGGCGCGTCGCCGGCTGTGCTCTCAAACCACCTCGGAGGTCGGCTGCACGCGCAGGATTTGCACGTGATCCCGACGGCGGCGGCACGCGCGATGCTCGGGTACGGCGGCGCGCGTGGCATCACCGGCCTCGTGCCCGCGGGGCGGGATGTACCGATCGGCCTCGAGATCACTCGCTTCCTGGGAAGCTCCAACCCATTCGGGCACGACCCTTTTGTCAAGCCCAAGGCCAAGCAGGATGAGGAGGAAGTGATCCGTGCCCTCGTGGCGCCAGCAGATGCCATGTGCCAGGTGCTCCACGCACGCCTTTCCCACCTCAAGGTGCTCGCCGCCCTCTGGACTGGTGGCGGTGGCCCCGCGAAGGCGCTGCAGCGAGCACTCGATACTGACGACCCGGCCGTGCTAGTCGACCTGTTGGGCGTCACGCACGCACGGCTGCACGTACACGTGTCGCTCGAGCTCGCGACGGATCTCGCGTCCGCAGCCCAGCAGCTCCTCGACTCCGAGTACGAGGACTACCTACTTGTAGGCCTCTCCGCTGCCCAGGCCATCCTCAGGGGCGTGGGCCCCGTGCTGCGCAGCACGGCCGAGGCCGTGAGCTATCAGCAGAGCTTCTTCCGACAGGGCGGCGTTGACGTCCATCTGGAGGAGAAGCAGGAGCGCTGTGCCGCCGTCGCGGAGGCCCTCGCCGCGCTCCAGCCGCGCCTCGAGGCACTTGCGAGCGCTAGGGGTCGCAGCGCGCAGCTCGCGACGAGAGTCCACAGGTCGCTGCTGCGCGCATTGGGGACTGCTACAGAGGCGCCGTGATGGGCATATCCTTGAGGCGGCGCCGTGGATGAGCATTTTCGATGCGCCATGGTATGGAGCCCTCTCAGTGAGGTTTAGCGGTGAGCTGTTGGATGTTAAGTGACTTTGTAGGTGTACATACGGCTAAACGCGCGGGACCGCCCCGAGAATCGTGAAGTCAGAAGCGGCCGGTCAAGCGAAGCCAAGTGAACGCCCGGCTCCCGGCTGTACCTGTAAGTTCGCTAGACCCCCGCCCGCCCCCGGACGGTGCGGTGCGGTTGCGGAGGCCGGAGCCGAGCGGCCGCGAGCGGCTCGCGGCTGCGGGGAGGGGGCGAGGCGCAGGCGCGAGGCGGTTTCAATCGGTACCCGCGCACCGCCGGGGCCGCACACGCCGCCGCCCGCCCCCCCGGCCCCGGCGCGCCCCGCCGGGGCCGCGGCCGCGAGAGCCGGTTCGCGCACGCGCGGTTGAGGGTTGTCCACGGTCCACGCCGCCGCGCACTTAGCAGATAGCACTTACGAAAATAGTTTTCCGCGTTGTACTCGCTGTAAGGATAGTCCGCCTTGAAGCTTCATGTTAGCTGCAGAAACGCCTAAAGCCAAGAATCGAGAGCCCGGCGCGTCTCCAACTCAGGATCCGGTCCCCACCACCACGGTCGACGGTGTGAGCGGCCCCGCACAGCTTACAGTCAGTCAGTCACAAAGATACCAACGGTCCGAAGGGTCCCGGTTAAGGCCTTTGCATCGCCCCCCCTAGGTCTCACGTCCGGGCAACCGCGGCAGCGCGCTCGAATCCACTGCACATATGTCCATGTGGGCACCAAGCGGTGCCATCCTCGCTCCCTCCCTCTCACTAATCCCGCATTCATGTCGGGGCAACCAGCGAAAATCCATGCGGCGCACGCGCGTGCCGCCCCGCTCCCTGCGCGCCCTTGTTGCCGCCCTCCCGTGCAGCGTTGCAGCGTGCTTGCGGACCGATGCCCACGGGGCGGCCGACGACCTTGTGGCAAACAGGTCCCACAGCCAACCGCAGAGGAGAAGATGGCGCGTGGCTTAATCGACCCACTTCTTGAGGACCGCCTCCTTCTGCTCGGCGAGCTCTTTGGCGATCGCGGCGCCCGTCATCGACTTGTACTTGCTCAGGTCCTTAGCATTCTCCCAAGAGAAGAAAGTCATGCCATCCTTCTCGAATGGCTCGCGGCCAAAGTGGCAGTAGGCGGCGGTAACGTTGTACTTCGGCTGCCGGAGCTGGAGGTCGCGGGCAAGCGCGCCGGGGCGGCAGTCAAAGGCAATCTTCACGATATCGGTGATCGCCTGAGCGCTCAGAGCGCCCTGCTCAGAGCCGTACGTCTCAACAAAGAGCGAGAGGGGCTTGGCCACGCCAATGGCATACGAGAGCTGCACGAGGGCGCGCTTGCAAAGGCCACTCTTGACGACCGACTTGGCCATCCAGCGGCACGCGTAGGCAGCGGAGCGGTCGACCTTGGTCGGGTCCTTGCCCGAGAAAGCGCCACCACCGTGCGCGCCCCAGCCACCGTAGGTGTCGATGATGATCTTGCGGCCGGTGAGGCCAGCATCACCCTGCGGGCCGCCAATGATGAACTTGCCCGACGGGTTGATGTGCAGGTTGCACGTGTCGCGCGAATAGATCGAGAGCGCCGACTGGCCGTTCTTGAGTTTGATCGACTCGAGCGTCGCGACAATCACCTTGTCGTGGATCATCTCGTTCATCACCTCAAGCGTGGGTGCGAGCTCCTCCTTGTCCGCAGGCCACATGGGGCGCTCGTCCTTGCCGTCTTGCTCCTTGGAGCGCTTGGCCTTGCCCGGCTCAGCGTGCTGCGAGGAGATGACGACGGTGTGGATCATGAGCGGCTCCACTGAGCCGTCGCCGTTCTGCTTGTACTTGATGGTCACCTGGGTCTTGCCATCAGGGCGCAGCCACCACAACGAGCCATCCTTGCGCACCTCGGTAAGGGTCTTGCCAAGGCGGGTGGCCATCAGGTGCGTCAGGGGCATGCACGACTCGGTCTCGTCGGACGCATAGCCGAACATGATACCCTGGTCGCCCGCACCAATGTCGAGGTCGTCCACAACTTTGCCCTGCTCGCCAGCGCCCGTCACGCCGCCAGCAATGTCTGGCGACTGCTTGTTGATGCGCACAAGAACCTCCATTGTCTCGTGCGACAAGCCCTTGGAATCGACAGACGAAAGATCGTCGACGAAGGAGTCGAAGCCGATCTTCTTGATCTGCGCGCGCACAATCTTGTCGTAGTCAAGCTGCGCCCCGGTGGTGATCTCGCCGAAAACCATCACCATGTTGTCCTTGGAGGCCGACTCGCACGCGACGCGCGACTTCGGGTCAACTGCGAGGCATGCATCGAGGACGGCATCCGAAACCTGGTCGCAGAGCTTGTCGGGATGGCCCTCGTTCACCGACTCCGAAGAGAACATGAACTCGCGCTCCTCAGTAGTGGTGCCTCCAACCTTCTGCTTCTTTGCCGACATTTTGATTGACGATTTGGAGCTGCGCAGGCATTCGTTTCAACGACACAACAGTCAATTTCTCGTCGCAACCGAAGTTCCTCTCGCAGCATGGGGCCGATGGGCCGGGCGCTGTCGCGCCAATGTGAGCACACTCGGAGCGGGGAGGATGCGCAAGGATGCGAAAGCGCGCCTTGGGCCGCGGACCACGTTGCCTTGTGGATTCCGTGGATCGAATCTGCGGAAAAACCCCACAGTCCTCGACAGACTTCCCAGGTTCCCACCGAAAATGGACTTTCGCAGCGTCCTTTCCCTCAACCCCTCCTCTGAGTGAGTTCCCACATCAACAGGTTCCACGTTGCGTTCAAAGGCGGTTCTCTCGAAAGCGCTCAATGCGGCGCTTCGAAAAATGGTGCGATCTCTCGACGGTCTTGCCAGATTTGTAACTGAACAAGCTATTCTCCCATCGCTTTCCAGCCCTGCTCGGGTTGGCAGCAGCGCGGCGAGCCGCTTGGCATGAGAGGATGGCATGAGAGGATGAAATGTTCGGAGTAGCGCGGTCAGAGGACGATTCTCGATTGGTTAAGATGCAACATGGACGTCGCTCGGTCAAACTGGCGTCGGGTCTCGGGAATCTGAGAAGTTCGTCATTTATATCATAAACGTTTTTGAAATTCGTCATTGATAAACTCGAGTAGCGCGACAACTCTTTGTTCAAAGTAATCGATTGCTGGGTCCTAGAATACACTCCTAAATCCAAAGCCTATACTAGAGTAAAGCAACGGGCTAAACCGTAAACGTCGCACTCCGGCCGCGGGCAAACTACGGCTGTGCCTCTACATGCCTTCTCCGATTCTGCCCTGTAGTTACGCCTGAAATGTTGTGACAATTGAGCCCTATTCGACGAGTTGATCCTCTGCCGTGTCGGGCGCCACAGCGCTGCCGACGCTGCTGTAGCGCGCGCGCATCCTCCGTGCCCACAGGCCGCTGTGGGAGCGCGACCCTCTCAGAGTGGCTGCGGCGGTGGTGGCGGCGGCGCCAGCGCCCGGGGGCGGTGGCGTGCCCAGCGATCGCCAGACTGCGAGGGCATCGAGGGACGAGGCGAGGCTCTGCAGGCCGGAAGTGGGGCTGCCAGGAGCGATGCCGCCGGCTGAGCGCCCCACGCCACCCGGCGTTCTGTACTCGGACGCCACAGGCAGCTGCAGCGCGAGCAGGTCCTCGGCCGCCATGTCGGGCGGACCGTCCTGCGGCATGGCCGTCTGCACGGTGCCGACAGACGATCCAGCCGAGGTGTCGAGCGCCTCCCACTGCGACTCATCGGCGTCCACGCCCGCCGCACGTAACGCCCCAAGTAGCTCGTACTCGCGCCGCTTGTAGGACGCTCGAGCTCGGAGCTTTGCATCTTCGAGTGCCAGCGCCATCTCCGCATCCATCGCCGCCTTTCGGCGTCGACCCTCAAGCAGCAGCGACACGCGCTGTGCGGTCATCTCGGCGAAGGCCGCCTCGGCCGCCTTCTCCGCCACCTGCGCGGCCTTCGCCTCCGCGGCCGCCGTCGCTTCCGCGAACGCCGCCTGCGCCGCCGCGCGTGCCTGCGCCTTGGCCGACACCTCCGCCGCCGCCTTGACCGCATTGATCTCTCTCGCCGCCTGCGCCTGTGCTAGCTTCGCCTCGGCTAGCATCGTATCCCGCAGCTTCTCGAGCGCAACGGCGACCTCCACGGTGGTGTCGGTGCACTGCTGTACACCAGGCGCCTTGTTGGGCGCCGTGGCAGCTTGGATGCTCGCCTCAAGTGCCCTGACCGTGCGCTGCGCCTCTGCAACCTCCGCCCGTGCTGCAGCCAGCTCTGTCTCCGCACGTGCCGCGGCCAGCGTCGCCTCCGCCCGTGCTGTGGCCAGCGCTGCCTCCGTCTTGGCCTCATCGCGAGAGGACTTGTCCGCATTCCGGGCTTGCTCTTCGCGCAGTGCTCGGCGGAGCTGCTCCACCTCCGCCGCCGCGACTGCCTCCAGAAGCTGTAGCTTGGCCATCTCCGCCGCCGCCTCTGCCGCCGCCTGCGCCGTCGTCTGACGCAACGCCACGAGCTCCGATTGGGTCTGTTGGAGCTCTGCTTGCATCTCATTGCGACGGCGGCGCGCCTCTTGCATCGAGGCCAGACGCTGTGCATCGGCCTCCGTCGCGCTAGTCTCCGCCGTCCGCAGTGCGTTGTCCAACTGCGCCTTGAGTGCTGACGCCTCCGCCCTGGCTGCTGCCAGGTCCGCTGCCGCTTCATCTGCCGCGCTTGCACGCCCGGCATCAACCTGCTGCTGGGCCGCCACTAATGCCTCCCGCAGCGCCGCGCCGTCAGCCAGAGCGCGGCTCAACGCCTCTTCCACAGCCGCCAGCTGCTGACGGAGCGGCGCGTCTGCAGGCTGGGCCGACGACTCAGTCGCTCCTCCTGCCGGCGCCTCGGCAGTACTCATCACAGCCGCCTCAGCCCACGCGGCCTGGGCGGCCTGGGCGGCCTGGGCGGCTTCACGCTCGCTTGAGAGTTGCTCCCTGGACGCGCTCAGTTTGGCTTGCAATTTTGCGCCCGCAATCCCGAGCTTCTCGACTTTGGCCTGGAGCGCCTGCCGCTCGCTCATGGCCGCCTCGAGCTGTGAACGCAGCGAGGCCGCCTCCGCATCGGCAGTACTCGCTTTCTCCTCAGCAGAACGCGCTTTCTCCTCGGCGTCCTGCTGCTCGCGCTGGGCCGCTTGAGACTCGCGAAGGCTACGCGCTGCCGCCGCCCTGAGCACCTCGAGCTCGTCGAATCCATCCTCGTCCGTCAGCTTGTCCTTCTCGAGTTGTGACAGCGCCGCCTGCGCAGCCGCCAGTGCGACTCGCCTCTCCTGGAGGGCTGCCTCACTCTGCGCCAGTGCCGCCTCCTTGTCCGTCAACGCCACGTCCTTTTCAGCCAGAGCTGCATCTTTGCGGGCGATGACTTGATCGCGTTCGGCCAGCGCCGCCTCTGCCGCTTCCCTCGCGAGATCCGCCACCGCAAGTGTGAGGGTGGCGCTGCGTGCCTCCTTCTTTGCCTCCACCAGAGCAGCCTCGAGCTCAGCCGTGATGCGCGCCATGATGAGCGCATGGGTCGTCTGCGCGGCGGCTTCCATCGCCGACTCCGTCGCCCTCGCAACCTCTGCTTCCGCCTGCGCACTCCTTCGACCTGCCGCCTCCTGCGCGGCTCTCGCTAGGGCTTGCGCTTCCGCGGTCCGAGCTTCGTCAACAGCCGCCCATGCGGCCTCTACCGCCGCCCTCGACTCTTCGGCCTCAGCGCGCGCGGCTACCGCCTCGGCCATGGCCTCCAGCGCCTCCGCCCTCGCTGCCTCGTCCGGCACCTCGATGGGCACCTCCTTGATGACCTCCCTGATGACCTCGATCTCCTTGACAACTTCCACCTCCTTGATCACCTCCCTGATGACCTCGACGGGCACCTCTTTGATTACCTCAACCTCTCTGATGACTTCGATCTCCCTCACGACCTCCACCTCTTTGATCACCTCAACCTTTTCGATAGCCTCCTTGATCACTTCCACCTCCTTGATCACTTCCACCTCCTTGATCACTTCCACCTCCCTGATGACTTCCACCTCCCTGATGACTTCCACCTCCTTGATCACTTCCACCTCCTTGATCACTTCCACCTCCTTGATCACTTCCACCTCCCTGATGACTTCCACCTCCCTGATCACTTCCACCTCCTTGATCACTTCCACCTCCCTGATGACTTCCACCTCCCTGATGACTTCGACCTCCTTGATCACTTCCACCTCCTTGATCACTTCCACCTCCCTGATGACTTCGACCGGTTCGATGTCCGTCTGCTCTTCAGCCTCCGCCACCAGCTGCTCAGCCTCCGCCTTCTTTGCCCTCTCGTCGGCCTTGTGTGTGGTCCCGCCAAACCACGGGTGCTCAAGCAGCTGGCGCGCCGAGGGGCGCTCCTTGCGCGCCACCGTCATGCACGTGCGCACAAACTCGCGCGCCGGCTCCATGGCCTGGCCCTTCCACTCCAGTTGACCAAAGGAGAGGTCGACGTTGCGCGCGGCTTCAATGAGGGACTCTTCGGTAGCCTCGCCTGGGAGCTTGAAGGGCAGCGAGGCGCACAGTAGAACGTGCGCCGTCACGCCCGCGCTCCACACATCGCAGCCCGCGTCGTATGGCTCGCCCACCACCTCGCCAGTCTCGTCTGCCTCCGCCTCAATCCACGAGAGCACCTCGGGCGCCGCGTACTCAGGCGAGCCGGCGACACCCGTCAGCTCTGTGGGTGCGTCGCCGTCGCCCAGCAACGCCGCGTACCCAAAGTCGATGAGCGTCAGGTGCGGCCGCTCCGTCTCCTCATCGCTCACCATGATGTTCTCGGGCTTCACGTCGCGGTGCACCACGCCGACCTCGGCGAGCGCCGTGAGCGCCGTGAGCAGCTGCTTCATCAGATGGCTCACGAAGCTGGTTTCGAGCGCGCCGCGCTGCTCTACGATTTGAAAGAGTTCGCAGCCGGGCACGCGCTCCATGGCAAGCCAAATGGCGTCGGAGGAAGCGATGACCTCGTGCAGCCGGACGATGTGCGGCGCGTGGCAGGCACGTCTCAGCGCGAGAACCTCTGCTGCGAGCATCTCGACTGCCTCCTCGTCCTTCTCGAGCGAGCTCATGTCGAGCTCCTTGAGCGCGAGCACCTGCCCGTTCTTCTCGGCCGCATAGACCTTCGAGAAGCGACCCTCGCCGATGACGCCCTGCACGGCGTACAGGGTCGAGATGTGGGCAGTTGACGCGTTGCAGAGCATCCGGATGGATGCCGTTGACGGATCTGCTGAAGCGGTCCCCGCCTTCTCTGCCGACAGCCGTTCTGCCTCAGCCACCCCAGCCTCCATCAGCTCCGTCGCAGCCGCCTTCACTGCCGCCGCCGCCTCCGCTGCCGCCGCCTTCGCTGCCGCCGACCCAGCCTCCGCCGCCACCGTCTGAGCGTTTGCCGAGCCGAGCGTTGTCGCATTCGCCTTCGTCAGATGCTTTCTCAATTCAGTGGCCTCTGCCTGAGCCTCCTCGAGGCTCCCTTTGGCGGTCGCCAGCTGCTCCCTGAGCTCGGCAACCTCCGCCCGAGCCGTCGCCGCCTCAGCCTCACCCGTCGCTGCCTCAGCCTCGCCCTGCGGTATGCTCTGCGCCGTCGTCTTCAGCCGCTCCCGCAGTTCAGCGACTGCTGCCTCAGCCTCCTCAACGCTCCATTCGGCAGTGTCGAGGCGCTCTTTGAAGCTGGCAGCTCGCTCCTCAGCCGCCACGCGCTCCTTGTGCGCGGACGCCAACGCCGCCGCCGCAACGTGCTCCGCCGCTGACTCACGTTCAGCAACCTTTGCAAGGGCCTCGCGTGCCTCCTCGAGCTGCTGCCGCAGCGCCGCCCTCTCGGCTTGCTCGAACGCGAGCTGTGTGTGCAGCGTGTCCGAGAGCACTGCCGCCTTCGCGAGCTGCTCCCGCAGTGGCTGCACCTCCGAGAGTGAGAGCTCGAGCGCGACGATCTCGAGCTCGAGCTCACGCACCTCCGAGATTGTGAGCTCAAGCTCGACCATCCGATAAGCTAGCTTCGCGTGCTGTTCGTGCTGCGCCGAAAGATGACGCGCCGCCGCCTCCTCCGCCGCTTCCGCCGCAGCCTCCGCCACCCTAACCATCTCGGCGCCCATTTCGGCGCGCACGGCCGACACAGCCGACTGCAATGCCGCCGAGTACTCCGCTACTGCGATCGCCGACGCCGCCTCCAGCGCCGCGGTCTTATCCTGAGCCGCCGCCTCCAGCGCCGTCGCTTTGTCCAGAGCCGCCGCCTCGAGCGCCGCTGCTTTGTCGTGAGCCGCCGCTCTGAGCGCAAACGCCTTATCTGCCACCACCGCCCTAAGCACCGGTGCCTTCTCCGCCAACGCCGCCTCCAATGCAGCCGTTTTCTCCACCAATGCCGCCTCCAGCGCCGCCGCTTTATCCCTAGCCACCGCCTCCATCATCATCGCCTTCTCCTGAG
>ENA-UOXO01002484-UOXO01002484.1-mixed-culture-metagenome-genome-assembly--contig:-NODE-2484-length-10392-cov-3.195898_pt1 | contig 10392 bp, 9 predicted proteins | sample MGYA00238162_ERZ761640 | MGnify/ENA primary metagenome ERZ761640 (study PRJEB28914, sample SAMN08778297) | mixed culture metagenome | isolation source: Freshwater growth medium | place: USA...
GGTGATGGGTGGCCGCGAAGTGTGGCCGCTGGTGGAAGGCGGCAAAGGTGTTTCCGCCACCAACCACGCTTCTTCGGGCGCCTGGGCACTGGCCGGCGGCGTTGGCACGGTGAGCGCGGTCAACGCCGACAGCTATGACGCCGATGGCAACATCATCCCGCAAATCTACCGCGCCGCCACCCGCCGCGATCGTCATGAAGAACTGGTGCAGTACGGCATCGATGGCGGCATCGCCCAGGTGCAGCGCGCCTATGAGATCGCCGCCCCGGAATTGCAGCGCGGCATCGGCGCCATCAACATCAATGTGCTATGGGAAATGGGCGGTGCCCAGCGCATCCTGCATGGCGTGTTGGAAGGCACGCGCGGCATGGTGAACGGCGTGACCTGCGGGGCCGGCATGCCCTACAAACTCTCTGAAATCGCCGCGCAATATGGCGTGCATTATTACCCGATCATCAGTTCGGCCCGGGCATTCCGCGCGCTGTGGAAGCGCGCCTATTCCAAGGCCGCCGAATGGCTGGGCGCGGTGGTCTATGAAGATCCGTGGCTGGCCGGTGGCCACAACGGCCTGTCCAACGCCGAAGACCCGCTCGCGCCCCAGGATCCATACCCGCGCGTTGCCGAGCTGCGCGCCACCATGCGGGAACTCGGCGTGTCCGAATCGGTGCCGATCGTGATGGCCGGCGGCGTGTGGCGGCTGGACGAATGGGCCAACTGGCTCGACAATCCCGAATTGGGCCAGGTGGTGTTTCAGTTCGGCACGCGGCCGCTGCTGACGCAGGAAAGCCCGATTCCGCAGGCGTGGAAAGAGCGCCTGCTGCATCTGAACGAAGGCGATATCCTGCTGCACAAATTTTCGCCGACCGGGTTCTATTCGTCGGCCATCCGCAATCCTTACCTGCGCGCGCTGGAAATGCGCAGCGAGCGGCAAATCGCCTTTTCCACCACCGCCACCGGCGATCACCAGTTTGCGCTGGATGTCGGCGTCGGCAGCAAACGCTTCTTCGTGACTGGCGGCGATCTGCTGCACGCGCGCGAATGGCATGGCGCGGGCTTTACCGAAGCGCTGAAAACCCCGGACAACACACTGGTGTTCGTGACCCCGGCCGAACGCGCCACCATCCGCAAGGATCAGGCCGATTGCATGGGCTGCCTGTCGCACTGCGGCTTTTCGGCGTGGAAGGATACGGATAGCAACAGCACCGGGCGTCTCGCCGATCCGCGCAGCTTTTGCATCCAGAAAACGCTTCAGGATATCGCCCATGGCGGCGATCCGGAACAGAATCTGGCCTTTGCCGGCCACAGCGCTTACCGCTTCGCCAGCGACCCTTGGTATTCGAACGGCTTCATCCCGACGGTGAAGCAACTGGTCGACCGGATTCTCACCGGGGCGTGAGGTTCAAGAAAAAATGATGCCTCCGGCGGGCAGGGTCGCAGACCCTGCACCCGTTGGTTTTCGGGCGGCTCCCGTTCAAAACGCGATGCTCGGCGTCTCAGGCATGGAGTAGTTGCCTGCGGCGCTATCTTCCAGGCGTCGGCACCGACCAAAAACGAAAGCGGGTGCAGGGGCTCAGCCCCTGCCCGCCGGAGGCCCCTTTCCTTCCTCAGATATCGACGCAGATCTTCCCGAAATGCTTGCCCGATTCCTGGTGCCGGAACGCAGCGCCCAGTTCAGCCAGCGGGAAGTGCGAATCAATCACCGGGCGGATGCCGTTCTGGTTGATGGCGCGGATCATGTCCTGCTGTTGCCGGCGCGTGCCCACGGTGATGCCGATCAGCCGGATCTGCTTGCCCATTAACTGCACGGTGGGAATCGGCCCGGCATAACCGGCCAGCACGCCGATCAGGCTGATGTGGCCACCCACGGCGCAGGCGGTGATGGATTCAGGCATGGTGCCAGCGCCGCCGATCTCCACGACATGATCCACGCCGCGCCCGCCGGTGATCTTCATGGCCTCGCTGCCCCATTTGGGGTTGGACTTGTAGTTGATCAGGTGATCGGCACCCATCGCCTGCAACCGCGCCAGTTTCTCGTCGCTTGAGCTGGTGGCGATCACTGTGGCTCCCATGGCCTTGGCAAATTGCAGCGCAAAGATGGAAACGCCGCCGGTGCCCTGCACCAGCACGACATCGCCGGCCTTCAGATTGCCTTCCGGCACCAATGCGCGCCAGGCGGTGAGGCCGGCGCAGGTGAGTGTGGCGGATTCGGCATGGGAATATCCGAACGGCGCGTGGGTGAAGCTGGTGGCGGGCGCGACCACTTCCTCCACCGCATAGCCATCAGCACCATCGCCGGGCACGCCGGCAAAGCCCGCCATGTTGGGCCGGCCATCGATCCAGGTGGGGAAGAAGGTGGAGACCACCATGTCGCCGGGTCGGAATTCGGTTACGCCTTCGCCCACGGCCAGCACATCGCCGGCACCATCGCTCATCGGAATGCGGCCATCCGGTGTGGGAATGCCGCCCACGACGACAATATAATCGTGGTAATTCAGGCTGCTCGCCCGCAGCCGCACCTTGATCTGCCCGGGGCCAGGGGCGCCCGGTTCAGCCATGTCTTCATGGCGCAGATTGTCGATCCCGGCGGGGTGGCGGAGGCGGATGGCTTTCATTGGGCAGGCTCCCTTGGTTCAGGGCAGCCTAGCGCGGCAGGAGCGATTGCCTTCCCTCCCGCTTGCGGGAGGGAAAGAGCGTCAGACCCAGCCTTCGAGAACAATATCCGGCGGCCGATGCCCATCCACCCACACGCGGACATTGGCGATCACCTTCTCGCCCATCGCCTGGCGCCCCTCGAAGGTGGCGCTGCCCATGTGGGGCAGCAGCACAACGTTCGTCATCTTTAGCAGGCGCTGATCGACCGCTGGTTCATGTTCGAACACGTCGAGACCCGCCCCGGCGATCTGGCCGCTGGACAAGGCTTCGGACAGCGCATTTTCATCCACGATCTCGCCGCGCGCCGCGTTGATGAGATAGGCGCTCTTCTGCATCAGGCCAAAGCGCCGGGCGTCGATCAGGTGATGGGTGTCGGGCGTGTGCGGGCAGTTGATGGTGATGATATCCACCCGCGCCAGCATGGCATCCAGATCAGCCCACCAGGTCGCTTCCATCTCGGCCTCCACGCTGGCCGGCAGGCGGTGGCGGTTGTGGTAATGCACGGTCAGGCCGAAGGCGCGGGCACGGCGGGCGACGGCGCTGCCGATGCGGCCCATGCCAATGATGCCCAGCCGCTTGCCGGTGATGCGGTGGCCCAGCATGCCGGTGGGCGACCAGCCGGCCCATTCGCCGGCGCGCACCAGTTTTTCACCGGCCCCCAGCCGGCGCGGCACCGCCAGGATCAGCGCCATCACCATATCGGCGGTATCATCTGTGAGCACGCCGGGCGTGTTGGTCACCGTCACTTTGGCGGCGTGGGCGGCATGCAGATCGATATGGTCAACGCCGACGCCGAAATTGGCGCATAGCTTCAGCCGGCCACCCTCGGCCGCCGCCGCAAACACCGCAGCATCAACATGATCGGTCACGGTGGGCACCAGCACATCACAATTGCGCGCCGCCGTGCAGAGCTGTTCCTGCGTGAACGGTGTATCAGTGAGATTGAGTTCGACATCGAACAATTCGGCCATGCGGGTTTCCACGGCCTGCGGCAGGCGGCGGGTGACGATGACCTTGGGGCGGGGCTTGTTGGGCATGAACGGGTCCGAATTCAGGTTCGCTGCGATGTGGCAAGGCTTGCGCGGCAACGGCCAAACGGTCAAGAGGAAGGCCCATGAAGACCGCCCTGATCCTGTTGATTGCGTGCGCCGCAACCGCCGCGAACGCCGCCGAATTCGCCGATGGCACCACCGACCTGCCAAAACCGCGCTTTGTCTCGATCAAGGGCGGCAGCGCCATGATGCGTTCCGGCCCCGGCGAGCGGTTCCCGATCCTGTGGGAGTACAAGCGCCCCGGCCTGCCGATGGAGATATTGAAGGAATATGAGATCTGGCGGCAGGTGCGCGATCCCGATGGCACCATCGGCTGGATGAACAAGGCGCTGCTCACCGGGCAGCGCACCGGCATGGTGCGGGATCAGTCCCGCCTTCTTTACGTTGCGCCCGACATGAAAAGCCGCATCGCCTGGCGGATCGCACCGGGCGCGGTGGTGAACATCACCCTGTGCGAGGATATCTGGTGCCGGGTGAGCAAGGATGGCAAATCCGGTTACATCCTGCGCGGCCAGATGTGGGGCACCTACGCCCGCGAGAAAATCGAGGGCTAAAGCTTCCCGCCGCCGCGCACGAACAGCAGCAGCGCCAGCCCCGCCGCCAGCAGGCCGATCACCGGCACAAAGCCCGAGGCCTGGCTGCCGCCAATCCGCGTTGCCTGTTCCACCAGCAGCGGCCCCAGCCACATGGTGGCGGTGCCCGATAATGCATAAAGCCCGAAAAACGCCCCCAGCCTGTCGGGCGGAACCAGCCGGGTGAGCAGTGTGCGTGATGACGCATAGGCCGAGGTGACCGTGATGGCGAGGCCGCAGCCCAGCCCCAGGAACACCAGTTCCGGCACCGTCGTGAACATCGGCCCATCCCAGATCGGCGTGGACGCGGCCGGCTGGAACAGGATGCGATCCCGCCCCATGCCCAGCACCAGCGACTGCAGCACGATCAACAGCAGCAATTCCAGCATCAGGGCAAGGCGCGGCCCCAGCCAGCCATCCAGCCGCGGTGCCAACAAGCCGCCCACTACCGCAGCACAACTGAGCACGATGCCATAGCCCAGCATAGGCAACGTGCCCCAGCCCATGGTGCCGGCCGCATAGATGCCGCCAAACAGCAGAATGGCGGTCAGGCCATCGGTAAAGATCATCCGTGCCAGCAGATAGAGCAGCGGATTGGCATTGCCGCGCACATCGCGGAACAGCCGCCACAGATCGTTGGCGCCGCCCACCAGCGCCGCACCCAGCCGGGCACGGGTGCGCGGCATGTCGGGCACGGATCGGAACAGTGGAATGCTGCCCACCAGCATCAGCGCCCCCACGATGGGTCCGGTGATGCGCGCCGGTTCGCCCAACGCCGGATCAAGGCCCAGCAGTGGCGTGGCCGGCACCAACGGCCAATCCACCGATCCCGGCAGCGCAAAGGCCAGCAGCACGAACAGCAGCAGCCCGACGCTCATGGCATTGCCGCCGGCCAACCCCAACCCGCTGGCCTGAGCAACGCCGGCATGACCGGCCGCCGGCACCAACAGCGCATTGTGCAGCATCTCGTGTGCGGAAAACAGCCAGGTCATCACCGCACCGGCCCCGATCACCCACATCACGCCCAGTCCTGCACGACCGGCCGGCATCACCCACCACAGGCTGGTGGTGATCACCACCATCGCCAGCACGATTGGCACCAGCAGCGGCTTTCGCGGCCCCAACCGGTCGATCGTGGCGCCCAACAGCGGCATGGACAGCATCACCGCCCAACCACCCCATTTGCCGCCCTGCGCCACCAGCGCCTGGCCCTGCACCGGATCGCCCACCACGGCACTGACGAACCATGGCATGAAGATATAGATGGTGATCAGGATCACATAGGGATCACGCACCGCCTGGGCCAGGGCCCAGGCCCTTGTCGCGCGCGGGGAGGCGGTGTCGGTCAACGCGTACGCGCGGGAACGGCCGCCGGGGCCGGCAGCGGCGCAGCGGCAGCGGCCTCCAGTGCCACCAGCGCGGCATCGCCGGCCAACAGACGATCAGCCGAAGCCAGCCAGCCGCGCACGGTGGCATTGCCGCGCAGCGCGGTCGCCCGGCGCAACGTGGCCGCCGCCGCCGCCACATTGCCGCGCACCATCAGGGCTTGCGCCTGTGCCACCGGGCCAGCGCCTTCGCTGGCAGAGAAGGCGGTCTCCACCCGGCGCATGAAGGCCTGCCACCAATCGGGCCGCGTCGCGCCCGGCCCGGCATCCGAAAGCCCGGCCAGTTGCCGTGCCAGTTGCAACCGCGTCGCCGGCGCGGCCGACAGCGCCTCCAGTGCCGCCACTTCGTCGGCATATTGCTCGCCAAACAGCCGGCGCGTGGCCGGCAGCAGCGCATCGAGCGGACGGCCATCTTCTACTGCGCGGCGCAGCAACAGCACGGTGAGCATCGATTCAGCCCGATCGGCGGCACCCTGCGCGGCGGCGACCACGCTGGCGTCGCGGGCTTCCGTGGCCGCCAGCCGTTCGGCCAGCCGGGCGAACTGGCGGTTGAGTTCATCGATGCGCTCGGCATCGCGCTGGATCTGATCGGTGCTGCTTTCCACCTTGGCTTCGGTGCGGGCCAGCCGCTCCGATGGCACCACCGGCGCCGCCCCCCGGGCGCGTTCCAGCGCCGCCAGCCGCTTTTCCAACGCATCGGCCTCGCCACTGCTTGCCGCCACCACGAACGGCAGCCGGCCGCGCACCGCCTGTTCGAACCACGGGTTGGCAATCAGCCCGGCAGCAAAGGCGAACAGGGCCGCCGCAATCGCCCAGGCAAAACCGCCGCGCCGCGCAGTCTGCTGCGCGCGCGCCGGCCCCGGCGCCATCAGCCGGGCGCGCAGCCGTTCGGTGGCGGCCAGGCTCGATTCCCCGATGTCGCTGCGGTCGAAAGGATCGTTCATGGCGCCTTCCTACAAGGCTTTGGGCAGCATCGCCAGCAGGGCCACATCGTTCGGCTTCAGCGCGGCGACGGCGCTGCCCCAGCCGCCGCCCGCCGCCGCCAGCGTGGCTGGGCTGATGGCAAACAGCGCCAGCGCCGCGCGCTGGCCACCAAGCCGATCCCATTCCGCTGCAAACTGGCTGGCCGTGCGCGGCGAGTGCAGCAGCACGGCGGCGATATCGGGCAAGGCCGGCAACGGCTGCAGCGGCGTTTCATAGACGGCGATGCGGGTGAGGCACAGGCCGGGCGGCACCACCACTGCCGTCACATCAGCACCGGCCAGATGCAGATACTGCCCAGCCGCAAGACCATCGAGCAGTGCCTGCATCGTTCCCGGCCCGGTGCTGACATCGATCCAACCTGCCGCACGGGCAGCCCTGGCGGTTGCTTCCCCCACCGCATGGGCGGGCACCGCCTTCAGTGCATCGGCCTGCGCGCCGGCATGACGCACCGCCGCCGCGCTCGACAATATCACGGCATCGGGCAGCGCTGTTGGCACCACCCACGGAAGGGGGCGCGTTTCCAGTAGCGACTGCACCACCGCTTCATGCCCCAGCGCCGCCAGCCGGGCGGCGGTCGCGTCCGCACCCGGCTGCGGGCGGACAACCAGGATGCGCATCAGGCGGTGAACAGCCCGCGCACCGCCGGCCCGGCGCGGCCAAGCAATTCGGCGGCCAGTTCGGCTACCAGCTCGTGCGCTTCGTGCAGCGATGCGTTGAAGCCGCCCTCCTGGCACTCGCTGCCGTCTTCGGCGAGGATCTGGCCGCGGAACGTGACGCCTTCGCCTTCCAGCCGGGCCAGCGCCGCCACCGGCGAATGGCAGGTACCGCCCAGCGCCGCCAGAAAGGCGCGTTCGATGCTCACACACTGGAAGGTGGGCAGGTGGTTGATCGGTTCCAACCGCGCCAGCGTCGCTTCATCGCCGTCGCGGGCGGTGATGCCCACGGCGCCCTGCGCACTGGCAGGGAGCATCTCGTCGAGCTCGATGAGGCTGCCGACCGTCTGACCCAGCCGGTCGAGGCCGGCGGCGGCCAGCAGTGTGGCATCGATAACGCCCGCTTCAACCTGGGCCAGCCGGCGCGCAACGTTACCGCGCAGGATTTCGGTCACCAGATCCGGCCGCTTCGCCTTCAACTGCGCCGCCCGGCGCGGGCTTGAGGTGCCGATGCGCGCACCCTGCGGCAGGGCAGAAATGCTCGTCGCCCCGATCAAGCGCTCCCGCACATCAGCGCGCGGCAGCATGGCGGCGAGCGCGATACCGTCTTTCAGCAGGGTTTCGACGTCCTTCATCGAATGCACGCCGATATCGATTCGGCCGTCCATCAGGGCGGCGTCCAGCTCCTTGGTCCACAGCGCCTTGCCGCCGATTTCGGCCAGCGCCCGGTCCTGCACCTTGTCGCCGGTGGTGTGGATGATGATGATTTCCACATCGGCCCCGCCCCAGCCGTGGGCGGCCTTCAGGGCGTCAGCCGTCATGTTGGCTTGCGCCAATGCAAGCGGGGAACCACGGGTGCCAATCTTGAAGCTCATGACCGCAGCCATGGCGCGACGGTTGCGGATTGGCAAGACTGGCCCTAGGTCAACCGCGTGAACAATCCGCTCGTTCTTGGCATCGAATCCAGCTGCGATGAAACCGCGGTCGCCCTGGTGCGCGGTGATCGCACCATCCTGGCCCAGCGCATCGCCAGCCAGAACGAAGCCCACGAACGCTTCGGCGGCGTGGTGCCCGAACTCGCTGCCCGCGCCCATGCCGACCGGCTGGCGCCGATGGTGGAGACAGTATTGGCAGAAGCCGGCATCGCACTTGCAGACGTCGACGCCATTGCCGGCACCGCCGGGCCAGGCCTGATCGGCGGCGTTATGGTCGGGCTGGTCACCGCCAAGGCACTGGCCTTTGCCGCGGGCAAACCGCTGATCGCCGTCAATCACCTCGAAGGCCACGCGCTCAGCCCAAGGCTGGCCGACGCGAGCCTGCAATTCCCCTATCTGCTGCTGCTGGTGTCGGGCGGGCATTGCCAGTTGCTCGGCGTCGAAGGTGTTGGCCGCTATCGCCGGCTGGCCACGACCATCGACGATGCGGTGGGCGAAGCTTTCGACAAGTCCGCCAAGGTGCTGGGCCTGGGCTTTCCGGGCGGCCCGGCGCTGGAACGGGCGGCCAAAAACGGCACACCGCGCTTTGCCCTGCCGCGCCCGCTCGTTGGCAGTGACGAACCGCATTTCTCCTTCGCCGGCCTGAAATCCGCCGTGCTGCGCGCCCGCGCCGCCATTGTGGAACCGACAGGGCAGGACATCGCCGATCTCGCCGCCAGCTTCCAGCAAGCCGCCTGCGATTGCCTGACCGACCGCACAGCGCGCGCCATCGCCGCCTTTCCGGAAGCCACCGCACTGGTGGTCGCCGGCGGGGTCGCCGCCAATCAGGCCATTCGCACGGCACTGGCCAGTCTTGCCGCCACCCATGGCCTGCCCTTCGTGGCCCCGCCAATGTGGCTGTGCACCGACAATGGCGCGATGATCGCCTGGGCCGGGCTGGAGCGACTCAGGACGGGCGACGTGGACGATCTTCACGCCCCCGCCCGCCCGCGCTGGCCGCTGGATCCCAGTGCCGAAACCGTGCGCGGGGCGGGGGTGAAGGCGTGACCACATTCGGCGTGATCGGTGCCGGCGCCTGGGGCACGGCACTGGCCAGCGCCTTGGCCGGCAATGGCCCGGTGACACTTTGGGCGCGCGAAGCTGATGTCGTCTCCGCGATCAACACGTCTCGCGAAAACCCGGTCTTCCTGCCCGGCATCAAGCTGCCCGCCGGCATCACAGCGACCATCAATCTCTCCGACATGGCCGGCTGCGACATCATCCTTCTCGTCGTCCCCGCTCAGCATCTGCGCGCCGTCCTCAGCCAAGCCGCCATCCCCGCCGCCACGCCGCTGGTGCTGTGCGCCAAGGGCATCGAGGCCGGCAGCCATGACCTGATGGTGGAGGTGGCCCGCGATCTCGTGCCCAACCCGATCGCCGTGCTTTCCGGCCCAAGTTTTGCGGCCGAAGTCGCCAAGGGCCTGCCCTGCGCCATCACGCTGGCCTGCTCTGACAGCGCGCTGGGCGAACGGCTGATGGCCGCCATGGCCCGTCCGACGTTCCGGCTTTACCAATCCGACGACGTGGTGGGGGCCGAGATCGGCGGCGCGGTGAAGAACGTGCTCGCCATCGCCTGCGGGGTGGTGGAGGGCGCTGGCCTGGGTCTCAACGCCCGCGCAGCGCTGATTGCGCGCGGCTTTGCCGAAATGACCCGCTTTGGCATCGCCCGCGGCGCCCGCGCCGAAACACTGGCCGGCCTGTCGGGCCTGGGCGATCTCGTGCTGACCTGCAGTTCCGAAAACAGCCGGAATTTCCGCCTGGGTGTGGGCCTGGGCCAGGGCCGCGCCATCGCCGAACTGCTTGCCGGGCCCGCCGTTGCGGAAGGTGCCGCCACTGCGCCCGTGCTGGTGGAAGCCGCCCGCGCCGCCGGGGTCGAAATGCCGATCTCTGCCGCCGTGGCCGCCCTGCTTGCCGGGGCTCCCGTGCGGGAAACGATCAGCGCCCTGCTGGCGCGGCCATTGAAGGCAGAATAGCGCGCAATCTCAAAAGTCGACGGCGATGCCACCCTTTTCCCAATCGCCATAGCGCACCGGATCGGGGCCCTTGCGACCGCCCACTTCCTTGTCGGTCGGTGGCGGCGGTGGGGCTTCCGGCTGCTTGTCGCGCGGCTCGGGTGTGAG